>Ga0105046_10011432_pt1 | contig 13799 bp, 13 predicted proteins | sample MAT03_FD_78385 | JGI IMG/M metagenome (GOLD analysis project Ga0105046, IMG submission 78385) | Freshwater microbial communities from Lake Fryxell liftoff mats and glacier meltwater in Antarctica - MAT-03 (megahit assembly) | ecosystem: Environmental > Aquatic > Freshwater > Ice > Liftoff... | reverse complement strand
TATCCAGCACAAAAAGCTTCTTCCCCCGCCCCGTGCTCACATACAGCTTGGTGGCGTCCTTTGAGAGCAGCACCGCCATCGGCTTCACTACTCCAGGCTCACCGAGAAGAATTGTTTCAATGATGGCGTTCTTCTCCACATCCACCAGCACTACCGTGCCGTCGTTCTCAGCGTTCACCCATACCCGTTTCCCGTCCGGCGTCCACGCGATCGTTCGCGGCCGGCGCCCCACTCTCAGGCTATTCAATACCGTCCGCGTCGCTGTGTCGATCTTGTAGATCGTCCCCGCGTCTTCAGAAGTCGCGTACACAAACTTGCCGTCCGGACTCAACTCCACGCCTTCCGGTTCCTCCCCTGTCGGCAGTGTCGCTACGATTTTCTCGGTGGCCAGATCCAGTACCGAGATTCCCGCCACATCCTCATTCGAGACGAATAAAACCTTCCCATCCGCGCTGATGGCGAACTCTTCCGGGTCGCTCCCGCTCTTGATCATCTTCACCAGTTTCCCCTGCGCCACGTCATACACCCCAATACCATCGGCAGCCTTATCCGCCGGCGGCAGCGTGCTCTCGTCCACTCCCGGCCCCGCGATCGGCGAACCGCTCAGCGCCACATAAATGAACTTCCCATCCGGACTCGCGTGGATCCCCCGCGGCCTCTTCCCCAGCGGCACCGTCGCCACCACCTCATGCGTTGCCGAATCAATGACGCTCAAGTCGCCGGACCGCTCATTCGTCACATAGATTCGGTACCCCGCCGCCTTCGGTGCCTCCTGCTTCGCGCAACCCGCCAAAATCACCAACAAAACCGCCAATATACTCAATCGCATCTTCAGTTCCCTTTGTACGTAAAAGTCAGTTCCGAACCCAGTGTCGCGGTCTGTTCCTGGGTGCCCAGCGTCTCCTGCCACACGGCTACTGTATAAGATCCGGGCGGCACATTGCGAATCGAAAAGCTGCCGTCCGGCCCTGTCACCGCGAAATAGGGATGATCCAGCACCCCAATCCAGGCTCGCATCCATTTGTGGACGTTACACTTCACAGGAACCATAACTTCCGGCGCCGCGAACTTCCGGGACAACGGCAGATCCTCCGGCGACTGACTCTGGTTCCAGTCCCGGTTCTTTTGCGGCTGCGGGTGTATGTTGTGTGTCACCGGATCTGAATTGGTGACGCGCAACGGCTGGCCCACCTGTATCCCGAGTACCCGCGGCCCGAACCAGCACCCCTTCTGGTCAATCGTTACTGGATCGGCGGAGGGAGCAAAAGTCTTCCCCTCCAGCCCCGTTTTCAGGTAGACGAACACATTGCCCACGCCGCCATTCGTGCCCAACAGGACCCCGTCCTCGGTAATCTTCCCGCCCGCATGGAGCTTTCCGCACTGAGGGTCCGCGTCCAGTGAGATCACCTTCGCCGCCACTTTTTTACCGGTGAATCGAATCGTCCCCCGAATTGTCCCCGCCGTTGCCGGATCCGCCTGGAAGTAGGCCGGCTCAGCCGCCGGTTTCGGCGCGGGAGCGCAGGCTGCGAGCAGCAAGAGAAGCAGGATTAAGAAGTACACGAGTCCAGTTTATTACTGAAAGTCGCGCCGGGTCGCTCTTACGCCTTGTCCGGGGAACGGTAACGCCAGATAAAACTACGGGACCCGCGCCAGTTCTCCCGTCAACGACTCCAAAAACGCCACCAAATCTTCCCGTTCCAGCCCCGTCAACGACAGCGGCTTGATCTGTGCGTCCAGATGCGGATTCGAACTCCCCCCACCCGCGTAAAAGTCCACCACTTCCCGCAAAGTCTTCAACCGTCCGTCGTGCATGTACGGCGCGCTCTGCGCGACGTTCCGCAACGACGGCGTCTTGAAAGCACCCTTATCCGCCTCATGCTTAGTCTCCGAGTAGCGCCCTAAATCGGTCAGTTCCCCCTCCGCGTTCAACCCCGCGCCCAGGTTATGAAACAGCCCATCCGTGAACAGCGCCGACTTCGGCCCAGCCAAATGGCACGCCGTGCAATTCGCCTTGTCCCGGTCCATAAAGATCGCCATTCCTCGCACCGCCGCCAGCGACAAGGCCGTCTTATCCCCGCCATAAAAGTACCGGTCAAACGGCGAGTTGCCGCTGATCACCGTCCGCTCATATGCCGCAATCGCTCGTTGCACGTGAACCAACTGCATCTCGCCCTCGCCAAATGCCTTCGCGAAGAGCGTTTTATAGTCGGCGTCGCCCTTCAGGCGATCCACGCAGTCCCCATGAGGCAGGCTCATCTCAATCGGATTCGCGATAGGCCCGGCCGCCTGCTCTTCTAGCGTCGCCGCGCGGCCATCCCAAAATTGCCGCCGGTTGTAAGCCGCGTTCAGCACCGTCGGCGCGTTCCTCATCCCGATCTGCTGCTTCATTCCCATGGACGTCTTTCGCCCGTCGCTAAAGCCGTGCTCCGGGCTATGGCACGAGGCGCATGAGACCGTACTGTCGCCCGATAATCGCGGATCGAAGAACAGCTTTTTGCCCAAAGCGACCGTCTCCGCCGTCAAAGGATTGTCCTCGGGCACGGGTAAGGCCGGCAGCCCCAATGGCGCCACAATCTCGATCTTCTTTCCTATCGGCCGCTCGCCCGCCTGCTCCCCGCAAGCCGCCAGCAGCAGTGCCGCAAGAATTACCGTCAGTCTCATCGCTTTCTCCCATTATCTCCTGAGCGACAATGGAGAGGAAGCCGCATGCGATTCCTCCTGCCACTGGCGCTCGCCGCCTCGCTCTTCCCGGCCGACAACGCCAAACAACTTCCCGAAGGCCCCGGCCGCGGCGCCACCCAACGCCTCTGCGGCGCCTGCCACGGTTTCGGCAACTTCGTCCGCCGCCGCGAAACCCGCGACGGCTGGAACAACGTGATCGAGGACATGATCCGTCGCGGCGCCAAAGGCGAAGAAGAGGAATGGGCCGAAGTCTCCGACTACCTCGTCGCCCAGTTCTCTCCCATCAAAGTCAACGTCAATCAGGCCGCCGCCGAAACCATCGCCGACGCCCTGTCCCTCAAGCCGGAACTGGCCCGCGCCATCGTTAAACACCGCGAAGCCAATGGCCCCTATAAGACCGTCGAAGACCTCCAGAAGGTCCCCGGTCTCAATCCCAATGCCATTGAAGCTAAGCGGAACAGCATCGAGTTTTAGCGGCGCTTACTGGCTCGCATGACAGACGTCGCAGCCGTTCGGGGCTCCGGTCGCGGCATGGCACGCCATGCACGTTGCCATCGACGTCGACTTCTCCTGAAAGAGCACCGTCCGCTGGGCAACCTCCCCGTGGCACGTTGAGCACTCCGTCTTCTTCGAGTGGACGGCGTGATTGAACCATACGATGTCCGGCACCTTATAGACACGCGCCCACGGCACCGGCGCTTTCTTCGCCGCGAACGCCGCCAGTTTCTGGATCTCCGGGCTCTCCTTCTTGATCGACGAATGGCACCCCATGCACATCGTTTCCTTCGGAAAGGTGGCCGCGAACCCCTCGCCGGGCATCGTATGGCAGTTCGTGCACTTCATGCCCAGCGCCACATGCGTCTTGTGGCTATAGGCGATCGGTTGCGTCACCGGATCGCCCGGAATTTTCTCCTCTTTAGCCTTATATTCCTTCTCCTGGGCAACCAGGGTCAACCCGGCCAGAAGCGCCAAACTACAACGAAAACGCAATAAACTCATCGTTTGCCTTCGACTTACTCTTGCCGCCGGCGGCCGCGATGACCACATACTGTTTCCCGTTGGCCTCATACGTCATCGGCGTCGCGAAGCCGCCTGCCGGTAACTGGTACTCCCATAAAATCTTGCCCGAGTCGGAATCGAAGGCGCGGATCATCTCGTCATACGTCCCGGCCATGAAGACCAGGCCGCTTGCAGTGCAGATGCTCCCACCGTGCGAAAAGGTTCCCGTCTTGGGAATGCCGCGCTTCTTCAACTCCGGGAACTCGCCGTTCACCACGCGCCACTTAAAGTTGCCCTTGTCAGCGTCGACGGCGGTCATATAGCCCCATGGCGGCTTGATGCCCGGATAGCCTTCATGGTCGACTAGCTCGATCCGTTTTTTGAGCCCGTACTTCACGTTCATGCCGGGGTCGGCGTCCTTGAAGGCAATCACGTTCGTGGTCTCGTCGGAGTTCACGAAGACCCGGTTCCGCTTGGGATCGAAGCTGCACCCGCCCCACAAGGCGCCGCCGCGGAAGCCGGGATGGATGATGCCGCCTTCCATTGGCGCCGGATGAAACAGCTCTCCATAGCCGAGCTGGTCGACTTGCGCCTTCACGCTCGCGTGGGCCTCCGGGCTGATGTCGGTGATCCATTCGGCTTTGAAGCCTTGGCGCGAAATGGCCGGGGGCTTCAGTGGATGGGGCTGGGTCTTGGACAGCACTTCGCCCGGCATCTTGGACTCCGGAATCGGCCGTTCTTCGACGCCGTAGACGGGCTTGCCGGTATCCCGGTCCAGGAAGAACAGGTATGCCTGTTTGGTCGGCTGCACCAGCGCATCGATGGTCTTGCCGCCCATCTTCATCGTGATCAGCGCCGGTTGAGCCGGCATGTCGTAGTCCCAGATGTCGTGGTGAACGATCTGGTAGTGCCACTTCTTCTCGCCGGTCAAGGCATCGAGAGCGACCACGCAGTTCCCATACAGGTTGTCGCCCAAACGGTTGCCGGCCCAGTAGTCGAAGCTCGGCGAGCCGATGCCCGCGTACACCACTCCGCGCTTCTCGTCGACGCTCATCCCGGCCCAGTTATTGGTTCCGCCCGTGTACTTCCAGGAGTCGCCGGACCAGGACTCGTGCCCGAATTCACCCGGTTTGGGAATGGTATGGAAGATCCAGCGCCGTTTGCCGGTCTTGGCGTCGAAGCCGCGGATGTGGCCGGGCGCCTCGGGATACGGGCCTTCGCCGCCGCCGCCGCCGGTAATCACTATATCCTTGAACACGACTACGGGGCTGCTCTGCTTGAAGGTGAGCTTCGACATGTCATGGTCGAAGTCGTCCTTCAGGTCGATCATGCCGTCCTTGCCGAAGCCGGCGATGGGCTTGCCCGTCTTCGCGTCGATCGCCCACAACTGGTCCCGGTAGGCCTGGAAGATGCGCTTGTCGTCGCCCTCTTCCCAGTAGCAAACCGCGCGGCTGATACCAGGCGCTCGCCGGGACGGCGCTCCGGCGGCGGCCGTCGCAGCCTCACCGGCATCGAACGTCCAGAGCAGCTTGCCGGTACCGGCTTCGAGGGCCTGCACCTTGTTCCTCGCCGTGGTCAGGTACATCACGCCATCGACGACGATGGGCGTGCATTCGATGACCGTTGCCGGGCGGGCGCTGGAGTCGCCTGTTTTGTGGGTCCAGGCCACCTTGAGCTTGGCTACGTTTCCGGGCTTGATCTGATCGCAAGCCGAGTAGCGCGATGCTCCAGCGTCACCGCCGTAGTGGTTCCATTCCTTTGCCCGGTTTGCCGGGGCGCTCCTGGCTCCACTTGCTAAGGTCGCTGTCAGGGCGGACTGTCGTAAGAATTGGCGGCGGTTCATCGAAACTTGAATATATCAAAACGGTCATTCGGTCCCATAGTTGATCTCCAGGCGCCGGGCGGCCTGCATTGCGGCAAATAGAACCAGCACCGTCAGGCCAAGGAGCCCAAGGACGGCCAGGGGCACCGAGGACGGCGCGGCCGGGGCGAGCAGCAACTTCATCACGGCGGGCATATCCGTCGGGAGCGGCACCGGAACCGGGCACAGCGACTGCAGGTAGTGCAGCACACTCAGCTTCTGCATGATGTCAGGGAGGAAGCCGTTGATCGACTCCCAGAGGAGCATTACGATAGCCGGGATAATCGGGTTTCGCAGCAGGAGTCCGGCAGCCAGGAAGATACTGCCGTAGCCCACGCAGCCGAGCACGGCGGCGGCGACATACCAGAAGGCGTGTTCCGGCCCGATGGTCTGCCAGAACGTCTGTACCTCGCCCGCGTCCTGGGGCAGGACCATGGCCAGGAAGCTGAGCAACGCTCCGGTCCCGAAGATCAGCGCCGCGGCAATCAGCCCGGCGAGATACTTGCCCAGCAGCAGGACTTCCCGCTTGACCGGCGCGAGGAACCAGAAGTGGAGCGACCGGTCGAGCATCTCGCCCCGGAAGAGGTTGATAAAGATACCGAGGCAGCCGAAGAAGATGCCGAGCCGCAGATAGAAGAACTGGAACATCCCGGCATAGACCTTCCGGTCTTCCTCGAAGTTCAGAATGTCTCGTATGTTGCGGGAGACGAGCTTGCCGTCCTCGAACCGCAGGTCGACGCGGCGTTTGCCGTCGAAGTACATCATGTAGCGGCGGACCTCGGGCTGCTTCTCGGCGTCGGGGCCTTCGTCGCGCCGGATGCGCCGCTTTCGCGTGTTATCGTTGACCGGTTTGCCGGCGAGTTGCAGTACCTGTTCATCGGTCATACCCGATTGGATCTTGTTGATGGCTTCGATCGACGTCAGTTGTTGGCTGCTCCAGCTTCTGGCCTGAATCCGAGTTTGCAAGCCGTGGCCAAGGAAAATGACCGACGGGAAGAGAGCCAGCAAATAGACCCAGAACGAGCGGCGCGAGAAGAACACGCGGCCCAGTTCCAGCCGTGCGATCGTCCAAATCTGTTGCCCCGGTTTCATCGTCCGCCTCCAATCAGGTACTCGTACAAGGCGTCCACGTTTTCATCAGTGGGGATCACGCCGTCAATGTCGATGCCGCTCAGGGCGATGCGTTCCAGAGCCGCCGAGAACGCCTCACGATTCCGCGTCAGAACGAGCAGACCTTGGCCTTCAGGCGCCAGTTTGATTTCTGAGATGTGAGCCTCGGCGAAGAGCAGGGAAGCGACGCGCGAGGCGTCTTTGCAATGCAGCAGGAACTGGCTGGGATGCTCATGGATCTCGTCGCGAACGCTTTTGATCTGGCCTTCGGCGACGATCATGCCGTTGGCGATCAGGATAACCTGATCGGAGAAGACGTCCACTTCCTGGAGCACATGGCTGGACAGGACGACGTGGCGGCCGTTGGCGCCGTAGTCGCGAAACAGGGCGATGGTCTCGGCGCGAACGAGAGGGTCGAGTCCATTGAGCGGCTCATCGAGGATCAACACCTGCGGGTCGTGAGCAATGGCCTGGGCAAGGCGAATGCGCTGGCGCATGCCTTTGGAATATCCGGCGACCTTTCGCTTGGCGGCGGCGGTCAAGCCGACGCGCTCAATGGCCTGCCAGGCGCGGCGCTCGGCATCGGCTTTGGTGAAGCCATGCAGGAGCAGACTGGTGGAGACGAATTCGAAACCGGTGGCTCCGCGAGGGCCGGCGTCGTACTGGGTGGCGTAGCCCATGATTTTCATGAGCTTTTCCGGTGCGAATGGCGAGATGCCGCGGACCTGGATGACACCCGAGTTCGGGTGCACGAGGCCGGTCATCAGGTTCATCAGCGTGGTCTTGCCGGAGCCATTTGGACCGACGAGGCTGGTGATGCCGGGCGGGATGTGGAGGTCGACGCGGTTGACGCCGAGGACGTCGCCGTAGAATTTGGAGACGTTGTCGAAGACGATTTCGGTGCTCATTTGATCACCTCGACGGCGCGCAGTTTGCGGGCGAGAAGGGCCAGTAGCGACGCTGCCAGAATAACGATGAAGGTGGCGCACTCGAAGACCCCCGGCTTGTCATCGGGGATATCGAGGTCCAGCATGCCGGCCCAGACGGTGTTCATGGCGTAGCCGATGTTGAAGACCGATGCCCACTGGACGCGGAACACTTCGTTGATCATTTCTGACGCACCGGCGAGGAGGAAGAAGAAGGCGAGTACGAGGGCGCCGGCAACGACGCGCCATTTTACGTAGGCGGAACTGGTCATGGCGACCAGGCTGACGGTCACGATGTAGAGCGCGAATCCGGCGACGATGGCGGCCCCCAGATACCAGTTCTGCCAGAACCAATCGGCGCCGGCCATGCCGACTTGCATGGCGAAGAGGAGGACGCCGGGAATGATGGTCACGATCGAGAGCAGGCCGATGAGGACGATCATCCGGGAGAGTATATAGTCGCCGCGGGTTAATGGTCTGGAGAAGTAGAGCGGCAGGGCGTTATTAGCGAGGTCTGGCGCGATAAGGCCGGGTCCGGCGACGGAAGCGAGGATGAGGGCGTAGACGGACTGGGCCTTCATGAATATGGAGAAGAAGTTGCCGTTGATCGCCAGGAACTTCTTGAAGCCGCCATCGAAGCCCTGCCAGAGTTCGGAGTGATTGGCCAGGTAGACGAAGCCGGAGCAAAGCAGGGGCCAGAACATGGAGACGACAATCAGAATGAGCACGAACTTTTGGCTGACCATGCGCTCCCAGGTGAACCGCGGCATGACCATCATGCGGGCGGCGTGGCTGGTGAGGCCGGCGTTGTAGCGTTGATAACCGCGTCTATAGACGGCCATTTGTGGTTACCTCCAGCGGGGTGGTGCGGGTGGGGCGGGGTACGCTCCGTGACGGTGGCTCCTCGGGGATGGGCGTCGCGGGAGTGGCCGGCGCGGATTTGGGCGTCGCGGGGCGGGACGACGGGCGAGCGGATGGCGCGGACGCGGTCGATACGGATTTGGCCGGCGCGAGGGCGGGCGTTGCGGGGATGGGCGTCGCTGGAGCGGCGGGCGCGGATTTGGGCGTCGCGGGGCGCGACGACGGGCGACCGGTTAGCGCGGATGCGGCCGATGCGGATTTGGCCGGCGCGAGGGCGGGCGTTGCTGGAGCGGCGGGCGCGGGGCGGGACGACGGGCGACCGGTTAGCGCGGATGCGGCCGAAGCGGATTTGGCCGGCGCGAGGGCGGGCGTTGCGGGAGCGGCGGGCGTGGGGCGGTACGCCGGGCGAACGGATGCCGCGGGCTTGGTCGACGGGTGGGTGTTAGCGGCCATGTGCCGGTACCTCCGTGGGGGCTGCGCCGGGTGTCTGGCGGATATGGCCGACGGCTTTCAAGAAGATCTCTTCCAAGGTGTCCTTCCGGTGGGTCATTTTGCGGATTTGGAGGCGCTCGCGCGCGGCGAGGCGCCATAGCGATCCGATTTCGACGCCGGCCGGCAGAACGATTCGCCACTGGCCGGGTGCTTCGGAGACGCCTTCGGCGCCGACTTCGCGGAGCGCGGTGGCCAGGTTGCGGTCATCGCCGGCCACGTCGAGTTGGACGAAGCGGAGGTTCGATTTTCGCTCGGCTTCGAGGTCGGCCTGGTGGACGATTTTGCCGTCCTTCAGGATCACGACTTCGTCGCAGACCTGCTCGACGTCGGTGAGCAGATGGGAGCACAGCAGGACGTTCATGCCGTGCTGCTCCTTCATCTCCTTGATGAGATGGAGCATGCGTTGGCGGGCGGCGGGGTCGAGGCCGTTGGTGGGCTCATCGAGGATGACGAGTTCGGGGCCGTGGACGATGGCCTGGGCGAGCTTGGCCATTTGTTTCATGCCGAGCGAATAGGTACCAATCTCGCGGTAGCGCGATTCGCCGAGACCGACGTGGAACAGGACCTCGTGAGCCTTTTCGAGGGCCGCGGCTTTCGGCAGACCGGAGATTTCGGCCATCAGGCGGAGGAAAGCGACGGCGGTCATGTTGCCGATGAAGGAGTCATTCTCCGGCATGTAGCCGATGCGGGCTTTCACTTCACGGGCCTGCGAATGGCAGTCAAAACCGAGGATCCGGGCGCGGCCGGAGGTGGGCTTATGGAAGCCGAGGAGCGTCTGGATGAGGGTCGATTTTCCGGCGCCATTCGGGCCGAGCAGGCCGATGGCTTTTCCGGTTCCCGAAATGCCGAGGCGGCAGGAGATTCCTTGAAGGATCTCCCGCCGCCCCAGTTTCACTCGCAGGGAGTCGACTTCGATGACCGGACTCATCGACCCCGCTCACTATCAATCAGTTCTTTCAGGCCGAATTTCATCTGTTTCGTTTTAGAGGCCGCACCGGCTTTGGCTTCGCTCATCCCCAGGTTCGACATCGTTTCCAGCATAAGGCTCGTTAAGCGAGTACGAGAAGCCACTTGGATTCGTTCCGTTTCTCCGTTGAAAGTTATCAACGAAGGTTCGCGGATGGCGAGAAACTTCTTGAACTGCGCGGACGGAGCCAGCGACGAAACGATGTCGGCGGCGGAGCCGAGGTTGAACCAGGCGAAACCGGAGGATTGGACACCGGCGAGAGTGGGCATTTGCGCCCGGAACTTGGCGGAGCGGACGAGCGGGAAGCCGCCCGAACGAGTGGCCAGGGCGCGGGTGGCGGTGGCGCGGTCCATGGAGACGATCCAGTAGCCGCGGTCAAAGGTCCAGTGGACGCCAATGCCGGACATATAGAGCGAATGCCAGGCGCGGCCGTCGATGGACTCTTCTTTGAGGACGAGCTTACGTTCGGGAACGGACTCGCGGTTGTAGGCCTCAACGAGCCGGGCGATGGTGGCGTTCAGCGTGGCGGGCTGGTAGACCTCTATCGCGGCGAAGATGCCGGGAATCGGGATGGTGGGGGCTTCCAGGGAGAGGGTGAAATCGGTACCCAGGGCGGCGGCGATGTCATTGATGGGATTGATGCCGGACTTGGTCTGAAACTCGCGGAGGCGATCGGCGATAGCGGGCATGGTGCTGGAGAGTTCCTCCATGATTTGGCGCGGATTCTTCGTAGCCGCGGAGAAGACGACGGCGGCATCGGCGGAGGCGTATTCGGCGGAGCCGGAAGAGCCGGGGGCGGCGAGCCAGGAGGCGACACCGGTGCGAGGGCCGGAGAACATGATGGTGGCTTCGTTCTCCTCCACACCCTGGACCAGGCGTTGCTCCGCGAAGGCGAAGCGAACCTTTTCAGCGCCGAGTGCGGGCTGAGGGATGGAGGGCGGCGCGATGGTCATGTCAGCGCCGATGATCCAGGAGACGCCGCGAGCGTAGCGTTTGGCCAACTCGGCTCCGAAGGGGGTTGCGGCGCCTTGACCCAGTTGGGCGGCGAGCGTGTTCAAGTGGGCGGCGGTATCGGAAATGAGCAGCGTACGGTTGACGATGCGGAAGGCCGCGGGGGCCGGGAGCAACTTCGTCAGTTCGGCGGTGAGGGCGGCTTCCTGCCCGGCTTTGACTTCCGCCAACATGAGCGGGGTTTTGGGGTTAACGAGGAGGAAGACCAGTTCGTCGCCGAACATCGGGGAGAGGACGCGGACCTTTTCGATGAGCGTTTTCATCTCGCCGGCGCTGCGGGAGGCCCACCAGTCGCGGAGAACAGCGTTGTCATGCGACCGCTCTTCGATGAGGCTGACGGCCTGATTCATGGTCGGGCCGAGGTTGGGGATGGCGGCGTAAATCTGTACGTCCGGAGGAAGGAGCGAGACGATCCGGGCGGCGGTGCGGGCGGCCTGGGAGGGCAGTTGCTTCTCGATCTCGGCGAGCTCGGTGAGGAGCGCGAAGTGCTTCTCTTTCTCTTCGCTCCAGGAGACGGCTTCGCGAACGGAGACCTTGCTGAGCGCTTCGCTGGTGGTGGCTTGTTCGCCGGGCTTCAGCAGGCGTTGGGCGCCGGGCTGGGTGACGGCGACGGAGCCTTCAATGACGCCGACGAGGGAACCGGCGGTGCCGGCGGAGACGGTGAAGATGGTGCCCTTAACGGAGGCTTCGGAGTCGCGAGTAACGACCTTCAGGTAACCGTTGCGCTGCTTGGCGGCGCGGACGATGATATCGCCGCGATCGAGGAGGATGGTCGAGCCGCTCCATGCGGTTTTGACGGAGAATTCAGTGCGCTCGTTGACCTCGATGAGTGATCCATCGGCGAGCCGGACGTGGGCACGGGCCCCGGCGGCGGTGCGGACGACAGCGCCGTCGGCGAGTTCGGAGCCAGTAGGGAGGATCGAGGCATTCAGGGCGAAGAGCGGGCCTTTGGCCGATTCAATGGTGGCGCGGGGGCCGGACGGAGCCATGGCATGGTCAATGGCGTTTCGTCCGAGGAAGAGGGCGGCGGCGGCAACGCCGGCGGCGATGGCCCAAACGGGAACCTTAAAGCGCCGGACCGGGGCGGCCTTGGTGGGCATCGCGACGACGCCGGCCGAGTTAAACGAACGGCGGCAACCGGCGCAGCGGGTGAGGTGGTCTTCGAGGAGAAGGCGTTGGGACTCGGGCAAGGCGCCGGCGCGGTAATCGTTGAATTCGCCGCGCATTTGCACGCAGAGGGGACCAGCGGAAAGGTTATTCCAGACGCGGTCGCGCACGGCGGCGAGGGTGGCCGGGTCCGGTTCTTCCTGCCCCATGTCCTGCAGAATTTGATCGAGTTCGTGGTCATTCATGGCGGTGGATCCTTTGCTCTAACGATTAATGGCGACCAGCAAATCCTGGCGAATCCGGTGAAGCCGGCTGGCGACGGTGCCGCGTTCGATGCCGAACATTTCGGCGAGCTCTTCGTAGGCGAAGCCGTCGAGGTTACGGAGCGTGAAGAGCTGGGCGTCTTCGGGGTCGAGCTTGGCCAGGGCGCGCCGGACGGATTCCTTGAGTAGGGCATCCTTGGCCGGTGAACTCCGCTCGGGGCTCGAGTCGAGCGGGGTTTCACGCTGCGATTGCTTTTTGCGAATGATGTCGATGGCGGCGTTGGTAGCGGCGCGCCTTAAGTAATGTTCGGGGGCGTGGGTGAGTTCAGCGCCGGTGTGGTTCATCATGCGGAGGAAGACGGTTTGCATGGCGTCCTCGGCGTCGGCGTTGTTGCCGGTAACACGGAGGGCTGTCCGGAAGACAGCCGTCGCGTGTTTTTCGTAGAGCTCTTGGAAAGTTGGTGGCAGCGGCAAAACGTTTGGTCCCGCTGTTAATGCTAGCCCGATAGAAGCCATGTTCGTTGTTCCATTCATTCAAACGGGGCCGGCGGGCGTTTTCTTCCAATAATCTTCGGGACTACCGTTTTGCGGTGCGCTTGCGCTTTTTTTCCGGCTCGGGTGGGGGCGGAACCGCCCTTTTTGCCTCGGCATTCCAGCCCTCCTCCGATTCGCCGGGTACGACCGGGCAATCGGGGAGGAGTTCCGGCGCGTCCTTGAGAGCGCTCCAGACGCCGAGGGCGAGCGCCATGACGAGATCGTCGTGGGCGTCGGAGGTGACGGGTTGCGAACTGCCGCCGGAGAGGTTTGAGAACTCCTCTTCGAGGGTTTCGCAGTGGTCGAGATCGGGCGGCAGTTCCAAGGTACCGTTGCTGAGCAGCAGCAGGACGTTGGAAATGAGCATGCGGCGGGGGACGCCGGTGTAGCCGTCGGAGAGCGACGACTGGGTGTTGCCGCCGGTGATGAAGACGGGCCGGACGTTGACTTGGTCGCGGAGGCGGCGGCGGATGCGGTCGATGACGGGCGGGCCGGGGCCACCGCCATCGATGGCGACGTTTTTGCCCGGGACGCCGTCGAGGTAGGCGCGGGGGATGGCGTTAATCTGATCGACGCGGCGGCCGAGCATGCGTGGGATGTCCTCATAGTCGGTGCCGAGCGGGAAGCGGTCGAGGGCGAGGAGCGCAAGCGACGGCACGAAGTTCCACGCGAACGTGACGGGGCAACGGCCGGTGTTCACCCAAGAGAGTTCGAGGCAACCGAAGGCGGAGAAGTCGCGCCGTTTGCCGAGATCGACGCCGATGTGCCATTCGGTTTTCGGTTTGCCGCGGAGGACTCGCGCGGCGCGGCCGGAATCGTAGGACGGGTACTTTGGTAGATACATATCATTTCCTTTCGGTTGCTAGAGGGGCGGGAGTTTGCGGGCGCTGAGGGCCGGGTTGTAGGCCTTTTGCAGGCGTTCGCGGGAGATCAGGCGGCCGGGGGCCGGGGTGAACTCGCAGTAGAACTCCTGGCGGAAGATGTGC
>Ga0105046_10011431_pt1 | contig 13800 bp, 12 predicted proteins | sample MAT03_FD_78385 | JGI IMG/M metagenome (GOLD analysis project Ga0105046, IMG submission 78385) | Freshwater microbial communities from Lake Fryxell liftoff mats and glacier meltwater in Antarctica - MAT-03 (megahit assembly) | ecosystem: Environmental > Aquatic > Freshwater > Ice > Liftoff... | reverse complement strand
TTTCGCAGCGTTTCGCACAAGGACAGGAGTTGCATGTTTTCGATGCATCGGGGCGCACCGTTTTGAGCCGTGTTCTCGGATCAAGCACTTCATCAATCGATATTTCCGATTTGGTTCCGGGGATCTATCTCTTGCGTATTGGTGAGCGTCAAGCTCGTGTCGTGAAACAATGAACCACTTGTTCAAACACATTCCATGAAAGCACAACGACACAATTTCCAAGTTGGGCTGATCTTGGTCCTCTGCGCATTGCAATTTCCGGTTTCCGCCCAAGCACCTATATGGATCTGGGCCACAGCTTTCACAGGCGATGGATACGTTCAAACACAGGAAATAGCATCGAGTTCGCTCAACGGATGTTTCGTGCTTGGTACATTCAGCAACAACCTCTATCTCCCATTCGACACCCTTGAGAGCCTTGGTGGCCCTGCGGACTATTTCGTTGCGCATGTGGATACACTTGGGACCGTCACTTGGGCTGCACAGTTCAGCGATCGGGTAGTTTCCATGCACGGTTTGGAGAATGATGGGGTGAGTTGTTTGGTCAGTTTCAGCGGCACAACCAACGTGCAAGGCCAAGTCGTGAACGGCTCGCCCGATGGCATCTCGGCACTCGTTGCGGAGTTCGACAATGTGGGAATTCTTACGGATCTTGTCATGATCCCCGGCCTGATCATGCCGTTCACTGGTACAGCTACTCCATCAATGCATCACGCTCCAGAAAGTGGAATTGCGTTGATCGTCCTTGTTCATGATAGCATCTTGGTTTCGGGAACCGTGATCCATGGACCCGGAAGAGTTCTTGCAAGAATTTCACTTGATGGTGAACTGATCTGGGCACAAATGATCGATCAAGAAGTGTCAACGTTGCCGGGTGAAATTCACATGGACGCGGTCGGTCGAACGCTTGTCTGTGCGCCGCTTGGACTTTTTGGCGCGCTTTCATCCTATGCCCCGAATGGCACTTTAGAATGGCAGACGCAAGAGGTCTACTACGAGATCTTCGATCCTCCTGTTCTGGCACGCCGGACGAATGGCAGTGCTTTGCTTGGCCTTGGACATCCGGCGCAAGGTGGTCAAGGCGGTGGAATGATGCTTGAAGTTTCCCATTATGATAGCACTGGAACTCCTTCCTGGTATGCTCGTACTTCCAATACGGACAGTTGGTATCATGGGATCAATTCTTTGGACGCGATCGCCGATGGAGCGTCCCTGGTCGGTGGTCGTTTTGCAGGCCCGTTGACATTCGGAACGGTGCTGGCAAACACCCAAGGTCCGAACGGATTTGTAGCCGTGATAGATAGCCTGGGTACTTGGCAATGGGTCGTTTCGGAAACCTCCGGTAACGTGTTCGGATTTGCGACGTGCCCTGGAACGAGCACACGCATGTACGCAGCCGGATGGTCGGATGGCAGCGTAATGTTCGGGGACCATCAGGTTTCAACGAATTTCGGCAACTTCGTTGGTTTCGTGGCCTGCTTGGGAGATGTGATCTTGAATACACCAGACACTCAACGTCCGTTCATAGCACTAAACGTCTGGCCGAATCCAACAACGAACATCGTACATCTTTCGCAAAACTTCGCACAAGAACAGGAGTTGCGCATTTTCGATGCATCCGGACGTACCGTCTCGAACCGTGTTCTCGGATCAAGCACTTCATCAATCGATATTTCCGATTTGGTTCCGGGGATCTATCTCTTGCGCATTGGTGATCGTCAAGCTCGGATCATGAAACAATGAACCACTTGTTCAAACACATTCCATGAAAGCACAACGACACAATTTCCAAGTTGGGCTGATCTTGGTCCTCTGCGCATTGCAATATCCCGTTTCCGCCCAAGCACCGTTTTGGGAATGGGCACGTTCGGTCAACGGGCTATCCCAATTGCATTGTAACCAAGTGCAAGCCATAGATGGCGGCTGCTTCACAACGGCGATCTATGCGAATTCGCTCATTCTGCCCAACGACACGCTTTCTGGTTCCAGCTACATGATCTTCACTGATCCGGCAGGTGAACTGCGAATGGGGGTCGCCATGTCCGAACCGCAGCATCTGTTCGATATCGGCAATGGCCGGATCGGCTTCGCTTCAGCGATCATAGGGGCCTTCGTGGTCGGTGGTGTAGTACACACATCCGCGCCTGGGATAGGTTTGATCACCGGTATATTGGATACATCTGGAACGGCAGCCGATGTTCTTGTGATGCCCAATCTGATCAGGGGCTTCGGAAACCATCGCGTGCTCGACGTACACCAAGGCACGAGCGGAAACCTTTACGTTCTTGGTGCATTCGCGGATTCCGTTGCTGTCATGGACACTGTGCTTTACGATGCCGGCATTTATGTTGCCCGATTCACAATTACGGGTGATCTGATACGTGCAGACCGATATGACATGTATCCGATCTTTGAATTTGGTGCACTAGTTGAAGGTATTGATGGTACCTTGTATGTGGCGATCCAAAACGATGATTATCAACCGAACGGACTCGTCTTGGGCATGGTGCTTCTTTTCCTTGGCCCGGATGGCAGTATTGACATCGCATATGATGACGGAGTAACCTCTTTCCATCAGCAAAATCAACCTCGCCTTGCTGCAGATCCTTACGGCGGGGTATTCTTGGCATATGCGAATTTCTCTGGGATCGTTGTACTAAGATTTTCTTCCACTGCAGAACTGATATGGGAGAACCATGTAGGTGGCAACGCTTCCCCGTCCAAGATCGAAGCCACGGACGACGGTGGTTTATTGGTTTCCGGGTCTAGCATATCACAAATTTCCTTGCCCGGATTGGAGTATATGGGAGGAGGTCCCAATTGCATCGTTTACGAACTCAGCGCGGAGAGTGAAATACTTTGGGCCATCGCCAATAACAACGCCGGGAATGTCTTCGGTGCCCAAGCCTCCAAGAATAGTGCAGGCGAGGTGTATGCAGTTGGGTGGCGAGAGCTTCGATCACAGTTCGGCCCGCATGTATTGCCGATGGGTCCGAATCCCACGTCGGGCTACATCGCCCGCATCGGCTACGGTTGGCTGGGCATTAACGAGCATGTGTCCAGCCCACTCCGCATTCACCCGAACCCAGCACACGATCGCGTGTGGATCTCCCTTCCGGGTTCCTCGGCGAGCACGGTCCAACTGATCGATCAGCAAGGTCGCCCAGTGCGTGAAGAAAAGATGAGCGGCGGACAAGTCGAAGTTGATGTTCGCGGCATATCACCGGGGTCTTATATGGTCCGTAGCGGGTCTTCGGTTGGTCAGATCATCGTGGAGTGAAAGGCCATTCTTTTGGCAAGAACCATTTCTTTGGAATTTGGACATCCCGACTTCCCATTCATCACTTGTTCTGCAATAAACGCGTTGTATCAAGATCTGGACTTTGCCAAGAGTAGGCTGACAATAGTATCTTTGATCGACCCCCTAAATGACCAAGCTCGACCTCAAACAAGCCGCCATCGCCAAGCAGGTGTTCAACACAACGGACGAGGAGGTGCTCGATCAAGTGAAGGCCGTGCTGGAATCACAGAGCGATACTTGGTTCCAAAGCCTACCAGCCAAGGTGCGCAAGGATATTGAAACCAGTCTTGCCCAAGCGGACCGTGGCGAAACGGTGAGCCACAGAGAGGCCATGAAGCAAGTGCAGGCATGGCGAAGGAAGTAAGGTGGACGCCCAAGGCGATCGATACCTATATGGAAGTCCTAAAATGGTTACGCGCACATTGGACCGTCAGGGAAGAGCAGCGCTTCGTCGATGATGTTGAGCGGACGATCCGGTACATCTTGAAATTTCCACAAGGGTTCAGGAGCGCTGGTCATGCACGATCACGCGAAGCTCCGATCAAGCCTTACAATTTGCTTCTCTACCGGATCGATCCAAAACCATTGTTATCATCGGCCTATTCGACATGCGTAGGCACCCTAAAGCACTGAAGGCATTTAAGCGCGGATGGCGTAAAGAATGACGTCGATATATGTTGCTGGAAGGTATTTCCACCGGGTCGGGGACCAATTGTAATTGAATGGACCGGCATCATACCTCCACCATCCTCCTCCCCTTTCGCAACGCGGCTCCCACCCTCGATGCCGCGATCACCAGCATCGCAACACAGACGCACACCGACTGGGAGCTGTTACTGATCGACAATGCGTCCACGGATGAAAGCCCCTCGATCGCCAAGCAGTGGGCCACGAAGGATGAGCGTATCCGGTTGATGGAAGAACCGACCGTCGGCATTGCGCACGCGCTCAATACCGGACTGGCACAAGCCAATGGCAGCTACATCGCACGTATGGATGCCGATGATAGTTCCCATCCGCAACGCTTGGAGAAACAAGTCGCCTATCTCGATGAGCATCCGGAAATTGGTGTACTCGGCACACGAACAACATTCAAGACCTCGGTGGACCAAAGCCTTGGAATGGAAGCATTCGTCCGTTGGCAGAACGCGATCATTGCACCGCACGAGCATTATGTGAAACGCTTTGTTGATGCACCGCTCGCTCATCCAACGGTCATGTTCCGTCGCGAGTTGGCGGAGCAGTTCGGCAACTATAACACCGGTCCACTGCCGGAGGACCACGAACTCTGGTTGCGGTGGATGCACCAAGGCGTGCGCTTCGCCAAGCTGCCGGAGGAACTGCTGACGTGGCATGATCATCCGCAACGCCTCAGCCGCACGCATACGAACTACAGCGTGGATGCCTTCTTCACCACCAAGGCGAAATGGATCGCGGCGTGGTTCGAACGAAAGTTTCCTGATGGCCCCACAGTGATCATCGCAGGAACGAGCAACCTGTGTCGTGATCGCGCACGCAAGTTGGAAGCACAGGGCATGCGGATCGATGCCTTCACCGATGTACGGAAAAGAGAAGTGCCTGGCTATCCCTTCATCCCGCACATGGACCTTCCGGGACCGGGGCAGGCCTTGATCATCTCGTTCATCAGCCAGCGCGGAACGGGGGATCGCATCGCTACGTTCCTGACATCACGCGGATTGAGCGAGGGTGAGGATTTCATCCTTGCTGCATAGATCCGACAGGTCATGTCGAACGATTGCAAAACTTGCGGAGCACCGGTCAACGACCGCTATTGCGGTGCTTGTGGAGAAAAGCGGCTAACGCCAGAGGACCACACGCTGAATCACTACCTGGGCGCGCTGCTCAACGCGTTCACCTTCGCGGACAGCAAGCTCTGGAACACCCTGAAGGCTGTTGTACTGCGCCCCGGGGAACTGAGCTCGGCTTACATGGATGGCCGACGCGTGAAGTACATGCGGCCGGTGGCCTTCTTCTTCCTGGCCAACTTCATCTACTTCCTGGCACCCATCTTCGAGACGTTCAACACCCGGCTGAACAGCCAAATGCACCACCAGGGTCACAGCGGGTGGGTGCGAGAAAAGGTGGAAGGACACCTCGCCGCCACCGGTCAGACCTTGGCCGAGTACACAGCACTGTACGATCCGGCTTCAAGCAACAACGCCAAGCTGCTCATAGTGGCGATGGTATTCGCGCTCTTCATTCCCATCGGGGTTATCTACGTCCGCAAGCGATCGTACATCAGCGCCTACCTCACAGCGGCTTTCGAAATGATGGCCTTCCACCTGTGGGGAACCACCATTGCCTTGGGGCTTGCTTTTGCGTTGCTGGTGCTGCTACTGCGGGTATTGGATATTCCATCCGCACATCTAATGAACGATGCCCACGTTAAGTGGCCCGCTCTGGCCCTGCACTTGTGGGTCACTATCGGCATTGGTCGTCGCTTTTTCGGCTGCTCATGGGTGGGTTCGATCTGGCGTTCGGGCGCCATGTTGTTCGGGCTCCAGTTCGCGCTTATGGCTTACCGCATACTGCTCTTTGCGGTCACTTTCTGGACGGTGAGTTGAGCAAGTTGGCCCTAGGGTATATGCGCAGGGCTTGGCACCGGACCTGTTGATCGCGAAGCCCATCCTTGTCTTGAACATTTGGGTCGGTTGTCGCTACTTCGGCTGCAAGTGTTGGTGCGTGGTGGCATCTCTGGCGCGGAAGTGCGTTCCTTCGTAGTGTGGAAGACCCAAGCACCCGACTGCAAGCCCTGCGCACCTGCTTCAACAGTGGCGTGACGCGTCCTTACGCTACCCGTCGTAAGGCACTGTTGGCACTCCGTGAAGCGCTCAAGAGGCATGAGGAAGAACTTATCGCCGCCATGCACAGCGACATGCGTAAGCCACGTTTCGAGGCATACTTGAGCGATATCGGCTTGGTGTACACCGAGATCGACCATGCGCTGAAGCACCTGAAGGAATGGATGCGCTCCGAGCGGCCGAGCACTCCGCTCGCATTGCAGGTCGCCAGTAGCGAATTGCGCCCGGAACCACTCGGGGTGGTGCTGATCATGGCGCCGTGGAACTACCCGGTGCAGCTGGTATTGACTCCGCTGGTGGGTGCGATCGCCGCTGGGAATTGTGCGGTCGTGAAACCGAGCAATGAAGCGCCCGCCACGGCACAAGTGATCGAGAAGCTCATATCAGAGACTTTTGGTCCGGACCATGTTCTGGTCGTGCAGGGAGCAGGAAGTTCGGTCGGTCCGAAGTTGATCGAGCCCTTCCGCTTCGACCACATCTTCTTCACAGGTAGCCCGGCCGTTGGTCGCAAGATCATGGCCATGGCCGCACCGCACCTCACACCGGTGACCTTGGAATTGGGCGGCAAGAGCCCCGCCATCGTGGATGCTACGGCCGATGTGGAACGCGCAGCCGCGCGCATTGCTTGGAGCCGCTATTTCAATGCCGGACAGACCTGCATCGCTAGCGACCATGCCTTGGTCCACCAAAGCGTGATGGACCGATTCTTGGCCGCACTCACGCGCTCCATCGAACGATCCTATGGCAAGGACCCGAAGGAAAGCCCGGACTTTGCGAGGCTCGTGAACGACAAGCGTTTCAACGCTGTAAAGGGCTATCTCGACCATGGACACATCCACTATGGCGGTATGACGGATGCTGCGGAACGCTACATCGCACCCACGGTACTTACCAATGTTCCCCTCGATAGCCCACCGATGCAAGAGGAGATCTTCGGCCCTGTTCTACCGGTGATCCCCTGGAACGAACGTGAAGAAGTGCTCTCGATCGTCGGACGGAATCCGTTTCCATTGGCCGCCTATGTGTTCAGCAGTGACCGATCCGCGCAGCGCTACTTCACGGAGAACATTCCCTTCGGTGGCGGGTGCATCAACCACTGTTTGCTCCAATTCGGGAACCCGGAACTGACCTTTGGCGGAGTGGGCAATAGCGGCATGGGGCGTTACCACGGCAAGGCGACCTTCGACCTGTTCTCGCACCACAAAGGACTGGTCCACGGCAGTACGCTCATCGAGCACGGCCTTCAGTATCCGCCATACACGAGCCTGAAGGAAAAGGTGCTGCGCCTTGTGCTCAGATGAGCACTTGGTGACATTCCTCACCCGCGCATGAGCGACTTCCGCCCAGCTTTGCGGAAAGACCTTTAACATGCGAACATCCGTACTCCTCTTGGCCATCTCTCTTCCACTTGCTTATGCCGCGGCACAGGATCTCGGTGATCATAGGATTGTGTTGGAAGAGCTTACGATCCCCGGAATGCCCGGGGTACAGTCCTTCGCATTTGGCCAACAAGGCCCGGAATGGCTCCTGTTGGGTGGAAGAACGGACGGCCTGCACCAACGCCAACCCTTCGCCGCCTTTCTGGCCTCCGCCAACAACACCATGGCCCATGTGGTGGACCCGTACACCGAGGAGGTCTGGAGCAGGAGCATCTCCTCACTGCCCACTGCCATCTACGAGCAATTGCAGTGCACCAACTTGGAATTCTTCCAGCGCGGGAACACGTTGTACATCATCGGTGGATACGGTTACTCACCGACCTCGAGCGACCACATCACGCACAGCAAGCTCACGGCTGTTGATGTGCCGGGAGCCATTGGTGCGATCAAGAACAACACCCCTCTTGGTCCGCATTTCCGCCAGCTTTCCGATAGTCGAATGGCAGTGACAGGCGGATACCTCGGCTTTCTGAACGATGAGTTCTACTTGGTCGGTGGACAACGGTTCATGGGGCGCTACAATCCGATGGGCCCAAATTCAGGACCTGGCTTCACCCAAGAATACACCAATTCCATTCGTCGTTTCCGGATCGAGGATGATGGCACCTCCCTCGCGATCATGGACTACTTGGCAACCATGGACACGGCCAACCTGCATCGCCGGGACTACAACTTGGTGCCGCAGATCTTCCCGGACGGCTCCCAAGGCTTCACGGCGTTCTCCGGTGTCTTCCAATACACGAGCAACATCCCCTGGTTGAACACGGTGGACATCACCCCGTCCGGATACACGGTGGTCCCTGTGTTCGAGCAGCTCTTGAACCAGTACCATACGGCGCACTTGCCGGTTCATTCTGCTACATCCAACACGATGAGCACGGTGTTCTTCGGCGGCATCGGGCGCTACTACTTCGATGGCAATGGACAACTGTTTGATGATGTGAACGTGCCCTTCGTGAACACGATCAGTCGCGTGGTCCGTAATGGGGACGGCAGCATGTTGGAAACAGCGATCGGCAGCATGCCGGCACTATTGGGCTCGAGCGCGGAATTCATCACGGCGCCCGGCGTTCCCACCTCGTTCAACGATGTCATCGACCTTGACGCGCTCGAAGGGGACACCGTGCTGGCGGGTCACATCGTGGGTGGGATCGAAAGCAGCGCGGCGAACATCTTCTTTATCAACACCGGCACACAAAGCGATGCCAGTACACGGGTGTTCAAGGTGATGCTTGTGCGGGACGTCAACACCGGTGTGGGTGCCACTGTGGCAACGACAAATACCCTTGAAGTGGCCATGTCCGGCAGTGGCGAACAGCTCATCGTAACCTTGAACATGGCCACAGGCACCGAGGGTACCTTGAACCTCTTGGACAGCAGCGGTCGTTTGGTACGCACGCTTGTGAAAGCACGCATGCCGGCAGGTAGCCAGAGGTTGCATAACGATGTCCGCGACCTCCCACAAGGCTCCTATCTCGTGGAGTGGACCACGAATGAAGGTCGTTCGGTGGCCCGTTTCGTACGGTAGGCTCAGTCCTCCAACACCCGTTCTGCACGCTTCGGTTTCAGCGCATCGCGGATCAGGAGCATGTGTACTAGATCGCATTCCAACGTCGCTTCAACACGCACTTTATGGTCACTGGTCCAATGGCGGTATTCGGAAACTTTGTTCCTCTCGCAGAAGGTATCCAAGTGCCGCAAGAAATGCTCAGCAGTTGGTTGGGCGTCGGGTCCGAAGAAATCCCAGTGGAAACGGAGGATGCCCATTACGCAAGCTGATCGCTTAGCAAGCGCATCTCAATGATCGGCGCCATCTTTTCGTAGAGCATGCGGTACGTGGCTTCCGTGATCGGCATGTACACCCCTAGCTTTTCGTTGATGACATGTACGCACTTCACGGCGTAGTACCCTTCGGCCACCATGTTCATTTCCATTTGGGCGGCGCGCACACTGTAACCGCGACCGATCATGTTCCCGAATTCCCGGTTCCGACTGAAGGTGGAATAGGCCGTCACGAGCAGGTCACCCAAGTACGCGGGTTCGTTGATGTCGCGCGTGATCGGGTGTACGGCGGCCACGAAGCGCTCGATCTCCTGAATGGCGCGGCTCACGAGTACCGCCCGAAAGTTGTCCCCATATCCCAACCCGACACTGATCCCTGCACATACGGCGATCACGTTCTTCAGGATAGCGGCGTATTCAGTTCCGTATATATCGTCGCTCAATGTTGTCTTCATGAAGCGCCCGTTCAGCGCAGTGCTCATTGCCTTCGCCTTCTCTTGATCGCGACAAGCGATAGTGAGGTAGCTCAACCGCTCCATGGCCACTTCCTCTGCATGGCACGGGCCGCAGATCACGCCGAAGTGGTCCTCCGCGATACCGAAGTGTTCGAAGAGATATTGGCCTACGATCTGATTCGTTTCCGGCACGATCCCTTTCACTGCACTGAACACGGTCTTACCGGCGAGTGCTGCGGGATCCAATTGATCGAGGCTCGCTTTCAGGAATGCGCTGGGCACCGCAAGGATCACCACATCGGCTTCGCGCACCACGGTATGGATGTCGGTATCCATCGCCAACCGTTCCGGATCGAACTGGGCTGCGCTGATGTAGTCCGGATTATGTCCATATGCGGCAATGTGCTTGATCGTATCGGCACGCCGCACCCACCAACCTACCCGTTCCGTGTTCGCCGTTAGCAACTTCACCAATGCTGTTCCCCAAGAACCTGCGCCAACAACAGCGATCCGTGCAGCACTCATGGGAATGTCACTTCGGTATTGATCACTTCCTCCTTGCGCATCACTTTCAACGGCGCGCTGTCTCCCTTTTTCAGTGCCGAAAGTGCTTTCATGTAGCTCATCATATCGATCACGTCAACTTCACCCAACTTCACGACCACATCACCAACTTGCAGACCGGCGTTCGATGCAGGTTTTCCATCGGTGATGCCATCAATGCGCATCCCTTTGCCATCGAAAAGATAGTCCGGTACAACGCCCAATGTAACGGTGAAACGCGGTGCCTCCTCATTGTCCGCATCGTTGGTCTTGGTGAAGTCGAGCTTTCCATCATCATTCAACGTGGCCAACAACGATTCGATGTAGCGAGTGATCCTCAACATACCATCGTAATTCACCTTTTCTTCATCGTCCGTGGGTTTGTGGTAATCGGCGTGGGAGCCGGTGAAGAAATGGATAGCAGGAACTCCTTGCAGGTAGAAGCTGGTATGATCGCTGGGGCCGATGCCGCTCTCCGTGGTCTTCACTTTCAGATCACCGACCAGCACACGGTCCACTTCAGCCCATGCGGGTGAAGTGCCAACGCCATTGATCCCGATACTTCCTGCACTGTCCAACCGGCCCACCATGTCCAGGTTGATCATGTAGTTGAGCTTTTCGATCGGCACCGTGGGGTGCTTGGTCCAATAGTTCGATCCGTACAATCCTTTCTCCTCGCCGCTGAATGCAATGAAGAGATAATCGTTCTCCCGGGTCTGGTCCATCTGCAGAAGATCACGGGCCAGTTGCAGCATTACCGCGATACCACTTGCATTATCATCCGCTCCATTGTGGATCGCCTTTTCACCGCGGTACAACGAACCTTCATCGCCCCAACCCAAATGATCGAAATGCGCACCGATCACCACCACGTTGTCCTTTCCGTGGTCGAGCATGCCCACCACATTGTAGGCCGTGCGTTGCTCGCGCTGGATGTCGGTGCCGATCACCACAGGGTTGTTATCGATCACCAATTGACCGTAGAGTTCACCTTTCAAGTAAAGCACCGGGATCGAAATGGGCTTGGTGCGTGCAGAGAATTCCAGCGACGGCTCCTCGGCCGTTGGATCATCGTTGTAGAAGACCACGGCGGTTGCGCCCAGTTCCGCAGCTTTCTCGGCGCGTGCTCGCAGGTCCTGGTAACCGATGTACTTGCTATGCGGGTGGACACCATCCGGTGAACTGATCGACAACGAGACAATGCGATCCTTCATATTCAGTCCGTTGTAGTTGTCCGTGTTCAGTTCCGGTGCCTGGATCCCATACAACGCTTTGGTCAATTTGCCACGCACCACACCGGTCCCTGAAAAGGGCATCAAGGCATAATCCGTTCCCATTTTCAATATGGACCGGCCCAACTGGAAACTGTTTGCGGGACCCGCAAAGGGATCGCCACTGAAGGTGAACGCTTGCAAATAGCTCGCACTATCACCGTAGGGCATCAATCCTTCATTTCCGAATTTGGCGGCGATGTAATCTGCGGCCAGTTTCTCCCCTGGCGTACCGGCCTCACGACCCTCGAGTCGATCACTTGCGAGGTATTTCACATCATATTGCATCTGTTCACGTGCGTCGGTATCCGATTGCAATTGGGCAAGAAGTGCAAAGGGGATCGAAAGCAGCGCGATCGAAAGGAAGATCCGTGTTGTCATGGGGCAGATCGCGAAGATACCCCGTCCGTTATCTTCGATGCACTTTCCGCGGATCCGGCACAAGGTTCGCTGATCCATGCACATGAAAAGCATCCTCGTAGCCGCAGCGGGCTTACTTTCTCTTATCTACCTCTTGAACCCCACCATGGGGATCTTCGAGTTGCTGCCGGACAACCTGCCCTTCATCGGCAATTTGGATGAAGCCACAGCAACGATGGTGCTGATCGCGGCGTTGCGCTATTTCGGTTGGGACTTGTCCGATCTGTTCAACAAGAAGAAGGTGATCGACTTCACGAACGCGAAATAGATGCGCATTCCACTTTTGCTCTTTTGCGCCACCGTTATTCTGCTCGGTTGCTCCAGAACAACGTCCCAGGAAGCACTGACCAACCGTTGGTCCGATTTTCGTCTTTCGCCGGTCCTGGAGGCTCAGGAACATCGCGATACAAAAGAATTGTGCACCTTGCTCAAAGATCCAGAGGTTGTCGTGCGCGAAGCCGCAGCCTTGGCTTTTGCCAGTACACAGGACACCGCTTCGATCCCGTGTTTGCTAAATGCGTTGCGTGATAGGTCAGCAGTGGTGCGCGCCAATGCCGTGTTTGCACTGGGTTTCGTTGCCGATAGCACCATCATAGATGCAATGGCCGAATTCGGGAAGAACGAAGCAGTTGATGAAGTAAAGAAGGCTTGCTTCAGTGCAACATTGGTGGCCATGCAGCGCAACAACATGCTCAACGATCCGCAGGTATTGAAGAACGTGTTCGATCGAAGTAACGACCATGATCGCATTCGCCTCGCCGATGCATTTCGCAGGCTGCCGGACAGTTCGATGGTCGCCTTCGGTCCTTCGATCTTGGAATTGATCGCACATGAAAAGAACGATGAGGTAAAAGCAGCATTGATCCGCGGAACAAAAGCTTTAACATCTTCAGAAAGCAAAGAACTATTGTTGAGGTCCATCGTTCCGGACCAGCCTGTGTTCGTTCGTGTGAATGCTCTACGTGTGTTGGCGGCCAAATACGAGAATGATGCAGTGCCGCAGCTGCTCGAAGCGCTCAACGATAAGGACCATTCGATACGTACAAGCGCTGTTGAAGCCCTTACGAACTTGCCCGAACCAGTGGATCCACGGATCCTTCGCAACGCCAATGTTGATCTCGAAGATCCCATGACCTGGATCCCGGTCCACGGCTTGTTGTTACGCTCGGCGAACAACGAAGATGAGGTGAAGGCATTCCGCGGGAACGGTGAGAACAACAACGCATATACGCGTTCGTTGATGCTGAAGGCTCGCGCCTTCACACAGCGAACCATCCTTGATAGCGCACTGTTCATCATCCTGGAAAATGACACTTCCGCATTGATGCGCCAATCGGCATTCGAGTCGCTTGTATTCCGAGCACGTGAAATGATGAAGCGTTCGCGCTATGCTACATCAGAAGCACAGTACGCGCAACTTGGCAAGGTGATCCGCAGGACAATGGTCACCGGCGATCCGGGACTTCTTGCAGCCGCTGCGGAAGAATTGAACAAGGAGTCCGCTGGACCGATCGCGATCATGTTCGACAAGGAAATAGAACAACGCGCATTGTCCGGTTTGCGGCCGATCCAAGATCTGGAAGCACGGTTGTTGTTGGAACAAGTTGCCGCGAAGCGGGACGGTTCACCTTCTGCCAAAGCAAGTCCTCCGCCATTCAACCGTATGATCGACCCGATCAAATTGAGAGCATTGGCGCAAGGTCAACAATACAGGATAACGACATCAAAAGGCGCGATCATCATCGCCACCGATGTGAACGATTGCCC
>Ga0105046_10011430_pt1 | contig 13800 bp, 9 predicted proteins | sample MAT03_FD_78385 | JGI IMG/M metagenome (GOLD analysis project Ga0105046, IMG submission 78385) | Freshwater microbial communities from Lake Fryxell liftoff mats and glacier meltwater in Antarctica - MAT-03 (megahit assembly) | ecosystem: Environmental > Aquatic > Freshwater > Ice > Liftoff... | reverse complement strand
TATGTTAGCTAGACAGATCATGGTGGTGGATGACGATCCGGTGATGTGCCAGCTCGCCAAGTCGGAGTTGGAGCAGACCGGCTGGTATCACGTGACGGCCGTGCCGGATGGCGCACTGGCGTTGGCCGCGATGCGCCGCCATCCGCCGGACTTGGTGGTACTGGATTTGGTGATGCCGGGCTTGGATGGTCCCGAGATCGCGCACCGCATCAAATGCGACCCGGCGTTATTCCGGATCCCGGTCGTGTTCCGGTCTTCGCTGTTCACGACCGACGAAGCGCGGGAGGCACCCATGGGCTGTCGCTATCTGGCCAAGCCCACAAATCCCGGCGAGTTGTTGGCCTGCATCGAGGATGTTTTGGGCAGGCATTAGCTGCGGTTTAACTGTTTTTTGGGGGGGATTGGAGAAGAAGATGAGCAAGATTCTGATCGTGGACGACGAACCGGGGATGGGATCGCTGTTGAGCGACATCCTCCACGAGCACCGGCATGACACAAAGGTGGTGCGCACCCCTGCAGCGGCGCGGGTGGCGGCGGCGGCGGGGTCGTTTGATTTGGCGCTGGTGGATATCGAGTTGAGTGCCGGCCAGACGGATGGGCTGGAACTGTTGCGGGAGTTCAAGCAGCAGCACCGCGATCTGCCGGTGATCATCCTCACCGGCCACGGCAGCAAGGAACGCGCGGTGATGGCGCTGCGGATGGGTGCCCAGGACTTTATCGAGAAACCATTTTCGGTGGATGAATTGATCAAGCGGGTGGGCAACGCGCTGTTGGTGGAAACCGGCATCGAAGCCTTGAAGGAAAACGTCATCCTCAAGGAGCAGTTGCAAGGCGGCGCGCACTTCGCCAACTTCATCGGTGATCATCCCTCCATGCGGGCGGTGTACCGGCTGATTGAGCGCGTTGCGACGAACGACGTGACGGTGTTGATCCTTGGCGAAAGTGGCACCGGCAAGGAACTCGTGGCGCGCGCGCTGCACTCCTACAGCCGGCGGGCCGCGCAACCGTTCATCGTGGTCAACTGCGCCGCGTTGCCGGAGCATTTGCTGGAATCCGAGTTGTTCGGCCACCGCAAAGGCGCGTTTACCGGCGCCGCCTTCGACAAGGTGGGCTTGTTCCAGGCCGCCGATCGCGGGACGATCTTCCTCGACGAAGTCGGTGCCATGCCGCTCCCGCTCCAAAGTAAGTTGCTCCGTTTCCTCCAAGACCGCGAGCTGCGCCGCGTCGGCGACAACGACATGATTCAGGTGGACGTGCGCGTCGTGGCCGCGACCAATGAGCCTCTCGAACAACGGGTGGCGACTCAGTTGTTTCGCGAGGACCTGTACTACCGGCTGAGTGTGATCCCCGTCACCCTGCCGCCCCTGCGCGAGCGGGCGACCGACATTCCCCTGCTGGCGGCGCACTTCCTCCGCGGCATCGCATTCCGCCAACAAGCGCGCCAGCCCAATCTCGCGCCGGAAGTGTTACCGTTCCTGACGGGCTACCGCTGGCCCGGTAACGTGCGCGAACTCCAGAACGTGATTGAGCGGGCCTGTGTTCTCTGTGACGACGACGTCATCCAATGCCGGGATCTGCCCCCGCACTTGTTCGGTCCCGTCGCGCCACTGCCGGCCCCCATGCTACCAATACACCCCGGTCTACTCGCCGACTTGGAGCCGTGCGAAACGCCGCCCGTACCCCTCAAGGAATGGGTGCGCCGCAAAGAAGCTGCCTACATCGAGCGGGTGCTGGGGCAGACGGCCGGCAATCGCCAGAAAGCGGCCCGGATGCTTGGCGTCAGCCGGGTCACGATCAGTCGCAAACTGCATCTGCCGGAAGAGCCGGAACCGGCCGGACTGACGGAGCATCCTGTAGGCGACTGACGAGGCAGCTAACCAGTCCTACTTGATCCCCGCAGGCGTGGGTGATTCGGTGCCGGGGGCAAACGGCGTAGCGACACCTTTGGCGTTGATGGATTCGGGCTGATGGGCGCGTGGATCAGTTGCTGGACTTTGTCCGCACCCCATTGCTGTTGATCATGGGTGGATGAGCTGATCGGGAGCGGGAACTTCCGCTTCCGGTTGGTGACTTTCCTCGTTGAGGCGGCGGTACAGGGTGGCGGGGCTGACGCCGAGAATCTCGGCGGCCTTCGTGCGGCTCTCGCCCACGCTGCGGAGAATGTGACGGATGTACTCGATCTCCTGGCGGAGGGTAAACTCCTTCAACGACGCTGGCACCGGTGCGTTCGCGGAGCTGGCGTCCCCGAAAGGTTGGGCATCCGGCAGCACACCCACTCCGCCGACAACCGTCTTGCTGATCACAGGCGAATAGTCCACGGGCGGCATGACATTGTGGCGCACGCTTTCGGACAGGTCGGTCAACTCAATCACGCCGCCCTCGCACAAGGCGCAGCCGCGCTCCAGCGCGTTCTGTAACTCACGCACGTTGCCCGGCCACGCGTATGCCTGGAACACCGGCCCCACTGCGTCGCCCAGGCGCGGGACCGGCGTGCCGTTGCGGTGGGCGATGGTCTTGAGGAAAAACGCTGTCAGCAATGGGATGTCATCGCGCCGGTCGCGCAACGGTGGGATGATGATCGGGATCACGCTGAGCCGGTAGTACAAGTCCTCCCGGAAGAGTTTGTCGTGCATGCGTTGTTCGAGTGCTTCGTTGGTGGCGGCTAGGACCCGGACATCCACCAGAATCGTCGCCGTATCGCCGACGCGGCGCAGTTCCTTCTCTTGCAAAAATCGGAGCAGCTTGCCTTGCAAGTTCAACGGCATGGAGCCGATTTCGTCGAGGAAGATCGTCCCGCCCTCGGCGGCCTCGAACAGGCCAACTTTGTCGGTCGCGGCGCCGGTAAACGCTCCTTTGCGGTGGCCGAATAATTCGCTCTCCAGCAAATGCTCCGGCATCGCCGCGCAGTTGATGGCGATGAATGGCCGGGCCGCGCGGCGGCTGTTGTAGTGGAGCGCCTTGGCGACCAGTTCCTTGCCGGTGCCGCTCTCGCCGCGGATGAAAACCGCGGCGTCGGTGTTGGCCACCCGCTGGATCATCCGGTACACAGCCTCCATGCTCGGGTGTTCCCCGATGAGATTGTCGAAATGGAATTTTTCACGCAACTGTTGTTTCAGCCCGACGTTTTCCGCCACCGCAAGAACCGCTTGCTGCTGAAACAGCGCGTGGTCAACGCGCTTGAGGAGTTCGTCGAGCCGGAAGGGCTTCTCGACGAAGTCGAAGGCCCCACCGCGCAATGCCAGCACCGCCCGCTCCTTGGTGGCGTGACCGGTGAGCATGATCACGGGCAAGGTGCGGTTGTACTCCTGGATTTGCCGGAGCAAGTCCAACCCGCGCGGTTCGTGGGCGGGCATCTCGATGTCGCACAGCACCAGTTGCAGGGTTTGGGATTGGACCAACGCCCAAGCCTGTTCGGGGTTGTTGGCGGGCAGGATTTCGTGGCCTTGGGCGCGCAACGTTTCCGACAGCATCGCCACCAGCGAGAGTTCATCATCGACTACGAGAATTTTGGCCATGGCAGTTTCCTTTGGTTTCCACCTTTACGCGGGTTGGTTGGGGTTGAGGATTGCACGGACTTTGTGCGCCAAGGCGGAGGGTGTGAATGGTTTTTGGAGCAACTCCACGCCGGGATTCAGGGTGCCTTGGTGGACGATCGCACCTGCCGTATAGGCCGATGCGAAGAGAATTTTGGTTTCGGAGAAGAGGGCGCGAATCCGGTCGGCCAATTCTTTGCCACTCATGTGGGGCATCACGATATCGGTGAAGAGCAAATCCACATGGCCGGTGCTGGCCTGATGCGCCAGCGTCAACGCTTCCACGCCATTGCCGGCCGTGTGCACTGTGTACCCCAGCCGGCGCAAGAGCGCCGAAGCCATTTCGCGCAAGGCCGGATCATCCTCGACTAGGAGAATGGTTTCCGTCCCCCGTGGCAACGTGGACGATTCAGGCGGCGGCAGGGCGCTTTTCGACAACGGTTCCGCTTGCGGAAGATAAATCTTAAACGTCGAGCCCCGGCCCAGCTCACTGTACACGGCAATATGACCGGCACTTTGTTTGATGATGCCGTAGCAGGTGGCCAGTCCCAGCCCAGTGCCCCGGCCCACACCCTTGGTCGTAAAGAATGGCTCGAACAGGCGCGCTTTGACTTCCTCGCTCATGCCCGCTCCCGAATCGGTGATCGCGAGCAAAACGTATTCGCCAGCCTGCAAATCGGTAAACCGGCTGACGTAATGTTCGTCCAGCGTGGCGTTGGACGTTTCCAGCGTCAGCTTGCCGCCGTTGGGCATGGCATCGGCGGCATTCATCACGATGTTGAGGATGACCTGCTCAATTTGGCCGACGTCGGCCTTCACGGATTTGAGATTGGCGGAGGAAACAATGCGCATGTCGGTGTTGCCACCGGCGAGATGGCGAATCATCTCAGCCATGTTGGACAGGACGACGTTCAGATTGAGGATTTCTGGTTGCAGGATTTGTTTGCGGCCGTAGGCCAGCAGTTGCCGGGTCAGGGTCGCTGCCCGGTCGGCGGCTTTGCGAATTTCCGTCGCATTGTGGACGAGAGGACTTCCCGGCGGCAAATCGCCGAGCAGCAACTCACTCTGGCCAAGGATGGCCGTCATGATGCTGTTGAACTCGTGCGCAATCCCGCCGGCCAGTTTGCCGACCGTTTCCATTTTCTGCGATTGAAAGAGTTGGGTTTCGAGCCGCTTGCGCTCGGTGATGTCCTCCCCCATGCTTGCCGTGCCGACCACTTCTCCCCTGGTCGAGCGCAGGATCGAATTATTCCACCGTATGAGCCGCCGTTCCCCGGCCCGAGTGACGATTTCACTCTCGTAATGCCAGGCGCGTGGTTGATTGGCGAGCAGTTCCGTGTGCAAGACGCGCAACTCCGCGAGGCGGTCAGGCGGCAAGAACAAGCCGAACCAGTCCCGGCCCAGCACTTCTTCACGCTGCCAGCCGGTCAGGCGGAGCAGGTAGTCGTTGCAGTAGCTGACGCGCCCGTCCCGGTCGAGCATCATCGAAACCAGTTCCACATGGCGCAGCATGTCGCCAAAGCGCCGCTCGCTCTCCTGCAATTGCTGTTCGGCTTGCTTGCGGGCCGTGATGTTTTCGTGCGCCACGACCACACGAACCGCGCCCGCGCCATCAAACCGGGTGGCACGCAGGGTGAACCAGCGCTGCTCGTGCGGACCGTGGCAGGGGTACTCCAACTGAAACTCATCGCTCACGCTGGTCATGACGGCACGGATGCCCTTGGCCGATGGCGGCGCTTCCCCGGCAAAATCACCCACCGCGCCACCGCAGACGGTAAAGTAGTTGTCGCCCACGCCGCACCTTTCGCCGTGAAATTGATTCGCCCGGGCGAATTGTTTCCAAGCACGATTGACTTCGATGATCGTGCCGTGTTCATCGAGAATGGCGATGTGGGCGGAGAGCGCATCCAGCGTGGACTGCAGGAACCGTTTTGATTCCTGCAACGCCAGTTCCGCCTGCTTGCGTTCGGTGATGTCTTCCTGCACGGTAAAAAAATGGCGCTGGCCGGCCATCTCGAAAACATTGATCTGCGCCTGCACGATAAAGGACGTGCCGTCTTTCTTGCGCCGGTTGATTTCGCCCGACCACCCCGAGGCACGTTGCACAAAAGCCATCATTTCGGCGACGACCCGCCGGGCTTCTGCCTCATCCAAATCGCGTAACACCGAATCGTGTTGGCCGATCAGTTCCCCACGTTCGTAACCGAACATGCTGGCACATGCCGGATTCGTGATGACGATCTGGCCATGTTCGTCGGCCACGATGACGGCCTCGCTCATGCTCTCGATCACGCGCGCCTGCATTTGCAGCGTGTCGTTGTTCTCGCGCAACTCGCGCGTGCGCTCGGCAACCATGTCTTCGAGCTCGTCCAGTTTGCGCCGGGCCTGCCGGCCCAGCCACCATTTCTCGGTGAGCGCGTGCGCCAGTTGAAACGCTTCCACAGCGTCAAACGGTTTTTTCAGAATGAGCAACCCGTCGCGATGGCCGAGATTTGCAAACATCTCACCCCAGGAATAATCCGCGTAGGCCGTGCAGAGAACAATCTGAAGATGGGGATCAATCTCCCAAAGCTTCTGGGTGGTTTCCACGCCGTCCCAGCCGGGCGGCATACGCACGTCCACAAACGCCAGCGCGTAAGGCTGCCTGGCTGCCAGCGCCTGTTTCACCAGCAGCGCGCCCTCCTGCCCTTGATAGGCCGAGTCAATTTCAAAGCGGGTTTGCTGGACCGCGTCCGTGGGCTGCCCAAACAGGGCCGTCTCCGTCGCGTCGAAGGCCGCCGCCGCGGCGTTGGCTGGGGACAGAATCTTGCGAAAATCATCGTGGATCGCCTGATTGTCGTCAATGACCAGCACGCGCCGGTTTTTGTCGGCCGGCAAATTATTCATGGGATTTCTCCGGCGGCGGGCACGGCAGTTCCAGTGTGAAGGCGGCACCTTGGCCCGGCCCGTCGCTGTGAACGGTCAACGTGCCGCCCATTTCCTTGGCCGCCAACGCCCCGCTGTGCAGGCCGAAGCCGTGGCCATCTTTGCGAGTGGTAAATCCGAAGTTGAAAATGCGCGTCAGATTTTCTGGCGGAATTCCAACGCCATTATCCATTACGGAAATCTTCACCCAACCGGAACCGTTGGTTACGCGCACCGTCATCCGTTTGTCCGCACGATCCGATTCCTGGCAGGCGTGTTTGGCGTTGCGGACCAAGTTCACCAGAATTTGCAGGATCTTGTGCTTCTCGACGTTCATCGTCGGCACCTTGGAAAACTCGCGGACGACCTCGACGCGGTGCCGGTTCAACGCCCCTTCGTTGATGCGCATGCTGTCTTCCACCAACTGGATCACGTTGATCACTTCCTTCACGCCGCCGACCACCGCGTAGTTCTGCTGCATCGCGACGATTTCCTTGATGTGCTCGACGTTTTGCCGCAACGAATTCAGTTCGCTGACGATGCCGGCCTGATCGGCAATCAGATATTCGGAGAGCTGGGCCAAATGCGCCGGCACATGTTTGCCTCGGGGGTCCGTGGTAATAAATTCCCCCAGATCATGCGCGTGTTCCTGCAGCAAGACCACAACCCGGGCGAGACTGGAAGCCCGGGACTTCATTACGCTCTCGACGAGCAAGCCGGTGGAAATGTTGACGCTGTTGAGCACGTTGCCGACGTTATGGAGCACGTTGGTGGCGATTTCGGCCATGCCCGCCTGACGCGATATATCCAGCAATTGCCGATGGGTGTGCTCCAGTTCGGCCGCGGCCCGTTTTTGGTTGGTGGTGTCCTCGGCCATGACTACGATGCCGATCACTTCCCCTTCCTTGTTGCAGTAAGGGACCTTGCTTGTCCGCATCCAGATTTCTCGACCGTCTTTGTCGCGGAGTGTTTCCACAATCCCCAGTTTCGGTTCTTTGGACCGGATCACCTCCAGATCTTCCTTGTAGAATCTGTCCGCTTCGTCGGGATAAATCTCGCGACTCGGCCGGCCTTCAATTTCCTCGATGGACTTCCCGGCGGCGGTGGCAACGAGTTTGTTGACGCGCAGGATGCCGTTCTTCGTGTCCTTGAACCAGATCATGGCGGGGATCAGATCAAAGAGCGCCCGCAGCTCGGTTTGTTGCCGTTGCAGCGCTTCCCCGATCCCCTTGCGCTCGGTGATGTCACGCCAGTGGATCACGACGCCCACACGCTTCTTGTCAACACGCTGGGGAAAGACGTGACGCTCAAACGTGCGGCCATCCTTCAGTTCGATCACGGTCAGTGCCTCGGCTTCCGGGATGACTTCCAATTCCTTCATCCGCCGAAGAAACGTTTCCGGATCGTTCACCAGTTGGGCAGTGTAGAGCCGCATCTCCCGCGCGTCCCCACGCTCCAGCATCCCCGCCGGAAACCGCCAGAGACCGGTAAACTTGGTATTGTACGAGATGACCTTGCCGGCGAGGTCTACGGCCACGATGCCATCGGCGGTTGATTCGAGCGTAGCATGGAGCAACGACAGTGACCGGGCCAGTTCGCCGTTCACGCGGGCCATCTCGCGATGGAGGTTCATCAGCTCGTTGTTGGTCCGGCTCAGTTCCTCGTAGAAATGTTCGTCACGGCCGGCCAGCGCAGCGGTGGCGGGTTGGGGGGCCGGCGTTGGGTTCATCGGGCACCCCCCTGACCGGCAAGACGGTTGCCCTCGTTGACGGCCGCCTGCGCATTGGCCGCCGATCCGTCGGCGCCGATTTGGCGCCACAGGTCCGGGTTACGCGTGAAAGGAAAACCCCCGGTGAGAATCTTGACCCCGGCGCAGGCCGGCTGTTGGCGGACGGCCTGGATCAGTTCGCGGACGGCATCCACGTGATAGGCAATCGTGGCGGAAATGGCCAGAACGGCGGCCCGACGCTCGATCACGGTCGAGATGACACTGGTATGCGGGGTACTCGCCCCGAGGTAGAATGTATTCCATCCGTCCATCTCGAAGAAATCCGCCACCATCCGCACCCCGAGTTCATGAATATCTCCCGCCACGCACGTCGCCACCACGGTGGCGCTCTTTTTCTCCACGGCAAAGATCTGGCGATAGAGCTGCGACATGACGAGTTGGGTGGCGGCGGTGCAGTAGTGTTCCTCCGCCACCGAGATCCGGTTGGTTTGCCAGAGGCGCCCAATTTCATGCTGCGCTGGTTCAAAGACATGCAGATAAATATCACGGACCGGGGTACCCCCGGCCACGGCATCCAGCACCAGCCGGCTGGCAAGCCGGCGATCCCCGCGGTGCAGCGCCTCGAAGTATTGGTGCGCCAAGGGCGAGAGCGGTTCGCCTTCGTGCAGAAAAGTGGGCAAGTTCTCCGGCATGGCGGGCATGGCGTCCACGGCCGCCCGGACAAACCCGGCCGCGAGTGGGCCCGATTCCGCCGGCAAGTTTTCCTCCAATACCTCCGCCAGGCAGCCGAGATGAAAGGCCAGGTCCGTCGCCAGCACCCGGCGCTGGGCGAGCATCACCTTGGCCCACGCCACGTAATCCGTAAACAACCCCTGGCTGTCCAAAGCAAGGGCCTGCGCGAGGAACGAGAGATGATAGTGGGCGTCCTGCAGCGATTTCTCACGACCAAGCGGACCGTAGCGTTGCCCGAGTTCCGGGTGCTGTGTGAACTCACGCTCGACCAACCGCGCCGCGAGCTCGGCGCGCTGGTGATGGAGCGCGTCGCTGACCTGCTGGTTCAAGCTGGTCATCACTTTCAAGAGGCAACGAGTTCAAAGTGACGGATCTGGGTTTCCCCGGGCACAAGTTTCAGTCCTTGAGGGATGCCCTTGTGCGACTCGTGGTATGGGTGGCTGTGGTGCCACTGCTGGAAGCTCTCGGAATCGGTCCAGTAGGTCACGAGCCAGATTTCTTCCGGGCGATCGGCCGGGCTGAATACTTCCATACGCACGAAGCCGCGCTGGTCATCCACCCGGTGCGGACGCTGACGGAAGGCCGCCTTCACCGGCCAGCCGCCGCCGGGCAGCAGTAACCCGCCCAGCAGCACCTCGGGGAAGATTCTCATGCCGCATCCAACATCTCGCGCACTTTGCAGGTGAGCGTTGCCGGCATGTAGGGTTTGGGCAGAAACGCGACGCCCGGCTCCAGCACCCCGTGCTGCGCGAGGGCGTCATCGGTATAACCGGACGTGAAAAGAATTTTGATGCCGGGATAGGTCGCCTGCAACCAGTCGGCCATCATTTTGCCGCCCATCAACGGCATGATAACATCCGTGACCACCAACCGGATCGGCGAGCCCGTATGATCCCGGGCGATGGTCAACCCATCCTGACCGTTATTCGCCCGGAGCACGGTATAGCCCTGCGCTTCCAACACACTGCTCGCGAGATGGCGCACCGCCGGCTCATCTTCCACGAGCAACAAGGTCTCCGTTCCGCGCGCCGGTGGGGCTTTCGTGAGCACCGTCGGGGCTGGCTCCGCGGATCCGGCGACGTGCGGGAAATAGATGGTGAACGTGGTGCCTTGGCCCAGTTCACTCGCCACGCTGATGTGACCACCGCATTGTTTGATGATGGTTTGACAGGTGGCCAAGCCCAGCCCCGTGCCCTTGCCCGTCGGCTTGGTGGTGAAAAAGGCCTCGAACAGCCGCATTTTGACCTCGGCGGTCATGCCCGTCCCGGTGTCGCTCACCACGAGCGACGCATACTCACCGGGCTTCACGTCGGCGTGCGTGTGCGCATAATTCTCGTCCAGCGTGACGCGGTGCGTGGCAATGGTGAGCTTGCCGCCGTGCGGCATGGCATCGCGGGCGTTCACCACCAGATTCATCAACACCTGCCCGACATAGCCGGCATCGGCCAGGATGGAACCGACGTCGGAGCCGGGCAGAATGATCAGTTCCACATTGTCATCAATCAACCGCCGCAACATCTTTTCCGTCTCGGTGACCACCCGGTTGAAATCGAGCACGACCGCCTGCACCGTCTGCTTGCGGCTGAAGACGAGGAGCTGGCGCGTCAACGCGGTGGCCCGCTCCGCCGCGTTCAGAATCTCGACCGTATACTTGTGCAAAGGAGCATCGGCACCGAGTTTTAGCGCCAACAACTCGCAGTAGCCGACGATCACCGAGAGGATGTTGTTGAAGTCATGCGCCACGCCCCCGGCCAGTTGGCCGACCACTTCCATCTTTTGCGCGGCGATGAACTGCGCCTGCAGTTGGTTGCGTTCAGAGACGTCAACCCCGGTTCCGATCAAGCACACGGTGCCTTCGATTTCGACCCGGCGGCCGGTGAAATAGTACGGCATGCGGGTGCCGTCTTTGGCAATCAGGTCCGCCTCGGCGGTCGCGCTGCCGGTGGCGAACACTTCTTTGATTTGCCTGGCGATGTAGTCCCGGTCGGTGCCGGCGAAAAAATCCACCGGCTTCAGGTCGGCGAATTCGGCGCTGGAATGACCCGTGACCCGCTCAAAGTTTTCGTTCCAGCGCAGAAACTTCAGGGATTGGTCGTACAGGTAGAAAATACCCGGCAGACTATTAAAGGTGGCTTCCGAAAAGTCCCGCTCGCTGTTGGCCGCGGTTTCCGCCTGCCGTCGTTGGGTGCGCTCTTGCACCTCCCGCAGGGCGCGGCGCACCGCGGGGGCGAGCCGCTCCAGCCGATCCTTCATGACGTAATCCGTCGCCCCGGCTTTGATACATTCCACGGCGTGTTCCTCGCCGATGGTGCCGGTGACGAGGATGAACGGAATATCCAGCCCCCGCTCGTGCAAGAGTTTTGCGGCGAGCAGACCGTTGAACTGTGGCATGGAGTAGTCCGAGAGAATGAGATCCACCGGCGTCTGCAATTGAGCCAGGTAGTCGGCCTCAGTCTCCACCCGCTGCCACGTCAGCGCGTAGCCGGCGGCAGTCAACTGCGCCACGAGCAAGGTGGTGTCGTCGGCTGAATCTTCCACAATCAGAACGTTGAGTGGTGTGTTCATAGTCATGCGGGTCACGGGTTTGGTGATTGGTTAAATTGCAGCCAATAGCTGCTGAGGTTGCGCACGACTTCCCCATACCTGTCGAAATTCATCGGCTTCACCAGATAGCTGTTCACGCCCAGTTGATAGCATTCCACCAAATCGCGCTTTTCTTGAGAGGAAGTCAGGGCCACGACCGGAATCGCCCGTGTGTGGACATTGGTTTTCAACAGGCGCAAGACTTCGAGACCGCTGATCTTGGGCATTTTCAAATCCAGCACGATGAGCTTGGGCACCATCGATGGTTTCGCGGTCGCCGGAGCGCCCAAGCCGAAGATCAGCGACAACGCTTCCACCCCATCGCGAGCAATGCGCAACTGCGCCAGTGGGGCTGAGACCTTCAGCGCGATAACGAAAAAGGCGGAATCGTCTTCACTGTCTTCCACCAACAAAATATCTGGTGCGTTATTTGGCATGCTTGCCCAAGGTAAAAAAGAATGTCGCGCCGTGATCTACTTGCGACTCGGCCCAGATGCGCCCGCCGTGACGCTCGACAATGCGGCGCACGATGGCCAGCCCTACCCCGGTGCCCTCAAATTGATCGGTGCGGTGGAGCCGTTGAAACACTTGAAACAGTTTATGGGCAAATTTCGCCTCATACCCGGCCCCGTTGTCCTGCACGAAATAGACCGTCTCGTCTTTGTCCTTCCGCCACCCAACCTTGATCACGGCCGGATCGCGATCCCGCGAGTACTTCAGCGCGTTGGTCAACAGATTCGCAAAGACCTGTTTCAACAACGTGGGGTCCGCTTCGCAGGCCGGCAGTTCCGCGATGTCAACTTCCACCTGCTGCCCATTGCTCTTCGGACGCAGTTCCTCGAACACCGCCCGCGCGAGGTTGGCCGGTGCCACGGTGGTCTTGGCCAACGCCCGCCGCCCCAGGCCGGAGAACGCCAGCAACCCCTCAATCAACTGCCCCATGGTCGCCGCATTCACCCGGATGCGTCCCATGGCGTGGCGGGCGACTTCGGAAGCGTTGCCGTTAAACTCCGTTTCCAAAATCTTGGTGAACCCATCCATCGCCCGCAACGGCGCGCGCAGGTCGTGCGAAATGGAATAGGAAAATGCTTCAAGTTCCGCATTCGCGGCTTTGAGTTCGGCCGTCCGGAGCACGACACGCTGCTCCAGTTCCGCATTCAACTTTTCTATTTCTCTCTTGAATTTCGTCTCGATGGTCTTGCGCTCGGTGATTTCACGGATGTTGCATTGAATGACATCCTGGCCGTCTTCCTCGTAAACGTTGCTGACGAACTCCACCTCACGCCGCTGCCCCGTTTTGCTTTGCAACGGCAGATCTTCGTACCGGACGTAGTGCCTTGCTTCCAACTCCTCGAAGGCTGCCCGGTTGGCCGCTTCATCCTTGAGGAGGCCGATTTCCCAGAGTTCCTTCCCCAATAATTCCTCATGGGGGTAACCCAGTAATTCGGTCATGAACGGATTAGCGTCCGTAATCTTGCGCGTCAGCGGATCAACAATGAGAATCCCGTCGCGCGCCGCCTCAAAGAGCCGGCGATACCGGATCTCCGAAGTCCGCAAATTGATGATCTCGCCTGCACGCGGTGCATATGTGCGATGGTCAATAATCAGGGAGCGTAAGTCCCCAGAGCCGTCACCGCCATTGGGCGAAACCCTACCATTCACAACGGCGGCGCGAGTCGCCGGCAGGGTGTTGACCAGTGCCCTGGTAACCCGTCGCAAATGTGGGGGGGCTGAATCCGACGGGATGACAAGTGGTACGCCCGGAGGGATTTGAACCCCCAGCCTTCTGATCCGAAGTCAGACGCTCTATCCAGTTGAGCTACGGGCGCGTCGAAGTGGGGCTTACTTTGACTGACGCCGGCGAATAATCAACCACAGAGTGCCCGTGAGCAGCAACAGGTCCACGAAATCAAATCCCCGGCTGCTGAAACGGGCAATGGTGTGGGAGGTATTCGGCCGCCCAAGGTGCCGCCGCTGATGCTGTTGTAATCGGAAGCCGGCCCGAGCACCGGACTGCCGGCGCAGGGGGACCGGCTCCTTGACATTGTGGCCGAGTCATGGCACCCAAGCGGTCACATGAATCTGAGCGACAACCAATCCCCCCCCGGAGCCGAGTCGTTTTCGGACACGCTGCGACATCTTGTCGAACGCGCACAGGGTCGGCCGGTCAGCATTGCCCAAGTTATGGAATGGATTGGCGATCGCAGTCACGCCACCCTGATGGCGCTGTTTTCACTACCGTTTTGTTTCCCGGTTAGCATCCCGGGATTGTCCACGCCGTTCGGCGCCATGATTGCGCTGCTGGGGATCTACGTGGTC
>Ga0105046_10011429_pt1 | contig 13801 bp, 10 predicted proteins | sample MAT03_FD_78385 | JGI IMG/M metagenome (GOLD analysis project Ga0105046, IMG submission 78385) | Freshwater microbial communities from Lake Fryxell liftoff mats and glacier meltwater in Antarctica - MAT-03 (megahit assembly) | ecosystem: Environmental > Aquatic > Freshwater > Ice > Liftoff... | reverse complement strand
TGTGAGGTGCCACCGACCAATCACATAAGCCGCCCCCGGCCCTTGAAACTCTAGTTTCAAAATGTCGAACTTGAGGGTTCCCATCGTTGCCCGATCAGGATACCTCTTTTTGTAGCTTGCCAGCGTTCCTGCGTAGCCTTTCGTAACGCCTACTTTACCGATAAACGTGAGTGAGTCCGACTCCCAATAGCCGTTCATAAATTCTTCGACCCGACCAGCGTTCCAATCGGCTGTTTGGCGGTCGAGAATGGCCAGAATTGCCCGGCGATCGGCGGCTGTCTGAGCCTGTGTCTGGCTAAAGGCCAGCAAGAGAATAAAAGCTACAAGTAGTTTTTGCATAAAAAAGCCAAAATCCGTTGGCGGATTTTGGCAACAATATACAAACTATCCTATCGGATTGTATCAACCTTCACGGCACCACCACGCCGGAGCGAGTCGGGCCGGAGCCGCCGACCCGTTCGTCGGGTAGTATCTCGTGGTACTTCGCGGTTCTGATTCGGATTGACCGGTTTGACCTGTGGCTTTGCTTGGTTCGACTGCCTGGTGTTTGGCGTTGATGTCGACTGCTGCATCGTTGGCAACTGATTCTGCGCGTGAACTACACCACCTGCTAAGAGCAAGCCAAGCGCTACAATAAGTACGGTTTTCATGGCTGAGTATATTTTAAAAGGAAAGCCGGACGAGACAACGCTCTATCCGGCTTTCTTTAAATGGGTCACATTTAAGGATTATTACTTATCCACTACTGATTGGTTCGGCTACGGGGTGTAGTCGTTGTACCATTCTTCATCGGGGAATTTGTGTCCATTGTCTGGTTCGTTGTCCGATCCGTTGAACGGGTTCTGTTCTGGCGCCGACGCGTGTTGCCTTGTTGCATAGTCCGATCTTGTTCGGTCGAATACGTGCCGTTCGTAGTGCCGTTCATCGTACCTGTTGTTCCCTGGGTGTTCGTGTTGCCCGTGTTCGAGTTTTGGGGATTCGTTTGGTGCGTGCCGGTTGGTTGCTGTGTATTCGTTGTACCAGTGCCGTACTGACCGGTTGTTGTGGTCGGTTGCGTCTGGTAGGTTCCCGTTTGGCTACCTGTGGTTGGTGGCTGTGTTTGGTACGTTCCTGAATTTGTGCCCGTGTTCGACGGATTGTTCATCGTGCCGGTTGTTCCTGTATTGGTTGTTCCAGTAGGAGTTGGCGTCGAATTGGTTGTTTGGGCCTGAGTGTTCAGAGCTACGCCAGCTGCTAGCATAACTCCTATCATAATTACTTTTTTCATAACAAAAGCTTGTTTGTCTATAGTTTTGCTTGTCTGTACAAAACTAACCGTTGCTTTTGCCGTGGTGTTCGGTTTTAATGAGGGAACGGGACTCTTAAAGCTTCATATGTATAGCTTAGATAGTTATTTTTAGAAGATTTATTCACTTATAAATCTAGCCGAATCGCTTCATCGCGTAATAGTGCTTTGTCAATTGGAACTACGCCAACAGACTCACAAACCAGCCCTCCGCCTAAATTCGATAAACCCGCTATCAATTGGGGAGCTTGTCGGAGGGCTACACAACAGGCTGCAATGCTGATTACGGTGTCGCCCGCCCCCGAAACGTCAGATATTTTGCGCAGATGAGCAGGCAACCGGTGTTGTTCACTGTTAAAGTCAATGTAAACGCCCCGCTCCGAAAGGGTAATCAAGGCGCCTTTGATCTGTAACTGATTTTTCAGCGTGTCGACGGCCTGTTGAAACTGAACCGAATCGTCAACGTCGAAATCTATTTTGAGTCCTTCTTTGAGTTCTTTGAGGTTAGGCTTGAAAAGCGTTGTGTGGTTGTAATGCAGGAAGTTTCGCTTTTTAGGATCTACCACTGTCGGCACCCCTTGCTCATTGGCAAACGCGGTGATTTCAGCGATGGCTTGCGCATCAAGAACACCTTTATCATAATCCTCAAAAACAAGCACGTGGCAGGTTGGGATTAATTCTTTGGCTTTGTTAATGAGCTGAGTACGTTCGTCAACAGTAATAGGTTTGTCGGTTTCGGTATCTACGCGCACCACCTGCTGCGATCCGGCAATAATGCGCTCCTTAATAGTCGTGATCCGTGAGTCGCTCCGAATCAGGCCGTTGCACGTCAGACAACGCTCCGTGAGTTGCCCCACAAGGCGATCGCCGGGTTCGTCGGTGCCGATTACAGAACAGATAATGGCCTCAGCTCCCAACGCCTGCACGTTCAACAACACGTTTCCCGCCCCGCCCAATCGTAACTCTCGCCGAATAACATTTACTACGGGCACAGGGGCCTCGGGAGAGATGCGCTCTACACGCCCCCACACGTAGGAATCGAGCATAACGTCGCCAATAATCAGTACGCGGAGGTTATTGAACGCATCAAAAAGTTCGTCAATAGCGAATCCACGCCGGGACATGTCGAGAACTGGGCTCATAAAGAGGATTAGAGTTGGTTGCGGGTGCAAAGAAACGAAAAAGGTGTGGCACAACCACGCCTTTACGCCCTGTGCAAAGGGCTCAACTCATCTCCTCAACCCAAGTTTCTGACTGGGCCAATTACTCGCCGGGCTGATGCCAAACCGCTCGCGGTAGAGCTGAATAAAGTACGACGTTTTTGGGTATCCAACCTAGTACGCTAACGCCCAAACGTCAGCGTAAACGTGGTGACTACACCCGGCTCGCTCTCCGCTTCTATTTGTCCGCCATTAGTCTGCACTAATTCATGCACCAACAGTAAGGATTTGTCAGCTAATAAGTTACTCATAATTCGCTTATAAGTATTTTACTATGAGCAGGTTAAAAAAACAATTGAGTACTCTATTCATTGACAACTCCTAAGCCCAAACCTGTGCCGCGTTCGTTGGCCGTGAACCGGGCCGACGGTTGGTTTAACGTAAACAGCGTGGACAATCGCTCCGAGGCCGTGCCAACGCAGGTATCACGCACCCGAAGCCGATGCTGCCCGGCCTCCTCGGTGTATGAAATAATCACCTGCCCGCCCGACGGGGTAAACTTCAGCGCGTTTTGTAGCAGATTTCTAACAATCACGGTCAGGTGGTTTTCGCCGGCCATCAGGCTGGCTGTGGGTGGAATCTGGTTGGTGAGGGCGATGTGTTTGGCCGTGGCCACCACTTGCTGGGCCGCTACCTGCTGGGCTACAATCTGATGCAGGTCAACGAGTCGGGGAACAGGTTTCCAGCCGCCCATCTGGGTAATGGCCCAGCCGAGGGTGTTGTCGAGCAGGGCGCGTATATGGGTCAGTTCGTGGCCCAACCAACCGGCTTCCTGCGTAAACTCCTGTTGGCTCAGGCCGCCCCAATCGGTTAGAGACACATTGTTTTGAAGGTTGGCAATGGGTGAGTACAAATCGTGTAAGAGCATAGCCACGAACGAGTTTGTCTTTGGTAGCATTGAGCTTGGCGAGTTCGGTGCTGGCGGTTGATGCGTTGGCGGTTGCGTTGCACCACAATCAGAAAGCCCGCTAACAGGGCTGCTATGACGATCGCGGCTACCAAAAAAAGCTGTTCTTGCTGTTGCCGGGCGGTTACTTTGGTGAGTTCAATTCCCTTTTTTCCCAAATCCAGTGCCGACTTTAGTTCGGTCATCTGCACCTTGGCATCGCGGATTTGGCGTTTGCGCTGTAGCCACAGCTCAAGCCCGGCCAACGTATCGCGGGTCTGGTAGGCGGTCTGCCAGGCTCCCTGCCGGGTATAGATATCAGACAAAACCGGCAATAATGATACAAATGAGCCGTATCGGGCCTGGTTCGTTGCCTTTCGATGGCTATGCCCTGTTTCATATTAGCCTCGGCCTCGTCGTACCGTTCCCGGTTCAGCAGCAGTCCGGCCATGTCGGCACGATACACAAATTCGCCGTAGGCTTTCCGCAGTCGGCTGGTTTGGGACGCTAATAGACGGGCTAAGGCCAGCGACTGGTTTTTTTGGTTCTTAGAAAGTTATTACGGGACGCTGCCCCTCTCGGTTAAAACTCGTAGGCCAAGTGCCTGAAAATTCACATAGCCAAAGGCCCGTCGAATCAGGCCACGAATGTGATTATTAGTCCCTTCCATGCCCCCCCCATTGGTCAGCCGGTCAGTAAAAAAATCACTCACCTTATCCTTCCAGTTTCTAACCCTTAGGAATGAGTTTAGAATAAACCACACGCCATATGTTTCGTAGTTTTGTCGTATGACTCCCTTCTACGATGCCCAAACAGAACAGCTAATCAAACGGCACTTTAATCGTTTACCCGAAAAAGACCGACGACATTATGCCGCTATCGAAGCCCAAAAACTCGGTTTTGGTGGTAAAATGTACATCAGCAAACTCATGCCCATCAATCGACACGTGCTCGACAAAGGAATTGCGGAACTCCTTGACAATGCACTCTATGAGCAGATTCCCAATGGAAAACAGCGACGAGCGGGCGGAGGTCGCAAAAAAAAATTGCAACAACTCTGATACTAAAATACTATTAGTCAGCTATATAAACTCTTTAAAGGCCGGTAGCCCTACCGATGAGCGCATATTCTGGGTCTGTCAAAGACCCAAAGAAATAGCCCGAAAATTCGTCCAAGCCTATCAATTCGTCGTCAGTCATGGCACTGTCAAACGCTTATTTTTGGCGTTAGGCTACCGATTCCGAAAACAAGCCAAAGAACTACCCACAGGCACCTGTGCGAATCGAAACCTCCAGTTTCAAGTCATCGCTATTGCATCGGCGGTCCGAACTAGTTTTAAGCATGAGTTTGCAAAGGCCAATCATTAATATCGACTGTAAGAAAAAAGAACGCTTGGGTAACCTCTACCGGGACGGGAAATGCTACATCCAAGCCCCCATTAAAGTCTACGACCGCAACGGCAGACCGTCACGACTATGAGCATCTCTCAGAAGGTAAAGTGGTTCCCCATGGCATCTATGATTTGCAAGCTAACGAAGGCTATATTTCCTTGGGTGACAGTTCAGAAACAGCAGACTTCATCACCGATAACCGCGTCGGCGGCCCGGTTACTGTGGTGGTGGACCCAGCACGGCATCCATCGCTATCCTGATGCACGCACTATTTTAGTCTTATGTGATGCAGGTGGAGGCAACTCATACCGCATCGGCGGCCCGGCGCCACCACCGCTTTAAAGACCGCCTTTTGGCTCTTTCTCAAGAGATCGGTCTCTCGTTTGTGATTGCTCACTATCCACCCTATACCTCCAAATGGAATGGCAGCGGCCAACCGTCCTACTGAGCATCGGTTATTTTGCCATGTTCACCGGGCTATGAGCGGAGTGGTTTTCAGCGATTATGTGACGATCAAAGAGCGGATTGAATCGACCACGACCAGCACTGGACTACGAGTTATGGTAAGACTCAATTTGGGGGTGTATGAAAAAGGAATCAAAGTTGACAAAGCCATATCCCAACATGAGCGCATCCGCTGTCATCCAACCTTACCCGCTCTAAACTACCGAATTAGTCCCGGCTAAATGTGATACTTATTTCAAACTCGTTCCTTATATCTTCTATGAAACGTCGTTTTTTTTCCCGCTGGTCGGTTTCGATGTGGCTTTTATACGTTTGTCTGGGGCTGACGATGCTCCTGATTATAGGCAAAGATGTTATTTTCTGGCTATTGGCTGGAAGGCGTTTAAGGCTCCGTAAAGGGGCTGTTTGCCCCATTAGGCTGGCACCTATAAAGCTGGTTTCGTGAATTTAGTGCGTAAAGCTCCAACTGGTAACTACTGAGGTCCGAACATGAACGGATCAGTACCTTTCTACTCCTCAATGGCTCCGTAAATCACCTCGTGAATCTTACGACGGAGTTTGGTTGTGTTAATCGAGGTATTGGCCGCTGTGGGGTGAATACGGTTCGAGAGGAATACAAAAACCAACTCTTCGTTGGGGTCAACCCAAACTATGTTGCCCGTAAAGCCGGTGTGGCCAAAAGAACGCTCAGAAGCTTGTTGAGCCAGGTAAACACTGCTATTACTTTCGGGGTTTTGGCGATCCCAACCTAGCGAACGATAGCTGCGGGGACTAACCGTTTGCGTAAAGAAGGGGACTGTACTTGGCTGGAAAATCCGGTGGCCGCCGTACTCTCCCCGCTGTAAGTTCATCTGCAACAGAGCGGCTACATCGCGGGCATTCGCAAAGAGGCCCGCATGGCCCGAAACCCCCCCCTGAACAGCTGCCATCTGATCGTGTACCGTTCCTGTCAGCAGCGTATTTCGGAAATACGTGTCATTCTCGGTGGGCGCGCAGCGGGGGTTGGCAAACCGTTGCAGGGGCGTGAAGCCAATAGAACCTAAACCGAGCGGTTTGTAAATCTGCTGCTCTACAAACTGATCTAGTGGTGTTTTCGTGATCCGCTCCACAATTTTCTGGAGCGTCAGAAAATTCAGGTCGCTGTACACATAAGCGGGTTTTCCATCGTCTACCTTTTTTGACATGGGCGACTGTACCACCCACTTCCAGACGGAGTCTTTCAGGGCAGTTCTGGCCCAAAGGTTCGGGGCTACCTGCAATGTGAAAGCACTGTCGGGAGTAGCACTATAAAGAGTCGGCTTAAGGCCACCGCCGGGTAATCGGGTGCGGTCCCAGGTAGTTGGATAATACGACACCATGCCCGACTGATGCCAGAGCAAATCCTGAATAACAAGGTTTTGCTTATTCGTTCCGCGTAATTCAGGCAGGTAGAATGAGGCTTTCTGGGTAATATCCAGCTGCTTTCGATCATACAGCAGCATGGTAGCCTGTAACGTACTCAATACTTTAGTCAGCGAAGCCAGGTCATAAAGCGTTTCGCTCGTTACTTTCTCCGTGCCCGAATAGGTTGACTTTCCGAAATTCTTTTCAAAGACAATCTTACCTTTCCGCGCTACTATTATCTGGCTTCCCGGCACTACCCGACCGTTTAGGGCAGTTTGCATCAATTGATCAATCTGCTTTAGTTTGGTCGAATTCATGCCCACACTTTCCGGGGTTCCGTACGACAGTCGACCACTGGGCGCCAGCGTCTTTCCAAACCCGATTTTCCAGTTTCCGGTCGAAACGGGCATGATACCCTGGGCACCCAAACCGCCAAAAATAACCTGTGCGGTGGCCCTTTGCATTTCGTCGAAATCCTGATAACCACAAATCAGCGCGTCGGCAGCTGCAAACTGACTCAGACTATAGGCCGGTCCAAATGCAGTGACAATTACTTTGGTGCCCCGTTGTTTGAGCCGGTTCATCAGATCGAGCGAGGTTTTGGTAATGCCGAACTTCCGAAAGGCCGACTCGCTCATCCGGTGGAAACTCATAATGACCACGTTAGCATCGCCAACAAGAGCCAGCATATCGTTCAGGTCAGCGTCGGTAGTAGGTTTGTCAGAATACGTGATCTTTTTGATGGGGGCATACTGAGCCAGCGTCTTCTGAAAAACATTATCCCAATCAGTACCTATAGCTACCGACGCAATACGCGTGGTATCTAACCGCATAATGGGCATAATATCCTGCTTGTTCTCCACTACAGTTACGGCAGCATCACAAAGTTCCTGTTTAAGGACCTGAGCTTTGTCGGAGTTCAAATCCTGCTCCAGGTTGAGCATTGGGATAGGCTTGTAATGATGAAGACCAGCCCAGTATTTGGCCCGTAGAATCTTCCGTACTTTCTCGTCGATCAGCTCCTGCGAAATCTGTCCGGTTTGTACCGCGTTTAGAATGACGGCGGCTGCTTCTTTTATATTCTCCGGATACAACAAAATATCGTTGCCAGCAATCAGAGCCCGAAGGTTTATGTTCACCGCTCCACCGCCCCGGCTCACGCCACTCATATTCATAGCGTCGGTGAAGACTAACCCTCGAAAGCCCAACTCGTTTTTGAGCAGTTCCGTTACCACTTTATTCGACAGCGTAGCGGCCAAAGCCGGGCGGTTGTCTACGCCGGGAACATACAAATGCCCTGTCACCATGCCCATCAGGCTATCGGCAATGAGCCGTCGAAAGGGGAACAGGTCAATATCGTGCAGTTGCTCCGACGACCGGCTTATGACAGGCAGTGTATGGTGCGAGTCGAGGTTCGTATCGCCGTGACCAGGGAAATGTTTGGCAGTAGCAATAATGCGGTTCGCCTGTAACCCTTTCATGTAGGCCGACGCCTTTTGGGCCACGTTTTCTTTCGACTCGCCAAAGGAACGGTTGCCGATTACGGGATTGGCCGGATTACTGTTGATGTCGGAAACGGGTGCGAAATTGATATGAATACCCAATCGGCGGCATTGACGGCCAATTTCGTCGCCCATTCGATACACTAATTGGTCGTCGCGGAGAGCACCGAGCGCCATCTGCTTCGGAAAATCCATAGCACTGTCAAGGCGCATACCCAACCCCCACTCACCGTCGATACCAACAAGCATTGGAATTTTCGACAACGCCTGATAGCGATTGGTCAGCAGGGCTTGCCGGTGTGGCCCGCCCTGAAAAAAGATCAGCCCGCCAATGTGGTAGTGCTGAATAAGGTGCTCAATGTACTGGTAGTGATTATCGTGGCGATTGGAAAAAGTAGCGACCATGAAAAACTGCCCGACTTTCTGTTCGGGAGTCATGGTGGTAAATACACTGTCGATCCATTTCTCGGCGGTGCTGTCAACAGGTGCTAATACCTCTACCGGTTGGACAGCAGGATACACCCGGCGGACAGCGGCAGGTTTTACTACTGCTTTTGTGTTGGTCGGAGCTCGCCGAAACGACGCGGAAGAACGTTTGACCGGTCCCGACCAGGCTAACGCGCTCCACAATCCAATAAACAAAAGGCCAGTTACGGAAAATCCAATTCGCACGTTCTTTCTCATAGGTACTGAATCGTAATAATCAGTCCGATAAAAATGTCTTTCTCGTCATACGAACCCATAAAATTAGTCAATGAAGCCGTTAGACCATAATGATTAAAAGGACAGAATAGGTTTTTAACGCAAATTTCACTGTTTCATGCTACTGTCTCCTTATTTTCGTCCAAAATTTGAACTCATTGATTTCCTGCCGCTACATCTTCTGCGTTATTTTATTCTTCTTATCGAGTCTTACAACGGTTGGACAGCATTATACGCATTCATCGGTATGGCTTCGGTTTGCTCCAACCTTGGAAATTAACAAGCGATGGAGCCTGACAGCCGACCTCTGGTATCGTCGTCAGAACGCCCTTCATGGTAGCAAATTCAACCCACTTGCCAGTCCGTTGTTAGCCCCATCTGGCCGGATCGGTATCAACTATCGAACCAAACACTGGTCATTCGCACTTTTTCCGGTCTCCATTTTCCGCGCTCATCCGGTGCTGGGCAAGGAAGCGGACTACAGCCGCCCCCGCACCACCGAGTTTCGCCCCAGTATGCTGGTGGAGTGGAGTCAAGCGATGCCGCATCAGTTCAGCATTCGTATGCGAGGTGGCTACGAATACCGCCGTTTTGCCGATGCTACTGTTGCGGGCCGTGCGCGTTTCCGGGTTCTGCTCCGGCGCGAACTCTCTCCCAAACTCTATGCCTCGCTCTGGAACGAAACGCTGTTTCCTGTTCCCCCCAACGTTGCCGTTCACCAACTGTATGAGATAAACCGCACCAATCTGGCTATTGGCCGAAGCCTGAACAAACAGTTCATTCTGGAAGCGGGTTACCAATTCTCGCACCGCCAACGCCGAACACTCACTGAATTTGACGAAGAACATGCCCTAACCGTAACAGGGTTTTATCGTTTTTAGAGAAACTCAACAAACAGAGTACGTTGACCGTTTGGTTATAGACGGGATGGATGGAAATAGTCTGAGTTACTGGCGTAATGCCAAGTGCTATCTTATTAACTGGTTCTAAGGGAATGAAAACCAATTTGCTATTTTTGGTAAGTACACTCACGCTGGCAAGTTCTGCCATGGCGCAACCGGCAAGTTCTGCCTACAAAACGTTGCTTAGCACACTCTACGGCAACAGCACCGTACCGACTGTTACCGTGGTTGAGCTTAAGAAAATGAACAACGTGGTATTGCTGGATACCCGCGAAAAAAAGGAGTTCGACGTGAGCCACTTGCCCAATGCCCGCTGGGTTGGCTATGATGATTTTATACTGGATCGAGTCAAAGACATTCCCAGAACGGCTAACGTGGTGACCTACTGCTCAGTCGGCTACCGAAGCGATAAGGTTGGCGACAAACTGAAGGCAGCAGGCTACGGCAATGTGCATAACCTCTACGGGAGCCTGTTCGAGTGGGTCAATCAGGGCAACCCGGTGGTTGACAACTCAGGCAAGCCCACCAACCGCGTTCATGCGTTTTCGCGCTCGTGGGGGATCTGGCTGAAAAAGGGGGAGAAAGTGTACGAGTAATTACTCCCCCGCCACCAGTTTGTTCGCCAGAATCAGTGAGATCGCCATGCCCGCTACAATGCCCGATACAATTAGTATCCAAGTTCGTTTGCTGGTTCCTAGCCTGTCAACGCCTAACCAGGCAATCCCCAGTACAAAAATTACAATCACTAACTGCCCCAACTCCAGGCCAATATTAAATGCCAGTAGCGGCTGCACTATGTTGGACTCGCGCCCTAGTAAACTCCGCAAATAGCTGGAGAAGCCCATTCCGTGAATCAGTCCAAATACCGCTGCTAGCCCGTACCGTGACCATGACCGCTCTTTGTATCTGCTGATGGCAAATCGACTCGGCTTTTCTTTGTGAAAAAAGTTGACAATTGCCGTAATCAGAATAGTAATCGGAATAAGCAACTCAACAACGGCGGTACTGTACTCAAATATCCGCAACGTAGCTAAGGCCAGCGTAATAGAATGGCCTATGGTAAAAGCAGTAACTAAAACCAGCACTTGCCGCCATTGTTTAAGACGGTAAATGGCACAAAGCGCAATCACAAACAGAACATGGTCGTAGCCACGCGGATCAGTAATATGATCGAATCCAAGGCCGAGGTAAATAAAGAAGTCTGTCATCTGTCTACTTCTCCCATTACAATGTCAATTGAGCCTAAAATGGCAACCAAGTCGGCAATCATGGCTCCCCGGCTGATAGCCTGAATAACGGACAGGTTGTGAAATGAGCAGGCCCGGGCTTTGCAGCGTACCGGTACATCAGACTTGCCATCGGTTCGAAAAAAGAACCCTAATTCGCCTTTTGCGCTCTCGCACCGAACATACATGTCCATGGCTTTGGGCCTGATCTTTTTGGGCAGCATCGCGTGCGGATCGAAGTCGCGGGTTCGTTTGTGGTCGCCCGTTAGTTGATCAAGGCATTGGCTGACGATCTTAAGCGACTCGCGACATTCGCGTACCCGCACGTTGTTACGGTCCCAGCTGTCGCCAACGGTTCCTACTTTTCCGGTTCCAATCGGAATATCGAAATCTAGTTCGGGGTATACCGAGTACCCATCAACCCGCCGGAGGTCGTAGCGGAGTCCCGACCCGCGAAGTACAGGTCCGGTACAGCCATAATTGATGGCTACAGGCAAGGGCAGTACGCCAACATTGGCCGTTCGTTTTATAAATATTTCATTTTCGTTAACCAATTGTTCCAGCTCGGTCAACTTGGGGTCCAGATAAGTAACCAGTTCGCGGCAGCGTTCCTCAAACCCCACAGGCAGGTCATAAAATAACCCACCAATCCAGATGTAATTATACAGCATGCGGGCCCCGCTAACCCATTCAAGCATTCGCTGAATGTGCTCGCGGTCGCGCATGTAGTACAGGAACGGTGTGTAAGCGCCAATGTCGATAGCGTAGGTGCCGATGGCGACGAAATGCGAGGTGATTCGGTTTAGCTCAGCAACTAACACCCGGATGTATTCAATGCGTTTGGGGATGTCGCCCTGAATACCCAGCATTTTCTCCACGCCCATTACGAAAACGTGTTCGGCATTCATCGCTGCCAGGTAATCCAGCCGATCGACAAACGGAATAGTCTGATTGAAGGGTAACGACTGCGCGTGTTTCTCGAAGCAACGGTGCAGATAACCCATATGCGGCACCACGTCCACAATAATCTCCCCATCGGTAACAACTTCCAGGCGCAACACGCCGTGGGTCGACGGGTGTTGCGGACCCATATTCAGGATCATCTGCCCTTCGCCGAGGTCTTCGGGTTTGTAGAAGTTGGTCTCCGACGTTAGGAGCAACTGACCAGAAGTCATTGGCTCTGTGGTGAGCAGACCTGCGCCGGGGGTATAGTCGATTGTTTGCGTTGTCATTGGAAGGGCAAAGGTAGCAGGGGAGCGATGAATAGTGTTGATAAGTCTTGTTCAGTTTTAACGTTTGTAGAACAGTGTTCTGTAGCTTTGCAAACAATTCTGTTTACCTGCATCCTGTGAAAAACAATTCAATTTTACTTCTGCTCCTGCTCTTTTTTTTCACGGCAATAGCATCGGCCCAGGTGATCAAGGTGACTGTTTCGGGTACCATTAAGGAAGCCGCAAAAAAAACGCCCCTTCCCTTTGTCAATGTTACACTACTCCTGTCTCAAGACAGCAGCTTTGTCACCGGAGCGATAACTAATGAGGATGGCATTTTTAGCCTTGCCAATGTGCCAAGCGGCACGTATGTTCTGAAGGTTACGTACGTTGGATACCAGCCAAAAATCCAGTCTACGCTGGTGGGCCAGCTGAGTCCGTTTCTTAACATTGGTACGATTGAACTGACCGAGCAGGCTGCTCAACTTGGTGAAGTAACAGTGACGGCTCAACAGGAAGCCATTGCCAGCACCTTGGACAAAAAAACCTTTACGCTGGGTGATAACATTACTCAGGCGGGGTCGTCGGCACTGGAAGCCATGAAAAACCTGCCCGGTGTTACTGTCGACAATGATGGAAAAGTCCTTTTGCGCGGCAACGACCGCGTGATGGTATTGATCGACGGTCGGCAAACGGCTCTGACAGGTTTTGGTAATCAGACGGGGCTGGGTACTATTCCGGCTTCGGCTATCGAAAAAATCGAAATCATCAACAATCCTTCGGCGAAATACGATGCCAACGGAAACGCGGGAATCATCAATATCATTTACAAAAAGGAGAAAAAAGATGGCTTCACCGGCAAAATTGGGCTGGCCGTAGGGCTGGGCGCTTTGTGGGTAAAACAGGGCAACTTCCCCACCATTCGGCCCCAATATCAAAATACGCCCAAGCTAAACCCATCACTTTCGCTCAACTACCGGCGGAATAAGGTCAACCTGTTTTTTCAGGGTGATAACCTGTATACGCAGACGCTGAACAAGAACGAATTTACCGATCGGTATTATGACACGGGGCAGGTAATTCGGCAGCAGACCAAGCGCAACCGGAACACCAACATTATAACGGGTAAAGCGGGCATCGACTGATTTATTGACCCCGCCAATACCCTTACGATTTCGGGACTGTTCAGCAGCGAAAAAATTATTGACCGGGGCGACGAACCCTTTTTCAACAGCGATTTATCGGAGCGGCAGCGGCTGTGGCAATTTCTGGAAGATGAATTAAAGACCACCGTAACGGCTACGGCTGCCTGGCGACACACGTTCAAACAGCCGGGTCGATTGTTTAACCTGGGATTTAACTACACCTTCCACCGGGAAGATGAAAAGTACTTTTTTACCAACATCCTTCCCACGTTTACCGGTACCGACTCGTTTAAGCTGCTGTCGGATGAGCACGTGAGCGATCTGACAGCCGACTATGTACAACCGCTGCGGTATGGCCGGGTAGAGACCGGAGCCAAACTCCGTCGTCGGCTAATACCGACCAACATGCAGTTTTTTCCGGGGCTCAACTCCCCGCTCGATGTAAACGCCGGGGGAGCGGCCACTTACAGCGAGGTTATTCC
>Ga0105046_10011428_pt1 | contig 13801 bp, 7 predicted proteins | sample MAT03_FD_78385 | JGI IMG/M metagenome (GOLD analysis project Ga0105046, IMG submission 78385) | Freshwater microbial communities from Lake Fryxell liftoff mats and glacier meltwater in Antarctica - MAT-03 (megahit assembly) | ecosystem: Environmental > Aquatic > Freshwater > Ice > Liftoff... | reverse complement strand
TAAGCCTGTGGGTCCAGTGGGACCGGTTGTGCCTGGGGTACCCGCTGCGCCGCTAGGCCCGATGTTTCCTGTTGCGCCAGTTGCACCAATGGGTCCAGCTGATCCTGTATTGCCTATAGGTCCAGTACTACCAATCGCACCGCTTGGACCGGTTGCACCAATCATACCGGCGATGCCTATTGGTCCAGTGGGACCAGTTGTGCCTGGGGTACCCGCAGCTCCAGTAGCTCCTGTGTTACCAGTGGCACCAGTAAATCCAGCTGATCCCGCATTACCAGTAGGTCCAGTATTGCCTGTCGCTCCCGTTGATCCTACTTGACCCGGATCTCCCGTAAAACCAGTTGGTCCGCTGTTGCCAATTAAGCCTTGCGGTCCCGTAGGGCCGGTTTGGCCTTGAGCGCAAATGCAGCCATTTACTCGTTTGCCATCGACGGTAAGGGTTCCATTAATGGTGACATCTCCAGCGACAATATTCGTGGCCCGTAAGCAGTCTTTAATGGTTAATTTGCAAAACATTTTATGTCGACTTGGTCTTCTGTTTATTGTTTTTTCTGGGACAATGGTGATTATAGCATCACCTGTTTGTAAGTGCAGCTGATAGTTACTGAACTTTTTTAGCAACTTTTGATATATCGGATTATTCTCATTATCTTTTATGCATTGAGGATGTTGTAAAAAATAAAGCGCGGTTTCAAGAGCTTTGTAGACACTGGTATACTCGATTATTTGTAGTGAGTTGCTTTTGCTGTTTTCAACTATTTGTTTACAAACATTGATTAAGTTTTCTTGATCAAAATAGAGTGAATCATGAGTATCTGATCCAAAAATATTTTGTGCTTTGAGATGTTCTGGCAGGCTTAAAAGAGCGTAAGCGACTTTTTCGGGTATATAAGCAAAAATTTTATCCGATTTGCTTATTGATTCTAAATGTTCATTAAAGCCATTAAAAACTAAATGCATAGAATTGTTATTATTACCATTTTCTGTAATTGCAGTAACCAGATTTGCTTGCATACAAATTATCATTACTATAAAACAATAACAGGGTAATTTTAGATTTCCAATTGTTAGGTAATGCAACACAATATCCCTTTTCTTGTTTATGCTTTAAATGCAATTCAACACATCTTACGGTAAAGCGGATAAATATTGCTAGAGTTTCGATGTGGTTTTAAAGTATGTTATAAAATTAAAATCAATTACTTTTAGAGCAAGTGTTTTAGTTGTTGAAAACTGCATGCTTCTTTCATTACAATTGTTAAAAACTGTTTGTAAGGATGTTCTTATGAGATTTAATTATTTGTCATTTTCTTTTAGGCGTGTAATAAGCTTGGCGTGTCTTCAAGTATTTGTTTTATTGATAGGTTGTTCGATAAGATCATTTGCTGTAGATTCCTGCAATAGTGAATTGGCTCCATTTACTACCGCTACCGCCATAGAGTATGTAAATACTCTTGGAGCTACTCAAATTCCAGGTATCGATATTGTTTCAAAGCTTGATGAAGAACTTATAACAAGAAGAAGAAAACCTAAAGCTTGTGGTCTTCAAGCTATATTCAATAGGTTAGAAGCAACCACTTTAGCTTTTGTTAAAAGCATAAATGCTTCAGGTGCGCCAGGAATACAGTGTCTCCTGCCAGATGCTGCAAGACTTACTTTTGATCAGATACAAAATATTCCCGTGCCAAGATGTCCAACCACTATTGAAGATGTTACGATTACGGTTTGTGATCGTCCCGTTGTATTAAATATAGTGAGGCCTATTAATAGTACTGGTCCATTACCAATTATTATGTATTTCCATGGTGGTGGTTGGGAATTAGGCAATCAATTTACGTTTGATCGTTTAATCCGGCAACTTTCAAGTGGCACTAATGCAGCACTAGTTTTTGTTAATTATACAAGAACACCGGAAGCTGTGTTTCCTGTTGCTAATGAACAAGCCTATGCAGCAACTCAGTACATTGTTGAACATGCCGCTGAGCTAAATTTAGATGCAAGTCGCTTGGCTTTAGCGGGTGACAGCGTTGGTGGTAATATGGCTATTAATGTTGCGATGAAAGCAAAACAATGTAATGGTCCATCAATAATTCAAATGGTTCTTTTTTATCCAGTGACTCAAGCTTGTTTTGATACTCCTTCCTACTTAAAATTTGCTGAATGTCTTTGGTTAACACGGGTTGGTATGATGCATTTTTGGAATTTTTATGAACCGAATGTTGCCGCACGTAATAATCCACAATTATCGCCGCTAAGAGCAACACTTAAAGACCTCCGGGGTTTGCCTTCTACATTGCTTATTACTGCTCAAAATGATGTCCTTAGATCGGATGGTGAATGGTTTGCTAAAAGATTGAGATGTGCAGGTGTGCCAGTAAGGGGAGTGCGTTTTTTAGGAACTATTCATGACTTTGTAATGCTTAATCCTTTAGCTTCTACCCCAGCAACTATTGGAGCTATTTGCTTAGCTCAAGCAACTTTACGAAAAGCATTTGGTACTTAATTTTAGGAGTATAAACTATTCCTAAAATAGGGATTATGACATACCGGATGAAAGTCATTGTGTACAAGAATTTTATTCTACGTCTCGTTCTTTGTAGCTTTTCTGTTTTTCGAAACTTTAGTGAAGTAGAAAGCGAAATAGAAAGCTTTCATGAAGTATAAGGTTGGCTATGAAGAATTCCGCGCGATACTATTGCTTTTAAGCCGTAGTGCGCTTCATATGATATTAGCTTACCGTTTTGGCGATACTGCTCAATTAATCAACTCGCTACATTTAGTAGTGAGTTGATTAAAGTATCTAATAAATCCGTCAGTATTACGATTTTAAGATCGAATCAACAGCATGTTTTTCTGTTTCTTATGTATTGCAAGTGCTCGATCCGACAAAGACAGAGCTTGGAGCAGAGGTCGCTTGACATCCTGCTGAATCGGTAACCATTACAGTGTAATCTCCAGTGTTTGTTGAAGTAGAATTCAGTATCGTCAGAACAGGATTATTGCCGGTATTTTGCGTAAAGCCGTTAGGTCCGGTCCACATAAATACATAAGGTCCAGTTTGGCCAGTCGGTAAAGCAGTTAATACAATGCTTTGACCGGTACAAACATTCTGAAATGCTGGAGAAATGGGTACTTCAGCAACTGTTTGAGGCACAATGACAGGGTATTTTGTTGTAATACAGTTTTGGCTGTCTCTTACGCTAATGTAATAACTACCCGCTGCAAGGCCAGTAAAAGTATTGCTAGCACCAAATACGGGATTGTTATTTAGAGAATAAGTATAAGGCGGATTGCCATTAACAACATTCATAACTGTGATAGCTCCAACAGAGGTACCATTGCATGGAACAGGAGTTACGATGGCATCAAACGTAAAGGTCCGCCCGAATATATAAACAGCTCGAGTGGAAGCGGTGGTTCCTTCATTAGCGACTCCGAGTAATTGACCATCCGAGGTGTAGTTTGCTTGTTCAGGAGAGTCAATGGCAAATGAAATGGTTGTTGGATTGGTTAATACAGGAAGGGCACCAGTGCCATCATAAGTTAACGTAGTAACTTGGTCTGCGTTTGGGAGGTTTAATGCATAGGTGAAACATGACTGACTTGGGGTAATTGCATTAGGAGCAAATGATACAGATGCAAAGGTGACATTGGCTTGTGCTGGTGTAAGTGCGATATAGCTTAAAACGGGAATCATGCTATTAAATGTTGCTGTTGCCGTATTTACGGAATAGAATTGAGCTTCTGTTCTTGGTGGAGATGCATTTGATTGACTAACGCCCGTAACTACATATTTATTATCAGGTGAAAAAAAAGATGATTCAGTAGGGTTAAAGCATGAACCGCATCCTAATGTTGATATAGTTTGAGTAGGAACTGCGGTAAAAGGGGCATATGAAGTAATTTGGAATAAGGCTATTACACCGGAAAATAATTCGCCATTGTATGTTTCAATCAGAGCATTCCCATCGGGTGAAACATTTGCTGAGAATACGCCACGGCTGCCAATTCCAAGAGGTGTTGGTAATGTGCTGTGATACATAGGCTGTGTAGAGCATCCAAAGTATTGATAAACAAAGACAGCTCCATTCGCATCAATGGTAGCATCTGCTATAATTATCCAGTTGCCGTCGACTGAAAAAACGGCACTTTGAGGCTTAACAAAAGTCGCATTTGGTGGAGGTGGTAGAATATTGATGAAAGCGGTGGTGTCAATAGTCCCATCGGGATTCACCGGTGCCATATATACATACCCTAATGGTTCGCGCGCATCAGAAATGAGACAACAGGTATTAGTTGGATTAAATGCTATCGACTGGGGACCCAAAAAAGTTGTTCTGAGACTATTTGATGATAGAAAGTTAGTAACAGTCTGTATGGGTGTATTGTTTATAGTGCAGCAAGGTTGCATGCTATATAAGCTATTAAAGGGCAGAACTATACAGAGAAAATTGATAAATATTTTTAAGAAAGACATGCTTTTTTACCCTTCTAAGAGCGACTGATTTAACGTTGAAGCTTAACATAACGAGCTTGCGTATAAAAAGCAACAAAATGCTTGATGATTTGTACTTATTAATCGGAATTAACATCGGATCTCTAGAGCAAATTATAATTTCGAGCACCTAACGTGAAGGGAAGCAAATAATGGTGCTTCCCCTCTTTATATTATGAAAAATAGTAGATAGATCGTTTCCACTATTTTTCTTTTTTTATGTCACTCTTAATTATTAACAGTATTAAATGTGCAAGGGACTGCTACTGCAACTTCCGCTGGGCTAGATGTTTGAGGACAACTAAAAAACGGAGAATTGGTGCTTACAGTGTAATTTCCGCTATTTGCAGCAGTAGCGTTCGTTATAGTTAAGTTTGGATTTGTTCCTGTATTTTCCATAAAGCCATTAGGTCCGGTCCATGCATACAAAGTAGTGCCATCCGGATTTGTTGTTATTGCAGTCAAAGTAATATCATCACCAACACAAACACTTTGAAAGGCTGGAGTAATTGATAAGGCTAATGGACTAAGGCTTGCAGAAAAAGTAGAAGTATCTCCAGGGGATGAGCCAGTATTGTTATTTGCTACCGCGGTAGCACTTATATAAGTTGGTGAAAAGGGAAGCATTGTAATACCGGTCAACATGGCTGTAAATGGGCCTGGAAGGACGGGTGTTGAATCTCCGAGATATATTTGGCCTTCATTTGTTTTATTGGCTGCGTCGTTTGCAAAAAACTGAATTCTTAGTTCAGTGCCGAGCGGGGCAATGGCTGGTGCTGTTCCATGGATTGTTAATGTAGTGCCGCTATAGCAAATACTATCTAAAATTGGGGGCTGCTGATTGCTATTGCCATTGTTTACAAGCACAATTCCAGCATTGTTATTATTAAAAATGTTATTTCCTATAATAGCATTTCTAATGGTTGTTGCTCCGTCAACTCGAACACCACCACCGGGGTTATTTGCGATGATGTTTCCTTGGCCGGAAGTAAGACTACCTATGGTATTATTTATTGAACCATTAGTAAGGCTGATTCCAATATTTTCATTGCCAAGAAAATCGTCAGCAGCTGAAACTCCCACCCTGTTGAGGGAAATGGTTATATTATCAGCATTATTTAAATTGATGCCATTTATTGCATTGCCCGAAATTATATTGTTAGTTATTGCGCGAGTATTAAGTGCGGTGAAATTAGTAATTAAAATGCCGGTGCCATTAGAAACTGCAAAAAGACCTGAAGAGTCAGTACCGATTCTATTTGCTGAAATATTAAACGAATTAGGTGCTGTTGAAGTGATACCAAATCCCCTATTGCCGGAAATAGTGTTATTGATAATGATTAAGTTTGAGCCAGTAGCAGCGCTTATACCGTTAGAATTTGGGATAGCAATAGTACCGGTAATATCTACTCCAATAAGATTTTGTTGTATTGTTGAAGTTGCACCGGTACTTAGCCAGTTTATGCCATTAGTTCTATTGCCAGATATTATATTGTTTGTAATTGTTAAGTTTGCTGCTGGATTAGGTACTTGTATACCGGTTCCATTTGGACCGGCTATCGTTCCTGTGGCATCGACCCCAATCCTATTGTTGCTAATAGTAGCATTATTTACATTGATTTGTATTGCTTGATTATTAAAATTAATGATAGAAAAATTTCTGATGGTTGAAGAACCTGCGAAGGCTGTTAATGTAAGGCCGATTGCGCCGGCAGTAACATTTGCGCCATTAATAGTTACTATTCCACCACCGACACCAGTATTAGTGCCGTTTACATCGGTTGTACGTCCAATGGCTGGATAGGGAGTAGTTGCTGGATTAAGTACTGGAAAAGGTGTTGCGATGTTAAACACAATGTTATGAGGAGGAAAAATGTCGTTATTTACGTCTATGATTGCTCGGCGGAAAGTTCCACTTCCCATGCTTGAACTATCACCGGTATTATTTACGATAAATATTGTGGCATAACTTTTTAAGCAAAATAAAGTTACTAATAGCAAGGTTGAAATAGTTGTTCGATTCATGAATTCCTCGATTGATAGAGTTTTTTAGGGATACCCAACATTAATTCGATATATTTATGAAAGATGTTGTTATAAATAGTTCTCGTCATGATTTTCTCGTAAGCAATAATTCAATAATTATCAAGATTAGTTTGGTGACGAGGCTCTCTGTTATAGAGAGCCTCGGTAATAGTTTGTTTATTATAATGGAGCGATCCTAGCTAAACTCAAATTGCCTGCTTCGCAAGTGATGGTAAATGGAGCGCTTGTTTGTCCTGTAACAGTTATAGTATCCCCCATGTTTAATGGTACGATACAGCATGTTGTAACGGGAATATTAACTGGCAATGATGCATTAGCTAATGAGCTAATAGTTTTGAGTGTATTAAGTATTGGGGCACCATTTTTCTCAATACGAATATTTGCTGTTCCAAATGATGATGATGTCGCATAGGTTAGATATGAACTAAATATGACCAAGTAAACTCCAGCTACTGGAGAACTTGTCGCACCCGTTATTGGTTGGAATGTTGAAGTTAGGGGCGTCGCCATTGTTGTTATATCTATGCCTGAGGTACAGCAATTTCCCGGTGCTCCCGTAAATCCGGTTGCGCCTGTCGGACCAGTGTAGCCAGTAAACCCAGTAGGACCAGTTGCGCCAAAGCCAGTTACCCCGGTTGAGCCAGTAGGACCAATTAAACCAGGAAGACCAGTAGGACCTTGAGGACCAGTGCTACCAACACCAGTTGCGCCGGTTGAACCAGTAGAGCCAGTTAAGCCAGGAAGACCAGTAGGACCAGTTGCCCCAAATCCAGCAGGTCCAGTATTACCTGTATCACCTGTTGATCCAGTAGGCCCAGTTGCGCCAACGCCAGTTGCACCGGTTGAGCCAGTAGGGCCAGTTAAGCCGGGAAGACCGGTAGGACCTTGAGGGCCAGTGCTACCAACACCAGTTGCGCCGGTTGAGCCAGTGGGACCAGTTAAGCCAGGAAGACCGGTAGGACCAGTTAAGCCGGGAAGACCGGTAGGACCTTGGGGACCAGTTCTACCAACACCAGTTGCACCGGTTGATCCAGTTGCACCAGTTAAGCCGGGAAGACCGGTAGGACCTTGAGGACCAGTGCTACCAACGCCAGTTGCGCCGGTTGAGCCAGTAGAACCAGTTAAGCCAGGAAGACCAGTAGGACCTTGAGGACCAGTGCTACCAACACCAGTTGCACCGGTTGAGCCAGTAGAACCAGTTAAGCCAGGAAGACCGGTAGGTCCAGTAGCACCAAACCCTGTAGCGCCTGTACAGCATGGTCCGGTAGCCCCTGTTTCTCCTCTAGTGCCAGTAGGACCAGTTGCGCCAACGCCAGTTGCACCGGTTGAACCAGTAGAACCAGTTAAGCCGGGAAGGCCAGTAGGACCGACAGGACCAGTTGCTCCAACGCCAGTTGCACCGGTTGAACCAGTAGGACCAGTTAGGCCAGGAAGACCGGTAGGACCTTGAGGACCAGCTGCACCAACACCAGTTGCACCGGTTGAACCAGTAGAACCAGTTAAGCCGGGAAGGCCGGTAGGACCTTGAGGACCAGTGCTACCAACGCCAGTTGCGCCGGTTGATCCAGTTGCACCAGTTAAGCCAGGAAGACCAGTAGGACCTTGAGGACCAGTGCTACCAACACCAGTTGCGCCGGTTGAGCCAGTTGCACCAGTTAAGCCAGGAAGACCGGTAGGACCTTGAGGACCAGTGCTACCAACGCCAGTTGCACCGGTTGAGCCAGTAGGGCCAGTTAAGCCGGGAAGACCAGTAGGACCTTGAGGACCAGTGCTACCAACACCAGTTGCACCGGTTGAGCCAGTAGGACCAGTTAAGCCGGGAAGGCCGGTAGGACCTTGAGGACCAGTTGGTCCACCCAATGGACCAGTAGGTCCGACATTACCAGTAGGTCCAGTTGATCCAAAACCAGTTGGGCCCGTTGGCCCGACACAGCAAGGGCCGGTAGCACCCGTAGGACCGGTACGACCAAAAAGTGGGCAAGCAGTTTGACCTAAATTATTTTGACCTAGGGACCCTTCGGGAAGATTCGGTTCAGGGGTTGGATTAAGACACTCGCAAAGTGTTGTTAAGCACTCATTGTAACAAGTTCCGTTGATACAAAAATTTCCGCAGATATTTACATCTTTTGCGGTAAGTGTACATCCATCAATGTTCTTGGCTTGTATATTTTCTGCATTAACACAATTTGTTTTAATTGTAGGCGCAGTAAGGCTGTTAGCGGTTATATCACAAGCATGAATACACCCAGCTTTTATATTTTTTGCACAGAGGTTACAGAAAGATTTTGATTTTTTTGATCTTCGTGTGATTGTGCTAATATCATTAAGAGTAGGGGTAAATTCAGAAGTGGTTGTAAATGCCTTATAATAATTATTGAGCTGCTTAACCATAGTATTATAGAGTTCTTCTTCGTTAGAAGTTAATTCATGCTTTTTCAAAATAGAAAGAGCATTTTCTATAGCAGCTTTGGCTGTATCAAATTCTATTATTTCTTGGTTCTGCAGTATTGCCGTATGAATATTTTTATAATCCTGTGCATATTGTTCTGACTCTAAAAGAGAAGGTAATTCCAAAATAATTTGAGCTACGTTTTTTGGAATAGTTCTTAATTGAGGAAATTCGGATAATTCCTCTGATATTGAATTTGTAGGGACATGATCGGTAGCCTGGGTGCTCCAAGGCGCTTGAGCCATTCCAAATGCAATATATATTGCTAGATAATTTGTTTTAATCTTGGCGAGATTAAACATAATAGAATCCTTTTTTTGATATTTATTAAAAATAAGACTGCATCAATTTAATGCTTCGATTTTTCTCCTTTTGGTTTTGCAAATAGAGTATTAATAATTTTGTCTCGTTTTTTTACTAGTGTAGGGTGATTACTGGGGATATTATCTTATAACATCAATGGAAATCAATCTGCTTGATAACTTTGTATTAATTGTTATAAATTTTGGAAGGCTTGAAGCAATTATTTATGCTTTAGCTTCAAGAATAAATTCTGCTTTTAACAATGAATTTTTTTAAACTAAAGTATACCTACCCCTTTGGGGGGGTAGGTAATTAGACGGAATCTATAAAAATGAATGTTTATGAACAAGAGTTAATCACTACTTGAGCTGGTGCAGATGTAGCAAGACAAGTTAAAGCGGGAACAGAAGAAGTGGTGCTTACTGAATAACTGCCTGCATCTGCAGCGGTAGCGTTAGGTATAGTTAAATTAGGAATTGTTCCAGTATTTTCCGTAAATCCATTGGGGCCGGTCCATGTATAAGAGGTAATTGCTTGACTGGTAGGTATTGCGCTGAAATTAATATCTCCATTTGGGCAGACTACTTGAATAGCTGGTGAAATGGATATAGCAAAAGGGGTAACGCTTGCAGAAAACTGAGACGTATCTCCGGGGGCGGAAGAAGGGCCATTTCGGACGATTGCCGTAGCACTTACATAAAAAGGTGAAAATGAAGGAGTAGGGAAGATGGTGCTGAAAATAACTGGGCTTAAGGGGAGTTGGCCTGTTACTTGTCCTAGATATATCCTTCCTTCATTTACCTGATTAGCTGAATCGCTAGCAAAGAATTGAACATCCATTACCGATGCACTTGGGGCATCAGCTATAGCTGGAGTAGTTACCTTAACGGTCAATGTAGTTCCGGTATAACAAACGCCCTCTATTATTGGAGGTTGTTGAGCTGCATTACCATTATTTAAAAGCAGAATTCCAGCATTGTTGTTATTAAAAATGCTATTTCGTGTAATGGCATTTCTATTGGTTAATGCGCCATTTACTTGAATGCCGCCAGCTGGATTATTTGCTATGGTATTACTTTGACCAGCTGTAGTACCGCCTATCTTGTTATTTGATGAAGCATTAATAAGATTAATACCGATATTTCCATTTCCTAGCGGATTGGAACTGGCTGACACTCCTATTCTATTGCCTTGAATAGTTATATTATCAGCATTGTTTAAGGTGATGCCATTTGTGGTGTTTCCTGAGATTGTGTTATTAGTAATTGTGCCAGGATTTAGTCCGCTAAAATTAGAAATTGAAATGCCCAGGTTATTAGGGACAGCTAAAAGACCTGCAGAATTAGTACCAATCCTATTGCCGGTAATACTAAATGTGGAATTAATTCCTGTCATGTTGATACCTGTGCCGGTATTACCAGAAATTGTGTTATTAGAAATGGTAACATTCAGAGCACCGGACGTATTTATACCGGTACCATTTGGAATAGCGATATTCCCGGTACTATCAAGTCCAATGATATTGCCAGTAATTACAGGACCGTTGGACTGATTTGTCCAATTTATACCATTATTTATATTGCCGGATATTATATTTCCCGAAATTATTGCAGCGTTTCCGCTAGAACTTACCAGTATACCTTGGCCATTGCCAGCAGCCGTTGTTCCAGCGGCATTTACGCCAATTCTGTTGTTTGAAATGGTAATATTATCTCCAGCTATTTGTATTCCTTGAGAGGTAAAGTTAATGATAGAAAAGTTCGAAATGGTTGACAAAGACCCCCCGAGGCCTATGTTAAAGCCTGTCGCTACGGCACCATTGCCATTAATAGTTACTATTCCACCGCCACCACCAGCGCCAGTATTGCTACCATTTATAGCGATTTGCCGGGCTAAAGGTGGAAGGGGGAGGCCCGCTGTTATGTTAATTACTGGATTTGCTCCTGCGATACCAAAAGTAATGTTATGAGATCCAACTGCTGCATTTGCGTTTGTGATTGCGGTCCGTAAAGTTCCTGCAGTCATAGTGTCGGCGGTATTTGTTACAATAAAGTTTAGAGCGTAACTTTTAAAGCAAAATAGCATTATTAGTAAAAATGTTGAGATATTAATTTTTCGATTCATAGATTCCTCGATTGATAAAGATTTCCATAGCTACCCGCTAAAACGGCAGCAAAATATAGTATCGTTTTATAGGGCAAGTAGTTAGAGCAATTTAGTCATAAAAATTTTCATAAATAAAATTCAATAATGTTTAGAGTTAATTTGGTAAAGGATGAGGCCCTCTGTAATTGAGGGCCCCGGTTATGGTTTTTTATGTTTATGAAGAGATTCTAATTAAACTTAGATTCCCTGGTTGACAGAAAACTGATCCAGCTGTAATTGGTGTTGCACCAAAACCTTGAACGGTAATTGTATCTGTTCCGTTTAATGGCACTATACAACTTGTAGAAATACCAGTACTTACGGCTGCTGATGCACTTGAGACTTGTGTGATTGTCTTGAGTGTATTAGCTATTGCGGTACTGTTTTTTACTATTTGTACGTTTACTGTCCTAGCTACTGCTGTACTTACGGGGTAGGTAAGATAAGAAGTAAATGCAATAAAGTAGGTACCAGCCGGTCGCATCTCTGGCGGTGTGTTTAAAGCAACCGGTGTTACGACATTTATATCAATTGCAGATGTTGTTAATACTTCTGTTCCAGACGTACAACATTGCCCAGCAGGTCCCGTTGCACCAAAGCCAGTTGCACCGGTTGATCCAGTAGGACCAGTTAAGCCAGGAAGGCCAGTAGGACCGACAGGACCAGCTGCGCCAACACCAGTTGCACCGGTTGAGCCAGTAGGACCAGTTAAGCCAGGAAGGCCAGTAGGACCGACAGGACCAGCTGCGCCAACACCAGTTGCACCGGTTGAACCAGTAGAACCAGTTAAGCCAGGAAGACCGGTAGGACCTTGAGGACCGGTAGGCCCACCGAATGCACCAGTAGGACCGACAGGACCAGTGCTACCAACACCAGTTGCACCGGTTGAGCCAGTAGGGCCAGTTAAGCCAGGAAGACCGGTAGGACCGACAGGACCAGCTGCACCAACACCAGTTGCACCGGTTGCACCAGTAGAACCAGTTAAACCAGGAAGACCAGTAGGGCCGACAGGACCAATGCTACCAACGCCAGTTGCACCGGTTGAGCCAGGAAGACCAGTAGGACCTTGAGGACCAGCTGCGCCAACACCAGTTGCACCGGTTGCACCAGTAGAACCAGTTAATCCAGGAAGACCAGTAGGACCGACAGGACCTTGGGGACCAGTTGCTCCAACTCCTGGACCAGTGGGTCCTCTATCTCCAGTAGGACCACTTGAGCCAATTCCCGTAGGACCTGTTGCGCCCGTGCAACAAGGTCCAGTTGCACCGGTTACACCAGGAGAACCCGTAGGCCCAGTTACGCCTGATCCAGTAGCACCGGTAGCACCAGTTACGCCGGCAACACCAGCGACTCCTGTAGGACCTGTAGGCCCGGTTGATCCAAATAAGCATTCTGATAACGCGACATTTACCGGGTTGCCGAGTGCATCAGTTACGGGATTTGGAGAAAGTGGACATGTTGTACAAACGATTTGACCACATGGTACAGTCAGAACGCCATCAATGGTTACGTCTCCGAAAGTTGCTGTACTAGCAGTTATATTACCAGTATTGATATCTGCTGGGTCAAAATTGGTAGCATTGAGGTTTTCAACATTAATAGTATTAGCATTAAGGGTTGGGGTTGTTATGCTATTGCTTGCAGTAATAGTACAAGCGCAGATAGTGCCAGCTTTGATTGTTTTTGCACAAAGGTTACAAACTGATTGGTTCTTTTTTTTTGATTTTCTAGAGATAGCACTTAGTTGCTTTTCATTAGGGATAAATTTACCATCAGTTATTTCATTGTTATAGGTGGTTAAATCATTAACCATGGTGCTATAAAGAGAAATATTTGACTGATGTGCATGTTCTTTTAAAATAGAAAGAGCATTTTCTATAGCAGCTTTAGCGACATTATATTCTACGATCTCAAGGTTATCTAACACAGCTGCATGTACTAGGCGATAATCTTGTCCATATCGTTCATTATTTAGAATTAACGGTAATTCTATAACAATTTTAGCCACATTATCTGGAATAGATCGAAATTTAGAGATCTCCGATAACTCTTCAGCTGAGACCTTGGTTGATTTGGTATCTGCAGCATAAATTTGGCAAGCGGTTACAGCTATTCCGGTTGCTAGAGATATGGCAAAATAATTTGTTTTAATCTTTTGGAGATTAAACATAATTAAATCCTTTTTTTAAAATTTATCTTTATATACAATAGGGGGTTAGTTTTTATGATTTGTTTGATTATTTTCTTAGTACACGACACTTTTATGAAATAAATTGAAAAAAGCCTTGCTTTATATAAAACTTGATAAAATTTCCACCAAGAAAAAGGATCAAGGAATGTATAAAAACAAGGCTTTACATAAT
>Ga0105046_10011426_pt1 | contig 13802 bp, 10 predicted proteins | sample MAT03_FD_78385 | JGI IMG/M metagenome (GOLD analysis project Ga0105046, IMG submission 78385) | Freshwater microbial communities from Lake Fryxell liftoff mats and glacier meltwater in Antarctica - MAT-03 (megahit assembly) | ecosystem: Environmental > Aquatic > Freshwater > Ice > Liftoff... | reverse complement strand
CGTGCGTTCCTGCCGGACAAGCCAGCAAGGGGACGGAAGGAAAACAGAACTTTTTCGCCCCAGAAAATCATAAGGCAATACCAAGTTTTTAACAGCCGCAGGGCGCTAGCCCCTGGTTTTCGGCGGTCACCAGAAATCTGCCGCTCGCCTAAATCTCGGTCGCGGTCTGGCGTAAATCCCATCAAACAAATGCAACCCGTCCCGTACAGGCAAAAAAAACCGCGGTGAGATCATCATCGCGGCTTCAAATCACCCACAGGCCAGGACCTGATTATTTTCCGGACTCACTCTTCGCGCCTTCCTGAATCGCAAAGATGCGATTGCGGATGGCAATGAACATGGTGTTGTTTGCGACGATGGGCGTCGCGACTACGGATTGTCCCATGCTGACTTCGCTCAGGAGTTCCTTCTCAGGTGAGAGTTTGAAGATGCAGATGTCTCCGTCCGTGTCGCCGATGTAGACATGGTCTTCGACGATCAGCGGCGATCCCCAGGATTCGGCAAACATGTCGTACGTCCAATGGCCCTTTCCGGTTTTTGCATCGACACAATGGAAGAGACCGCCGAAGTCGAGCACATACAACAGGTCATTTTTGATGGCGACTGTCCCCATTGTGCGGTGCATCGTCGTTTCAAAAACTTTCGGATTTTCGCCGATGTAGTGCCAGACGGCTGCGGAATTCGGATTCTCACGCTCAAAGTCTCCAGCTTTTTCATCCAGAGCCTGAAGTCGTTTGTGGGCAATCGGTGTATTCGGGTCTTTTGAGTTGTATACAATCGTGGGGCTGACATCGCCACGCTTCTTCGGATCGATGCACCACAAGTGGCCCTGACCGTCGCCGTGTTCCGGATCTTCGCCGACGGCGATATACACAAGGCCGTCATACACAACCGGAATCGCGATCAGATGGTTTCGCGTGGCACGCGTGAGCGTGTACAGGGTATCCTTGGGATTACAGTCGAATTTCCACAGCAAATCCGATTTCCCGTCTTTGCCTTGTGCGGAAAAGCTATAGAGGTAACCATCGCCGCCCGCAAACAGAACCTGAGCGACACCGTCAAAAACTCCGTAGGCCGGAGACGACCACTGGCCGTGAAGAATGTTGGCACCAGGCGATTTGTCGGTCCATAGAACTTCACCGGAATTACGGTTGATGCAGATGAAGCTCGGTGCTTCTTCTTCGGGAATCGCGAAATGCCCTTCATCGACACCGTTGGCGGTATTCACAAACAACAGATCGCCGACGCCGGTAATCGAGCAGCTGCACATGTTATGTTGAAAGACTTTAAGTTCCTTCATCATGTCCAGTTCCCAGAGCACGTCTGCTTCGTCCTTGTCCGTAAATTTCTCTTCAACGTACGGACTGTCGTTTTCACCGTCGTGGAATCCTTCGGTATCCAGACACACGACAACCCCGCGGCTGCTCACATACCAGGCACGATCGCCATCGATGAAAGGCGAGGCACAGATCCCCTGATCCGGCCAGTCGTTGACGCGACCAGTTGATAACTTCTCACTGGAATGCTGCCACAGGAATTTTCCGTCCTTCTCGTTGAAGCAGATAAAGCATCCCAGATCGACAGTACTTGGATACCGCTTGATGTAGCCGTTTCCATTGTTTGTGCCGACGTACACCTTGCCGTTGGCGACCACTGCATTTCCGTAGGTTTCTGAACCCAGCGGCATGGACCAGAGAATGTTCTCACCGGTATCGACATTCCAGCTGATAGGGATATTCTTGCCATCCGGCGTATTATTACGGGATGTGCTGCCGCCCCACTGAGGCCAGTCGCGGGGACCCACCTTCATTTTAGAAATCTGGCTGGCAAGAAACGCAGTCGGGTCTTCTGCTGCAGGGCTGTTTCCGAGCCATAGTGTTGTGGCGGCAAGACACAGACCTGCGACGATTTGATCCTTCAGTTTCAACATGAACAGAAAATCCTTATTGAGGAAGTTGTTGATTTTTGGTGTTTGGAGAAGTGGTCAGTGCACTTGGAAAAGGGGTCAGGAACCAAGAGTGCGAAGCACCCTTTGGGCCATTTGGCTATTGTGATGAAGTGATGAAGTAAAGGGTCGGGAGTCTTTTTCGGAAAGTTGCGTGTTGAAAAATCCTGACGTTTTCGTCCGAAAAAGACTCCCGACCCTCTGCAAACGCCAATATGGAACAGTCCAACTATTTGTTTGCCGTCACTTGCACATTGTCAATGAAGAATTCCGCGTCGGTGGAGTTTCCGAACAGTCCGGGGCTTCCATTCAGATTCGGAGTTGCATCGGCGGCTTCGATCTGCCAGTCCTTCGGCTCCGTCTCGGCACGCGGCCAGACCTTGCCCCGCAGGATGGCCTTGCCGTCCTTTGTCTCGCTCTGAAATTTCAAGGTGTACCAGGTGTCAGGGGACCACTTGAAGTCGATCGTCTTTGCGAAACGCAATTCCGCCCTGGCGGTCCAGGATCGTATCTGCAGATGCTGCGAACCCTGCAGGTCGAGCGTATATCGTTGGTTGATCAGGCCCAGATCCGGCAGACGTTCATTCGTCTGGCTTGCCCTGAAATCTGCCTGAATCGTGTAGTCATGCAGGTTCGTCCAGCCCAGCCATGCCTGGCTCCGCGTCCCTTTTGGAATTGAGCTGATCTTGACGAGCCCCTTTTCACCGTCCAGCGGAGCTGGCTTGTGGCGATAGTCCGCACCGATCCAGACCGGCGGAACTTTCTCATCAGAGAAATCAAATTTCCACGGCAACATCGGGATGACGCGAATCCGGGCGGTCGTTGTCATCTCGCCCGACTTCGCGGTTAATACAGCAGCGGTCAGTCCCGATGCAGGAGCCGTGTAGACCTGATCTTTTCCCACCGTCCCGCCGCCTGCGACAGTGATTTCCGCATCTTTCATCGATTGCACGAATTGTCCGTTTTTGTTGTAGCCTCTGAGCTGCAGGTTCGCTTTCTGGCCGGGCATCAGCATCAATTCAGCGGGCGTCAGCATGATCTGTGTCACAACTTTGTCTTTGTCTGCCGGGGTCTCTCCGGTCGGCTTCGGCGTGGAAGCTTTGACGGCAGCGGCATCCGGTTTGCCGATGCAGTACAAAGCATCAATCGTCGGCAGATAAATCCTGCCGTTCGAAATTACCGGGGAACCAAACACAAGTTCGTCCCTCCCGAGGCGGACTTCACTTACCTTTTCAACGCCCTTGTCGACAGGTTTAAGAACGTGAAACCGGCCAGAGTTCTCTACAATATAGATCTTGCCATCGCCAGCGACGGGACTGCCGAACATGGTTCTCCCAAGCTTCATGTGCTCAACGGTTCCGTTGGGCTTTTTAGGACCAATCAGTTTGCCGGTCTTCGCATCAACGATGACCAGTGAGGCACCGTCGTCGACGAAATAAACCCGGTCCCCAACCTTGACCGGAGCATTTCGGCCGACAGCTTTCCCAGGTACTTTCCACAGCAGTTTGTCTTCCGGAATGTCCCCTTCTGTGTTGCCGTCGAATGCGAAAATTGCACCGAGCGTCTTGGTATCGGCCGCGTTCTTTTCGGCGTGACTGCTGTAGACGATTCCGTTTTCATCGACGACAGAAGTTGTATTCAGCCCGCGCGTAGAAGCCTGATACTTCCAGATCGTCTTTCCGGTCCGAGGCTGAATGGCATAGATCGCGCCGTCGCCGGCACCGACAACCATCGCAGCCTGCCCTTTGAAATAAGTGAAAACCGGAGTGCTGTAGGTCGTATCTTCAGGTCGCAACTTCGTGCTTTTAAGCCATTGCGCTGCGCCCGTCTTCCTGTCAAATGCGATCAGTCGGTAAGCGGGGATGGCGGTCTCACCCCAGCCGGTCAGGACTCCGCTGATGATCACCAGGTCCTCAAAGACCACAGGGAAATTCGTACGACCACCGTACGTCGAGAGCATGCCGTACTCTTCGCTCATCGAGTGTTCCCAAATCGTCTTGCCTGTTTTGCCGTCAAGACACTGAAACACACTGCCGAGTCCAAGGACGAACACTGTATCCGATGCCAGATCGCCAACAACACTGGACCATCCCACTCTTTCTGCCGGAGCATCAGTCAGAAAGATATTGTGAATGCTTTCCCAGATCAGCTCGCCAGTTTTCGCGTCGAGGCACACTGTTTTCTCGCCTTCCTGAGTGGTTTCAGGAAAAGACCGACAGACAGCGTAGACGCGGCCATTCATCACGACCGGTGACGATCGCGACGCGAATTCCGGCTTACGCCACAACAGGTTTTCTCCCTCGGGCGACCAGGAATCTGGAAGGTTGGTTTCTGTGGACTGACCGTCATTGTGCGGGCCGCGCCAGTGAGGCCAGTCTTCGCCAAAGGAGGCTTGACTCAGGATGCACACAGTGAGGAATGTGAGAAGTGACGTTTTCATTTTTTCCCTCCGCCGAATTCCGGGTCTTTGATCATTGATGCAGTAATTGATGAACAAAAACGACAGTTCTGTTTGAGAAACACAGTCGCTCTGGAGATCAGTCCGTTTACTCATCCAGCCAATCGCAGCTGGCATCTTCGTGAGGTTCTCGTATTCGTTTCAGCAATGCTGTGAGTTCCTGTTGTTCAGTGCGATTCAAATGTCCCAACTGCCGCTTGTGCATGGCCTGAACGTCGGATGCCATTTCGTCGAGAAGATTGAGTCCCTGTTGCGTGATCGCAATTTCCACCACCCGCCGATTCTCACTGCGACGTTCGCGAATGATCAGTTGTCGCTGTTCCAGTCGATCCAGCATTCGCGTAGTGTCTGGACTGCGAGAAATCAATAGCTTCCCCAACGCCAGTGTCTGCAAAGATGCCGGATAGACGGAACGCAGCAACCGAAGTGCATTATATTGTTGTGCCGACAATTGGAATTTCGTGAACAATTCTTCTTCCAGAGCCTTCAGGCAATCGTATGTCCTCCACAGGTTCAGGAATGCTTCCTGCTCGGATGAATCGAACCTCGGTTTCCGAAAAGAAGGGGACATAGATGACGTTGCCATGCTGAAAGCATCACCGTTGCGACGACAATTGTCAAGACAACCGTTTTCCGGGGAATGCTCTGTCTCAGAATTTCTGCCATCTGGCGCCGGCTGGTTTTTCGTCGTGCCAACATTTCACATTGGCGCATGAAAACAGCGGCATCGCTGCCGCTGTCGCAAATTCTGGCCGTCAACAACATGATCAAATCTGGTCATGTTGCTGACTGATGCCATCATAAAATACTATGCAATTACGCAGCTGGTGGAGCTTCAGCCGGAGGAGCTGGAGCGTTTTCAACTGCTGGTGCTGGTGCAGCCTGATGAATTGGTACAGCAACGCCGCATCCGCCTGTGCCACAGCCGCCACAGTTTGTCATTGGAGCACAGCATGGCTGGCATGAACCGCAGCTCGGTGCTGCAGTGGTGCATGCGTCACCGCTTGGTGCTGGTGCACAGCATGTCTGGTGTGACTTGGCGCAATGGTTCCTCTGGTGTTGAACACCACAATGATTGTGGGTTCTGCATTTTGCGGGTCGACAGCAATTGTTTCGGCCAGCTTCAGCGGTGTTGGCGAGCAGCATTGCAGCCAACGCGAACAAGATTCCTAGATGTCGCATCATTCTATCCTCTGTAAATCAACTTGATGCCGCACATTTCAATGCACGGCAGCGACCGCAAATGCCCCCGAAACACGCGTCCAGGTTGCGGTAGCCCCTTCAAACTCCGCGACAACCTATCTTGCCTGACGGGAATCTGTCAAACAACCTGCCCATTTTTTCACAGATGATCTGTCAAAGTTGTCATTCCCACGAGATCGTCGGGAATTCTTTGCACCTCTCCCGCTCGATTTACGCAGGCAATAATTGAGTCTGCTTCAGTCAAAACATCGCTTTCCCGCATTAAACAATAGTGATGCTCCAGCTTCGCAGGAGTGATACGAGTAATCTCAGTTTTGAGCGTAAGTTGATCGTCGTATCGAGCTGCCCGACGATACCGCACTTCGATTTTCGCGACCACGAAGTACAGACCCAATTCCTCCATGCGACGATAACTTCCCCCTTGAGCCCGAAACAACTCGGTCCGACCCACTTCAAAATAGCAGAGATAATTCGAATGATGCAGAAATCCCATCGCATCAGTTTCGGCGTAACGCACACGGATTTCGACAGTATGCTGGTTGATCATGGTTGGGCCTGCCACAGAATTGTCTTTGTTGATGGGTCGCCGAGGTTGGAGAGCTTGTCGTTACCCACATTTTGATGTGTCCGTTCAGGTAAACTCGCCATCATTGTTTAACCCCGTTCCGGGTTGAATCACACGATTTCTCTCAGAAGAATCCTTTCGGCATTACGTTGGATTCAACATGAGGGCCCGATTCCTGAACGGAATTGTGGGTAACGACAAGGGTCGGAGAGCGCAGCTCGAAACCCCGGGGCTCCCTCCGCGCCACTCAGCCCGGCCCAGCCCCGACCACCCGATCCCTCAAAGCAGCATTGACCGAGCACTGGCGGTGTGTTGATTTAATACCAACCCGAAGCGTCAGAAAGGCCGAGGAGCCAAAATTCCTCGCTGACGCTTCGGGTAGGTATGAGAACTGATGTAAAGACCACAAGCGCAGTAAGAAAGCCCGGGAGCAATCAAACGTCCTGGGGACGTCGATTACATCGGGCTCGTGCCACACTCTCGAGTGCGGAGCGGAGAGAGGGGGATTCGAACCCCCGGTGCCCTTTCGGACACACAGCATTTCCAGTGCTGCACAATCGGCCACTCTGCCATCTCTCCGAGTGGATTACATTGAGCTTTATAAAGGGGTTAAAGGGGTCAGGAACCAATAGCCAAATGGCCCAGAGGGTGCTCCGCACTATTGGTTCCTGACCCCTTTATAAAGCGTTCAGGGTGTTCTATGATCACAAAGCTGTTGCGAACGACGAAACAGGAGACTGACGCCTCACGGCTCGCCTGGTCCAAGCGAGCGGGGGACGTCACTCCCCTGATTGCGATTCCCCCAGTAACACCAATTTATTTGCTGACAAGCGCTGAGCGGATGAATCGGCCACGCGAAAAACTTCAGGCCTCAACAGCTGCCTCAACACCATTTGCTTTGTCAGCCTTGCGCTGGGCTGCTTCGGCTTCGCGTTTTTCCACGGCTGCTACCGCGTACAGACGGCGTTTGAGTTGCCGATGTTCGGCACTCAGCTTGCGCCAAACAGGGTTTTTCCCCCGTGCTTTACCTGTCACGCCGCCGGTTTCCAACTTGGCTTCGATAACCGAAAGTTGCTGCTGAGAAAAAGTCAGCTGACGTTCAATTCGAGATCGGTCCTTCAACATGACACACCAATTTGAGTTATTGTGAACAAAAAAACGGGAATTCCACGTCGCACTGACATCTGCACATCCATTCAGTATTCAGATCGCGAACCGCGTATTCTTACAAGCGGCTCAAAGATGTTCAACGCGAAAGCCTGGAATAAATGATGTCCACCAGGAACAGTAACGATTTTTCATCATTCAGCACGTTCCAGCTTCGAGATTCAGCAAACGAAGGTTTTCCGGCGAGAAAGAAGCCTTATGATAGAGAGTCCCGTGAATTCGTACTTTGCAGCTTGAAGGCTGGACTCCAATCGTCAGGAACCGACTATGCCTCATCAAAAACTTGTTGCTCTCTTCAGCTTTCTGGCGATCCATACAGATTTTTCGGAAGTCGTGTCCGCGGCACCGCCGGTTGATTTTCAACGTCAAGTGCAGCCGATTCTGGCCGAACACTGCACGCTCTGCCACGGCTTCGATACGGACGTTCGCAAGGCGGGACTTCGAATTGACATGCGTGTCGATGCGCTTGCAGGCGGAGAATCCGGAATCGCGGCGATCGTACCGGGCAGACCGAACGACAGTGAGATGATTCGCCGCATCACGTCGCTCGATGCGGATACCGTGATGCCACCAAAGGATCACAACAAGCCACTTTCGGAAACTCAGATCGCCACGTTGAAACAATGGATCACGGAAGGTGCCAAGTATGAAAATCATTGGGCGTTTACCGCACCGACAAAGTCCGTGTTGCCGGATGTCGGTACGGATCACCCGATTGATGCGTTCGTGTTGGCAAGACTGAGGACGGAAGTGCTGACGCCATCGCCTCAGGCATCCAGTTCCGCTTTGTGCCGACGAATTTATCTGGATCTCATTGGTCTGCCGCCATCGCCTGCGGAATTATCCGCTTTTGAAACGAACGGTGTGACGGCGACGATTGAATCGTTACTGCAGAGCGACCGCTTTGGCGAAAAGTGGGCACGACACTGGATGGATCTGGCTCGCTATTCTGACACCAACGGCTACGAAAAGGACATGCAGCGTGAGCAGTGGTCATGGCGCGACTGGGTGATTGAAGCCATCAATCGCGACATGCCATACGACCAGTTTCTTGTCGAACAGATCGCAGGAGACCTTTTGCCCGATGCGACTCAGAAACAAATCATCGCCACTGGATTTCTGCGAAACAGTATGATCAACGAAGAAGGGGCGATCGTGGCGGAACAGTTTCGCATGGTCGAAATGTTTGACCGCATCGACTGCATCGGCAAAGCGGTGCTGGGACTGACCACCCAGTGTGCTCAATGCCATACTCATAAGTTTGATCCGTTGACCCACGACGAATATTACGGCATGTTTGCGTTCCTGAACAATTCGTATGAGGCGCAATCCTGGGTCTACACTCAGGAGCAGCTGCAGCAGATCGCGGAGATCAGGACGCGCGTGCAGGCACTGGAAGAACGCATATGCAGCGAACGACCGAACTGGGAGGCAGAACTGTCGGCATGGACCAGCGATCTGGAATCAAAACTGATTGCATGGCGGCCGCTGGACGCGATCGAAATGGGCAGCATCAGCGGACTCAATCACCCGACTCAGGAATCCGACAGATCACTGTTGATGAAAGGTCACACAAGCGGCGACGTCTTTATGATCGCGACGCCGGAATTGCATGGCGTGACCGGTTTGCAGCTGGAAGTCCTGAATCACCGGGATCTGCCTCACAACGGTCCGGGGCGAAGCAGCAACGGCACATGGATCGTGCAGGAACTCGAAGTGCTGGTCCGCAAGCCAGGGGTCACTGAATGGGAGAAGCAGAAACTCGTCAACGCCACAGCGGATTTTTCGCAGCCGGATTCGAAGTCAGACGAAGGCAAGAAATCCGCTGGTCCGGTCGCGTACCTGATCGATGGCAAAGATGAGAACTCGTGGGTGGCAGATCGCGGAATGGGCCTGCGGAATCAACCGAGCGTCGCAGTCGTACAGTTTGAACAACCGCTTGAATTCCCGGAGGGGACGCAATTGAAAGTTGTGTGGCGAATGGGGGACATGGTGGGTTGTGCGCGCTTCAGTCTGACAACGAACACAACACCGACAGCACCGAGCGTGGATCATGCCGCGATGCTTGCGCTCCGTGTTCCGAAAGCACAGCGAACGGCAGCACAAAACGCCGCAGTGTTCACCGCGTGGCGCACTTCTGTCGCAGAACTGAAGTCAATCAATGATGAAATTGAAAGTGTGTTGAGATCGCAGCCTGCAGCTTCCACCTCAATTCTGCACATGGCGGAACGCGAAACCAACAACCTCCGTGCGACGCATCTGCTGGATCGCGGTAACTGGGATCAGCCGCTGCAGGCGGTCGAACCTCATGTGCCGGCGGCATTCCATGCGTTCCCGGAACAGGCTCCAAAGAACCGATTGGGATTCGTTCAGTGGCTCGCGGATCGTCGTTCGCCATTGACGGCTCGCGTGGCCGTAAATCAAACGTGGCAGGCGATCTTCGGAGCGGGTCTGGTTGAAACGTCAGAAGACTTCGGCACGCGCGCCGCCGTGCCGGAATATCAGGTACTGCTCGACTGGCTTGCGGTGGACTTTATGGAACACGGCTGGAGTCGCAAGCATCTGATTCGCACAATTCTGACAAGTGCCACGTATCAACAAACTTCGCGGGAGATTCCTGCACTGCTTGAACGCGATCCCGCCAATCGCCTGCTGGCACGGGGGCCGCGTTTCCGCGCAGATTCTGAAGTCGTGCGGGACATTGCGCTGACGGCTTCGGGATTGATTACACACAGGATCGGCGGGCCGGGAATCATCCCGCCGGTGCCTCAAAACGTGCTCGACTACAATTACACGTATCCCGGCTACTGGACAGCGGCGACTGGTCCGGAACGATATCGCCGGACAGTTTATGGTTTCCGCAAGCGTTCCATGCCGGATCCGGTGATGTCGAACTTCGATGGCCCGAACGGCGACTTTTCATGTGCTCGGCGTGTGCGGTCGAACACACCGCTGGCGGCATTAACTGGTTTGAACGAAACAATTTTCGTCGAAGCCGCGCGTGCCTTGGCGCTGAGAGTCCTCAAGGAAGCGACCACCAATGATGCGGCTCGGGCCGAGTATGCGTTCTTGCTGTGCACTTCGCGGCCACCTACCGACGCCGAACGAGGCGAAGTGCTCGCGCTGCTGAAATCGCAACGACAGCGACTGGCCGATGGTTGGCTGAATCCCCGCGAAGTGACGACGGGCGATGCGATGAAACTGCCGGAACTGCCGGGAGAGACGACTCCTCAGGACGCCGCCGCATGGACGCTGGTGGCTCGCGTCCTGCTGAATCTGGATGAAACGCTTTCCAAGTATTAAGCACAGAGTTTCTCTTGATTCAGTTCGTGCCACAGAATTACGACGGGAGACTTGCAGGCAACTATCGTAATTCGCGACACTCCACCGGCTCAAAGGAGGATCGCGACAATGCAAGATGTGCTGGCAGTGGTGCTGGCGGGTGGTAAGGGTTCCCGGCTGGACCCATTAACGCGTGACCGCAGTAAACCGGCTGTGCCGTTTGGCGGATGTTTCCGCATCGTCGATTTTACGCTTTCGAATTGCCTGAACAGTGGCATCCGAAGAATTCTTGTCGTCACGCAGTATAAGGCCGCAAGTCTGGAGCGTCATATCGAACTGGGTTGGCATTTTCTGCCGGCGGAGCTGGGCGAATTTGTCTATGTGCGTCCGCCAGAACAACGCATCGATGAAAACTGGTATCTGGGAACTGCGGACGCGATTTATCAGAATATCTACACGATTGAAAAAGTGCAGCCGAAGTACATCGTTGTCTTAAGTGGAGATCATGTCTATCGGATGGACTATTCGCACTTTGTCCGTGAACACATCGCGTCGAAAGCGGATGCCAGTATTGCCTGTCTGCCTGTGCCACTTGAGGATGGTCGCCGATTCGGAGTCATGCAGGTCGATGAAGATCGACGCATCATTCACTTTCGTGAAAAGCCGTCAGATCCCGATCCGATGCCCGGCCATCCTGATATGTGCCTGGCATCGATGGGGATTTATGTCTTCAACACGGATTTTCTGTTCGAACGACTTTGTGTTGATGCGAACGATCCGGGCAGCCATCGGGATTTTGGAAAGGACATCATTCCATCGATCATTGATTCTTCGAACATCATGGCATGGCCGTTTCTTGACGACGAGACACGTCAGCCAGCCTACTGGCGCGATGTCGGAACGCTGGATTCCTATTACGACGCGAACATGAATTTGATTTCCGTACAGCCGGAACTCAATCTGTACGACGCGAACTGGCCGATCCGCACATGGCAACCGCCTTTGCCGCCTCCGAAGTTCGTGTTTAATAACCACGACGAAAGCCCACCGCGCGTGGGAAGCGCGGTCGATAGTCTTGTGTGCTCCGGGTCGATCATTTCCGGCGGCACCGTGGAACGTTGCGTGTTATCACCGCGCGTGCGCGTGCATAGTTTCGCGACGATCCGCGATTCGATTCTGTTTGAGGGCGTCGATGTCGGGCGGAACTGCCGAATTGAACGCGCGATCATTGATAAGGGTGTCCGAATTCCCGAGGGTGTTTCGATCGGCGTGGATCGTGCCGCAGATCTGGCTCGAGGGCTGACAATCTCTGAACGAGGGGTTGTGGCGGTTGCCCGGAATGTCCGCTTTTGAAAACATCGGACCGGGGCGACCATCGATTGCGTGGTGGTCGTAAGATCGTGAGCTGCGGAACAGTGAATAAATTCCATGTCACTCGCCTTCACGACTGTTGAAACTGTCTTCGGAAGGATATGCTGCAGCACAGTCAGAATTCCTGTAAATCCTGTAGACCCAATCCACTTCTGTGGCGGCACCGGAAAGCCTCCTTCATGTCAGATTTTGACGAACGATTGCAACGAGCCATCCAGCGCGGCGAACAGGCTCGTCAGGCGGACAGTGTGTCTGCCGATGCAGATGCCGCAACGGAAGAAGAACTGCGAATGAAGCATTCGCAGCTTCGCAGTGATCTGACGGAACACATCGAAGGATGTCTGCAGAAACTCTGCGACCATTTTCCCGGCTTCGACTATAACACGGTGCTCAACGAAAAAGGCTGGGGCGCTCGAATCAGTCGTGATGATATCAAACTGGGCCGAGGCACAGCTAAGAACGAATACAGCCGACTCGAGATTCTCGTCCGTCCATACTCGGACATGCACATTCTGGAGATTGCCACCAAAGGCACACTCCGGAACCGGGAATCACTCAATCGCAGCAACTACCGATTTCTGAAAGATGCCGCACTGCCGGACCTGAAGCAGATCGTGGACGGGATCGTGCTGGAATTTGCCGAACAGTTTTCGGCAAATGCGTAGCGGCGAATTCCTGCAGTTCGACCTCCGGAGTTGAGTGCAATTCCTGACAATTGGCACGAAACGGGCTGAACTTGCGTCCAAACGCGAACCGATTATCATGTGTCGCTGTCGATGAACGCAGGGAGAGATGGCAGAGTGGCCGAATGCGCATCATTGCTAATGATGTGACTCCAGAAATGGGGTCCGGGGGTTCGAATCCCCCTCTCTCCGCTTAGAAAGCTCATGGGATTTCCTGTGGGCTTTTTGCGTTTGAGTGCCTCTGAGTTACGTTTCGAACCGAATTACGGTTTGCCATTTGATGTGAAAGTCATCTTATCGCGGGAAACATCGTCATGGTTTCAGCAGAAGCGGAATCAGATACAGTGACCGTCGGCTATCAGCGCTGGTCGAAGCTCACCTTTCTGCACTGGCGCGTGGCGGCGGAAAAACTGCAGCCGTTGCTGCCGACCGGTCTTCGGATTCAGCAATTTGATGGCAGTGCGTGGCTGGGTGTCGTACCGTTTTCGATGGAGCGAGTCCGTCCGTGGTGGTCACCACCGGTACCGGGCGTTTCATGGTTTCTGGAAACCAACGTGCGCACCTACGTCGTCGATGAACACGGAGTCGCCGGCGTCTGGTTCTTTTCACTCGATGCCAACAGTCGACTCGCCGTCAACCTCGCACGCACGTTCTGGCATCTGCCCTACATGCTGGCTGCCATGTCTCTGAGTGTGAGTCGCAGTCATGACAACGCCACACCGGCACGAATCACGTATGCAGGTCTTCGAAAGGAATCCCCCGACGCTCACTATGAATTGACGATCGATCTGGCGGACACTGAACCAAAGCCAGCCCAGCCAGGCACGCTCGAACATTTCCTAGTGGAGCGTTATCTGCTGTTTGCCACCGATCGAAAGCACCGACTGCGAACAGGTCGCGTGCATCACCGACCGTATCGCATCGTAACACCGACTTCGATTGCCGGCACCCAGTCTCTGACATCAGCCATCGGGTGTCACGATCTGAACATCACCTCCGCCGACCACGCAGCATTCTGTCCGGGCGTCGATGTCCGAATTTCGCCGCTGAAACGGGTCACTTGACGCGGGCTATGTCCACGACCAACAGGTGACCGTCGAGCCCCGGCATCCAGGTGTGCTCGTTGTG
>Ga0105046_10011425_pt1 | contig 13802 bp, 14 predicted proteins | sample MAT03_FD_78385 | JGI IMG/M metagenome (GOLD analysis project Ga0105046, IMG submission 78385) | Freshwater microbial communities from Lake Fryxell liftoff mats and glacier meltwater in Antarctica - MAT-03 (megahit assembly) | ecosystem: Environmental > Aquatic > Freshwater > Ice > Liftoff... | reverse complement strand
GGCTCTTCGCCGGCAAGGGTCTTGCTCCTGCGCTGCTCGACGCGATCGGCGACTGGATCGACCCCGACGCGGTGCCGCGCGCCAATGGCGCCGAAGACGCGGCCTATGCCTCGGCAACGTCGGTGTCGCTCGCCGCCAATGCGCCACTGGTGCGGCCGGCGGAGATCAGCGCCGTGCGCGGCGTGGGCGGCAATGCATACGCCGCCGTCGCGCCTTTCGTCACTGCACTTTCCGCCATCGCGCCGCTCAACGTCAACACGGCCACACCCGAGGTGTTGACGGCGGCGTTGCCGGACCTGCGCGGCGACGCGTTAGCCGCGTTGCTGGCCGATCGCGCGCGCGCGCCCTACACCAGTGTCTCCAACTTCCGGTCGCGGCTTCCCATGGGTGTTGCCTTGGCCGATGAAGCGGGCTTCGGCGTGACCAGCAACTACTTCATCGTGACGGTCACATCAAGGCAAGGCGATGCCATCGCGCAGGCCCGGGCACTGCTGAAGCGCGAGGCACGCGAAGCTCCGGTGGTGCTCTGGCAAACCCTCGAGTAACGGCGCGCGGTTACACTACGCGCGCTCCCCTCTCACGCCTGTCCGCCATGTCCGTTCTCCGCGTCGTGCTCGAAGCGGTACCCCTGCCCGCCCGCGCGGCTGCCTGGGCGCTGTTCGACGCGCACGGGCACCGGTTGCGCTCGGGCCATGGCGTGCCGTCGACATGGCCCGACGCAGCGCGCCGCGAAGGCGTGCTGGCCGCCTCCCGCGTCCGCCTCGCGTCGCTGCCACTTCCGCCGATGCCGGCCGATCGCGTAGGCGCCGCCGCCGCCTTCGCGCTCGAGGATGTCTTCGCGCGGCCGGCCAGCGAACAGCATCTGCACGTGTCGGCACGCGATGCGCACGGCCGCGTGATGGCCACCGTGACCCAGCGCGCATTGGTCGACGCGCTGTCGCGCGACTTCGCGCGGCTCGTCGCCGAACCAGCACTGGCGCCGTTGCCCAAGGCCGGCCGCTGGCTGTGGTTAACGTCGGCCGCCGACGATACCTTCATCCGCCAGCCCGACGGCGCGGCGTTTCCGGTGTCGCATCCGCGCGACGCGTTGACGTTACCGACCGAGCTCACGCTGCCGCTGATGCAATCGGGCGCCGGCCTCGCGCGTCCCGCTGCGGTCGATGTGGCATTTGCCGTCACCGACGCCCAGCTCGACGCCTGGTCGGCGGCCACGCGAGTGCCCTTCGCGCGCGGCGAGCCGTGGCACTGGGATGGCGATGGCCAGCAATTCGCGCGCGTGCCGGACCTGGTGCCGGCCGCCAATGGCGCGACCAAGGCTCCTTCCGGTGCGCGCCGGACGTGGCGCTGGGCCGGTGCCATTGCCGCCATGGCGATCATCGGCGCGGCAATGGCCACGATCATGGAGTGGTCCTGGTTGCGGATCGATCACTGGCGCACCCAACGTGGCATCGTCGCCGTTGCGACCGACGCCGGCGTCACCGGCGTGACCGAGCCCGACGCGGCCGCCAGCGCACTGGCGCGGCGCTGGGCGGACGCGCGACACAAGGTTGCGCGCCCCGTACCAGGCGATGCGATGCCGCTGCTGGCGCGTGCTGCGCCGGCACTGGGCGCCCTGCCTGCCGGTGCGTTGAAGAGTGCCACCTTCAGTCCCGGCCAATGGACTTTCGAATTGGGCGTGATGCCACCCGCCGCCGTGACGGCGTTCGCGCAGCAGCTCGCCAATCGCGGGCTGCTGTCGCTGGCCGCCACCAACGCCAGCGGCACGCGGCTGCGCGCCACGCTCGCACCCGGCCTCGACCGACCATGATCGCCGCCGCTGCACACCGACACGCACCCGGGCTCTCGCGCTGGTGGGACAGGGCGTCCTCACGCGAGCACTGGCTGGTGATCGTTGCCGTGCTGGCCGTGGCGCTGGCCGTGGCGTGGATCGGCATTGCCCGGCCGATGCTTGCGGACATCGCGCGACTGCACCGCGACAACCCGCGCAGCCACGCGATCCTCGCTGCCGCGCAGGCGCAAGCGACTGACATCGCGGCCCTGGCGCGCGAAACGCGGCCGGCGGCCGGAGCGGATGCGAAGACGCTGCTGGAGCGCGTCATCGCCGAGCGCGGTTTACGCGCGGCACTCGCCTCACTCGATCTGCAGGAAGGCCGCGCGCGCGTACTCTTCAACAACGTGCGCTTCGATGCGCTGGCATCGATGCTCGATGCCGTGTCACGCGGTGACGGCTTGCGCCTTGTCGACGCCACGCTGACCACGCGGGTGGAACCCGGCACTGTCCGTGCCGAATTGACGTTCGTCCGGGATTGATGGCGCGCTGATGAAGGGCATGATCGCCATCATCGCGGGCTTGCTGCTCGTTGCCATCATCGGCGTGAGCCTGGCTCCGGCCACGCTGGCCCAAGGCAGGCTCGCCGCCGCCACCAATGGCGCGCTGCGCTTGCAGGATGCTCGTGGCACCGTGTGGCGCGGCGAGGGCGTGTTGACGGATGCGCGCGCGAGCTGGCAACTGCCGTTCGCGTGGACCATCGATGCATCGACGCTTCGCGCCGGCGAACTTCGCGTCACGCTGGCCCCGGTAGGCACCGCGAACGAACCCGGCGGCGTCGTGGGCATCGCCACGCAGCAGGTGTCGTTGCGCGATGTCCGCGCGACACTGCCGGCGCAGGCATTGGCGGCCGCGCTGCCGATGCGCAATGCGCCGGCACTGGGCGGTGACGTCAGCATCGATGCGCCCTCCTTCCGCTGGACCGGTACCGCGGGCGACGGCGCGCTCAACCTGCGCTGGATGCGCGCGCGCATCGCGACGGCCGCCGGCCGGCTCGACCTCGGCACCGTTGACGTGGCGATCGCGCCGCAGGGAGCGCGCTTGGCCGGCCGCGTATCCAACGTCGGAGGAGAAGTGCGCGTGACGGGCTCGTTGGGACTCACCACCGACGGCAACGACGGCGACCTCACCATCGCGCCGCTGCCCGGTGCGCCACCCGCGTTGTTGCGGGCGCTGGCAACGTTTGCCACGCCGGACGCCAGCGGCGCCGTGCGCCTGACGTGGCGCAACAAGAGCCGGTGATGACCGGCATGCGGGGCGCACCAACGGCGCACGCGCCCACAGGTGCAGTCGCGGCGCCGGGTCGCATACCCGCGATCGACAATCTGCGCGGCCTCGCGATCATCGCGATGGTCGCCTATCACTTCTGCTTCGACCTGCGTCATTTCGGCTTCATCACCGCCGACATGTATCGCGATCCCTTCTGGCTGCATGCGCGCACCGCGATCCTGTCGTCGTTCCTGCTGCTGGCGGGGATCAGCCTGGTGCTGGCGCAGCGCGAGGACCGCGGCCGCGATCGCTTCTGGCGTCATGTGGCGCGCGTGGCCGCCGCCGCGCTGCTGGTCAGCGCTGCCAGCTACATCGTGTTTCCGCAACGCTACATCTGGTTCGGCGTGCTGCACGCGATCGCGATTTCGCTGGTGCTGGTGCGGCCGCTGGTTGCCCGTCCCGCGCTGGCGTTGGCGCTCGGCCTCGCACTGCTCGTCGCGGGCAATAGCTGGACGTCACCGTGGTTCGACAACCGGACCTGGGGTTGGGCCGGCTTCATGACCGCCAAGCCCGCCACCGAGGACTATGTGCCGCTCGTGCCGTGGACCGGCATGATCCTGCTGGGCATGGCCATCGCGCATCCACTGCAGCGGACCGGGTTCCGGGCGCTGGCCCCCTTCGCGCGATTGCCTGACTGGCTGGGCGCCATGGGACGGCACAGCCTCGCCATCTACCTCATCCATCAGCCGCTGCTGTTCGGCGTGCTGTATGTGATCGCCAAGCGCTGAATTCGCGATACCGTGGGCGAGGCGACGTGTAGGCGAGTGTACGCTGGGTCCAAGGTTTTCCGGGATTAGAAATTTGCCGACTTGCCCACTGCCCGCTATACTTGAGCGCTTAGCAGGCGCGTAGCTCAGCTGGTTAGAGCACCACCTTGACATGGTGGGGGTCGTTGGTTCGAGTCCAATCGCGCCTACCAATCCGAACCATCGATCCATTGACGGCCCTGCGCAGGGCCGTTGACGCATCCGCGCTATCCACACGCGATGAACGTCACATAATTCGTCGATGTTCCGATGCCCATCCGCGTAACCCGGGCATCGCGCAAATTGTGATCGTGGCCGGGGGAGATTTTCCACCCCTCGAACTGCTGCCGGGCGCCCGGATAATTCCATCCGACGTTTTCGACGCACAGCTTGTAACCGGTCTTCTGCGTTCGCGCCTGGAAGCCGTCGTGACTCATGCGGTGCGCCCCGGCCATGTCGGCACTGTGCGCATCCGCCAGCAATTCGAGTCGGGGGTCCGCCGCAAGTGGTGCCAATCCATGCTGTTTTCGATACTCGTTGACGAGTTTGCCCAATTCCGCAGCATAGGTAACCGGTCCGGCGGCGTGCGCAGCAGCCATCACGTTGAAGCAAAAGGCGCAGGCCAACGCGGTTGCAACGGCGCCGATGTGCACGCGCCAGCAGCGGGATGCGATGCCTTCCCCGGTGGGGCGCGCATGCTGTCGATCCATGGGTCCTAGCATAGCGCGCGCATCGTCCTACGTAACTTTGCGCGATTGGCGGATGGCTGGCACGCATGCCCGCGTCCACTCTTGATGCAGGGCAGTTGGGCGCAGATCAGGCAAACCCGGCTGGTCGGCACGCGCCGGGGCCGGCGGCATTCAGCTGCAAGCCCCCCATCATCAAGCGAGGTCGCAATGGACATGGTGAAACTTTTCTTCGGTGAGCGTTCACTGAGCAAGGTGGCCGCAGTCTACGAGAGTGAAGCGGCGGCACAATCCGCGGCGCGACAGGTGACCCAGTTGCCGGACTTCGAGGGCCGGCAAGTGCAACTGGTGCGGCCTTTCGATCCCGATTGGGGCCGGCGGGTCGAACCCGAGGGAATCGGGATATGGCGCACGGCCGTGCGGGCACACCTCACCTGCACCATTGTCGGGTTGGCCGTTGCACTGTTTGCCTACATCGGTCTTTGGGCCGCAGGGGTGACCGCGATTCTGTCGACACCGGCCGTGAGCCTGGTGGCGATGCTGTTGTTCGGCGCCATGTTCGGCTTGATGGTCGGCGGATTGATCAGCATCCGGCCGGACCACGAGGCCGTGGTGGCACCGGTGCGCGAGGCCGTGCGGGACGGACGCTGGTCGGTCGTCGTCCATCCGATCTCGCGCACCCAGCTTGCCGATACAAGACGAACGCTTGGTCAAACCGGGGTCCCGATTTTCCAGACGCTGTAACTGCGTGGAGAAGCGGCGGAGCTCCGGAATCCCGGGGCTACCGCCTGCCCTGGCTCCCCTGTACAATGGCAATCTGCAAACGCGTTGATTCAAGCGCTCAACGTTGGTTTTGCATCCACCTACGCCGGATCAGACGACCATGGTTATGACACCGCTGACGTGCACGGAGAGCCTGTAACCCAAGGAACGCGTCCGCACGCCTGCAGTAACCCTGTCCTGACCAAAAAGTGCGGCAATGCGACCGCACTTTTTTGTTTTCTGGAGTTCGACCATGGTTTCCATCACGTTGCCCGACGGCGCCGTCCGTCAATTCGATCACGCTGTTTCCGTGCAGGATGTCGCGGCCTCGATCGGCCCGGGCTTGGCCAAGGCCGCGCTCGCCGGCAAGGTGGACGGCAAGGTCGTCGACACGTCGCACCTGATCGACCACGACGCCCGCGTGGCCATCGTCACCGACAAGGATGCCGAGGGCCTCGAGGTCATTCGCCACTCCACCGCCCATCTCCTCGCCTACGCGGTGAAGGAGTTGTTCCCGGAAGCGCAGGTGACCATCGGCCCGGTGATCGAGGACGGCTTCTTCTACGATTTCTCGTACAAGCGTCCGTTCACGCCCGAGGATCTCGCCGCGATCGAGCAACGGATGGCCGAACTCGCGAAGAAGGACGAACGCGTCCAGCGCACCGAGATGCCGCGCGACGACGCAGTGAAATTATTTGAAGGCCTGGGCGAGCACTACAAGGCCGAGATCATCGCGTCGATCCCGTCGAACGAGCTGATTTCGCTCTACCGCGAGGGCAACTTCATCGACTTGTGTCGTGGTCCGCACGTGCCGTCGACCGGCAAGCTGAAGGTGTTCAAGCTGATGAAGGTGGCCGGCGCGTACTGGCGTGGCGACTCGAAGAACGAGATGCTGCAGCGGATTTACGGCACCGCGTGGACGAAGAAGGAAGACCTCGACGCCTATATCCTCCGACTCGAGGAAGCGGAAAAGCGCGACCACCGCAAGCTGGGCCGCGCACTCGACCTCTTCCACACGCAGGACGAGGCGCCGGGCATGGTGTTCTGGCACCCGAAAGGCTGGTCGATCTGGCAACAGATCGAGCAGTACCTGCGCCGCGTGTATCAGGACAACGGCTACCAGGAGGTGCGCGGCCCGCAGATCCTCGACCGTTCGCTGTGGGAGCGCTCCGGCCATTGGCAGAATTTCAAGGAGAGCATGTTCACGACGGAGTCGGAGAAGCGCGACTTCGCGATCAAGCCGATGAACTGCCCGGGCCACGTGCTGATCTTCAATGCGGGACTGCGGAGCTACCGCGAACTGCCCTTGCGCTATGGCGAGTTCGGATCCTGCCATCGCAACGAGCCTTCGGGTGCGCTGCACGGCATCATGCGGGTGCGGGGCTTCACGCAGGACGACGGCCACATCTTCTGCACCGAGGAGCAGATAGAGCCCGAGTGCACGGCGTTCAACAAGCTGGCGCTGGACGTCTACAAGGACTTCGGCTTCAACGACGTCGAGATCAAGATCGCGCTGCGGCCCGAAGCCCGGCTGGGCGACGACGCCACGTGGGATCGCGCCGAGAACGCGCTGCGCAACGCGTTGCGCGAATGCGGCGTCGAGTGGACGGAATTGCCCGGCGAGGGCGCGTTCTACGGTCCCAAGATCGAATACCACCTGCAGGACTCGATCGGCCGGCCGTGGCAATGCGGGACGATGCAGGTCGATTTCCAGATGCCGGGCCGACTGGGGGCGGAATACGTGGCGGCAGACGACACGCGCCAGGTGCCGGTGATGCTGCACCGGGCCATCGTGGGTTCGCTCGAGCGCTTCATCGGGATCCTGATCGAAAACCATGCCGGCGCGATGCCGTTGTGGCTGGCCCCGCAGCAGGCAGTGGTGCTGAACATCACGGACCGGTCGGCGGCCTACGCGCAAAGCGTCGTGGCGGCCCTCAAGGCGGCTGGTTTGCGGGTCTTCGCCGATTTGCGTAATGAGAAAATTACCTATAAAATACGGGAACATAGCTTGCAAAAGCTGCCTTACCAGCTCATCGTGGGCGATAAGGAGCAGCAAGCACGAACGGTGGCCGTGCGTACCCGCAGCGGCGAGGATCTCGGGGCTTTTGCCTTGGATGCCTTGCTCGAGCGCCTCTTAGCAGAGGTCGCGGCGCGTCACTAACGTCTTGAAAGCAATCATTTTTCAAGTCGCGACGCGCCCTTCGGGGCATGGCCGTTTTTTGTCGTCATTGGAGAATAGACAATAGCCCTCGATAAGCATCAGCGGATCAACGCGGAAATCAATGCCCCCGAAGTCCGCTTGGTTGGTGAAGACAGTGAGCAGCTCGGCATCGTGTCGTTGGCCGATGCCCGTGCCCGTGCCGAAGCGGCTGAACTCGACCTGGTCGAGATCGCGCCGATGGCCAAGCCTCCCGTTTGCCGCATCATGGATTTCGGCAAGTTCAAGTACCGGGAAGCCAAGAAGCAGCACGAGGCCAAGCTCAAGCTGAAGCAGATACAGGTCAAGGAAGTCAAATTCCGGCCGGGAACTGACGAAGGCGACTACCAGATCAAGCTGCGGAACCTCGTCCGGTTCCTGTCGGAAGGCGACAAGGCCAAGATCACGCTGCGTTTTCGCGGGCGCGAGATGGCGCACCAGGAGTTCGGGGTGCGCTTGCTTGAACGTATTCGGAACGAGCTCGAGCCCCATGCCGTGGTCGAGTCCTTTCCGCGTCTTGAGGGCCGGCAAATGGTGATGCTGCTGGCCCCGAAGAAGACCGTGTTGCTGAAGCCCGTGGCGGCAGCGCCGGTTGCAGAAAAGAAGCATCCCCACCCCAAGCCGGAGGACGGTGCGGCCCCTGCCGCCAAAGCCTCTCCCGCGAAAGCTGCGGAGAGCACCGCCGAAAGCAGCAAAGAAGAGAGTTGATGTCATGCCGAAAATGAAGACCAAGTCGGGCGCGAAGAAGCGCTTCCGCGTGCGCGGAAGCGGTTCGATCAAGCGCTCGCAGGCGTTCAAGCGCCATATCCTCACGAAGAAGTCGACGAAGACCAAGCGTCAGCTTCGTGGGTCCGCCGAAATCCACAGCACGAACATCGATTCCGTTCGCGCCATGATGCCGTACGCGTAAGGAGGAACCATGCCAAGAGTCAAACGTGGTGTGACCGCCCGCGCGCGGCACAAGAAAATCCTGGACCAGGCCAAGGGTTTCCGCGGCCGCCGCAACGCCGTCTTCCGTATCGCCAAAGAAGCGGTGATGAAGGCTGGCCAGTATCAGTACCGCGATCGCCGGCAGAAGAAGCGTGAATTCCGCCGCCTGTGGATCGCCCGCATCAACGCCGCCGTGCGTGAACTGGGCATGACCTACAGCACGTTCATCAACGGGCTGACCAAGGCGCAGATCGACATCGACCGGAAGGTGCTGGCCGACCTCGCCGTGTTCGACAAGGCAGCATTTACGAAGATCGCGGAGCAGGCCAAAGCCTCTCTGGCCTGATCGAACCCGCGGAACCAAGGGAGGCGTGTAGCGCCTCCCTTTTTTTTCGGCCCTGCCATCCCGACCGGACCACGACGACTCACCGATGGATCAACTTGCCACCATCATCGCGGAAGCGCGCAGCACCTTCGCGCAATGTGCCGACCCGGCCGCGCTGGAAGACGCCAAAGCGAAGGTCCTCGGCAAGACCGGCACGCTGACCGACCTGCTGAAGGGACTCGGCAAGCTGTCGGCCGCCGAGCGTCCCGCCGCCGGTGCCGCGATCAACGAAGCCAAGCGTGAAATCGAAACTGCGCTTGATGCACGTCGCGCCGCGCTGGCCGATGCGAAGCTGGCCGCGCAACTGGCCGCCGATGCGCTCGATGTCTCGCTGCCCGGACGGCACCGCGGCATGGGTGCGCTGCATCCGCTGTCGCGGACGCTGGAACGCGTGGAGACGTTGTTCCGCTCGTTGGGCTTTGCCGTGGCCGATGGCCCGGAGATCGAGGACGACTTCCACAATTTCACCGCGCTGAACACGCCGGAGAACCACCCCGCCCGCTCGATGCAGGACACGTTCTACGTCGAAGGCGGCATGGTGCTGCGCACGCATACGTCGCCGATCCAGGTGCGCTACATGGAAACGCATGCACCGCCAATCAAGATCATCGCGCCCGGCCGCGTGTATCGCGTCGACAGCGATGCCACGCATTCGCCGATGTTCCACCAGGTCGAGGGCCTCTGGATCGACCAGCACGTCACCTTCGCCGACCTGAAGGGTGTGATCACCGGGTTCCTGCGCCAGTTTTTCGAGCGCGACGATTTGAAGGTGCGCTTCCGGCCCTCGTTCTTTCCGTTCACCGAACCTTCCGCTGAAATCGACATGGCGTTCGGCGACGGTGGCTGGCTGGAGCTTGGCGGCTCGGGCCAGGTGCACCCCAACGTGCTCCGCGCGGTGAACATCGACCCGGAGCAATTCCAGGGCTTCGCGTTCGGCATGGGCCCGGACCGCCTCGCGATGTTGCGCTATGGCGTGAACGACCTGCGCCTCTTCTATGAGAACGACCTGCGCTTCCTGCGCCAGTTCGCTTGAAGGTTCATCCAGCATGAAATTTTCCGAACACTGGCTGCGCACGATGTGCGACCCCGCGATCGACAGCGCCGCGTTGTGCGACAAGCTGACGATGGGCGGCCTGGAGGTCGAGGAAGCCCGTCCGGCTGCGCCACCGTTCACCGGCGTGGTGGTCGGCCGCATCGCGTCGATCGCCCCGCATCCGGACGCGGAGCGGTTGCGTGTCTGCACCGTGGATGTCGGCGGCAACGCACCGCTGCAGATCGTCTGTGGTGCGCCGAATGCCGCGGCCGGGATGCTGGCGCCATGCGCACTGGAAGGCGCGGTGCTGCCCGGCGGCATGACGATCAAGCGCGCGAAGATGCGCGGCGTGGAATCGCAGGGCATGCTCTGCTCGGCGCAGGAACTCGGCATCGACGAGGATGCGAGCGGCCTGCTGGCACTCGACGCCGCATCGACGCCGGGCATGTCCATTCGCGACGCGCTGGCGCTCGACGACACGTTGATCACGCTGAAGGTCACGCCGAATCGCGCCGACTGCTTGAGCGTGGCCGGCATCGCGCGCGATGTCAGCGCGTTGACGGATACGCCGCTGGCGCTGCGCCCGCACCCGGCTGCGCCGGTCACCTTCGACGGCACGCGTGACGTCAAGGTCGAGGCGCCGCTGGCCTGTCCGCGCTTCGTCGCGCGGTTGATCGACGGCATCGATGCAACTGCACCCACGCCATCGTGGATGAAGCAGCGACTTGAACGCTCGGGGTTGCGCTCGATCTCCGCCGTGGTGGATGTCACCAACTACGTGATGCTGGAACTGGGCCAGCCGTTGCATGCCTACGACGATCGCCTGCTCGACGGCGCGGTCGTCGTGCGCTTTGCGCGCGAAGGCGAAACGCTCACGCTGCTGAATGGCCAGGTGCTCGAACTCGAAGCGGACCTGCTGCTGGTGGCCGACGAGAAGAAGCCGCTGGGACTCGCCGGCATCATGGGTGGCGAGCACTCGGGCATCGCCGACGACACCACGCGCGTGTATCTCGAAGGCGCGTTCTGGAACCCCGCGGTCATCCAGGGCAAGATGCGACGCTTGGGCTTCAACAGCGACGCCGGCTATCGGTTCGAGCGCGGCGTGGACTTCAACGGGTGCAGCACCGCCGTGGAGCGCGCCACGCAACTGATCATCCACATCTGTGGCGGCAAGGCCGGTCCCCTCACCGACGTGACCAGCCAGTGCGACCTGCCCGCGCGCACCGCGGTACGCGTGCGCGGCGCGCGTATCGCGCGCATCCTCGGCATCACGATTGCGCCCGAGGCCACCGCGCATGCGTTCACGCTGCTGGGCTTGGCGCACCTGCGCAACGGCGACGATTTCCTGGTCACGCCGCCGTCGCGCCGCTTCGATCTCGCGATCGAGGAAGACTTCATCGAGGAGACCGCGCGCATCCACGGCTACGACAACATCCCGGCCGCGCCGACGGCGCACGCGCAGCGGATGTTGCCCGACCCGGAGCAACAGCGCTCGCGCCATGCGGTGAAGCGTGTGCTCGTCGGCCTTGGCTGGCAGGAGATCGTCACCTTCGGCTTCGTGTCGTCAGAGGCCGAAGCGGCGCTCGACCCGGGGGCGAAGCCGGTGCGCGTGCAGAACCCGATCGCGGCGCACCTCGATGTGATGCGCACCACGCTGCTGCCCGGCCTGCTCGACGTGCTGCGGACCAACGTCAAGCGCAAGGTTTCCCGGGCCCGGTTGTTCGAGCTGGGGCGCACGTTCCGACACGAGGGCGCCGGCTTTGCCCAGCCGATGCGCCTCGGCGGCATCGCCTACGGACCCGCGCTGCCCGAGCAATGGGGCCATCCCGCCCACGATGTCGATTTCTTCGACGTGAAGGGCGATCTCGCGACCCTGGCCGCCCCGGCCGTGCTGACCACCCGCGCTGCGCCCCACCCCGCCCTCCATCCCGGCCGTTCCGCGCAGGTGCTGCTGGACGGCAAGGACGCGGGCTGGATCGGTGAACTCCATCCGCGCCTGCTGGCGCACTTCGGATTGCCCAGGACGGCAGTCGTGTTCGAGCTGGACGTGGACCCGCTGACAGAGCGTCCGATGCCCGCCGGGATCGCCGTCTCCCGCCAGCCGGTGGTCCGCCGCGACCTGGCGCTGGTCGTCGACGAGGCGCTGCCTGTGCAGACGTTGCTTGACGCCCTGCGCGCCGCCAGCCCCGCCCACGTCATCACCCTTGAGCTCTTCGATGTCTACCGTGGCCGCGGGCTGACGGATGGCAAAAAAAGCCTTGCGATTCTAGTGCTTATGCAGGATACTTCCCGCACTTTGACGGACGCCGACATCGATGCCACGGAAGCCATTTTGTTGGCGGTGGCACGCGAGCAATTCGGTGCCACGCTTCGCCAGCAGAGCCAGTCATGACCCTCACCAAAGCAGAACTTGCTGACCTGCTCTTTGAGCAGCTCGGCCTCAACAAGCGCGAAGCCAAGGATATGGTCGAGCGATTTTTCGAGGAAGTGCGCATTGCGCTCGAAGCCGGTGAATCGGTGAAGCTCTCGGGCTTCGGCAACTTCCAGTTGCGCGAAAAGCCGCAACGTCCAGGGCGCAATCCGAAAACCGGCGAAGAGATTCCGATCACGGCGCGCCGCGTCGTGACGTTCCACGCCAGCCAGAAGTTGAAGGTCATGGTCGAAGCCGCGAACCATGCCGGATCCCAGCCGAGTTAATTCCGATCTGCCGCCGATTCCCGCCAAACGTTATTTCACGATTGGCGAAGTCAGCGACCTGTGCGCGGTCAAGCCGCACGTGCTGCGGTATTGGGAGCAGGAATTCGCACAGTTGAAGCCCGTGAAGCGGCGCGGGAATCGCCGCTATTACCAACACCACGAAGTGTTGCTGATCCGGCGTATCCGCGACCTGCTCTACGAACAAGGCTTCACGATCAACGGCGCCCGACATCGCCTCGAATCCGAAGTCGCGGAACCTCGCGCCGCCGCGCGCGCGCTGACCAGCACTGCCACCGTCGTCACGCTGGCGCCCGAGAATACGTTGGAACCTGCCGAGATTCGGCAGGAGCTCTTGGAAATCCGGCACCTGTTGGGCTCGTCCTGACCGCCCCGCGAAGGGTATAATCGCAAGTTCGGTCGGGGCGTAGCGCAGCCTGGTAGCGCACCTGCATGGGGTGCAGGGGGTCGGAAGTTCGAATCTTCTCGCCCCGACCACACGTTTTGATGACAGGTATCGGGGCCGGTGACTCGGATAACGGGCCCCGGCTTTTTTGCATTCCCTTACCAATGGCATTGTTTTTGCTTGGTTCAGCAAGCCAAACGCACTGAATCTGCAGGGGGAACCCCATGATCGCTCCAGCTCGAAGCAACTCCAACGCCTCCGGCGTCGTCTCGGAGCTGGCGTTCGCGCGCGCGCAACGCAACACGGTCCTGATCGTCGACGATCTCTTCTCGAGCCGCCTGCTGCTGGCCGAGATCGTCCGCCAGATCGACGGCAAGCTGAACCTCGAACTCTTCGACACGCCGTCGCGCGCGCTTGAATTCGCACGCAACAATCGCGTCGACATCGTCCTCACCGACTACAAGCTCCCCGAGTTCGACGGCATCGAACTGGTCAAGCAGATCCGCGCCCTGCCTCATTGCGTCGACGTGCCCATCGTCGTCATCACCGTCGTCGATGATCGCAAGATCCGCTACGACGCGCTGGAAGCCGGCGCCACTGATTTCCTGATCAAGCCGCTCGACGAACACGAAACCCGCGCACGTTGCGCCAACCTGCTGGAACTGCGCCGCCACAAGATCGTGTTGTCCGACCAGGCACGCGTGCTGCAGTACCAGGTGGACAAGTCCGTGTCGGAGATTCACGAGCGCGAACTGGAGACGCTCGCCAAGCTCGCGAAGGCCGGTGAATTCCGCGACCAGACCACCGGCAATCACCTGATGCGCATGGCCAAGTATTCGGCGCTGATCGGCGCGCACTTGGGCTTG
>Ga0105046_10011424_pt1 | contig 13803 bp, 7 predicted proteins | sample MAT03_FD_78385 | JGI IMG/M metagenome (GOLD analysis project Ga0105046, IMG submission 78385) | Freshwater microbial communities from Lake Fryxell liftoff mats and glacier meltwater in Antarctica - MAT-03 (megahit assembly) | ecosystem: Environmental > Aquatic > Freshwater > Ice > Liftoff... | reverse complement strand
GCGCAGCAGGCTGCGCAGTCGGCCCAGGCCGCGCAGGCTGCGTTGGCGCAACAGCAACAGGCTGCTGCGGTTGCCGCGATGGAGGCGACCTTGGCCTCTATCCAATCGGCCCAGGCTGCCGCCGCCGCCCAGTTAGCGCGGGCCCAGATGCAGGCTACCGCCGCGCAGCAGGCCGCGCAGATGGCCGCGATGGCCCAGCAGCAGCAGGCCTTGATGGACGCCGCCGCCCAGGCCAGCAGTCAGGCGCAGATGGCGAGCATGGCCGCGCAGCAGGCCGCCATCGCCGCCGCCCTGGCCCAGGCCGCCATGCCCAGCGCGGCAACCCAGGCCGCCCAGGCCGCTGCCCAGGCCGCGACCCAGGCTTTGCAGGCGGGTCAGCAGGCGCAGGCCATGGCTTCGATGGCGCAGGCCATGGCTGCCATGCAAGCGGCCGCCGGTCAAGCCCAGGCGATGGCTATGGGTGACATGCCGATGCCTCCGACCCCGTCCATGCCGTCGATGGACTCGAAGTCGCATACCGCGCCGCCGGTCACTCCGCTGACCCCAGGTGCGCGCGACAATCGCACCAAGGAAGGCTCTTGGCAGGTCAATCTCGAAGCGACCGAGCGCGAAGTGCTGTCGACCAGCGCCAGCGAGCAGTATCCGGATCGCTACCACCAGGCCTTGTCCGATTATTATCGCGCCCTGGCTAACGGCGGTGCCAAGCCGTGATGCTCCGCGTCGTCGTGTTGGTTGCGCTGGTCATCGGACTAGTCGCGCCCGTGGCGGCAGTCGATTACGACGACCGCATGTCGCCAGAAATGCAGGCTGCGGTCGATCGGGGTCTGGCGTACCTGGCGAAGGCCCAGAATGCCGACGGCAGCTTCGACAAGGACGGGCGCTATATCGGGGTGGCGGCGTCATGCACCCTGGCATTTATGGCCTATGGGCATGCGCCGGGCAGCGGTAAATACGGCACCGTCGTCGCCAAGGGGATTCAATACCTCCTCAATAATGCCCAGCCCGACGGCCTGTTGTATCGCCCAGGGGTCGGCCCGCATCCGATGTATCACCACGGACTCGCCTGCATGACCCTCGCTGAAGCCTGGGGCATCACCGGCGACCGCCGCGTGCGCGACGCGCTGCGCAAGGCAATCGATCTCATCGTCTCAAGCCAGAATAATGAGGGCGGTTGGCGGTATGAACCCAAACCCAAAGACGCGGATCTGTCAGTCACCGTGATCCAGCTCATGGCCCTGCGTGCGGCCAAGGACGCCGGCCTAGAAGTGCCCAAAGAAACCATCGACGCCGGCTTAGAATACGTGAAGCGATGCCATAACGCCAAAGGCGCCGGTAAAGATGGTGGCTTCGCTTATATGCCAAACGGTGGCTCGGGTTGGGCGCGCACCGGCGCCGGAATCACCTCGCTGCAAGTGGCCGGTAATTATCGCGCCACCGAAGTGCTCGAAGGCATCGAATTCCTGCTCGCCACCGAGCCCGTCGGCACCGATCGCAAAATCGATGACATGGGCTGGTATTATTACGGCGGCTATTACGGCACCATGGGCATGTACCAGGCGCAAAGCCTGGGCTCTTTCGGCAAACGTGCCTGGGATCGTTGGTACTCGGCGTTCACCGCGGATCTTCTTAAACGTCAAGAAAAAGACGGGAGCTGGAAAGGCAAACATGAGCCCTACCCTACCGCGCTCGCTTTACAGATTTTGGCGATTCCTTATCGGTATCTGCCTGTCTATCAGCGCTGAGAATTGTCGCTCGGGCGGGCCAGCTCATGCGTGTATTCAATCGTTATTGCAGGAACTTGAGGGGCGGGGGAATGTACGCCCGTGATTTCGTCCAATAATGGAAGTCCGAACAACGCGGCAGCCCGTTTTTTTGGTTCGAGAGGAGGCCACGGTGCGACTTTTCGTGCTCACTGTCAATGTTTGTGTATTGGTATAATTAATTTACATTCCAGTGGAGACGCTATCCCGCATTTTGCCACTAATGCAGCAGGGAAATAGCGGACACAGCATTCGGCAGGCCCCTCCGCTCGCACTCCATCAGGCAACGGAACAGGCGTGAAATGCCTGACGTAGAGCAGTCAGGCGGTCGCCGCGCGGGAAAAGTTCGTGGCTGACATAACCGGTGTAGCCGATGTCGGCGATGTGGCGGGCAACGGCGGGCCAGTAAATTTCTTGGGTGTCGTCGAGTTCGTGGCGACCGGGATTACCGGCGGTGTGGATGTGACCGAGGTGGTCTTTGGCCTCGTCGAGAGCGCGGATGAGGTCGCCTTCCATAATTTGGCGATGATAGAGATCGAGCAGAATACGGACGCGGGGACTGCGGACTCGGCGCACGACATCCAGGGCCCATTCGAGACGGTCGCAGCAATAGCCCGCTTGGTCGACGCGGGTATTGAACACTTCCAAGTTGAGATTGACTGCGGCGGCTTCGGCTTCGGCGGCGACCTGGGAGAGCAGCGCGGCGGCATGGGCGCGATGTTCGGCGTCGCTGATGCCAGGTTGGCGATTACCGGCGAGGACGATGAGGTTGCCGATGCCGTGCGTCGTGGCCTCGGCAAGGCTGGCACGGATTTCGGTCAGGATGCGTGCGTGTTCGCCAGGCAAGGCGATGCCGCGTTCCAGGGACTGGTGCGCGCCGACGCTGGCGATGGTCAAGCCATGGCGGGCGGCAGAGGCGCAGAATTCCTCCCAGTCCGCGCCGCGCTGCCAATGTTCGACCGCATGGTAGCCAATGGCCTTGGCCTGGGCGAGGAGCTCGTCATAGGATTGATCAGGAGCCCGAAAGCACGGCGCGACGAAGGCTTGGCGGAAACGCATAGGTAGCTCACGGCCGGTTTGATTGCCGAACCAGGTTGCTCGGCAATAAGATGATTGGCGTCGATAAAATAATCGGCTGCAACCACCGGTCCAACCAGGGGGCGTCCGTCGAGATCGCCGCGGATGATGGCCCTGAGGCGTGTGTTCTGATTTTGCTGCGCTTAGGAGTCTCTCGGAGATAGCGTGCACGGCTGGCTTGGTCTCGCCACGCATCTCCTGTGTTGGAAAAGGGTCCAGTAGTCCTGCTACCAGCGCCATTTCCCCGCCGTGGATGTGCGCGACGGTCCACGGCGCCAGCCGTGCTCGCTATCGCCGACAGACTCCTAGCAACACCACCTCGTGAAAAGCTTGAGAAGCGGGAGGCGTCCCAGCGTTTTCCGTTCCCTGCGGCTGGCTGACGGATCTGCGCCAAAGCCAACGCAAGGGAGTGAAAGGACAATGGGTAACCGGGCACGTTTTTGACCATGGCCACGAGCAAATTGATCTGGCTGCTGGGAGTGGTAGTGCCTGTACAACCGGAGCGGATCATGGTGTCGCATTCTGTCGGTAAAGCCGTTCACATGACAATCCTGAGTCCTGGGCGCATCGCCTGGCTGGCAAAGGGGTGCTGGTGGCCCATGATGGCCGCCCCGGAAGGCGATCGGTATGCAGCGCACGATTCTGGTAGTCCTGGTGTCGGTAGCGATTGTCGCTGTATCTGCTCAGGATTTCGTCGTCGTTTCTCGCACGGGGGCCATTCAGGTGGGCCTTTTGCCGACCGCCGAACAGTGGTGGGCGGCTTCCAGTCCGGGGCTGCCGCCGCCGGCTGCCGTTGATGGGGCGGTGGTCCTGCGCAATGGGTTGCTGTTGGTCGGGATCCCGGTTTCGATCGACGCAAAAACGGTCGTGGTGCGCAGTGATCGTTTTGGCGTGGTGACCCTGCCGCTCGCCGAGGTCGCTGCGGTTTCACTGGGGGGACCGGTGCCACAAATCACTTTGGGGGAGCCGGGTGCGGTCTTTGTGAATGGTGATATGGCGCCTGGGCGCATCGCTTTTCTGGATCCGACCAGCCTCGGCTTAGATACGGGGCGCCGCGTGCTGGCCATCCCGCGCAGTCGGGTGCGCTACCTCCGGCTCGCTCCTTTGCTGGCCACGCCGGAAGGCTGGCAGGTCTGGGCGGCAAACGGAGATCGGCTCATAGGGCAGCTCAGCGCCCGCGATGGCACGTTGACGGTGAAGGCCTTGGTGGAAGGCCAGGCTTTAGAGGCATCGCTGTCTCCATCCCAATGGTCGGCCGCCTGGTGGGAGGGGCCGGCCTGTCGCCCGGCTACCGCCGTGCCATTTCGTGGCATGACCCCGGCCATTGCCCGCGATTCTTTTCATGATGGTCGGCCGCTGACCTGGCAGGACCGGGTTTATGCACGTGGTTTTGCTATCCGCGGTGCGGCGCGCCTGGAATGGGCGAAACCGGATGCGGCGCGTCTGATCGGCGAGGTGGTGCTCAGCGCCGGCGACAGCGCGACCCTGACCTTTACGGGCGGGGTCAGCGTCACCGTCCAGAGTGGTGCGGCGCCCCAGATGTTTTCCGTCCCTGTTAGTGCGGGGGCTCTCGTGATGGAGGTCACCGCGCCGCCCGGCACGGGATCACCACTGGTCGTCATCGGTTGGCCCTTTTTTGTCCGCTGAGGCAAGAGGATTATATTCATGGTGCTATTCCGTCTGGCTCTGGTGTCGCTGCTGATCGCGGGGATCAGCGCCGCAGATTGGTCGTTTTCGTCGCCCGAGTGGCAGGAATTTTCGAGCGAGCAGGCAAAAGCCACGTTTACCCGCAGTGCCGACACGGTGAGTATCGAGACCGTGCGCGATCGTGCGGTGCGGCTCGATCATGCCTTGGCGCAAGATGGAGACGACAGCGAACCCTTGATCATTATCTGTGGGCTGTCGGCGAACGGCGACCGCGTGCTCAATAATGCCCCGATCGGAATTAATCTCGGATGGCCTGACGCCGAGCTCTTCATCGGTATCCAGGACAAGCGGGGTCTCAAGGGGGTGGCGTTTTGGCAGACCAGTGGGACTTCCGGATCAGCCGATGATACCGCCAATCTCGACCCTGCCGCCTATCTCAATTATGTTCGCGTGGTGTTGACCCGACGTCTGATCGAGTGTTCGGTCAGTGGTGATGGATTGTCCTGGCGGCGCATCAAAGTACTCGAACGCAGCGGCGGCATGGCTGGTGGGCCGATACGTGTGAGCCTGGGTGCGGGTTGGGGGGGTACTGATTCCCTGGACCGCAACACCGACCGCGCTGACGGACAAAGCAGAGGCGATCAGGAAACGGCTCGGTATGCGTTTACCCAATTCAGCGTCGAACGCTTGCGGGCCATTGTGCCCGCTGACCTGCTTGCCACGTATAAACGCCAGGAATCGCGAGAAGCGACCCAGGATTGGCTGCTTGCCGACAGCTTCCCGAAAACCTGGTGGATCGCCGGCGAATTCACCGGCGACAAGAAAGGCGTGGGCCCTGAGGATGGCCCTTTTGATCCAGCCAAACCTGCCATGTATGGCAGTGAGTCGGAACCGTGGCAGGAGAACCAGATCGGGGTCGAGGCGCATCAGCGCTTATTCATCCTGGAACGCCGTACCAAAAAGAAGGAAGATTCGGCGGTGTATTACGCCGCGACCGTGATCACGCTTGATCGTCCGAAACGCCTACGCTTTCTCTATGACGGTCTTGCTTCCGTAACCCTGTACGTAAATGGTCGCCCGATTAGCACCGACAAGACTTCGAAGAGTGAGACCGCCGAACCGGATCGCCTGGGAGCATTGGTTGACCTACCTGCTGGCCGCAACGTGGTCATGCTGGCGCTGCGTTCGAGCACGCGAGGCGGCTGTGCCTTCATCTTTCGGGTCGAGCCCGGAGATCCCCGCTATCGTGTCGCGGTAGAACGACGTCTGGCCATCGATTTCCCCAACGATCCCGAAGAAGTCGCCGCCGGTTTCTTTGAAGCGGCTCGAGTGTGGGAAGAGATCGGGCATCCGATCGCCGCCATCGGCGTGCTCGAAGATATCCTCAAAAATGAGGACCTGTCGGAATCGGCGCATGAGCAGGCCTATCTTGAGCGCACACGTCTGCATGCCTACTTGCGCGACCTGGATGCGGTGAATGCCGATGTGCAAGCCGTGCGCGACTTCTGGTCGGCGCATGCGGGCGTGGATGAAGCCACCGTCTTTCGCCGGGCCGCAGATCTGTGGTCGCGGATCGATCAATTGCCGCGGGCGTACGCCGAATTAACCGCGGCTCTCCAAGTCAAAACCCTGTCCGCGGATCGGCGCTATGATCTCCTTCTCGAATTGGTTCGACTTCATCTACAGGCGGGGGATGCTGAGGGATCCCGCGCGGCGGTTGCCGCCGCGGCGGCACTTTTCGCGCCCGAAAGCATGGATCGAGCCTATGCCGTACTGGCATCCGGCGATGCCAAACTCGCGCGCACGCTGGCCCAAAGTACGGAACCGCAGGCGCTGCGGATTGCGATTGGGGTGCTGCGTGCGGCGGGCGATCTGCAAGGCGTCGGGGAGGTGCACCAGGCGCTGGCGGGCCGAGAACCAGTGGGAATAGCCAATGATCCGCAGGTGACGTGGGCCGAACAGGCGTTGTTGCTGAATGATCGCAAGAGCGCCGAGGGCGCGTATCGAATCGCCGTGGCAGGCCTCGCAGGCCAGGCGCAGGGCGGCGGCAAAGCCGAAACATTCGAAGCGCTCCGGGCCAAATATCTCCACACCCGCCTGCACGCGGTCGCTGGCGTCGATGCATTATTGGCGGCGCATCCTCAAGGCAGCAACGCGAATCTTGGCGCCGATACCTCGATCACCGATTGGCGGGTCATCGGACCATTTCCCAACAATGATTGGCAGGCGTATACAAAACCGCCGATCAATGCTGAAAATACCAAAGGAACCGGCAAAGACAGCGGCAAGGAATGGACCTCTACCAAGCGCGATCAGTACGATGGTGAGACCCTTGATTTTACCCGTCTCTTTCCGGTTAGTAATCACGTCGCGGTGTGTTATCGCGAAATTACTTCGCCCGCAGCCGGGACCGCCGAACTTACTTTCGGGGCGGATGATGGGGCCATCGTGTGGTGGAACGGCGAAAAACTTTTCGAGGACCGGGTCCCCCGTGGGGTCACCCCCGACAGTCTCAAAGTCAATCTGGCCGTGAAAAAGGGCAGCAACCGGCTGGTTATCCAGGTGCAGAACGGTAGCGGTGGCTGGGGTCTGCAAGCACGCATCCGTTTTCCGGCCTTGGCCGAGATGGAAATCGCGGATGCCTTGCGGCTCGCCCTGGATGAAAAGCCAGCGGAGCGCGCCGTGGTGGCAGCGGCACTGGCCAAGGCCTGTGGCACCGGTTTGGAATACGGCCTCAATGAGGCCGCATCGGGTCTAACGCTAGCTGTCCTGGCGGCATTTCCGGATCAAGCGGCGGTGCTGACCCCGCTTGCCCGGCGCTTTATCGATCTGGGTCTTGCCCGTCGTTTTCCGGATACTGCGCGGGCAGCGCTCATGTGGTGGGACGCGCATGACCGCATGGGATTTATGACGGGTACCAGTCCACTGCATATGCAGGATCAGCGCTTGGCTGCCGCTGCCACTTTGCAGGAACTGGGGTTCATCGCCGACGCGCACGCCCTCTTGCAACCCTTGCCGCTGACCAGTGCCTCGGCCAGCAGTTTCAGCCAAGCTTTGCTCGGGCTCGGCGAATTGTATTTTCAACTCGGAGAATTAGACACGACCCAGCGCTGGCTAGAACGCTGCACGGCGGTGCGCGGAGGCGACAGCAATGCCCAGCGCCGCAGCCGGGAGGTTCTCGCCAGCATGCGGCGTATCCGCACCAGCGGCAAAGCAGTGACGATCTCCCTGGATGCGGTGACCGCCGCCCAGAGCGCAGACCGCGCAGCCGCGGCTCAGGACATCGAACATGCTGAGCAGGCGTTTCAACAGGCCCTCCGCAACGGTGTGGGTGAAGTGCTGCCGACCACTGGGGGCCGCTATATCGGCATTGCGTGGCGGAGCATTCAGCGTCTGCAGTCCTTACCTGCGGAGGCCAAGGTGGCCTATATCGCCCAGGTCAGTCGCGCTGCCGAAGCTGCGCTGCAACAAGCCCTCAACAATGACGATGCGGATGCCTTGGAACGGGTTGCCGCGCAATGGCCGATCGTGCCCACGGGTGCCACGGCCCTCGTCGAAGCCGCGCAACGCTATCGCGCCAGCGGTGCTCATGCCTTGGCTACGGCCACGGTGCGCTTGGCCACGGATCGATTCCAACTCGACAAAGGTCTGGCGGCGATTGCCAAAGGTCTCGATAGCGACGCGGAATCTGCGGCGGCTCCCGCAGTAAAGACGGCGTCAGCCAGCGTGCCGATTGGCCTGCCCGCCGCGACGTTGTTTGATCTCAAGCGCTTTGGCGCCGAAGGCAGCCGGCCTTTGCATGTGCCTCTCCAGGCAGCGGCTGGGGCCGACGTCATCGCCGTCCATAGCGGCAGCGAAGTGGTCGTCGTCGACGCAGTGACGGGACGCGAACGTTGGCGCGTAAGTTGTTCGGCAGCGGGTAATCCCCCCAGCACGGATCGCGGTCAGCACGTGCATGCCGCGGTGGTGATCGAGGGCTTGGTTATCGGTTTGAATGTTATGGGGGCGGTGCCTTTGCTGGAAGCGCGATCAGTGATCGACGGCAGTTTGCGCTGGGCCAGCCATGCCCGTAGCGATTGGGGTACCTTTGTGCCGATCGCCTCGCCCGCCACGGATGGCCATCGGGTGATCGTGTTGGGAACAGAAAATGATCGTGGTGTCCTCTGCGCTCTGCGTCCGCGGGATGGTGCCTTGTTGTGGCGCACCGATTTGCCGGTGGCGGTGAATGGCATCGCTATCCGTGATGGTCGAGATGTGGATGTCGGGCGCGTCCAGGGGCCGCCGGTTCTGGTCGGGCGCGAGATATTCATCTCCCTCGACAGCGGCGCCGTGGTTAGCGTGGATGGGCCGAGCGGAGCAGTGCGCTGGATCGCTACCTATCCCCGCGGCGTTTTCGGCGCGGCGGATTCACGGCATATTCTCTCGACCTTGCTCGACCGTGCCCCGAATGCGATTGCCGTGGGTGCGGATACGGTGGTGGTGACGCCGCGTGATCGCCTCGGGGTTTTCGCTTTTGCACGCGCCGATGGTGCTGCCCGCTGGTACGATGGGATGAACCAGGCGCGCACAGTGGTTCCCATCGGTCCGGTGGGCAAGGAAGACGGAGTGCTCCTGGTATTCGACGAATCTGTGCAGGCGATTGATCCCAATACGGGGCGGCAACTCTGGCAGTGGCGCTCCAAAGATGGCCCGATCCATGGTGAACCCGTCCGCGCAGGCAAGGCGATGCTGGTGGGCACGATGGGGGGACTGCACGCGCTGCAGATCACCAACGGCACCGAATCGTCGCCATTCCAGGGCTGGCGTGCGCTGGGGCATGTCGGTTCGACTCCCGGGCATTTCCTGGTGATTGGTGAGCGCATCGCGGCGACTAGTTCCGCTGGGCTGCTGTTGCTCGCGCCGGGCACACCTCCAGCAAAACCTGCGGTGCTGATCCCTACTGCGCGACTGCCCGCGGGACCGCAGCCGGTTGCCCCAGTGGCGTCAGGCGCCAACGGTGCCCTGGGGATCGCCTGGCGGCGTGGCGGCGACGCGCTGGTAAAGGTCATCCAGCCAGATGATCCTCGTGCTGATGAATTATTCCTGTGGCTGCGCAGTGGCCTGATCTGCCTGAGTGCCGATCTCACCACCGTAGCTTGGCATCTGCAATTGCCCAGTGACGCGCGCGATATTGCCATTTCCGGTGATCAGGTGCTGACGGTTAGCGATGGCACCATGGTCGTCTTTCATCGCGAACATGCGATGATCCGCTGGGCAGAGAGCCTAATGGAAAGCCCGGCGCAGGAATACAACGACAGCGGGAAGCTCCGCGCTGCGTTGGGAGCGAATCTAGCAGTTGCCTACGGTCACCACCAATCGTGGATGGTGGTGCGCAGTGCACGCAATGGTCAGCAGGTCTGGCGTGGTGAATTGCGTGATCAGCGGACAATCTGGGTTGGTGAAGTTGGTGCTGATCTGGTTACCCTCATCGCCAAAGGGGACAAGGTGCTGGTCCTGCAACGTCGCGACCCGCAGAATCCCAGCGTGGTGCGGAGCGAAGTGACCGCTGCGTTTCCGGTCAACGATAGCGTGGTCAATCAGGTACCCGGAAAACCGTTTCTTATCGTCTCCGGCAATGCCCAAGCCTGGGTGGATCTTACCACGAACGAAATTCATAAATTGGAATTGGAAAAAGGCTGGCCCATGGAGATCGAATTCCAGCCCGATGGTATCGATCTGTTGACTCGGAATGGCAACCGTCTGATGTATGTGGTGCTCGACCCTAAGACTGGGGCGGTACGTTTATCCAAGGTGTATCAGGATGGGAGGTCACGGGACGAGGAAATATTTTCCCAGCGTTATGCCCGTATCGGCGACGTGCTGGTGCGGCAGCGTACCATCGCGCGCGATGCCACCGAAATGTACGGTACCGACTTGCAGGATAAGGAACGCTTCCGGGTTGCCGGCGATCATAAAGATCAGGTCCGTCCGATTCTGACCGTCGGCTTGGGCGCGGCTGGCTTCCATACCCTGTCCGAGCCCAACGGTCGCCAGGTCGTACGGCGCATTCACGCCGATGGCACGGTGAGTGCCGAATCCATGCTGCCGGTCGCATTGCCGGAGGGCGTCCTGCGCTATGAAGTCATCGGCGACAAACTGATCCTCAACGGGACCAACGAAGTGGTCATTCTTCGCGCCCAGGGCGAACCCAAAGACGTGGCCAAGGACGCCCCGATTGCGATCCAGGATCTCCGTGCCCGCATCGGGATTGCCGAGCATCCGCCCCGGTTGACTCGATTCCTGGAACAGGCCCCAGTTATTGACGGCCATCTCGACGAGTGGCCACGCGAATTCACCAATGAGGTCGATGCCCACGGTATCCGCGCTATTGCCCGTGGCGCGAGTGCCAGCAGCGCTAGCGCTCCACCTGCATTGCGCTGGTGGTCGGGCTATACCGAACAGAGCTTGGTCATTGCCGCTGAGGTCGACACCGCAATGCCCGCTTTGGTGGGCATTGGCCTGCCGCCGGGGGATTCTCCAGGGCTGTTGGTTGGTGTCGCGCCTCTGGATGAGGGCAAAGAGGGGCTAACCGCAATTCTGCATGTGGGTGTCCGCGATGGGCAGAGTCAGTGGCGTTTGGTCGACGGCGCGTTTGCCAGCACCTTCGAGGTGCAAGACGCGGGCCAAGTACAGACCCGCGTTGCGGTCGGTGCCGACACCACCCGCTACGAGATCGCGATTCCCTGGGCCTGGCTGCGTCGCAAGGCGGATCAGCGTCCGGGTGACAAGCGCTGGATCCGCATTGATGTGGCCGCGGTACTGCCCCAGCTTGGCGCTGCCCGAGAAGCCGGCTTCGGCATGATCGATGGAGCTGGTGGGCAGTGGTGGGTCCCCAGCGAGCTCAAACGCTGACGCTCGTCGTTGCTTCGCCGTGCAGCAGAAAAACGGATCTCCGTACAACACTGACGCGCCGGACGGCAGCCCTTGCCGGTTGCCGAAAGGACTGCGCAAGGATACCACACACGCCCTAACCTGAGTGAGAAGCCGGATGACCGTCGCCGATAAGATCTTGTTCACCTGCACCGCGTGTTCCTACAAGGCCCGGATCCCCAACCATTACAGCGGGCGATCCATCCACTGTCCGAAGTGCAAGACCGTCCAAGAGGTCGGGGCGATGTCGGTGGCTGACGCCAGTGCCGCAGCCGAGGACGCGCCCGAGATCGCCGCGCCGACCTTTCCCGCGCCGGGTCAAGGAAAAATCGTCTTCACCTGTCCGTCATGTACCTACAAGGGTCGCTTGGCGGCAGAGTATCAAGGCAAGACCATTCGCTGTCCCGGTTGCCAATCAGCGCAAGTAGTCGATGGCGAACCGGTCGTTTCGCCCATCGTGGCGTCTTTGGCGGCCGACGAAAATGCCTTCCGCCCCGGCGAGAGCGAAAAAATCCGCTTTGAATGCACGTCGTGCGGCTACCGCGCTAAAATCCCGTCCAAGTATGCTGGCAAGCCGATCCACTGCCCGCAATGCAAAGAGATTCAGAACGTCAAAGCCGAGACCGATATGGAGGCCGCGACCGGACGGACCGTGACCTTGGCCCGCATTTCGCCCGCAAAAGTGCGCGAGCCTAAATTGGCGATGACCAACGTCGGCATCCAATTCGAATGCACCGTCTGCGGCTACGCGAGCAAGATTTCCCCCAGTTGCGCCGGCGATGCCATTTATTGTCCGTCGTGTCGTTCTCCGCAAAAAGTAGAATGGAGCGATCCGGACGAAGAAGAGATCCTGGCCGAGGCCGCCGCCGAAACGGCCGCCGCGCCAGCCATCCGCGAGCACTCCAGTGAGCCAGCGCTGCCGGTAGCCCCGGCGTCGGCGACCGCGCTGTCCTTGGACCTTGGGGCGCTGGCGTCGCTGGCGACCAAAGTCGCGGCAGTCGCCAGGGCTTTGCCAGCGGCCAGGGCTGCGCCAGCCGCAATAGCTACTCCAATCAATCCGCCGCCCCCCGGTTTGTTTGCCGGTGACGATGCTAGGACTAACGACGCGGCCCTGCCTGTGATGGCGTTGACCGATGACACGGATGCTGCCGGCGAAGATGATGAGGAATCCGCTGAAACCGCGCAGGTCGCCAGCGCCGCCGCGGCGGCCCCGATCCCCACGGCGGCACGGGCGTCATCTGTACAACGCGCGCGGCGTTCGGTGCGCTCCGAATCGGATGTCGCGGAGGCACCAGAACCCACGCCGACCCGTGCACGCGCTGGCTCCTCGGTGGCGCCGGCTCCGGCTCCCAGTCGTTTGCCGCTGCTGAGTTTGGGAATCCTGGTGCTCGCCTTGGCGGGTGCGGTCGGGTGGCTGTTCCTTGAACGTGGCCGCCTGACCGAAGATCTCTCGGGCGTCAATCAGGCCCTCGCCGGTCAAGAGCAGGCGACCACCAAGGCCGAAACTGACCACGCGGCGATGACCACGGATCGCGACACTGAAAAGGCGCGCGCTGGCGGCGAAAAGACGCGTGCTGATACGGCAGAAGAAGCCCTTGTAGAGCGCGACGCCAGGGTTGAAAATCTCACCGCGGACCTCGCTACCAACGAGACGAAGATTGCCGAATTGAACGCCGAAATATCCCGCCTGAAAACCGAAATCGAAGCCGCTGCGCAGGCCGCGGCTGATGCCAAGACTCCGAATAAGCGCTGATGATGCGCTGATGCCCGGAAAATCGACTGCTGTCCGCACGACCTTGATGGACCTGGCCCGGGACACCGGGCTCAGCCATATGACGGTGCAACGGGCCATCATGGGCAGCACCTCGGTGCGGCCAGATACCCGCGAAATCGTTCTCGAAGCCGCCAGCCGTCTCAGCTATCGTTCCAACGCTTCGGCGCGCGCGATGTGTAATGGGCGCTTCAATCACATCGGCTTGCTTACTTCGATAAATTCGGAGCGCGCTAATCTCTCGGGGCATCTGATCCAGGGCATTGATGAAGTTCTCGCCGAGCACGATTAGAATCTGGTTTTGGCCCAACTTACCGATGATGCCCTGACTAGCGGCGAAGATATGCCGCGCATCGTCCAGCAGTCGATGATCGATGGTCTGCTGATCAAATACGACAACCAGGTGCCGCAGCGGATGATTGATCATCTCCAGCGTTTCCAAATTCCGCATATCTGGATCACCGTCGCCCGTGACAGCGACGGTGTCCGACCACATGACCTCCGCGTTGGCCGCGTAGCTACCGAACGCTTGATAAACCTGGGCCATCGAAACATCAGTTATATTGATTTCTCGTACGATCCCGAGGATACGGAAGAACATTATAGCAGTCGTTATCGGTACGATGGCTACGTCGATGC
>Ga0105046_10011423_pt1 | contig 13804 bp, 11 predicted proteins | sample MAT03_FD_78385 | JGI IMG/M metagenome (GOLD analysis project Ga0105046, IMG submission 78385) | Freshwater microbial communities from Lake Fryxell liftoff mats and glacier meltwater in Antarctica - MAT-03 (megahit assembly) | ecosystem: Environmental > Aquatic > Freshwater > Ice > Liftoff... | reverse complement strand
GCAGGGTGATCGAGTGCATACCGTACCCATTGCGTGGGGTCCAGCCACCCGCCCCCTGGGTAGTACCAGGCGTCGTCGTGCAGCGTAAGGCCAGCCAGCGAGGAAGCCTGTGCGGCGGCCAGCGCTTGCACATACTCGGGCGGCAGCCCCAGGCGTTCGATCATGCTCTGCATGTGCGCGGCACCCAGTCCCTGCGGATCCAGCCGCAGCAGGCCGTTGATGGCACCGCAGGTTTCGCCACGGTTGGCCAGCATCGGTGCGTATTCACGCTGGGCCTGCAGGGCTGCCGCACGAAACAAGCGGGCGTAGCGGCCGTCGTCGGCGTTTACGGTGCCGTGGAACAGGCCTGCCGGGTTCCCCGAAGCCTCGCTGGCCGGCGTTGCGTTGCGGTCCAGCACTGTGACCTTCCAGCCGCAGCGCGCCAGCGCACGCGCAGCGGCTGCGCCAGCCACGCCGGCACCCACCACCACCGCATGACGCGCACCCGACGAAAGCCCAAGTGCCGAGCGGGCTGCCGGCGACCGTCGCGCCGTGAACCGAGGCGCCCAATGGGCGTGGATGACGTCAGCTTTTGGCGCGCCCTCGCTTTCGGTTTCAATCGCCATCGTCCGGTCGAAGCTGGTGGGAGGTGCATCCAACTCGAAGCCCGCAGCCCGCAGTCCTAGCCGAGTCGGGCCTGTCCCACCACGCTCAGCACGCCCAGCGAGCGTCGAGCCGACGGCTGCCTTGCGGCCCAGGACTTTCAACCAACGCTCGACCTGGAAGGTGGAATGGCTGTGCTCGGGTGCGGCATCAGTGGCCAGGAAAATTGCGGCGGCCTGAACCTGCACGGCGGGCAACGTCAGCGACGGATCGCCCAACACCAGCAGCAACTGAACGCGGCCCACTTCGAAATCGAGAGTGTGCAGATTGGGCGTGAGCGCCGGCCACGAAGCCACCAACTCGGTGGCCAGACAGCCCGCGGGTGACTTCAGGTGTGCCGCCGCCATGTCGTCACGGCGCAGCGGCCGACGTTCCAGCGCAACGTAGACCAGATGATCGCAGCGCTGCGCGTCGGCGCGCCAGGCCTGCCAAGTCGCCAAAAACTTGTCGCCCTGGCCGAAGCGGCAGTCGAGCACCACAAACTGCGAGCGGCCTGACCAGCGCGTGGGCAATTCGTTGCCAGCCAACTCGATGCGTGCGGCATCGCGCAGCGCAGCGTGGCAGTCCTCGGCGCTGCGCGGCAGGCTGCTGGCTGCATCGGTCGCCGGCCCGGCGGGGCGAATGGGCTGCGTTTTCACCCCGCCGGCGCAGACCGTGTAGCGCTTGCGGCGCGCTCTGCGCGTGCGGCTCGCTCGTGCAGCCAGTTCAACATCGGCTCCCGCACGCCCAACAAGCCGCGGTAAACCAGCACGGCGGGGCTCATGCTGGCAACGGCGTCGTGCAGTTGATGCCACTGGCCGGGTGTGCTCAAGGCCGTTTCGAGCCGCTGCACATCCACCGCAGTGGTGAACACCGCCAGTCCATGGCCAAGCACCGGCAGGAAGGTTTGCCGCTCGGTGCGCCACCAGGCTTGATCGACGGCCGTTTGCGCCCAGCGCGGGCCACCGCTGCGCGCCGGATGCACGTGCAAGCGCGGCTGGTCGGTGATATTCCATACGAAGCGCTCCCACCGATCGGCGCCGGTGACCAGCCGCACCAGTGCGTCGCTGGCTTTGATGAGCAATTCGCTGTCGGCCACGGGCTCGTGCACGGCGCTGAAATGGCGGCCGATCTTGTCCTGCGGTTCCCAGTGACTGGGCAGGGCGACGGCCAGCCAGTTGATGCAGCCGCTGGCACCGTCAACGATGGCGAAATCTTCCGCGAAGGTCAGGCTCAGCAAACCGGTCAGTCGCCACGCAGGAGGCAATTGCAGCAAGCAGCGGCTGATCTCGTCGCCCACGCCGAATCCGCCTTGCGACAGGAATTCCACCTCGCCTTGGCTGTTCACCGCCGTGCCCAGGCCGATCGCGTGTGCACGCTCACCGTCCCAGGTCCAGGCTCGGGGATGTTCGGCGGAGGCCGCTTGACACAGGGCGTGAAGAGCGGGCGCGGCATCGAAGCCGTTCTGCACACACAGCGCATCGGCCCAGAACGCGCTGAGAACTGCCAGTTTCTCGCGCTGGTGGCGCGATCCGGCGGGCAAAAGCGTCAAGTGTCTTGCGCCTGCGGGCAGCTTGCGCAAGTCCGGCCGCATCCGAAAGGGGGCGCCATCGGCGGCGTCGAAGTCAAAACCTGTGTCGAGGCTCATGAAGCGGATGATGCCCAATTGAAAAAGGCACCCCAAAAGGGTGCCTCACGTGCAACGTTTCCGGTGTGCCGGTGTGCCGGTGTGCCGGTGGGCGGCACGGGGCGCAAACCGGACGGAGCGCCCGCTTACACGCGCTTCTTGTACTCGTGTGTGCGGGTGTCGATTTCGATCTTGTCGCCGTTCTCCACGAAGATGGGCACGCTGATTTCGAAACCCGTGCCGACGATCTTCGCCGGCTTCAGCACCTTGCCCGATGTGTCGCCCTTCACGGCGGGGTCGGTGGTGATTTCGCGCACGACGGTGGTCGGCAGTTCCACGCTGATGGCCTTGCCGTCGTAGAACACCACTTCAACGGTCATGCCGTCTTCGAGGTAATTGATGGCATCGCCCATGTTCTCGGATTCCACCTCGAACTGGTTGTACTCGGCGTCCATGAAGGCGTACATCGGGTCGGCGAAGTACGAGTAGGTGCAGTCTTTCTTGTCCAGAATGATCTGGTCCATCTTGTCGTCGGCCTTGAAGACGGTTTCAGCGCCGAAGCCGCTGAGCAGGCTCTTCATTTTTAGGCGCACAGTGGCGGCACCGCGGCCGCCGCGGCTGTATTCGGTCTTCAGCACGACCATCGGGTCTTTGCCCTGCATGATGACGTTGCCTGCGCGGATTTCCTGTGCGATTTTCATGACGTTAGTTCCGTGGTGTCGGGCGGGCTGTGCAGGCCCACTTCGAACGTGGCGCGCGTCGGCCATGGGCGTGACGTGCAAAACCCGTGATTCTAGCAGTGGCCACTTCGAGTGCAGACCTGGGTACAGACCTGAGTGCAGACCTGAGTGCAGACGTGAGACCGACACGTGCGAGTGGCGCGGCGGACGTGCTCGGCGGGGCTTGCTCGCGCTGCGGGTCGTGGGCTCACTATGGGTTCAGGTGTTGTCGGGAGTTGTCGAGACGCGTGTTCACGAAGCGCACGAGTTGGGTGCACAGGTCGTCCTGGGCCTGCAGTTGATTGCGCCAGGCCGTGCATGCCTGCTGCCAGCTTTCGCGGCCTTGCAGCATGGGCCAGACGGGCCAGGGCAAATCGCTCAGGCCGTTCCATGCCCACCACAGCGCGCTCAGTTCGGGCGGGGCCTGCATCTGCTGCAGCAGCGCTTGCAACTTCGCGGCGTGCACGCCGTCATCCTGCGGATAGATCTGCCAGACAAAAGGCGAGCCCGCCCACATGGCGCGCACCAGCGAGTCCTCACCCCGCACGAAATTGATGTCGCAAGACCACAGCAAGCGGTCGTAGCCCGGCTGATCCAGCCAGGGCAGGCGATGGGTCCGCAGCAATGGCTGCGACGAGGTCAGCAGCGGCGAATCTTCCGGCACTTGCGCCTGGGCGTGGCCGGGGGTCAGCAACAGCAGCGTGGGCTGCTGCGCCAGCGTGGCGATCAAGTCGCGGATGCGTGGGTTCTCGTAGCAAAACAGGCTGACGATGCGTTCGCCTGGACGCCTTCGCAGCCCCAGATCGGCGAGCCACGCCGTCCGATCGAAGCTGGCTTGTTCTGCGGCCAGTTCGCGTTCACGCAGAAGGCCGCCTGTGCGAGCCGTGTAGCCCGGGTAGAAGAACCACTTTGTCGGGCCGGGCTGGCCGTTAATGCGTTGCGGCGAGGCCAAGCGGTGCGAACGTTCGACGTAGGACTCGGCGCTCAGGTATTCCAGGTTCAGCCACACCAGGGGCTGTGGTTTCGTGGCGATGGCAGTCAGGCGCTGCGCGGGCAACTCGCAGCCAAAGGCTTCGATGACCACGTCGGCAGGTGTGTCCATCGGTCCTGGCCAAACGTGAACGCTGACGCCTGAGGCGCCCTTCGGTGCGATCACCTGCAAAGGTGCCGGGTCATCGATCATCAGCCGCACGGTGTGTCCCCGCGACGCCAGATCGGCCGCCAGTCGCCAGCACACGCCCGCGTCGCCGAGGTTGTCGATGACGCGGCAGTAAACGTCCCAAGCCAGTGCGTGTGGTGCTTGCATGCCTGGATTGTGTTTGCGCGCGGCGCGGCGAGCGGCACCGCAATGCGCAGCCTGTGAGCGATGTGTGAGGAATGTATGGGCGATGGGCCTTGCGTGGAGAATCCCGTCTCATGAGCGCCGCTTTTCCGATTCCAACATCTGCGCCCGAAGACTCTGCGGGCCCAGCAAGCCCTGCCGACGCAGAAGTCGCCTTACAAGCCAGCGCAGACGCCGCTGCACGCACGCGCGAGCGGCTTGTGGCCGAGGTGGCTGCCTTGCCCGCCATGCCTGGTGTTTACCGCTGGTTCGATGCACGCGACGGTTTGCTGTACGTGGGCAAAGCGCGAAATCTGAAGAAGCGTGTTTCCAGCTACCTGCAGAAGGATCACGGCGGCTCGCGCATCGGCCACATGGTCAGCAAGATCGTGCGGTTGGAAACCACGGTGGTGCGCAGCGAGGCGGAAGCGCTGCTGCTGGAAAACAACCTCATCAAGACGTTGTCGCCGAAGTTCAACATCCTGTTTCGTGACGACAAGAGCTATCCGTATTTGAAGATCACGGGTGCCAGGTCAACCGACGGTGCAACGCCCGCGCCTCGCGCGGGCGTTGCGGGCGGCGTCGGCGCAGCGTCGGCGCCGCGCTATCCCCGCATGGCCTACTTTCGCGGTGCCGTGGACCGCAAACACCGCTACTTCGGCCCGTATCCCAACGCTTGGGCGGTGAAGCAGACCATTCAGTTGATGCAGAAGGTGTTCCGGCTGCGCACCTGCGAGGACACGGTCTTCAACCACCGTTCGCGGCCTTGCCTGCTGTACCAGATCCAGCGTTGTTCGGGCCCGTGTGTAGGCCTGATCAGTGCACCGGACTACGCCCGCGATGTGCGTGACGCCGAGCGATTCCTGCTGGGTGAGCCGCAAGAAGTTATCAACGACCTGCAGGCGCAGATGATGGTCTACTCCGAGGCGCTGGAGTTCGAGCGCGCAGCCGCGCTGCGCGACCGCATCGGCAGCCTCAGCAAGGTCTTGCACCAGCAAAGCGTGGAAGCCAGCAGCCTGTCGTCCTGCGACAAGGACGTTGACATCCTGGCCGTGAAAGTGAGCGGTGGCCGGGCCTGTGTGAATCTGGCCATGGTGCGGGGCAGTCGTCACCTGGGTGACCGCGCCTATTTCCCGACCCATGTCGACGACGGTGCGGCACTCAGCGAGCAAGAGGCCGAAGATCGTTTCGAGGAAGAGCTGGTCGGCCCCGAGGCGCAGCATGGCCCCGAGCACGCCGTGCTCGAAGCCTTCATCCTGCAGCATTACATCGGCCAGGCGATTCCGCCGCAATTGGTCGTGAGCCACGCTGTCGACCCGGGACTTCTGGAGGCGCTGGGCGAGGCCGCCGGTGCAAAGGTGCGGGCGCAGCACAACCCGCGTGAGCAGCGCCGCATCTGGCTCGAGATGGCCGCCAAGGGTGCCGAGTTGTCGCTCGCGCGTTTGCTGGCCGAAGAGGGTTCTGCGCAGCAACGCACGCGTGCGCTGATCGAAGCTTTGGACCTGGATGTGGCCGACCCGGCGCAACTGCGCATCGAGTGCTTCGACATCAGTCACACCGCGGGCGAAGCCACTCAGGCGTCGTGTGTGGTCTACGAGGCCCACGCCATGCAGAGCGGTCAGTACCGCCGTTTCAACATCGAAGGCATCACGGGCGGGGACGACTACGCCGCGATGCGCCAGGTGCTGATGAGGCGCTACGCCAGGCTGGCAGAGGCCATCGCGGCGGGTAAATCTGACGAGGGTGAAGCCGCGGCACCTGCGCCCGAGGGGTCTGGGGATGTGTCCGCCACCCCGAAGAATGCGCGCGGTCTGGCTCGTTTGCCCGACTTGGTGTTGGTGGACGGCGGCCGAGGCCAGGTCAGCATGGCGCGTGAGGTTTTTGAAGAGATCGGCCTCGACCTGAATCTGATCGTCGGCGTGGAAAAGGGCGAAGGCCGCAAAGTGGGCCTGGAAGAGCTGGTTTTTGCTGACGGCCGAGAGAAGGTGTACTTGGGGCATGATTCCGCCGCCCTGATGCTGGTGGCGCAGATCCGCGACGAGGCGCATCGATTCGCCATCACCGGCATGCGCGCCAAGCGGGCCAGCGTGCGAACAGGGGGCAGCAAGCTTGAAGACATCACCGGGGTCGGGCCGCGCAAGCGGGCGCGATTGCTGCAGCGTTTCGGCGGCCTGCGTGGTGTGGCCAGTGCCGGTGTCGAGGACCTGGCGACTGTTGAAGGCATATCCAAGGAATTGGCGGAGGAAATCTACCGTGCGTTGCACTGAACCAGACGAATACAGCCGCCAGCGTCGTATGGCGCTGGGGGTGCTGACCGGCCTTGCGGCCTGGTTGGCGGGTTGCGCCGCCAAGCCCAGCGCGCCCGCACCGATACCCGCGCCTGCTTTGCCGGCACCTGTTGCCGCGGTGCCCGCCCCCGCACCGCTGCCCGCACCGCTACCCGCGCCGCCGCCACCGGCCCCACCTGCTCTCGCGCCGATGGCACCACCGCTCAGGCGCCCGGAGGTGGTGGTGAACCTGGGCCCGAAAGTGGCCTTGCCGCCGGCGGTGCCGGTGGGCAGTTGGGACGAATTGCGCAAGATGGCCGCCCGCCGCATGGTGGCCGCCAGCCCCAAAGGCTCTTACATGACCAAGCCGCAGCCCATGCTGTTCGGCATTCCGATACTTGAGATCGAACTCAATGCCGACGGCAGCATCCGCGACATTGCCGTCACGCGGCCGCCAGCCAACGTCGACGCGCAGGACACCATCGACCATGCCATCGAAGCCGTGCGCCGTGCAGCACCATTCGGCGACATCTCCCGCCTGCCACGTCCCTGGCGTTTCACCGAGGTTTTCCTGTTCAATAACCAGCGCCAGTTCAAGCCGCGTTCGCTGGACTGACACCGCGTTTGCCGTCCGCTGCCGCCCTATGTTCCTATCGCCTGCATGTTCCTCACCATTCCTACGCTGCTGACCTGGGCGCGCATCGCGGCCATCCCGTTCATCGTCGGGGTGTACTACCTGCCGTGGAGCACGGAAACGCGCAACATCGTCGCCACAACCATGTTCGTGGTTTTCGCCCTGACCGACTGGTTGGACGGTTGGTTGGCTCGCAAGCTGAACCAGACCTCGGCCTTTGGTGCGTTTCTGGATCCCGTAGCGGACAAATTCCTCATCTGCGCTTCGCTGCTGGTGCTGCTGCACCAGGGGCGAGTAGATGTGCTTGTCGCGCTCATCATCATCGGCCGCGAGATTGCCATCTCGGCGCTTCGGGAATGGATGGCGCAAATCGGTGCCTCTCGCAGCGTGGCCGTGCACATGCTGGGCAAGTTGAAGACGGCGTCGCAGATGGTGGCGATTCCCTTCCTGCTTTACGACGGGCGCGTGTTCGGTGTCGTCGACACCCGCCTGTGGGGCACTTGGCTGATGACGGCGGCTGCGGTGCTGACGGTGTGGTCGATGGTTTACTACCTGCGCAAGGCCATCCCGGAGATTCGCGCCAAGTCGCCTTGATGCCTCTCGCTCCTTGAGCCTTACCCCAAGCCCATGGCTGCGCGCCATGCCCATCGTCTTCGTGCTGATCTGGAGCACCGGTTTCGTCGTGGCGAGCCTGGGCATGCCGCACGCACAACCGCTGAGCTTTCTTTGCCTGCGATACGGTTTGTCCGCGCTTTGTTTCGCCGCTTGGGTCTGCGCTTCGGGTGCACGTTGGTCGCGGAGTCGCGAGCAAGTCTTGCACTTGGCCGTGGCTGGTTTGCTCATCCATGCGGGCTATCTGGGTGGCGTCTGGTGCGCCGTGAAAGCCGGCTTGGGTGCCGGGCCGGTAGCCTTGATCGTCGGACTTCAGCCCGTCCTGACGGCTTTGTGGGTCAGTTCACGTGGCAGCGAACAACGGGTCCAGCCCCTGCAATGGGCCGGTCTGGCCTTGGGGCTGGCCGGGCTGCTGCTGGTGATTTGGCAGAAACTGCAGCTAGACGAGGCCACGCCCGTCGCCACGAGCTTGACCGGTTTTGCGCTTCTCAGTATCACCGTGGGCACGCTGTACCAGAAGCGCTGGGTGCAACCCTGTGATTTCCGAACCGCCGGCACCGTGCAGTTGCTGGCTTCCTTCGCTGTCACCTTGCCGCTGGCGCTGGTGTTGGAACCCTGGCAATGGGATCCCCACCCGGAACTCTTCATCGCCTTGGCCTGGTCGGTGCTGGTTCTGACCCTGGGTGGCTCTTCTTTGCTCTACCTGCTGATCCAGCGGGGTGCCGCCACCTCTGTCACCAGCCTGATGTACCTGGTACCGCCTTGCACCGCCGTCATGGCCTGGGCGATGTTTGACGAGATCCCGACGTCCACGGTGTTCGCCGGAATGGCCTTGACAACGTTGGGCGTGGCCCTGGTCGTCCGTGCGCCGTCCGCACCAGGGGCATCCGGACGTGTTTGATCTCACCCCCCCCCCTATCGGAGCTTTGAACATGGGCACCCATCGCATCGCAGCCATCGCCGGCGACGGCATCGGCAAGGAAGTCATGCCCGTTGGTCTGGCCGCGCTGGACGCGGCAGGGCGTCGCTTTGGCATCGACTTGCAGGTCGATGAATTCGACTTCGCCAACTGCGACTACTACGCCCAGCACGGCACCATGATGCCGACCGACTGGAAGGATCGCATCGGCGGCCATACCGCCATCTTGTTCGGGGCCGTGGGGTGGCCGGCAACGGTGCCCGACCACATCTCGCTGTGGGGTTCATTGCTGAAGTTTCGTCGCGAGTTTGACCAGTACATCAACCTGCGTCCGGCGCGCCTGATGCCCGGCATCCGTTCGCCGCTGGTGAACCGGGCGGGCGAAGCGCTGAAGCCCGGCGAGATCGACATGTGGATCGTGCGCGAGAACACCGAAGGCGAGTATTCCAGCATCGGCGGGCGCATGTACGAGGGCACCGAGCGCGAAATCGTGATGCAGGAAACCGTGATGTCGCGCGTGGGCGTGGACCGCGTGCTGAAGTTCGCTTTCGAGTTGGCCGCCAGCCGCCCGCGCGCCAAGCTGACTTCTGCCACCAAGAGCAACGGCATTTCCATCACCATGCCCTACTGGGACGAGCGTGTGAAGGCCATGGCCGCGAACTACCCGCAGGTGCAAGTCGACCAGTTCCACATCGACATCCTCACTGCCTTCTTCGTGCAACGCCCTCAGCAGTTCGACGTGGTGGTGGCCAGCAACCTGTTTGGCGACATCCTTTCTGATCTGGGTCCGGCCTGCACCGGCACCATCGGCATCGCACCGTCGGCAAACCTGAACCCGACGCGACAGTGGCCCAGCCTGTTCGAGCCGGTGCACGGCTCTGCACCCGATATCGCGGGCAAGGGCGTGGCCAACCCGATCGGGCAAGTGTGGTCGGTGGCGATGCTGCTCGACTTCCTCGGCCGCCGCGATGCGCACGACGCCTTGATGTCGGCCATCGAAGCGGTGTTGTCCGACCCGCACGCCCCGCGCACTCCCGACCTCGGCGGACGGGCCGGGACGGTCGATCTCGGTCGGGCTCTGGTCGATTCGATTGCGCGCGCCTGAACCGAAACATTGCAAGCCGGTCAGGCTGTTGCATCGGGCTTGTCAAGCGTGGAAGCACGCTACGCAATCGTACCTTTGGATGGGGGGTTTCGCGTGCCTGTTGGGCCTAGAATCCGCGCTCTGTTTCGGCATTCACAAGCCGCGACCAAAAGTACAACAGACCCTAAGATACACAGCGAGGGAAGAGCGACGTGAACAAGAGTGAATTGATCGAGCACATCGCCAACCAGGCGGACATTTCCAAGGCAGCCGCGTCCCGTTCGCTCGAAGCCATCATCGGTGCCGTGAAAGTGACCTTGAAAAAAGGCGGCAACGTCACCATCACCGGTTTCGGCACCTTCACCGCACCCAAACGCGCAGCGCGTACCGGCCGCAACCCGCGCACCGGCGACCCCATCAAGATCAAGGCCGCCAAGGTTCCGAAGTTCCGCCCTGGCAAAGGCCTGCGCGACGCGCTATAAGCGCCTTCGCATTGCATCTGTTTCGGGGGTGCTTAGCTCAGTTGGTAGAGCGGCGCCCTTACAAGGCGTAGGTCGGGGGTTCGAGCCCCTCAGCACCCACCAGACCCCGAACTAGAATCTGCGGCCCGCGCCGTCGGCCTTTATGGCGGCGCGGGCCGTTTGCGTTTCATGGCACCGTCGCGTCTGCCACCGGCATCTTCGCGTCCCTTTCAAGGCTCCCCCGATGTTTGATTTCGTTCGCGACAACGTCCGACTGTTTCTGGGCTTCCTTCTGCTGCTGATCATCCCGTCCTTCATTTTTTTCGGGGTCGAGGGCTACAGCCAGTTCAACGAGGCAGGCGGCACCACCGTGGCCGAGGTCGACGGACGCAAGATCTCGCAGAACGATTGGGATGAGGCACACAAGCGTTACGTGGATCAGGTTCGTCGCCAAGCGCCGAGCATGGAAACTGCGCAGTTTGACACGCCGAAACTGCGTCGGGACACCCTGGACGGCCTGGTGCGCGAGCGCACCTTGATGGCAGCTGCCGAGCACCTGCACCTATACCCTTCCGTAGCCCGCATGGCCCGGCTTTTCGATAGCGACCCGCAGTTCGCGGGTTTGCGCGGTCCCGACGGCAAGATCAACCGCGAGTTACTGGCCTTGCAAGGCATGACCCCCGAGCTCTTCGACCAGCGTCTGCGTCAGGACTTGGCGCAGAAGCAGGTGCTGGATGGCATCACGCAAACGGTGCCCGTCGTGGTGACTTCGTCTTCTGCCGCGCTGGATGCATTCTTCCAGCGCCGCGAGGTCCGATTCGAGCGTTTTGACACCGCGGCCTACCGCGCCAAGATCAGCCCCAGCGATGCCGACATCGAGGCCTACTTCAAGGCCAACGAGTCGCAGTTCAAGACGCCTGAACAGGCCAGCATCGAGTACGTGGTGCTGGATCTGGCCACGCTCAGCCAAGGCATCCTGCTGACCGAGGCCGACGTCAAGAAGGCTTATGACGACAACCTTGCGAAGTACACCGAACCCGAAGAGCGGCGTGCCAGTCACATCCTTGTGAAGGCAGAGAAGGATGCGCCGGCTGCCGAGCGCGAGAAGGCGAAGGCCAAGGCGCAGTCGCTGCTCGCTGAATTACGAAAGAATCCAGCGCAGTTCGCAGATTTGGCGCGCAAGAACTCTGACGATCCCGGTTCCGCCAGCCAGGGTGGTGACCTTGATTTCTTCGGCCGGGGCTCCATGGTCAAGCCTTTCGAGGACACCGTCTTCAAGCTCAAGCCGGGCGAAATCAGCGAGGTGGTAGAAACCGATTTCGGCTATCACGTGATGACGCTGACCGACCAGCGAGGTGGGCAGAGCAAACCGTTCGGTGTTGTGCGTGGCGAGATCGAAACCGAACTGCGCAAGACGCAGGCGCAGAAGCGTTGGGCAGAAGTGGCAGAGCAGTTCACCAACACGGTGTACGAGCAAAGCGACAGCCTGAAACCGGTGATCGATAAGCTAAAGTTGGAACGGAAGACCGCCACCGTCCTGCGGAGTGCCGCGCCGGGTGCCACAGGTCCGCTTGCATCTAGCAAGTTTCTGGATGCGGTGTTCGGCAACGACAGCGTTCGCAACAAGCGCAACACCGACGCGGTCGAGGTTGGACCGAATCAACTGATCTCGGCACGTGTTCTGCAACACCAGCCCGCACGCACGCAGGCCCTGGCCGAAGTGAAGGACGCTTTGCGACTGCGCGTGGTGGATGTGCAGGCCGCTGCGTTGGCCAAGAAGGATGGCGAGGCGCGGGTGGCCGCGCTGCGGGCCAATGTCGGTGCCGATGCCGTGGCCGTGGCTGCCTCTCAGGTCATGACGGTTTCCCGCGCCAACCCGCAAGGCGTTCCGAAGAACGTCCTCGACGCGTTGATGGGTGCCGATGTCAGCAAGTTGCCTGCTGTATTCGGCATTGATTTGGCGATGCAGGGCTATGTTCTGGGACGCTTGACGCAGGTGCTGCCCCGCGAACCCGCGCCAGGTGGTGATGCGCCTTTGTATGCGCAGTACGCCCAAGCTTGGGCCATGGCTGAGGCCGATGCCTACCTGGCCTCGCTGAAGAAGCGCTACAGGGCCGAAGTCAAGCCGGCAGCAAGTGCCGCTTCCGCCGCTGGACGCTAAAACGGCAGCCAACCAGGCTATACTTTGAGACCCTGTGGTGGCTGTAGCTCAGTTGGTAGAGTCCAGGATTGTGATTCCTGTTGTCGTGGGTTCGAGCCCCATCAGCCACCCCAAGTAAGCATTCGGTGAACCCGTAGGTTCCTTTCGTACCCGCGCCGAAATCGCTCGACACATGTGACCTTTTCCCGTTCGGTTCGCTGCCATGGCAGCGGTGGCGAAGGAGCTGGATGCGATCTCGGCGGTAAGCGGGGCGAGCACGGTGTCGTTTGCCCTGGAGTACGCGAGGCCGACCAGGCTGGAGCACATCCAGCTGGTGATGGAGGCCAGGTGTTGGAAGTCGCTGCACGAGCGAGCGGTGTCGCGACTGCAGCAGCTGCAAGACAGCACCAAGCGATTCGTGGCGCCGCTGCGCGGGCACGCCGAGCACCTCGAGGCGGCGTTGCTCGCGCCGCACGCGCCGAGACCGTCGGCTTGGACTCGCCGCAATGCCCGGCGTGTGGTCAGCTCCTGTACGAATTCCCCGGCACCGGAGACAGCGAGGTGCTGGAGATCGAAGTCAAGGCCTACCGCCGCCTGATCCGGCGCCGCCGCTACCGTCCCGTCTGCCAATGCGGCTGCGTGCCCGGCATCGTGACCGCCCCGGCCCCAAACCGGTTGATCGAGCGCGGCCAAGTTCGGTGTCTCGGTGGGGGCTGCTGTGCTGCTGGACTATCACTCGAGCTCGGTGGTGCATTACGTGCTCGACCTGTCACGTTCGGCCCAGGTCGTCGAAGACGAGATGGGCGAGGTGGCCTGCGGCATCATCAGCTAGCCAGCCATTGGCCGCTGGGCGAAAGCACCGGCGTGGCGACGCTGCGCCACGCATCGGTGTCGCTGTAAGTCAGGGCTCGGGGTTCTGTAACTACAGCAGGCCCGGCAACCGCAGGCAAGGTCACCACCGCAGGGTTGGTACTTGTTCGTGCGCTTGTCCCGGCGCCTGGGCGTTTGACCACACAGGCCAGGCACCCACGACTACCATCAGACCGACACAAGCCCTCAGCGCTATCGCGTAGCGGGTTGAAGCGTGGTGAGCTGACTTTTCGAACTGAATGCGGAACACGAAAGCGATGTCCATCATGTTGTTGGCAATGAATTTGAGAAAGACAGCCCCAGGCTTGGTGGACTCGCGGGCCTGCAGTGTCGCGCCACCCTAGGCGCGTGGGCGGCAGAAATCCGCCGAGCGCACGATCTTTGCCGATTGAGGCCGCGAAGCTGGCGTTTTCCTGAATTCGAGATCGAACGACGCCCAGCAAGATTTGCTGGGCACCATTTGGCGCTTCTGAACCGCACATTTCGATTCGAACTGGCTCACCCTGCTTGCCTTACGCTGTTCTGAGGG
>Ga0105046_10011418_pt1 | contig 13807 bp, 11 predicted proteins | sample MAT03_FD_78385 | JGI IMG/M metagenome (GOLD analysis project Ga0105046, IMG submission 78385) | Freshwater microbial communities from Lake Fryxell liftoff mats and glacier meltwater in Antarctica - MAT-03 (megahit assembly) | ecosystem: Environmental > Aquatic > Freshwater > Ice > Liftoff... | reverse complement strand
TCTTTTGCCGACTGATAGACGTCGCCAGAGACCAGTAGTTTGCTGGCATTAGTTGATCAACCCGAGCAGCCAGGTCGCACGCTTGGCCTTCGTGACATTGCCGCCCCGCCGCTACCATCCGCGAGATCAATTGATGCTTTAACTTTGGACTTAAGTTAGATCGTGTCAATTCCTCAAGTGCTGCAAAGTACATCCAGTTGCCGGCGTTGATCGCCAGCGGTAGGCCAATCTTGCGATGCATAGTGGATTGTTCGCGGCGAGCGTTCGAATCATCTTGAATGTCATCGATCACCAACGCTCCCGCGTGCAAAAGCTCAATCGATTTTGCGAGACAGTCGGGAGCTTCGCCAAGGCCACCGGCAATTCTATAACTCAATTGAACAAGAGACTGGCGGATACGTTTTCCAGATCTCGCAACAAATGCTTCTACTGGATTGAACAGGGCATAGTTTTGAAGCTCGCGGACTCTTTGTCGGTCCTGGGCTATCACCGTGGGTCGAGTTACCTGAGCAACTTCTCTTGATGGAATCGCGGTACTCATGATGCTTTCTCCGAGCGAAGAATCGACGCTGGCGAACCGGTCGAGGACTTGTACATGTCGAACGAGGTGGTCCCGAAGAACGACTTTAAAAACTGGATCAGGCGAAGTCCCCGTGGTGGTACACCGATCACGATTTTGGCCGCGTCTTTAACTGTGAACTGGTGCGAATAAAAGCGAGCAATCGCCTCGTTCGAGAGCACCGAGTAAAATCGTCTAAAAATCTGGTGACGCGTCTTCGGCTTCACTAAACAAAACAACAAGCGATTGAGAAACCGCCCGAATTGCGATCGCGATCGATGCCGTGCTGCAAGCGCATCGATGGCTTGTGAGAAAGTGTCCGGCGATGAAGTCGCGATGGTCTCCGCAAATGCAACCGCCAGCGGGAAGGAATAGCCGGTGGCGGCGTGAAACCATCCGCCCGCGTAGCCGCCCGCGATTGAATCCTTGGCATGGGAATCAATACAACCAGGTAGCAGCTCCGAGGAAACAGGCATCGGCAGGACTCCGCTTTCTTCCCTTATAATTTTCCATCGCTTGATCCCCAAAGTATTCAAATAAGCGGTGACTTTTGCGTAGCATTCCGACCGGTCGAGCGCCGGCGAGTTGGAAAACCGTGTGTCTTCAACGAGGATCCGGCGCCGTTCGAACGGCAGGCTGTAAATAAAGCGAAAGCCGTCCGTTTGATCGACCGCATCGTCCATAACAGTCGGTTCAAGACTCGGCCAGTCAACTTCCGACTCGATTTCGAACCCCCAAAATTTTTGATAGCCGCACCGGGCGAAAATGGTCGGACCTCGGTGATTAGGACCGCGACAGTCGACCACTAACCTACCGCAGTAGACTTCGCCAGAATCGACCGTCACCGAATTTTTGGACAACGCCGTTACGGTTTTGCCCAATAACAAGCCCTCACAGGAACCGTCGAACTCACGGTCCGCGCTCACAGGTGCGCTAGGGCTGCCATCGGAGCGGTCATTCATGGAAATGACATTTGGCTCGTGAGTCGTAGCAACCAACTGGCGAGCTGGAAATTGTCGTGTAATCACTTCAGCAAAATAACTCGATGAGATCGACGCATAAGCCAAATCCAAACGTCTTCGGAAGTCATTCAAGCGGACGTCATAGCCAGCCCACTGATATTCAATGAGCGGGGTAACCCAAGGTCTCGCAGAGGCTGGCACGTCATTTGGGTGAAACGACCACGTGTGGTTACCGGCGAGTTGCCGTTGTTGTTCGATAACGAGTACCGACGCATTGGGCTGATGATGCCGAACCGCCATGACGATCAAGCCAGACTGTAGCCCGCCACCAACAAGGATGTAATCGAACGTATGCTCTGTTGAGTGTTCAATCATGCGTGGGCTCCATGTTGCGATTGAGTTGCAACAGAAAAATTCGGCTCCCGTGCGACGACTTGAACACTTGATCCCGAAACCGCCCAACGCCTAACGATGCTCGTCCCAGCGGCAGCGTGAAGAAGCAGATGGGGGACGGCGATCGCGGAAAGGCCAATGAAGATCGATCGAGTCAGTTCGCTCGAAACAGTCCGGCCCTCGCTCCACCAAAAAGCACCAATACCTATCAGCATGGCTGCACCGATCGTCAGCGGCAGTAGGGCGGCAACGAACCGCACTAAACTGATGTTCATTTCGGTCTTCAAAGATTGAAGTCCGCGGACTGAATGCCACAAGCAAAAATAAATCCCGAACGAGACCAAGATCGGTGTGGTCGCAAACAGGATTGCAAAGGTGACGTATCGCAAAGCGACCCACCAAAGGAAACGGCTGGTCGCCGTAGCGGCGACTGCGAACATTGCGATGGCAAGCATCAGCAAGGCAATCCCCTGCGTCACGAAAACAATCTGCGGTGAGGAAATCGGCATCGCGGAGGGGACGATCGACGACAGGATATCTCGCATCTCTTCCGCTCGAAAAAGCGAAGGAACCCAGATCAATATTCCGCCTAACGCGATCGCATCTCGATGACGTCGCCATCCTGTGAGCCCGGTGACCGGTTCATCTTCCATACCGAAGTGCCATGCGGACACAATAATAAAGAAGATGGCTGTGGCTAGTGGCATGATCAACCATCCGGCAGCCACGACTACGGCTGTCGTCGAATAGGCCGCGAAGAAAGACATCCTCCAAAATCTCCCCAAACGTGGTTCTAGGAGACGGCGACCAAACACATGATCGAGGCTGCCATGAGGCACACCAATCGCAGCGATCCCAATTGCGAGCGCGACGATCGCGACAGAAGGGTCAAGAGTCAAACCAAGCACTGATGATAAGACCGCTAGGCCGCTTAAGATGCATATCAGCGAGTGGTGCATATTGAAATCTCGGAACACCAGAGTACTGTTACCGAAGGCGCCGACGGCAAGGTGCCGCCGACGCGTCTCGAAGAGTAACTTATGCTCCGTTACGCAGGCAAGGCGACGGATTCACGAGTGTACCCAGGCGTTGAGAAGCTCTTGGATCGGGCGATGAAGTAGATCAAAATCCCAAATCCCGCCTTCGCGGTCATATCAGCGATTGCGTACCCGACCTGCAAACTTACGACGCCGGATGCGTCGACACCGCCGCCCGCCTTCGCAGTCAGGGCAGCTTCGGTACCGCCAAGGGCATAAGCAATCGGGTAGACGGCCCAAGTGATCAAAATGACCAATCGAGCGAGCTTGATCAAATTCCTTGATGCTTCAGGCTGAGTCGCCAAAGAACTAGTTAGCTCCACCCAAAGGATATAAAGAATGTAGAAAAACGGGATCGACGACAACACACCCCACATCACTCGCGTTGACCAACCTTCTGGCGAGGAAATCACTTCGCCCGGATAACCCAGGGCAATCATCAACGCAGCCGCGATCACCAATCTGGTAAGTACAGATCGTGCCTTACCTTTCTCCAGACGCAGGACTGCAACCAGTTCAACCATTAGCAGAGGCACAGTCAAAATCCAGTCCGCGTAACGATAGAAATCGTTGAAACCCGCTCCTGTGCCAAGATAGCCTCCCACTCCCATCGCGTACGCGTCCTGCCATGAATGCCGAATCATGAAGTAGTGGTAACAAGCGATGGTACACACTAGCCCAGAGATCATCAGGGCTGGCCGATAGTCCTCATCCACGTTCGCACGAGAAAAGAACAGAAAGAGTGCCGCTGCCCCCATCGTGGCGACAGTCATCGAAAAGACATTATCGACGATGCTAAACTGAAAAACCGTCAAATCGGGCATGGCGGCCGCTAAGAGCGGAACTGACTCGAGCATTAGATCAACTCCTGAAAGGAAAGATGTGAAACTTGCGGCGATGAAGACCACGCGCCTCCGTATCCGCCTTTTTTAAACTTCCAAAACTGTCACGTTCACATCATAGATGGCTGTCAAAGGGGAAGATTCTCGCGTTGATGGAGTGGAAGGCGGTGCTTCACTCGTTGTGCACTAGTTGCTGGGTAGTTTATTCCTTAAATCCCTTTTCTTCGCACGACCTCTGAGGCGGTCACTCGAGCCCCTGATTTACTGGCGGCTTTCAGCAAATCCTTCGAGATCGCAGTTCTTCTTGCGGGCGTTCTGCCGCCGCTGCGTCCACGCAAAAAGCACGGCGCTTGCAAAGTCTCGACGCTGGTTGATGGCTATTGGACGATCTAGATGGGAGAAATGTGCCTCAGCCGTTTCTGTCGAAAAGTGCCAATTTTTTAGAATTGCTATGCACAAAATGCATACTTGACAAATTGACTGACTATTTCGAATCGGTCCACGATCGTTGCGATCGTCCCGAACGCTAGATGCGCTCGAACGTTGGGTGGTGACGTTGCCAGCGCGCGGATTTCTGAACCATCTGCTGAAGAAAGCAATAGCTCGAAGGGTACCTTTGCTGAACTTCGGTTTCATACCGCGTCCGCTGCAAGGAAGACTAGTCCGAGCAATCGAAGTCGATCAATAGGGTTACCAACATCCTACACTCTTGCGTATTCAATTTGGATACACGCATGTAACTCGTTCAATGTTTGGATTTTCTAATGCAAGATTTAGTGGACACTGCTGTCGGTGCTGGTAGTTTCAAGACACTTGTAGCGGCCGTAACCGCTGCCTCTCTTGTCGATACCCTCAAGAGCGCTGGGCCCTTTACGGTATTCGCGCCTAGCGACGCAGCTTTCGCGAAACTGCCGGCTGGAACCGTTGAATCCTTGTTGAAGGACATTCCAAAGCTGACTGCTATTCTCAAGTACCACGTGGTTTCAGGCAAAGTGCTAGCCGCCGATGTGATGACCATGGATGGCAAGGAAGCAAAAACGGTTGAAGGCAGTAGTATCAAAATCAGCACAAGTCATGGCGTCAAGCTGAACGGTACCTCAAATGTTGTCTCGACGGACATTCTCTGCACCAACGGTGTGATCCACGTCATTGACAGCGTGATTCTTCCACCAGCGTAGCTTGAGCTTCGGTAGTCACCTGCTCGGCTGGTCACCTGCTCGGCTGGTCATCCAATCGGTTACCTCGTGCTGAAAGGTTGTCGCCTTCCAGCACAGTTCGGCCAATATTTTTATTGTTGGAATCTATGTCCAGGTTGTTCAATCGAAAACTTGTTTCAAATTTGGATAGTGGTCGCTCGGGCTAATTGCCCTTGGCCACAAGTTGGAGATATCGACGTTCAAGGTTTTGTACGGCTAAGGAACAGTAAAACAATAACTGACGTGATAGTCGCCTTTTGCTCCTCAAAAGCTGCGGGAAAACGCTACTTACGTGGAGCGAAAGGCGACAACTACCGCACCCTGCGCGAAGAGCGAATTTGGACTGGCATCCCGTATACTTCTTCAAAGAGCGTTCCGCTTTGTCGCAAGGCCAATTGCTCTAGCGACACATCCTCGACGCCGCTGGGCGTAAGGATCATTCGCTTGTTTTCTTGGCGGCACTGAATGTCGTTGATCCGCTGGCTGCGAGAATCGTCCAGAGCGATCGCTAACCGCAAAATCGAGGCTAACTTTGATACAGCTACCCGATCGGTACGATCCAAGTTTGCGTAACCTTCGTGCGTTGGTAAAGGACTACTGCGTCGATGATAGCGGGCGACGAGCGCCACCAGCAACACATCGCGTCGGCTCAAACCGAACAACTCGCTATTGCGGATTAAATACATCGTATGCTTATGATTGCTGCGAACATTGATATAAAGTCCGATTTCATGCAGCAAAGCCGCCAAGAACAGAATCAATTCCATTCGAGGTTCCAAATGATGTTCGGCTTGCAGGTCAGTGAACAACTTGCGAGACAAAGCGGCCACGTGCCGCGCGTGCTTTTCATCAAAATCAAACCGCCGTCCTAAGCCGATCGCCGAACGAATAATCTGGCTGCGAAAATCAGCCGTCCAAATGTCGCGAATCGCCAAGTCCTGTAGCAAGCCATCGCGCAGATTTGTATCAGCGACTGATATTTCTGTCTGCTCGAAACTTCGCGCGAGCAACAGATAGCACAGTAGCGCTGGCGCGACCGTCTCGGCATCTTGAAAACTCATGCCGAATCGCTGCACGATCTCATCTTCGCTCATTCGCAGCATTTGTCGCGTAAACGTGTTCAGCGCTTCCACAGGAAGTGTCACCAACGATTGCGAATCAAAGCCCTCGATCAAGTTCGCTGCTGCGAATCGCACGTCTCCGCCGATCGCCACCATCTCCAGCGGTGAGTCGTTGGGAACATGTTCGCGGATCTGAGCCACCACGCGTTGGATTTGGTTTTCCATGATCGCGCGTTGCTTAGCCAGCGGAGCGTCGAATTTCTCCAATGTTTCCAACAAACGCAGAGATCCAAGTCGATAAGTGTGCGAGAACAATACGTTGCCGCTGCGAACCACCAGCACTTCGGTGCTACCGCCGCCGACTTCGATCACGACCGACCTGCTGCTGGCCAGCTTGGGACTAGATTGCAGTAGCGGCTGAATACCCATGTAAGTGATACGATTGACTTCCGCTTCGTCCAACGGATCGACTTGCATTCCAGTCGCAATGAACACGCGATCAAGAAACGCCAACCGATTGATGGCTTCTCTTACCGCGCTCGTGGCCACAATTCGCATTTGGTCCGGACGCGTAATGCCGTACTCGTTCAATAACCGTCGATAGCTTTTCAGAACTCGTACACAATCTTCGATCGACGATTTGCGAATGCGGCGTTGCGTGAAAGTATCCTTGCCCAGCGTGACACCTTGCGAAACGCTCTCGAGAGGATGAATCTGCCCTTGTGAATTGATTTCGGCAATCGCCATGCGAATACTGGTCGCGCCGATATCAATCACAGCGACCGGACGTTTATCTGGTTCTTGCGGAGCGATTGGGTGGACAGGTGCTGCTGACATAGGAACGCGTTTTTCTAGGCGAAGCAAGGCTTAATTGGTCTATTGTAAACGCTCATCTGACCACGGGTAACTCGAATTCAGCGAATCCCTGCCACCGCTGCTTCCTGTGCCGCCAACTCGCTCCAGAACGAGACGTACTTGCTATGGTGCTTTACGTAAGCGGGGTCAAAGACCGCTCGCCGCAACTGCTCGCGCTGCTCCACCAACTTTTCCACATCCTTGGGATCGTCAGGCTGGAACACTGGGCAGGGCCGGTCGTAAACTACCATCGCTCCACGATCTGCTTGGTCATGAAATCGAGACAGCCCGATCACACGATTCGCAACGTAAATTGCTTCGTTTAGTTCATGCGTCACGATCAAGATCGTGTACTCCGGGGTCCGGCCTTCCGCTTTCGCTATTAAGTTCTCTTGATAGAAACCGAGCAGCATCATCTGCAAACTCTCGCGAGTTGCTTCATCGAGTGCTCCGAAAGGTTCGTCGAGCAGCAACAATTTCGGCTTCAATATCAACGACTGCGCGATCGCAACTCGCTGACGCATACCGCCCGACAACTCCGTTGGGTACTTTCCCGCCGACGCTTCCAAGCCCACGCGTTTCAAATACTCTCTAGACCTTTCTAAGTGCTGCTGGCGTAGCTGCAACCACTTGGGCAACATCAACATTCGAAACGGCAGCGACGTTGAATCTAATTTCAGCCCAAACGCCACATTACGCTCGGCGGTCAAAAAGTCGAAGAGGCTGTAGTGCTGATAGACGATCCCTACACGCCTGCTGGGTGCTTCGATCACTTCGCCGTCGACGATCACTTCCCCTTCGCTCGGCGGATGCGTCCCAAGGATGGCTTTCAGTAAAGTACTCTTGCCGCAGCCGCTTGGTCCTACGAGTGCAACAATTTGGCCAGCGGTGATTTTCAAGTTGATATCGTTTAACACCCGTTGCTGGCCGAACCAGTGCGACAAGCCCTTCACTTCTACCGCCAACTCACCCTCAGCAATCTGCTTATTCATGCTTACTCTCCGAACCAAGGGCAAAGACGACGGCGAGCCTGCACTAACAACCAATCAAAGAACAATCCCGAGAAACCGAGTATCGCCAAGTAGATATAAACGACATGCATGTTCTGCAATTTAGACTGCTGTTTGATTGTGTAACCCATGCCTTCTCCAGCAAACGACCACTCTGCGGCAATTAAGAACACCATCGCTGGTCCAATCTGCAATCGCAAGTTCTCTAACACACGCGGCAGAACCTGGTTCCAGATCACTTCGATGATCACCTCAAACTCGGAGGCACCCAACGTGTAGGCTTTATCGATATGGTCTGAATCGACATCCTTTTTAACCGCTTGGTAGATTGCCTGCGCCATGGTGAAGAACACACCCAAGGCGATCATCGCAACATACATTTTCAAATGGATTCCGAAAACCACCATGTACACCGCCAGCATCGCAGTGGGTGGAATTTTGGCAAAGAAGGTGACGATGGGATTCAGAAGCGCTTCGACAACGGTATACGAGCCCATCGCTATGCCGATTATTACCGAAAGCACCACTCCAGTCGACAAGCCTAGAAACAAACGCCAGTAAGTCTCCCGCAGATCCACGCTCAACCAACTCGGCTTGGGGTTCGATTCACCGCCTCGCACTTTAGTGATTTCGCTTAGCCCTTCACCGAAGGCTTGAATGCCTGGGAAGATGTTTTGGTCGGGGTTAATTTGCGTTTGTCGAATCGACAATGCAGCGTAGATCGCCAGGACGACCACTACTCCGCTCACACCCAACGTATAAACCAACCAAGCCGGAATCGGCTGACGAATCATTTCTCGTCCTCGCTAAACAAAAGTAGTCGCTGTCCACCTCGCGAACTTGATTCAGCCCGGTGAACAACGACTTATATGACATGTGATTCCTTGAGAGCAGCACAGCGGACTACTAGGCATTGCTCACTTCACTTGATCAGGCGTGATCCCATCCTTTAGTCCCATCAAAAACTGCGGATCAAAGTTCATTTGCTTGCCATCTTCACCAAAGCCGAAAGCGGGCATGCTTTCGCACATTTCATGATCCACACAGAACTTGGCCACCATCGGCATAGTCTCTTTGCGGAACTTGTCGCCGTCAAATAGGGCAAGTGCTTTATCGGCTGAGCTGTAGAATTTCGTTTGTGTAAGCACTAACTTCATATCCCCAGCATTCAGTTTGCTGAACTGCTCGCCGAGAGCGACCAGTGTCTTGTCTTGCGTCTTCGCATCAGCGATCAACTTGCTAACTTCGTAAAACGAATCGAGTATGGCGTAGGCAAACCGCTTGCCCCCAGCGCGTCCCAACGCTTCTTTTCCCACGACCACCATATCAATAATCTCTTCTTCAATGACGGAAGAATCGAAAAGCACTTTGGCGTCCTTGCGGAGTCGCAGGGTCTGCAGAGCAAACGGATTCCAAACCATGATCGATTCAAATTCGGCTTGCGATGCTTGCATGCCAGTTGCGGCGACCGCTGGATCCTGATTCTTGAACGGAAAGTCGGCTGGGTTCATTCCTTTGGCGATCAGAGCTCGTTCGAAAGCAAACTGTGAAACCGATTTCTCAAGTCCCCAAGTGGTTTTGCCTTTGAGTCCTTCGATCTTATCGATGCCGACAGCGATGCATGCGTCGCCGCCGACGCTCGTGGAGGTTGGCATGATGGCCACTGAAGCACGTTTCAGACTCGGCGCCAGGATGTCGATGTTCGTAATGCAAACTGCGTCAGTCGTGTTAGCTCCGTACATCGAAAGGCACGGATCGTATTCTGCGTAGTTAAGAACGATGTCCACGTTCCATTTCTTTTCAATGGAACCTTGAGCGCCTTCTTTGCCATTCAGGAGCCCTTCTTTGTCGGCGACGCCAAACACGCTCCACGATGGATACTCGCTCCACGCCAACGAAAACACCGGCGGCTTTCCGCTTCCAGAACTTCCGCTCGAGGTGCCTTTGCTCGGGTCATTCGCTGACGGCGTGCACCCTGAAAAGAAGACTAAACACACTGCGGCGCAGATCGCAGTGGCTTGCACGCGTAACCAAAAGCATCGTTTCATCATTCTCACCTTTTGTTCAGTTAAATTGTTCCAGCAACGTACTTGTCCAGCCATCGCTACGCTTCGGGAATTGGAGTGTCTTTCTGCTGAGTTGATGAGGGCGTTTCCTTCTTCGCCAATCCGATCAAAGCATCGAATTCGTCATCCGCTTCGCTGGCTTGAGTGTATTCAAGGAACTCGGCTTCAGCTTTCTTGGTATCCAACCCAGCCAATTCGCGGCTAATCCGAGCGCTGGCCGACGACTTCTGTCGCAGTTCGCGCAGTTCATGCAGTTCTTCGCTGGTGCGGTCGTTGGTCAATCCGGTCATCATGTCCGCAATCTGCTTTTCCTCGGAAGCTGAAAGAACAACTGCAACTGAGTCATGTTTTTCTTCCTTCAGTCGATCGAGCTCACGCATCAGTGACTGAATCTGAGTCTTATGGCCGCTCACATTCGATACCAGTTGCCTTAAATCTTCATCGATCTCCGTAGCTCGCTTTTGCTTTTCTGCCAGCGTGCTCGAAAAATCTTTAAAGGCAGACTGGCATTTCAGATACTCGGGATCGTTCTTCACCGCTTCTGGGTTTCCGCCATACTGTTCAACTAATTTCTTTGCTTTGGCCGCTGCACCAGAACGCAATTTTTCTAGCTTGCCGATTTCGTCAGTGATCGACCGAAGCTTGTCTTTCTTCGATTCTTCCTGAGCGATCATTGCGCTCACGGCGTCTTTGTATTGATTCAGCCGCTGTTTCTTCTCGCTAATAATGCGATCGTAATTGGCGGACATGACACCAGGATTCATGCGCAACGTTTCGCTGGCTTTGTCGACTCGAAACGTCATCAAATAGTAGATGGCTCGAAAATACTTACCGATTGCCTTGAACATCAAAACTTCCTTTACTCGCTGATGGATGATCTGTTACTTGACGTTGAATTTTCTATCTCTCGCATTTTCTCTTCAGTGCGTCGAGCAACACGCATGGTGGCTTCGAGTTCCTCGCGCATCGAGGCTAAATCGACTTTCTTGTCTTCTCGGATCAGTTCTTTGAATTGCAATACAGTAGTGTGTAAGCGATCCACGGTCGCTCCAATTTCTTTCATCACGCCTTCGCGAGACACCATAATTTTGCGCCGCGCTTCACCGCTTAGGCTCTGCGACAACTCCCACAATTTGTAGGAATGCCGGAGCTGGTCGATGGTTGCGTTAAAAATCGCATTCACTTGCTCACGCACTCGCGCGCTTCGCATCTGAACGCCTGGTTGGCTCGCAGTCTCTTGGAAATCTTCGCGCACTGATCTTAGCAGAGTCAAGTAATCTTGTGTACGATCGTCGCCGTCCCCGATCAGCCGTTGTTCTAACTCGTCGAGCTGCTTTTTCTCCGCTTTAATTGCCTGCTCTTGCTCGAATCGCATAGCACCTTCGGTGATCGATTCGATTTTGAAAATGATGCGGGTCATCATCCAGCCAATGCCGCCAAGAATCCCTGCTGCCGCCGCCATGGTCATCGAGCTGTTGCCACCCATCGCCCAAGACAACATACCTGCACTCATGCCGCCGACAATCGCCAACACCACACTCGGCGCGAAGAACAGTTCGGCTATTACTTTGCGTTTGACCGTATCCACGTTTACGTTTCGTCGCTGAGTAACCATTCTTGGAGCAAGCTGCACGCGCTGCGATCGCTCATCCTAGTAGGGCACCTGACCGAGCCGAAATGTGACGGAAGTCTCGCCAGTAATCTCGCCCGCCGCTGCTCGCATTCGCGCCGCAGGTACCCCTTTAGTTTGCAAGTATTGTAGAGTAGCCGTCGCTCGCTGTTTAGCCAACTCGCGATTCGCTTCCAAGTCGCCTTTGGAACTAGCGCTGCCCGCAATCGTCAAGTAATACAGCGGCAAGCTCTTCAGCATCTCCGCTAAGTCATCCAAGATCACTTCGCTGCGGCCCGTCAGCGTCGAAGTGCCTCGCGCGAAGACCAGCGGCGGCACTTGCAATGTGGCCACATGCGACAGACCTTTCCATTGCTCTTCGCTGAGCGGCACGAGCGGTTTGTCACTTTGAATCACTTCCGGAGAACTGCCCGCGTTAAAACCGGACGACTGCAAATCACGCAGCGCCTTCGGGCTAAACAAGCGGCTCGAATCACCCTGAGTCGGATCGCTATCCAAGCCTTTGGTATCAATAAGTACCCGTCGCACCCGGTCAATCATGTCCTCGATATGCGTCGCCGTCCCGCCCAATCCAAAGTGAGCGAAATTATCCTGCGTGTGTTTCCAAACGATGCCCTTGACCAGCCGCTCGACCTGTGCTTTCTCAAGCGTTAATCCAGCTTCCTGCGCATCGCTCCGAATCAGTTCTTTCAGCTTCGTACGCGTCTCGGTCCCAGCACTAGGTTCGTTGTTGAGCGAGTAAAGCGTTCGAAAGTAACATTCCAGCACACTCCGAACCGCAGGCTCATTCTTGATCAAGTAATCGCGACTGACCACCAGCGAATCGACGATGTAGCCGGTCTGCTCGTTACTATCGAAAACAACTTTCATCTGGTCATTTTTCAGCAGGTCACTGACAACTGGTTCCCAAGTTACGAAAACTTCATTACCTCCAGGTGTAGCCTTGCGATAACGAGCTAGCAACTCTTTCTCGTTGGGAACTCCTACAATCGACTGCGGTGTTACATTGCTGAAGAATCGTGAGTCGATCAGCACGCGCGTTAACGTATCGCTCGGCGAGCCATCGACCAAAACAAATCGAGTCTCAGCAGTGTTCAGTGACTCGACCGAGGGGAAGCGATCCTTGTAGGCCACCACCGCATCCGCGCCACGCGACTCATCAATCACCGCTACGATTGTCGCCGGCATCGATTTTGCTTTCGCGCTCGCTTTGAGCAAGGCGTCAATCGGAAAGGCGGCGAGTTGCAATTCACCCGATGCGAGCGCAGCCAACCGTTTGTCATAGTCCGCGCCGTCATCCACCGGTTCTGCCTTAATGCCCAGACTGCGCAGTTGCTGATTGAATTCCGATGATCGCAAAATTGCGTAGCCCGAGAACCCATCCAGGCCGATCTTGATGTGCTGACTGTAATTCGATTCACCGGACGTCGCATCGATCACTTCTTGCTGCTTCTGCTCCTCTTGCTTGGCAACCGTCGGTACATACCACAGCCGATATAGCACGACGCCGATCGACAAAATTGCCAACCAAACAATGCAGGCCAAAAATATTTTTGCTTTACTCACGTGCTTAACGCTTTAAAAAACGTTTAAAAAAATTGAATCAACTCAGCGGCAACGCAGGTGGCCATCAGCGACTTCGTCGGCCATTGTCTTGGCCTTTACCAAATACGGCGCGCACCACTATCACCGCTAACGCAAATAAACCAAATATCGTTCCGCAGCAACAGACGAAACCGCCCAAGATGCTTCCACCTGTTACTTGATCCGGCGAAGGCGGCAATTGAAATCTTGCACTCCCCTGCTCCGATGTTAACTGCACCTCTTTGATCGGATCATTGTTGACCACCGCTAAACTCTTGAGGACTTCCTCAGCCACACCGTCTTCCAGACCTTGCAGCAATTCGAAATCGCTCTGTGTACTTTGATCGTCCCCCGCAGTTTCTGCAAACACCTCTGAAATCGCGACCGTTAGCGACTCAGCATCATCTGCACTGCGATAAGAGTGCGCAAGACTCGACAACGAATGTTCGCTCGCCATGCTCACCCCAATCACGTCCAGCGTCAGCCCGCGCGCGAGAATATCCGGCAAGTAACTGCTTAGCACCGCAGGATCGGTCGCCTCGCCATCCGTCACAATCAGCAATCGATACGAACCGTAACGATCCGCCGATCGCAACTTCAGCAATTCATCCG
>Ga0105046_10011417_pt1 | contig 13808 bp, 11 predicted proteins | sample MAT03_FD_78385 | JGI IMG/M metagenome (GOLD analysis project Ga0105046, IMG submission 78385) | Freshwater microbial communities from Lake Fryxell liftoff mats and glacier meltwater in Antarctica - MAT-03 (megahit assembly) | ecosystem: Environmental > Aquatic > Freshwater > Ice > Liftoff... | reverse complement strand
TCGCCGTTCATCGGCGAGGTCAGGCCCATCGGGGCGTAGCTGAAGCCGGAGAACGCAAGCGGGAAGCCGACGAACATGAAGCCGACGAAGCCGAGGCCGAAGATGGCGAAGTTCGTGCTCATCACCTCGGCTGCGTTCTTCTTCTGGGTGAAGCCGGTCTCGACGAGCGAGAAACCGGCCTGCATGAAGATCACCAGCACTGCGCCGAGGATCACCCACAGCAGGCTGGTCTGTTGCCCGAGGACTTCGATCGCAGCGGTGGCGTCTGCATCTTCCGCGAACGCCGTGCCTCCGATGAGCAGTGTGGTGCCGACGGCACCTATGGCCGCGGCAGTTAGATATTTAGGCACTCGTGTGCGCACGTTGTCTCCTGTGTGTTCGAGGGGGCATTTCAAACAGACTCGCCACGGCGCTGGAGCGAGTGCCCGCACCATACGGAGGTGAGGTTTCACGGTCATGGCCGAATTGTTTCCGCACTGTGGCGCTCGCGTTCGTTGTTCGATCCGACGCATCGACAGCCGATGACGAGGCGCGGAATGCTCCCGGATCGAGCGTCGCGAGACTCTCGATCCGGGAGCTGCCCCTTACCGGAGACGAGTCTCCGGGCGCGTCACGGCGAACCGTTTCGCTCTCGAATGCCGCGCCCGTCCGCGACATTGCGATTTGTGTTGGCGTCACCGGATGGTACTGACGAGCGATTTCACGAAGGTCGCCGCAACGTTGCCTTGCTGTGTCGGTCGCGTTCGTTTCAACGTCGGCGGCCGATGCGATGAGCGGTACGGCCTTCGGACAACGCCAGACGGATCGCGTTCATTGCCGATGCGTCGAGTTTGCGCCCAACGCGATCGCCGATGGCAAATCTATCGCTGACATGCTTGTCGCTGGTCGAGATTCGCGCGGTTTGCAACACCACTCCTGCGGACGCGAACGCTGCGCTCACCGCAAGCAGCACCCCCGGCCGGTCGGGGCCGGTCACGACGGCCAGCGTGTGCCAAGGAAGCTTGCACTGGTGATGTCGAGTCCGTGTTCGGTTCGACAGCTGCAGCTGAGTCGAGGCAGCCGTTCGGCATCACGCTGGAACGTTGGCGAGCAACGCTTGCGCTGCGGGCACCGCATGATCGGCCAACATCCAGCCGCGACTGCGGACGGTGACGATCGATTCCGGGCCCAACTGTCGGCGCACCCCTACCAACACGCTGTCGCAGCGACGTTGGTTCAATTCCGCAAGGCCAGCGTGGCGGGCCAGCTCACGACGACCAACCACGCGATTCCTGTTGGCCACCAGCACGGCCAGCACAGCCCGCTCCTGTCGGCCCTGATACGCGAGGGGGTTGGTATCGAGGCTCGAAGCAGGAGCAGGGCTGGCCATGGGGCCGAAACTAGAGCGTTCGGATTTCATGACTGTTCGACGTGTGTGAACGCCGCGTGAACCGGATCCTTTACGATCCGCTTGGCAAAACTTGACCCGTGGGTCAATACTGTTGCCATGGACTTGAGCTACACCCCTGAAGCCGAGCAGTTCCGCACCGAAATCCGTAGCTGGCTGGAATCGAACCTGCCGTCCGGCTGGTTCGAACCGGGCTTCGAACTGACCTCCGACGGCCGCAAGGCGTTCAACGCCGGCTGGCCGGCAAAGCTCTTCGAGGGCGGCTGGATCTGCGCCACGTGGCCCAAGGAGTACGGCGGCAAGGGCCTTTCCACCCTTGAAGGCGTGGTGCTGGCCGAGGAGTTCGCACGCGCCAAGGCGCCGATGCGCGCCGACTTCTTCGGCGACACGCTGGTGGGCCCCACCATCTTGCAGTGGGGCACCGAGGAGCAGAAGAAGGAGTTCCTGCCGCAGATCCTCAATGGCACCATGCGGTGGTGCCAAGGTTTCAGCGAGCCCAACAGCGGTAGCGATCTGGCGTCGCTGAAGACCTCCGCCATTCTCGACGGCGACGAGTGGATCATCAATGGCCAGAAGGTGTGGACCACCGGTGGCCACCACGCTGACTACTGCTTCCTTCTCACCCGCACCGACCCGGAGTCGCCGAAGCACAAGGGCATCAGCTATCTGCTGGTGCCGATGCGTCAGGACGGCGTCGAGGTTCGCGGCATCACCCAGCCCGACGGCACCGCCGAGTTCTGCGAGGTCTTCTTCGACGATGCTCGCTGCCCGAAGGACAACGTGGTCGGCGGCGTCAACAACGGTTGGAAGGTGGCCAACAGCACACTTGCCTTCGAACGCGGCATGAGCGCCACCACCGGCTATCGCCGCTTCGAGGAGGAGTTCAAGTTGATGGTGACCGACGCCACGACGAACGGCGCCATCCACGAGGCGGGCATCCGCCAGCGGTTGATGGAGTACTACACCAAAATTCAGATTCTGCGCATCAACGGTCTGCGTTCTCTGGCCAACACGCTGGCCGGTGTGAAGGATCCGTCGATGGCTTCTCTTGGTGCCACCAACAAGATGTTCTGGACCGAGATGCACAAGGCTGCGATGGAGTTGGCCCTTGACATCAAGGGCGCGTCCTCGATGTTGGTCGACACCAACTCGGCCGCTGGCTCATGGCCGGGGACGTCGCGTGACAAGGCCCGCGACGGTTACCCGGTCAGCCCGATGATGAGCGCCTTCTTCTTCAGTCGTAGCGAGACCATCTGGGGCGGCACCAGTCAGATTCAGCGCAACATCGTCGGCGAACGCGTCTTGGGCCTCCCCAAGGAACCCCAAACCGCCCAGTAGCGGCACGTTGAGTCGTCGCCCCCCGGGACACTCTCCATCCCAGCATCAACGGCGAGCTAGACATCCCAGGACCGCATTGTGTCAAGCGGCTTGTTGGTTTTCTTTGGTGGGTGCGGGTCGGCGGTGACCCCAGGCGGTGTGTTCGTTGTAGGGGCATCGGTGTTCGAGGCAGCCGTGCATGATGCTGACGAGCCGGTTGGCGAGTGCGCGGAGGGCTCGATGGTGTAGGTCGCCGTTGGCCCGGTGTTGGTCGTAGAACAGGCGCCAGCCGGGGCCTTGGGTGAGCGCACAGAACGCGGCTTGGTCCAAGGCGTCGTAGAGGCGCCGGTTGCGGACGTGGCGGGCCAGGACAGCGTGTTTCTTGCCTGACGCCATCGTCAATGGTGATGTGCCGGCGTGGTTTCGGCGAGACTTGCTGCTGGCATATCGGTTCGGATCGTCTCCGAACTCGCCGAGCGCCCGGGCTCCGAGAACGACACCGCATCCTGGCAGGGAGTGGTAGATGTCGGAGTCCGAGTGCTGTTCAAAACTTGCGGTCAATGTCGCCTCGAATTGGGCGATCTGACGGTTCAGCTCGGTGATGATCCCAACCGCAGCGCGTGTGGTGGCCGCGAACGCCTCAGCGACCGCAGCAGGTGTTGCGAGCCGGGCGGTGCGCAGACCGGCCTGGAGCTCGCCGGCTCGGCGTTCGATGTTGCGTTGCCGGCCGCCACGTTTCAAGGCGGCTTGGATCTGACCGATCGTCAACGAGGCACCCGCGACTGGTGTTGGTGCCTTGGCCAGCACGCCAAGAGTGTCGCGGTCGGCCAGGTCAGTGAAGGTTTCCAACGCGGCCGGGTAGTTCTCGCGCAGCGCGCTGCGTAACGCGTTGGTCTGTCGGGTGCGGGTCCAGATCAGATTCTGATGCCCACGATCCACAATCCGGATCGCTTCCGCCTTTGCGCTGTCACCGGCAACCTGGCGGTGGTTGTGACGGTCAGTGCGAACCAGATCGGCAAGCATCTTCGCGTCACGCGCATCAGACTTCGCGCCGCCAACATTGTGACGGTCCCGATGACGCGACGCCGCCAACGGGTTGATCGCATACACCTGATAGCCCGCAGCGACCAGAACGGTGACCCACAACCCGCGGTCGGTTTCGATCCCCACGATCACCTCGCCCGGATCGCCGGCGTGGTCGGGGGGTGGCGAGGGCTGCTCGCGCATCGGGCGTCAGCTGAGCCGACTCCAAGCGACCCGCGAAGCGGCGCGAACTCTGATGGGCCTGTTCTCGCAGCCCAACGACAGCGGGGCTCAGCCGACAGCACGCGGCCATCCTTCGGTCACGCGGCGTTCGACCGGGCCGACATCGAGGATGCTCGTCGTCGACACCCAGCCGTATCGCTGGAACCGTTTGCTACCGCCAACGGCCTGAGCGACAGCAACAACGAGATCTACGGCAGCTCTCTCTCTCCACGCTGCCGATGTGGTCTGGGCGTAGCCAGCCTTGAAGTTCTTCAGCACCCTCGGCACCAGCAGACCGACCCAGAGACCGCCGAACATCATCACGCAGCTACCTACAACCGATATCGGCATGTCGACGGGTGTGTTGATGGTGTTACCTGCACGCTGGTCGGTGGCGCTGACGAAGGAGGCGATGCTGTGGTTTGCCGCCCACTCCTTCCACGGGGTGAAGAGCAGCGCCAGCATTACAGCGCCGTAGAGGAACATTGCCAAGGAAGCGGAGTTGTTTCATGTCGTCATGGTGCGCTCCTTGCTCAGAACGCGACCGAGTAACTCGTACTCAGTCTTTGCTCAGACTGTGATGCGGTCGAGCACGGGTTCATTCGCCTTCGCCTGCCGACCGCCAACTCTGTACGCCGCGTGGAGCAACATCTTCGCCTGGTCGACCTGGGCTTGCGTACGCGCGTGCACAATGGCCAGCGGACGATCGGCGCCCACCGCCTCGCCGAGGCCGGCGAGCTGGGTGAGACCGACAGCGTGATCGACCGGGTCTTGCGGGCGAGTGCGGCCGCCGCCGAGTGCCACCACGACCATGCCGACCGCGCGGGTGTCGATCTGGCTGACGGTGCCCTCTCGAGCGGGCGAAATCGCCACCTGCAACGGCGCTCGTTCCAGGTGCTTCCACGGCTGCTCGACCAGTCTCTTCGGGCCGCCGAGCGCAACGACCATCTGGCCGAACTTCTCGGCGGCTGCGCCCGAATCGAGCGCGGCCTGCAGCTTTGCTCGGGCCGCCTTCGGGGTACGGGCGAGCTTTCCATGCAGCAGCATCTCGGTGCACAGCGACAGCGTGATCTCGTGCATGCGCGAGGTGCGGCGAGCGCCGGTGAGATAGTCGATTGCGTACGCCACTTCGAGTGCGTTGCCCGCGGCGTCGGCGAGGGGACGATTCATGTCGGTGATGAGCGCGGTCGTCGGCAGTCCGGCCCCGGTGGCCACTTCGACGATGCTGCGCGCCAACTCGCGTGCAGCCCGCAACGTCGGCATGAACGCACCGTTACCCACCTTCACGTCCATCGCCAGGCCTTCCAGGCCCCCCGCAAGTTTCTTCGACAGGATCGAGGCGGTGATCAGGCCGATCGATTCAACGGTCGCCGTGACGTCGCGGATGCCGTACAGCCGCTTGTCGGCGGGAGCGAGGTCGGGTGTCTGGCCGATGATCGCGCAGCCGTGCTTGCCGACGACCGAACGGAACTTGGTCATCGTCGGCGCGGCGACGTAACCGGGAATCGATTCCATCTTGTCGTAGGTGCCGCCCGTGTGGCCGAGGCCGCGCCCGGAGATCATCGGCACGTAACCCCCGCAGGCAGCGACCATCGGCGCCAACATCAGGCTCACCGTGTCGCCCACGCCACCGGTGGAGTGCTTGTCGAGCACCGGCCCCGGAAGGTCCCAGTTCAGGACTGTGCCGCTGTCGCGCATCGCCTTCGTCAACGCCACGCGCTCAGCGATATTCATGCCCTGGAAGTAGACGGCCATCGCGAACGCCGCCGCCTGCCCCTCGGTCACGGCGCCATTGACCAGGCCGGCAATGAAGCCCGTGATGTCGCCGTCGCTCAGCACGTGACCGTCGCGCTTGGCTCGAATGATCTCCTGCGGAATCATCAGTAGATCTCCTTCGCTGTGGTCGGGTTTGGCGCGTCACCGTCGAGCACGGCCTCCAGTGCAGCCAGTAGACCGCTGGCGCCAAACCGGAAGGTCGCGGCGCTGGCCCACGTGGGCCCCATGACCTTGTCGGCCTGTGCGAGGTGGGCCGTTGCCTCAGTCAGCGTGCGAATGCCACCGCTGGGCTTGAGCCCAACGGCGGGGTCGAGGTCGTGGATCGTGTGCAGCATCACGTTGGTGGCGGCCAGCGTTGCGCTGACGGGCGTCTTGCCGGTGGACGTCTTGATGAAGTCGGCCCCGTTACGAATCGCAATCTCGGCGGCGACGCGTATGAGTGTCGCATCGACCAGCTCGCCGGTTTCGAGGATCACCTTCAAGGTGGCACCAGTACCAGACGGTACGGCTTGCCGAACCGCAGCAACCATGAGAGCAGGGCGGGTGTGTTCGCCAGCGAACACCGCATGGTACGGCAGTACGAGGTCGATCTCGTCGGCTCCGTTGATCTGCGCCGCGCGAGCGAGTTCGACCACATCATCGATGTCGTCCAGCCCGCCCGGAAAGTTGACGACTGTTGCGACCCGTACGGCCGTGCCCTGCAGCAGTCTGGCAGCGAGTGCAACGTGGCGCGGCCACACGCACACCGCAGCGACAGATCCGTGCGGGCCAACTGCCCTCGCACACAGCGACCTGACGTCGGTGTCGGTGGCTCGATCGCCCAACTCGGTGAGATCCAGCAGCGCAAGTGCTCTGCGGGCCCCGGACTTCGCGTCATTCATCACGATCCTCACGCTAACCGGCTTGGCCTGCCGCGGAACTGCCCCCTGGGGTTCACGAACGTGTCATAGTCGCGTGATGTTTCGGAAATGCCTGGTTGACACGGTGGGTGCATGAGCATGGCCGAATTGCGTACCGCTGCGGACTTATGGGACGAACTCCTCGAACCGGATGGCAGCCCACGTGCCGCCTCCAGCGAGTTGGTGCAGCAGCTGAAAGGCCTCGGGCTTGCCGAGTTGCAGCAGCGCCAGGACCTCGCTGAGCTGGACATTGTGGGCATGGGCATCACGTTCACGGTGTACTCCGATGGCCGCGGCATCGACCGCGCTTGGCCGTTCGATGTGGTCCCCCGAATCATCGGCGCCGAGGAGTGGCGCGTGATCGAGCGGGGTCTTGCGCAGCGCCTGCGGGCGATCAACATGTTCATCGACGACGTGTACCACGAGCAGTGCGTCATTCGCGATGGCGTCTTCCCGGCGGAACTGCTGGCGCACTCCGTGAACTTCCGCCAGGAATGCGTGGGCGCCAACCCTAAGTTCGGGGTGTGGGCGCACATCAGCGGCAGCGACTTGGTTCGTGATGGCGACGGCACGATGTACGTGTTGGAGGACAACCTGCGCGTACCCAGCGGCGTCAGCTACATGTTGGAGAACCGGGCCATCTCAAAACGTGCGTTCGCAGACCTGTTCGCCAAGCAGAGCATTCTCCCTGTCGACGCGTACACCGACGAGCTCAACCGCATGCTCTCGTCGATTGCGCCCGATGGCGTCACCGAGCCGACCATCGCGGTACTGACACCCGGCATCTACAACAGCGCCTACTTCGAGCACTCGTTCCTTGCCCAGCGCATCGGTGCTGCGTTGGTGGAGGGCATCGACCTCGTCGTCGGCGACGATGACTGCGTTTACATGCGCACCATCGACGGCCTCGAGCGAGTGCATGTCATCTATCGCCGCGTCGACGACCTCTTCATCGACCCCGAAGTGTTCCGCAAGGACAGCACACTTGGTGTGCCCGGCCTCATGCGCTCGTGGCGCGCCGGCAACGTTGCGATCGCGAACGCGCCCGGTGCCGGCGTGGCTGACGACAAGGTTGTGTATGCGTGGGTGCCCGACTTCGTCCACTACTACCTCCAGGAAGAGCCCTTGCTGCCCAACGTGCCCACGTACCGTTGCGTGTACGACGACGAGCGCAGGTATGTCATCGAGCACATTGATGAGCTGGTGATCAAGCCGGCCAACGAGAGCGGCGGTTACGGGTTGCTCATCGGCAACCGTGCCAGCCGTACCGAGCTCGATGAGGCGATCGCCCGCATCGAGGCCGATCCGCGCAACTGGGTTGCCCAGCCGACCCTGGCGCTCAGCACGGTTCCAACGCTGTGTGACGGTGTGCTCGAGCCGCGTCACGTGGACTTGCGGCCATTCATTCTCAGTGGTGCGACCAGCTATGTATCGGCGGGCGGCCTCACCCGCGTCGCGTTGCGCAAAGGCTCGCTCATCGTCAACTCGTCACAGGGTGGCGGCAGCAAAGACACGTGGATCGTGGAGGCCTGATGCTGCTGTCTCGAGTCGCGGACAACCTCTACTGGGGCGCGCGCTACATGGAACGTGCGGAGGACACGGCTCGGGCCGTGCGCAGTTTCACCGATTTGATCCTCGACCTGCCGCGCGGCGTCGCATCCTCGTGGGAGCCGTTGCTGGCCGTCGCCGGGAGCCGCGAGGAGTACGACGCCGGCCATGCGCGCGTGCAAGAGAGCGACATCGTTCGATTCCTGGTGGCCGACCCGTCGAACGGAGGCAGTGTGGTCTCCAGCGTGGCCGCAGCGCGGGAGAACTTGCGGACCACCCGCGAGGTGTTGCCTCGCGAGGCGTGGCAGGCGGTCAACGACCTGTACCTCTTCACCAGTCGCGACACGGAGGCCGGTGTCGACCGGCGAAGTCGCGCTCGCTACCTGGGCAGGGTGATGACCGACTGCCAGCGATTGGACGGCGTGCTCTCCGGCGTGATGCGCCGCGACCAGGCGTACGAGTTGTGGCGATTGGGCCAGATGGTCGAACGCGCCGACATGACGACGCGGGTTCTTGGCGTTCGGGCTGCCTCGCTGCTGTCGGCCACCGAATCCATCGATGATCACGACGAGGTGCAGTGGATGGGCGTGCTGAAGAGCGTCACTGCCATGCAGATGTATCAGCGCTCGCAGCGTGGCCCCATCGAGGGCACCTCCGTGGTCACCTTCCTGCTGTTCGACAAGACGTTCCCGCGTTCAGTTGCCGGCTGTGTGCAGCGGATGCGGTCGGCGCTGTCGCGTCTGCCGCGATCACAGGACACGCTGCCGGCAGTCGACCAGCTGGAAGCGCTGTTGGCGACCTTGCCGGCGCAGGCGACCGATGGCGTGGCACTGGACGCCGCGATGGATCGTGTGCAGGCGGCGTTGTCGGATCTCAACATGCGTGTGTACGAGACCTTCGTGAGCGGAACCGCATGACGTCGTCGACGGACTCCTTCTATGACGCATTCAACGCGCCACCCAACATCTACGACGAAGCGTTCGATTCGGCCGGCGCCCCGCGACCGACGTGGTCGATCGCCACTCATGCGCTCGGCTCGATGGAGCCGTCGGCGCTGCACGACCGCCAACGCGACGCAGATCGGCTGCTCGATGCAGAAGGTGCTGGGCACCTGGTGCACGAGCTTGCGTTCGATCGTGGCACCGACCGCCATGGCGTGCCGTTTGCCTCACGGGTGGAGAGCCGACCGTGGCGCCTCGACCCGCTGCCGTACGTCCTCGATGCAGCAGAGTTCGCGGTGCTGTCCAACGCAGCGATCCAGCGAATGCGATTGCTGGAGGCGTTGCTCGTCGACTCCGCTGGTGAGCGGCAACTCGTGCGCGATGGCGTTGTGCCGGCGTCGCTGCTGTACTCACTGCCGTCGTTCAGGGCTCACACCGCCGGTTTTGCCCCACCGCGCTGGCTGATGCACTACGCGCTCGATGTCACCCGTGCTGCCGACGGCACGTGGCGCGTCGTGCGCGATCTCACCGATGCACCCAGCGGGTTTGGCTACTCGCTGCTCAATCGTGCAGTGCTGGCTCGGCTGTTGCCCGACGGACTTCGTTCCGCCGGAGCGGCTCCGATTGCTTCGCACGCGGATCGTTTGCGTCGATCGCTCACCGCCTCGGCTCCAGCCGACCGACCCAGCCCACGCGTGGTAGTGCTGACCTCCGGACCTGCCCACCCTTCGTACGTGGAGCACAGCTATCTCGCGACCAGGCTGGGTTACCACCTCGTGGAGGGCGCCGATCTCGTCATCCGCGAGGGCCGTCTGTGGCTGCGCGCGCTCGACGGCCTGGAGCCGATCGATGTCGTGTATCGCCGGCTGGAGGACGAGCTGCTCGACCCGTTGGAGCACGGTCACCGCGGTGGCGGCAGCGGCGTGCCAGGCATTGTGTGGGGTGCACGCAGCGGGCACCTGGCCTTGGCCAACGCGTACGGCAGCGGGCTGGCCGAGGCACAGGATCTGCGGCCCTATCTGGGCGCTGCGGCCGAGCGCCTGCTCGGCGACCGATTGCAGCTGGATCACCTGACGATGGGGGAACTGCTCGCCACCGCTCCGGTCTTCACCGGGCGCGGGCCGTCGGCGCTCGAGCCGCGGCGTGTCGTAGTGCGACTGCAGGTGTTGAACGGCCCCGACGGTCATGCCGTCATGCTCGGTGGTGTCGGCCGAGTGCTGGCGCCCGGCGACTCGCCCGAGTGGCCGACCGCGCTGCTGGCCAAGGACGTGTGGGTTGTGGGCACGACGGCACCGCGGCCGGTAGCAGTGATGGCACCTCCGCAGGTGGACTTCGGGCCGTCGGTGCCCAAGCGCGTCGCCGACGCGCTGTACTGGCTGGGCCGTGCCGCCGAGCGCGCCGAGGTCGCCGTTCGCACCGCACGCGTCGTTGGTGTGCAGCTGGACCAAGATCCGGTGCTGACTTCAGTGGGCGAAGGCGGCTGGGCGACGGGCGTGACTGCCCTGTTGGCCGCAGCTCGCAACGAGCCGCAGCTATCAACCCCGGAGCTGCCACTCAACGTTCGTCTCACCGGGTCATTGCAGGCAACCGTTGCCGTGGCGGCCCATCAGTTGGCCTCGCTTGTGCAGGAGGCCTCGTCAGTTCGCGAGTTCCTCAGCAAGACGACTGGTCGCGTGTTGGGCAGGCTGGCGCAAGCGCACGGGCGGCTGCTGGACGAGGACGCTCCGACAGACGAGTTGGATTCGGTGCTGGTTGACTTGGCTGCCCTTGCCGGCCTGGTGATGGAGAGCACGGTGCGCGGGCCGGCGTGGCGCTTTTTGGACCTCGGACGGCGCCTTGAACGAGCGCTTGCTGTGCTCGGCTCCGTAGAGGGTGCCCTCGGCGTCGATGTGCCTGCGATGGCCCTCCAGCCATTGGCGGATGCCGTGCTCGGTTGCAACGAAAGCCTCGTGGCCTATCGTCGTCGCTACCGAAGCGACGTCGATCTCGATGCCGTGCTGGAGTTGCTGTTGCGTGACGACACCAACCCGCGCGGGTTGTCGTTCCAACTCGATCGCCTGCGCGAGCATGTAGCTGCGTTGGCATGGCCACAGGGTGTGGACTTGGTACAGCAGGCGAGCGCAGCTGCGATTGCAGAGATCGATGATCACGTGGCCGGCGGCCGACGCAGCTCTCTCGATAGTTACGTGCTGAGCGTGCGCGGCCCGCTGCTGGCATTGTCCGATGCCATCGGACAACACTGGTTCGCGGACCCGGTGAATCCAACGCTGATGGGTGGGTTCTAGCCCGTGCGCACGTTCCGGGTCATGCACCGCACCGAGTACATCTACGGCACGGCGATGGCCGATGGCTTCACCGTCGCTCGACTCCTGCCGCGCAACACATCGTTGCAAACCGTGCGCAGCGCCGAGATCGATGTGACGCCACTCGCCGACGAGTGGGAGGAGTCACTCGACCCGTTCGGCAATCGTGTGGTGCACTTCGCCGTCCATCATCCGCACTTCGCGCTGACGGTGACGTCGAATCTGGAGGTCGGGTTGGAGACGGGTGAGCTTCCCGAGGGTGACACGCCGTGGGAGGGCATCGCGGCGAGGGCTGCTGACGCTCGTGGCGAGGTTGCTGCCGAGGTCGGGCCGTTCCTGGCGCACACGTGGCAGACCCCTGTACTCGCTTCTCTGTCGGAGCTGACCGGCGACGTGTTCACCCGTGGCAGGGGAGTGATCGCGACGGTGCAACACCTGTGTCATCGCATCTTCAACGAGTTCCAGTTCGACCCGACGTTCAGCGACATCTCGACACCGTTGCACTCCGTACTCGCCGAACGTCGAGGCGTCTGCCAGGACTTCGCGCACGTGTCATGCGCGGCGCTGCGTTCCGTTGGGCTACCCGCCCGTTACGTCAGCGGCTACATCGAAACGGTGCCGCTACCGGGTGAGCCGAAGCTGGTCGGCGTCGATGCTTCGCATGCGTGGTGTTCGGTGTGGGCGGGCGAGTTCGGCTGGATCGACTTCGACCCGACGAACAACCAAATGCCCCCATTGCGTCACGTCACCGTCGGGTGGGGCCGCGACTACGACGATGTGGCGCCAGTGCGTGGGGTGGTGATCGGGCCGAGGAGTTGGCAGACGTTGACGGTCTCGGTTGACGTCGCCGAGGTCTTCGAGGCGACGTAATACCCCTCGGCGGTGATGTCCGAAAGCCGCTAGTCAATGGTGGTCGGAAGAGGCACACTGTGTGAGTGCTCCTCGATCACGACCACTGCTACCGAGCCATACAGAGCCGCGACTCGCGGTTCGATGGTTGGTTCGTGACCGCCGTTCGGACCACGCACATCTACTGCCGCCCATCGTGCCCGGCCATCACGCCCAAGCCACAGAACGTCGAGTTCTTCCGCGCGGCGGCGACGGCACAAGCCAATGGTTACCGAGCGTGTAAGCGCTGCCGCCCGGATGCCTCGCCCGGTTCGCCGGAGTGGAACTCGCGGGCGGACGTCGTCGGCCGTGCGATGCGCTTGATCGCCGACGGTCTTGTCGATCGCGAGGGCGTCGGTGGGCTGGCCAACCGGTTGGGCTACAGCGAACGACAGGTCAATCGGCTGCTCGTTGCCGAGGTCGGTTCCGGTCCGCTCGCGCTCGCTCGTGCGCAGCGTGCTCAGACCGCCCGCATCTTGATCGAGACCACCACGCTGCCGATCACCGACGTCGCCTTTGCTGCCGGCTTCCAAAGTGTTCGCCAGTTCAACGACACGGTGCGCGAGGTCTACGCCGCCAGCCCCACTGACATGCGGGCCACCAAGTCGCCCAGCCCGGTCAGTGGCCCGCTCACTGTTCGCCTCGCGTGCCGTGAGCCGTTCGATGGCGACGAGTTGTTGGCATTCCTTGCCCTGCGAGCTGTGTCCGGTGTGGAGGTCGTCGAAGGAGCGACGTACCGTCGCTCACTGCGACTCGCCCGTGGCCTGGGGGTGGTGTCCATCACGGTGAGTGGCGCAACCGTGTCGTGTGCGCTGACGCTCGACGATGTGGCCGACGCGCAGGCAGCGGTGCAACGCACGCGTCGCCTGCTGGACCTCGACTGCGACCCTGCGACCATTCGCGACCATCTCGCCGCCGACCCGTTGCTGGCACCGCTCGTGGAGAAGCGACCTGGTCTGCGGGCACCCGGTCATCCCGACGGCACAGAGCTGCTCGTGCGTGCTGTGTTGGGTCAGCAGGTCAGTGTTGTCGGCGCCCGCACATTGGCATCACGACTCGTGGCGGCGCACGGTGAACTGCTCGCCGAACCGGTTGGCGGTGTCACCCATGCGTTCCCCTCGGCAGCGACCATCGCCGGGCTGTCGCCGACCGACTTCCCCATGCCGCGAGCGCGCGGTGCGGCATTGATCGACGCCTGCGCCAAGATCGCCGACGGTTCACTTGTCCTCGATGCCGGCAGCGACCGGTCGGAAGCAGTTGCGGCGCTGCAGGCGGTGAAGGGCATTGGCTCCTGGACCGCCGGCTACGTGGCCATGCGCGCTCTTGGTGACCCCGACGTCTTCCTGCCGACCGACCTCGGCGTCCAGCACGCGCTCGCCGCGCTCGGCGCCGACTCCACCCCACGCGGCGCCGCCGCACACGCCGAGGCCTGGCGGCCGTGGCGCACGTACGCACTCCACCATCTCTGGGAACACTTGTGAAGGAGCAATCATGAACCGCAGCG
>Ga0105046_10011416_pt1 | contig 13808 bp, 10 predicted proteins | sample MAT03_FD_78385 | JGI IMG/M metagenome (GOLD analysis project Ga0105046, IMG submission 78385) | Freshwater microbial communities from Lake Fryxell liftoff mats and glacier meltwater in Antarctica - MAT-03 (megahit assembly) | ecosystem: Environmental > Aquatic > Freshwater > Ice > Liftoff... | reverse complement strand
CGCATGCCCTGCGCGCCGGCGGCAGTTTCCAGCGGCGAGCCGCACAGGAAATAGGCCGGGCAGTACGGCACCTGCTCGCTGGGGCGGATGCCGGCGGCGTCGAGGTTTTCCTTCTGGTTGATCATGAACAGCACCGCTTGGCGCACCTTGGGGTTGTCGAACGGTGGCAGCGCGTGGTTCAGCCGCAGCCACACCATCGAGCCGACCGGGTTCAGCGCCATGGTGCGGATTGCCGGATTGCGCTCCAGCAGGGGCAGAATATCGGGCGAGGGCTGCTCGATCAGGTCGATCTCGCCGGCCTGCAGGGCGGCCGCCGCCGTCGCCTGGTCGGGGATGGCGCGCCACTCGATGCGTTCCAGCTTGGCCACCTTGCCGCCGGCCAACCCGTCCGCCGGCTCCGGCCGCGGCTTGTAGGCGGGATTGCGCAGATAGATCGCCCGGTCGCCGGCGCGCCACAGCTCCTTTTGGAAGATGAACGGGCCGGAGCCCAGCGGGTCGGTGAACGCCTGGGTCGCTGGCGTGGCGGCGATGCGCTCGGGCATCACGAACAGGGCGCTGGCCGTCGGCCGCGCCAACGCCTCGGTCACCAGCGCGAAGGGCCGGCTGAGCTTGATGGTGAAGGTTTTGTCGTCGGTCGCCTCCATGCTGGCGGTGGCCGCGGCCAGCGCGCGGCCGACCACGTCGCGCTGCGCCCAGCGCTTGATGCTGGCCACCGCGTCGGCGGCGCGCACCGGCGATCCGTCGTGAAAGGCCAGACCTTCGCGCAGGGTGAAAGAGTAGCTCATGCCGTCCGGCGTCACCGACCATGCGCCGACCATCTGCGGCTGCGCCTCGCCCTTGGTGTCGAGCGCGAACAGCTGGTCGTAATTGAGGAACCCGTGGTTGCGCACGAAGGCCGCCGTTGACACGACAGGGTCGAGGCTGGCGAGGTCGTTCACCAGCACGATGCGCAGCGTCGATTGCGCCTGCGCCATGCAAGGCAACGCGGCGAGTGCCAGGGCAGCCAGGCGGAGCAATGCGCGCATGATGTTTCTCCCGCAACGCGGCACCGCTCAGGTGCGGGCCAGTTCCCTGGTATAGATGGCCTCCAACGCCGCGCACAAACTGGAACTGTCGCACACCGGGCTGGCCAGCAACTGCGCGCGCATCCCCGCCCGCAATGCCGCCAGGCGTGCCGGCGCTGCGGGGTGGGTCAACAGCGCGATGCCGCGCGCCACGAACGCGGGCATGTCGCGCGCCACCCAGTCGCCCAACCCCGCCGCCAGCAGCAGCGAGCGGCTGGTGCGCCCGGCCCAGCGGTCGCCCGCGGTGGTCAGCACCGGCACGCCTTGCCACAGCGCCTCGGTGGTGGTGGTGCCGCCGTTATAGGGGAAGGTGTCCAACGCGATATCGATGCCGTCGTAGCCGCGCAGGAAATCGAAATGCTCGGCGCGGCCCGACAGCGACACCCGTGATGGCGCCACCCCGCGCGCGTCGAGCCGGGCCAAAAGATCGGCGCGGTTGGAGGCGTCGTCGAGGGTGGGGTTGCCCACATGCAGCCGGGCGGACGGCACCGCGCGCAGGATCGCGGCCCAGGCGTCGAGCGTTGCGGGCGTCAGCTTATAGGCCGAGCCGAGGCAGCCCAGCGTCGGCACGCCATGTGTCAGCCAGGGCGATGGCGTAACCGCCGGGGTTGGATACGCCACCTGGAAGGCGAGGTAGCTGCCCGGCACGCGCAGGATGCGCTCGCTATAGAATGCCTCCTCGGCCGGCGCGATGGCCGCCGCGTCGCCGACCAGCGCATCCATTCCGGGCATGGCGGTGGTGGCGAACATGTTGAACCAGCCCAGCTGGAACCGCGCCGGCCGATATGGGAAAAGGCCCAGCCGGTTGGCCAGGCTGTAGCCGTTGAGATCGACCAGCACGTCGATTTCGGCCTGGGCGATGGCCCGCGCCAGGGCAGCGTTGGGCATGCCGCGCACCTGCCAGATGCGGTCGTCGTCGTGTTCCACGTAACCGGAAGCGGCGTCGGGGTCGGCGCCGTCGGAGATCAGGTGCACCTCGAAGCGTGCCCGGTCGTGGCGGTTGATCACCCCGAACACCGGCTTCATCCAGTTGCGCGCGCCGAAGAACGCCGACAGGTAGGCGAGCCGGATTTTCCCGCCACCTGCCCCCTTGGCTGCCGGCCGCCGCGGCAACGCCGCGATGCTCCCGCCCGCCCGTGCCGCCCAGGCAGCCCGCACCGCCCGCACCTCGCGATGATCCGCCGCCGGGCTGCCCGGGATCAGCACCGCCAGGCTGGCCAGCGCCGCGTCGCGCACTGCCGGCGGCCCGTGGTCGATGACCTGGCGATAGGCGTCGGCCGCATCGTCGACTTCGCCCAGCGCGAACAATGCCTCGGCAAACAGCGCCCGTGCGCCCTGCCCTTCCGGTTCCAACACCAGCGCCCGGCGTGCCGCATCGCGCGCGGCAGCGTAGCCGCCGCGGCCCACCAGCACGCCGGCCAGCCCGTACCATGCCTCGAACAAGGTTTCGTCCAGCGCCACTGTCGCGCGATAGGCCGCCTCGGCCTCGGGACGCTGCGCCAGATGCAGCGCGTCGGCCAGCCGCAGCGCGATGCCGGCGTGTGCGGGATAGTCGCGCCGCGCCGCCGTCAGCCGCGCCAGCATCGCGCTGTCGGGACCGGCGCCAAGCGCCTGCGTTGCCGCCTGGAACAGGCGATCGGCATCGCTCACCGGTTGCGGCCACGCAGGTGCAGGAGCAGTGGCGTCACCGGTTCCTCCGCAAATGCGGCAGCGGGATCGCCCGCGCCACGCGGCTGCCATGCCTGCAATCGCCGCCATCCGCAAGCGGGCCACGCCGCGCTGGGGCCGCGCCACCCTGCCCCGGGACGGGCGGGCTATCCAGCGCGCCATACTGCGGCGAAACTGTACCGATGAACGATCGCGTCCCACCCGATCGGCCCGTCGCCACCCCTGTGGCGACCAGCCGGCGCACCCGCATCACGGCACTGATCGTCGCCTGCGCGCTGTTCATGCAGAACCTGGACAGCACGGTGATCGCCACCGCCCTGCCGACCATGGCACGGGCCTTCGGTGCCGAGCCGGTGCACATGAACGTGGCGCTGACCGCGTATCTGCTGGCGCTGGCCGTGTTCATCCCGGCCAGCGGCTGGGTCGCCGACCGGTTTGGCGCCAGGCAGGTGTTCCGGCTGGCGATCGTCATCTTTACGCTGGGCTCGGTGCTGTGCGGGCAGTCGGATTCGCTGGGCGAACTGGTGGCCGCGCGCATCTTCCAGGGCATGGGCGGGGCCATGATGGTGCCGGTGGGGCGCCTGTTGCTGCTGCGCACGGTGCCCAAGCACGAAATGGTGGCGGCCATGGCCTGGCTGTCGACGCCGGCGCTGCTGGGGCCGGTGCTGGGGCCGCCGATCGGCGGGATCATCATCGACTTCTTTTCGTGGCGGGCGATCTTCGACATCAACATCCCCGTCGGCATCCTGGGCGTGGTGCTGGTCACTCTTTACGTCGACGACGTGCGCGAGCCCGGCGGCGCGCCGTTCGACTGGCGCGGCTTCGTGCTGTCGGGCACCGCGCTGGCCAGCCTGATGTTCGGGCTGGAGACGATCGGGCGCGGCATCTTCCCGCCCTGGCTGAGCGTGGCGGCACTGCTGCTCGGCGTCGGCTCCGGCCTGTTCTATGGCTGGCACGCGCGCCGGCACGCGGCACCGCTGATCGATTTCACCCTGCTGCGCTATCGCACTTTTCTGGTGGCGGCGGCCGGCGGGTCGCTGTTTCGTATCGGCATCGGCGCCATCCCCTTTCTGTTGCCGATGATGCTGCAATTGACGTTCAACAAATCGGCGGCCGAGAGCGGGCTGATCACCTTCGCCAGTTCCCTCGGCGCGCTGGCGATGAAGCCGGCGGCCACCGGCACGCTGCGCCTGTTCGGCTTTCGCGACACGCTGCTGGCCAATTGCGTGATTTCCACGGTGCTGCTGGGGGCGGTGGCGTTCTTCCAGCCGAGCTGGCCGATGGCGTTGATCTACCTGGTGCTGCTGGCCGGCGGGTTCTTCCGCTCGCTGCAGTTCACCGCCTACAACGCGCTGGCCTATTCCGACATTCCGCGGGCGCGGATGGGGCAGGCCACCGGGCTCTATTCCACGGTGCAACAGGTCTCGGTCACGTTGGGCGTGTCGGCCGGAGCGGCGTCGCTGACGGTGACGATGGCGATGTCGGGCACCCACACGCCGCAGCTGGCGGATTTCGCCACTGCGTTCCTGGTGGTGGCCTGCATGTCGATGTGCTCGCTGCCGGTGTCGCTGCTGATCGGCCGAGATGCGGCGCGCGAGGTCAGCGGGCATTCCGGCAGGGGGTAAGGCAAGCCTTGCACGCGTTATGTCCGCACGGGTATAGCGACGGGATGCGCAGTCTCCTCGTCTTGATGGCTCTGCTTTTTGCGACGGCACCCGCTACCGCCCAGCCGCGCGAAAATGTTCTGGTGTTTGCCGCCATCAGCCTCACTGAGGCACTGCAGGACTTGGCCAAGCTGTGGGAGAGCCAGGGCGAGGCCCGCGTGCGCTTCAACTTTGCGGCCAGTTCGGTGCTGGCCCGCCAACTGGACCAGGGGGCGGCGGCCAACGTCTACGCCTCGGCCGACCAGGGTTGGATGGACTGGGCGCAGCGGCGCGGGCTGATCGCGGATGGCACGCGGCGCACCGTGCTGGGTAACCGGCTGGTGCTGGTCGCCCCCGTGGGCCAAGTGCCCCAGGGCGTGGTGATCGCGCCGGGGCTGGACCTGCTCGGCATGTTGCGGCCGCATGGGCGGCTGGCGGTGGGCGACCCCGCCAGCGTGCCGGCCGGGCTGTATGCCAAACAGGCGCTGATCCGGCTCGGCCTGTGGGCGGATGTGGAGCCGCGGCTGGCGCGGGCTGAGAATGTGCGCAGCGCCTTGCTGCTGGTGGAACGGGGCGAGGTGCGGCTGGGCATTGTCTATGCCACCGACGCCGCGGTGGCGCGCGGGGTGGCCGTGGTGGCGAGCTTCCCGGCCGGGTTGACCGAGCCGATCACCTATCCCTTCGCGGTGCCGCGGGCCGGCGACACGCCAGCCGCGCGGCGCTTCATGGCATTCCTGGCCGGACCGGTGGCCGGTGCGGTATTCCAGCGCCGTGGCTTCGTGACCGAGTAGCGCCATCGCCGATTTCCTGACCCCTGACGAATGGACCGCCGTCGCGCTGACGCTAGGTGTGGCTGGGCGTAGCGTGGCGCTTGGCCTGCCGGTTGCCGTGGTGCTGGCCTGGGTGCTGGCGCGGGGCCGGTTTCCAGGCCGTGCGGCGCTGGATGCGGTGGTGCACCTGCCGATGGTGCTGCCGCCGGTGGTGGTGGGCTGGCTGCTGCTGCTGCTGCTGGGGGTGCGCGGGCCGGTCGGGTCCTGGCTGAACGACTGGTTCGGCGTGCGCCTGGTGTTCACCACCGAGGGGGCGGCGATCGCGTGTGCGGCGATGGCGCTGCCGCTGATGGTGCGGGCGGTCCGGCTGTCGATCGAGGCAATCGACCCCGGGCTGGAACAGGCGGCGCGCACGCTGGGGGCGGGGCGGTTGGATCGGTTGCTGACGATCACCCTGCCGCTCGCCCTGCCCGGGGTGCTGTCGGGGGCGATCGTGGGATACGTGGCCTCGCTGGGCGAATTCGGCGCGGTGATCACCTTCGCGGCCAACATCCCGGGGGAGACGCAAACCCTGCCGCTGGCGATCTATGCCGCGTTGCAAACGCCGGATGGCGAGGCGACGGCGGCCAAGCTCGCCCTGGTGTCGATCCTGCTGGCGGTGGCCGGGCTGGCGGCGGCGGAATGGGCCGGGCGGCGGGCGCGCGCGGCGCTGGGGTATCGGCCGTGATCGAATTTTCCCTGCGTCATCACTTCGCCGGCGGCGCGACGCTGGCAATCGACTTCACCGCCCCGGCCGGAGCCACCGCGCTGTTCGGCCCGTCCGGCGCCGGCAAGTCGAGCGTGGTGGCCGTCATCGCCGGGCTGATGCAGGCCCAGGCGGCGCGGGTGATCGTGAACGGGGTGGTGCTGACCGATACCGCGCGGCGCATCCACGTGCCCACCGAAAAGCGGCGACTGGGGCTGGTGTTCCAGGATGCCAAGCTGTTTCCGCACATGAAGGTGCGCGATAACCTGCGCTACGGCCTGCGCCGCGCGCCGGTGGCGGAAATCGGCTTCGATGACGTGGTCGAGTTGCTCGGCATCGCCGCCCTGCTCGACCGGCGGCCGCACACGCTGTCGGGCGGGGAGCGCCAGCGCGTGGCGATCGGCCGGGCACTGTTGGCCCAACCTCGGCTGCTGCTGATGGATGAGCCGCTCGCCAGCCTGGACGCCGCCCGAAAAGCGGAAATCCTGCCCTACCTCGCGCGGTTGAAACAGGCGCTCGCCCTGCCGATCGTCTACGTCACCCACGCGCTGGACGAGGTTTTCGCCATCGCCGACACGCTGGTGCTGATCGAGGACGGCCACATGCGGGCCAGCGGCCCCCTGGGCGAACTGACCGCCCGCGGCGACGTGGCGCTGGCCGCGCGCGACGATGCCGGCGCGGTGCTGGAAGCGCGCGTAGCCGAACACCACCCGGCACGCCAATTGTCACTGCTGCGGGCCGGGCCGCTGGCGCTGTGGGTGCCGCTGGTGGCGGGGAACCTGGGCGCACGGCTGCGGGTGCGTATCCCGGCACGGGAAATCATCCTGGCCACCGAGGCGCCGGTCGGGATCAGCCTGCACAACATCCTGCCGGTGCTGGTGGTGGCGATCACCGAGGACGCGGCGCGGCATACCGCCATGGTAGAACTGGGCAGCGGAGAGGCGCGGCTGCTGGCGCGGATCACGCCGGATGCTGTGGCGCGGCTGGGCCTGCGTCCGGGTAGCGCGGTGCTGGCGCTGGTGAAATCGATGTCGGTGGATGTCTTGGCGTGAAGCAAGGCAAGGAAGGGTCGTTTCATGCTGGTCGGCAAACGTCACGGCACAGTATGAACTCTGCACCTGCATGCTTTGCCGCGGGCAGGCGCGTTGCTAACCCTCCGGCGCATCCTTGACCACGCGAACCAGGGACTCAATCAGCCGCAGCGTCTCCTCCGAAGTGCCCGGCATGCGTTCGGCCGGCATCGCGAAGCTGTCGAGGAACCGGCCGGCTGCGGTGAACAGCGACAGCTCCAGCCCGGCGCCGATGATTTCGGGGCGGCACACAATATCCTCGCCCCCGGCCTCTCGCTGGGCCACCGCAATGAACTGCCGGATATCGTCGATCGCGCCGGCGCTTTCGTTGGCTTCCCCCAGGAAGGCTGCGATCTCGGCCTCCACCTCCTCCGGTGGCACCAACGCCAGCGGCACGCATCCCTCGTGCGCGTCAAACATCGCCCCGCGCCAGCGATTGAACAGGGCGGTGCGGCGCGCCTCGTCCGGGCTCTCGTCCTGGCCGGCATCATCGGCGTCGGGGAGCCCGCCGGCAGCAGCGATTTCGTCCCAGACCGGAATGTCCCAATCGAATTGAATCCCCAGCAGAATCCCGAAGCCCTGCTTGGCGAGGTCATCGGTATCGCCGGGCGGAAAATCAGCGGGTTCGGCTCCGGCCAGGCAATCGAGCAAGACCCGCCGGATGGCCATGGGGGACAGTGCGGCGAGTGCATCGGGCGATCGCCAGCCAGCCAGGAAGCGGATCTCCACGGTTTCTGCGACGGCGCCGGACCGGAGCAGGCTGTCGCCCATGGCCTCGGCGTCGGGCACTTGGTGCGCGGGCAGGGCGACGGGCAGCGTGACCAGTCCGGCCCAACCGGCGGGGCCCAGCCGCGCCCCGGCAGCTGACGCCAGCAGAACTTCATCCAGGTCATCGGCGAACTCCTCGCCCTGGCGCTCGGCCAGCTTGCGGACCGCCAGGTCGAGCACGTCGCTCCGCCCGGCGCCGAGGAGCGCCTGTGCCAGTTCCTCGAAGCCGGTGCCTTCGTCGTCGTTGAAGCTTGCCACCAGCCGGTCGGCGATGGACCCCGGCGCCTTGGCGAAGGTCAGCGGCCGGGGTGCCGCCGGTGCCTCCAGCCCCAGCACGGCAAGTGCGGCGGCACCGCGCAGGAGCTTGGTGCGGTCGATCCAGCTGCGGCGGTTCTGGGGCGTGTCGTCGCGCCCAAGCATCCAGCGCCGGAACGCCGCCCGATCCGCCCTCTGGACGAAGACCTCCACGCCCAGTGCTGCCAGTTCGGCCGCCACCGCGCGGTTCACCGCCAGGACCGCCGCGAGATCGGTCTCACCCGGGCGCAGCGTATCCAGCGTGTCGCGATCCGCGTAGTGGGTGAGGACGATGCAATCGATGTCGCGGGAAATGTCCCGCGCCAGTGTGGTGGCCTGGGCGACAAAGTCTCCGCCCCGGTCGGTCGTGCGCACCATGGTCGTGTCCTCGTCTACAGCCTGCTTATACCAAGCTTTACGCGTGGCGACATCCAGCGCCTTGTCACCCTCCCGAAGCGAGCCGGCATGGCCACCCAGGTGATGTGGCGCGGCAACGACGTGGCCGCGGTTCAATGCCAACCACCGTTTGGAGTGACCCATGGCCAAGCCAGGCCAGGGCTTTGCCTTTCCCGATCGGTCGATCATTCGAATGGTTGGTATTATGCAAGGAGGACGGCGAGAAGATCGCGCTGCGCTGGCTGATGGAGGCGCGCACCGCGGCGCGGGCCTGTTGGGCGAGTCGACCGGGCACCGCGTGCCCGCATTGATCTTGGACGAACTCTCAGGCGGTCTCGGCCTTGATACGCCCATCGACGAGCTCGATGATGCGACCGCAGCGTTTCGCCAGCCGCGGATCATGCGTGATGATCAGGAAGGTCATGCCCTGCTCGTCGTTCATCGCGTGCATCATGTCGAAAACACCGTCGGCCGAGGCGGTATCGAGGTTGCCGGTCGGCTCGTCGGCCAGCACCAGCACGGGCTGCATAATCAACGCGCGCGCGATCGAGACGCGCTGCGCCTGGCCGCCGGACAGGTTCGCCACCCGCGCATCGCGCCAGCGCGCCATGCCAACTCGTTCCAGCAGCGCATCCGCCGCGGCGTGCATGGCCGCATCGGCCCAGCCACGATGCAGCAGCATCGGCATCATCACATTCTCCGCCGCGGTGAAGGCGGGGATGAGGTTGTGCGCCTGGAACACGAAGCCGATGCTGGCGCCGCGCAGCCGCGTCAGCGCCGCGTCGTCCAGCCCCTGCGTGTCCTGCCCGCCGATGGCAAGCTGGCCCGATGTCTGCCGGTCGAGCAGGCCGATGATGTTGAGGAGCGTGGATTTGCCCGAGCCCGACGGCCCGATCAGCGCACAGAAGGCGCCACGCTCAAGCGTGAGGTCGATGCCGTGCAGGATCTCCACCTCGGCCGGGCTGCCGAGGCCGAATGATTTGTGGATCGCGGTGAGCCGCAGCGCGTCTTCAGCCACGGATCGCCACCGCCGGGTCGAGCCGCGCCGCCTGCATCGCCGGCGCCATGCCTGCCAAAAGCCCAACCACGGCGGCAAAGGCGATGGTGCTGCCGATCAGCAGCGGGTCGAGCAGGAGGGGGAACAATTCCGTTCCATCCAACTGACGCACCTGCGCGTGCCAGACCGCCAGCAGCCCCGCCGCCATCGCTGAGCCAAGGATGGCGCCAAGAAAGCCCAACACGCCGCCCTGGATGAGAAAGACCACCAGGATTTGCCCGCGCCGCGCCCCCATGGCGCGCAGGATGCCGATCTCCCGACCACGCTGCACCACCGAGACCACCAGCACGCTGGCCACGCCGAACGCCACGGAGAGCGCCACCGATGTGCTGATGACGAGGTTGGAGGTGTTCTGCGCCTGGATCGCGGTGAAGAACTGCGCATTGGTCGTGATCCAGCTATCGGCGCGCACGCCGGTGCGTGCCGCGATATCCTGCGCAATGGTTTGGGCGGCGAAGGCGTCCTGCACCGCGATTTCCAGGCTGGTCACGCCGCCGGCGAGGTCGAGCAGGCTCTGTCCGGTGCGGAAGGCCACGAAGGTGCTGCGCAGATTGGCAGCCTTGCTGCCCAGATCGAAGATGGCGGTGATGGTGAGCGCGCGCGCCACGGCATTGCGCCCGGTGACCAGCAGCCTGTCGCCCACCGTGACGCCCAGCAGGATCGCCAAGTCGGTGCCGATCAGGATATCGTCGCTGGCTAACCGCAGCGTGCCCGCCACGATGTAGTCGGGCACGCGCACGATGCTGAAATAGTCATCCGGATCGGCGCCGACGAGAGCGATGGCAGCGGTGGCGTCGCCGCGCACGGCAAGCGCCGCGCCGGAGGCGATATTGGCCACGACCCGCACCCCCGGCATGGCCGCCGCCGTCTGCCGGATGGTCTGCCACTGGTCGATCGAGCGCAGGCGCTGGTTGGGGCGCTGCAGCGTCGCGTCCTCGGTGACGCCCGCTGCGTTGTGCAACGGCCGGGCCACCTCGTCGGGCGGCAGCAGCACGATATGCGCCTGGCTGGTCAGCACGCGGCGCAGGAAATTCGCCTGCACGCCGGTCAGTATCGAGGATTCGAACACGGTAACGGCAACCCCGAGCGAGACGCCGACCAGGATGAACAGCGTCTGGATCCAGCCCTCGCGCATGAAGCGCATGGCGGCGATGCCCTCGAAGGGCAGCCAGCGGATCATGGCATGCGCACCCGTTCGCCGGCGGACACCCCGGCGGTGGCGAGCAGCACGCGGTCGCCCGCGGCCAGCCCGTCGAGGATTTCCGCGGCCCGCGCCCCACGCAGGCCCAGCCGCACCGCAATACGCCGCGCATGCCCGCCCTCGACGCGCAGCACCCAAGCCGCACCGCCGGCATCGTGCACCGCTGCCAAGGGCAGGATCAGTACGTCCGTGCGCTCCGCCACCGTGATGTCGACGGAAACCGTCATATCCTCGCGCAAGGTCGCCGGCGGCTCGGGCACGTCAAGTTTCACCTCGACGGCGGCGCGCTGCGGATCGACCGAAGGGTTGATATAGGCGAGGCGCGCGGCGAAGCGCGCCGTCGGATAGGCGTCGGCGGAGGCCAGCGCCGCCTGGCCGACTGCCAGAAGCCCCAGGTTGCGCTCGTCGATCTGCACCACGAGCTGCGGCGGGCTGTCGGGCGAGAGCGTCATCAGCGTCGTGTTGGGTTGCACCACGTCGCCGCGCTCCACGTTGCGCGCGATCAGCGTGCCGGCGACGGCGGCTTCGATGCTCGCGTAGTCCAGCCGTGACTGTGCGGAGCGCATGCCCGCGCGCGCCTGCGTCAGCATCGATTGCGCCAGCACCTCATCGGTACCGCCGGGCATGTTACCGGCCAGCGTGATGCGCGCGACTTCCATCTGCGCCTCGGCGACGTCGCGCGCCACGCGCGCCTCGTCGAGCGCTGCGCGGGTGGCGATGCCGCCGGCCTGCAACTGCTCGGTGCGGCCGAATTGCCGCTGTGCATTGACCAGGGTGGCTTCAGCCTGGGCGAGGGTGCGCACAGCCACGGGCAGCGTGACGTCGTTGAGGTGGCGCAGCTGCGTCGCGGCCTGGACCACGGCGCTCTGTGCCACCTCGAGCGCCGCGCGCAGTTCGCTGTCCTCCAGGCGGAGCAGCAATTGCCCGGCGGTGACGCGTTGGCCCTCGATGACCGGAATGACCGCGACGGTGCCGGTGATCTGGCTGCCGATGGCCATGCGCAAGGGGGTGGTGACACGACCAGTGGCCACGACGCTGCGCAGCAACGTGCCCCGCGCGACTGTCTCGGCGGGCAGGATCGGGCCGAGCAGCAGGCGCGGTCCGAACCAGCCGGCCAGCGCCAGGATCGGCAGCACGAGCAGCAGCCAGGGCCAGCGCGCGGCCAAGCGGCGCCATGATGAGGGCCGCTGGGTCGGCGCCGGCTGCAGGGTGCCGGGCACGGTCGGGGCGTCGGGCGGCACGGCACTCATCGCATCATCGGCAGGGGGCTCGGCGCCGCACGCAGCACGCTGTCGGTTCAGTCGCCAAGCACCGTCGCGCGCAGTTCGCCCTGGCCGCAGCAGGCCATGACCGCGGGTTGAGGAATTCGAAATGCGTGCCGGGGGCTTCGACGAAGGCAAGCGCAGTATCGAGGGCCGTCGCATCAGCAGTCTCGCCGGTGGCCGGGAGCAGGATGTGCTGGAACATGGTTGTCCGATCAGGCAGCAGAAACCCAGCGCGCTGGATAGCGCGGGCACAAGCCCGTGGCGCAGCCTCGGAAACTACCCAGGGATCGCGGCTGGTCGTCGGCGACCTCAATGTGGCACGCCGAGCCGAATGTCCGGCCCTGCCGCCGCGCTGTCCTCCGCATTTACTTCAGCCGCGCTACCGATCTCGAATGAGACCCGTTAGCCAACGCTATCCAGAGGCGTGCAAGAATTTTTCCAGGGGTATGTTCTTCGACCCCCACCCCCGGGGTGGAGAAGGGCGGAGGCACCCGTCGCAGTCCACCCGGTTAGGTTGGCGGACGCTGGGGCATCCTCGCTCGGATGTGCACATCGAGCATCAAGCGCTCTTGTCCTTGACGCCGGCGGCCCTCGATGCCGGCCTGATCCGCCGGTAGATCGGCGTCAGCACATGCTCGACAAGGGGGATCAGCAGCCCGCCCAGCGCCAAGCCAACGACCCCTGCCGCTGCCGCCTCCACGATCCAGACGATTGCTGCCCCAACCGGAGGCAGCATCCCGCCCGCAGCAAGGGCCACGTGATGAATGGCGCGGGCCAGGCCACCCAAGCCGAATGTCTCCAGCCCATGCACGATGATGCCGCCGCCGACCCACACCATGGCCGCTGTGCCGACAATGCTCAGCAGCTTCAGGAAGGGTGGCATCCCCAGCACCAGCCCTCGCCCGAGCCCTTGGATCAGTGGCGCCAGCACCTGGTCCAGGCTCGAAGGGGCCATCCCCGTTATCCCCGCAATGGGGTGTGGCTGGGCGGCAAGCGCGACGCCGACGTCGTCAGCCTTCACGATCAGCGCCACGGCGCCGTAGACCACGACGGTGATGCCGATCCCAACTCCAGCGAGCGTCGCCGCCTGGGACCAGAAGCCGGCCTCCGGGATGGTCGCCAGCGCGATCGCCATGATCTCGGCGGAGAGGATGAAGTCGGTCCCGATGGCGGCGCGGACCTTGGTGTCCTCCATCACCTGCGGGTCTTCGACCACCAGGCCGATCGTCACCTCGTGCGCAAGAGCGGCATGGGGAAACAGCGCCTCGAACACCTTCTCCGCCCCCTCGTAGCAGAGGAAGGCCCCGCCAAACATCAGCAATGGCGTGATCGCCCAGGGGGCGAAGAAGCTGAGCGCCAGGGCCGTGGGTAGCAGGTAGAGCAGCTTGTTCTTCAGCGAGCCCATGGCGATCCGGCGGATGATGGGCAGTTCGCGCGCGGCGGTGAAGCCGACCACGTAGCGCGGTGTCACGGCCGCATCGTCGATGACCACACCCGCTGCCTTGGCACCAGCTTTAGCCGCCTGGGCCGCCACATCATCAAGTGATGCGGCGGCCATCTTGGCCAGCCCCACGATGTCATCCAGCAACGCAACCAAACCCGTGCTCATCGTGGTTCCCGTTTGCTACGCCCAGTTTGCTACGCAAGGTGGTGCAGGAGATGGCTGGTCCAGGAAGTGCGGGCAATCAGACCAATCCCGCTAATGATTGACCGATAAAGAAAGCCAAGGCCAGGGCTTCGCCGTTGCGGCGCGAAGCCGCACCGCAGGGACCCACCAAAGTTCCGAGCGCGCCTTCGCGCGACGGCCGGCGGCCTTTGGAAACCCGTTTATTTTCATATATTTAAGGTCCAGGGGCTTGGCCCCTGG
>Ga0105046_10011413_pt1 | contig 13809 bp, 10 predicted proteins | sample MAT03_FD_78385 | JGI IMG/M metagenome (GOLD analysis project Ga0105046, IMG submission 78385) | Freshwater microbial communities from Lake Fryxell liftoff mats and glacier meltwater in Antarctica - MAT-03 (megahit assembly) | ecosystem: Environmental > Aquatic > Freshwater > Ice > Liftoff... | reverse complement strand
GATGTCCTGCGACAGAACGTGAAAGATGCGGCCCTGGATCTGCTGGCACTGGGACTGGATCCAAAGCAAGCCACGCTCTTTCGTCAATCGGACGTGCCTGAAACGACGGAACTCACATGGCTGCTGATGACAATCACGCAGATGCATTTACTCGAAAAATGCGTCGCTTTTAAGGACAAGAAGGCCAAAGGGATCGCCGCCGACGCTGGTCTGTTTACATACCCCGTGTTGATGGCTGCGGACATTCTGCTTTACGACAGCACGACGGTGCCGGTCGGAGCGGATCAGATTCAGCACGTTGAAGTCACCCGCGACCTGGCACAGCGATTCAACACAATGTATGGCGAGACACTGCATTTGCCGGAGGCCTACGTGCTGGACGATTCGGCCAAAGTACCGGGTACGGACGGCGAAAAGATGTCCAAGAGTTACAACAATACGATTCCGATTTTCGAAACGCCAAAGAAGCTGCGGAAGATTATCATGTCGATCAAGACTGATTCGACTTCGATCGATTCGCCCAAGAACCCGGAGACGTGCTCCGTGTTTCAACTCTACAAATTGTTCGCCACATCGGAATTTCAAAAAACCCTGGCGGAACGCTATTGTGCGGGCGGCATGGGTTATGGCGAAGCCAAGGAAACGCTGTATCAGGCGGCGATCGCACACTTGGGCGAAGCGTTTGAACGCCGTACGCAGTTGGAGGCGTCGCCGGATGTCGTGGAGGACATTCTTCGCGAAGGCGCTCATCGAGCACGCGCGAAGGCGCAGGAAGTTCTGGAACGAGTTCGTTCAGCGTGCGGTCTGCTGGCGAAGCCTGTTTGAACCGCACTGCACGACACAGCGGGATTTTTCCGGGTTTGAGGGAGAATGCAAATCCTTCTTGCAGTCCGGACGGTCAACGGGCAGAATCCGGTATGGGGCGCGTTTTCCATTGTCCTTTCGGCAATGGCGTCTGAGGCGACACCGGATTGTCAATCCGCTGCTTGTCGAATCAGTGGGCAGCGTGCCGAAACGGGCTTGAAGGATTTGTCAGATGACCGCAATTCGTCAGCGCATGCTGGTGATTGGTAAAACCGCCTCAACTGTTCCGAAGATCAAAGAACTGACCGGCGAAAAACTGGACGTGATTTCCGCCAACGACGTCAGGCTTCCGGACGCCTCAGCAGATTATGTTGTGGTCGATGCTTCCGAACCACAGCTGATGTCCGACCTGCAGGTCTGCGCAATGGGGCTGCTGAGCGCTCTTCCGGATGGGATCGTGCTGCTTGACGATGATCTCACCATTCTGTGGCACAACACCACATTTCGCCAGTTACTGCGAACTGGGGAACTCATCGTGGGGCAGCGTTTGCAGGACATCATTCGACCGGCGGACGGGACAGATCTGCGACGTATCGCGGTCCCGGCGAGTTCCGGTGACGCGTCGTCGCTGACTGTTCGTCGCGAAGACCGCAGTTCGCTGGGACTGCGACTGGCAAGAACCGCCATTAATCTGGAAGGTGGCAGGAAGTCGGCCACGATCCTGACAGTGCGTGATGTCAGCAAGCAGGTTCTGGAAAAACAGAAGCAGGATGCAATCTATCGCGCGGGTCTGGAAATGGGCAACCTGACGGCGGAAGAAGTCACTGCCATGAGTCCCGAAGAACGTGTCATATTGTTGAAGGATCAAATCCTGCAGTTCACTCAGGAGATTCTGGGCTACGACACTTTCGAGATTCGACTCAACGATCCGGAAACCCACGAACTCCTTCCGTTGCTGGAAGACGGTATGGACGATGAGGCCAAAGTGCGAAAGCTATATGCCCGCGAAGAAGGGAACGGAGTCACGGGGTTTGTCGCGTTCAGCAAGCGCAGCTATCTGTGCTCGGACACGCAGAAAGATCCGCTCTATCTGCGTGGAGCGACCGATGCCCGCAGTTCGCTCACTGTGCCGTTAATGATTCGAGAAACAGTGCTGGGCACGTTTAACGTTGAAAGTCCGGGAACGCTTTCATTCAATCAGACAGATCTGGACTTCCTCACACTCTTCAGTCGGGTTGTGGCCAGTTCGCTCAATCAACTGCAACTGCTGGTTGCTGAAAAAGTGCATTCGGCAACCGAGCAGGCTGACAAGCTGCGACGTGAAGTTTCCACGCCTTCCGATGAAGTTCTCAACGCCGCCACCTGGATTCTCGAACGCTACATCGGGCACGATCCGGATGTCTGCGATCGACTGCACTTGATTACGGATCGCGTTCGCAAGATTTCCGGTTATGTCGGCAGCGGGCCCGGAAAAACGGACATGGCTATCCCGCTCAACAAGACGATAGCCCAAAGACCTCCGCGAAAAGCACTGGTAGGCAAACGAGTTCTTGTGGTTGATCAGGATTCAGCCGCCCGCGATGAAGCTCACAACCTGTTGGGGCAGATGGGGTGCGAGGTAGAAGCCGTGCAGAACGCCACTGAAGGCTGCGCGATGCTGCGCAACTATCACTATGACGTAGTCCTGACCGATATTCGGCTGTCAGATGCCAACGGCTACGAATGTTTCCGGCGACTTCGGGAAATTAACAGTCATGTACCCATCATCATGATGACCGGGTTTGGATACGATGCATCACATTCGATTGTGAAGGCCCGGCAGGAAGGGTTGAAGGCAGTGCTCTACAAGCCATTCCGCAGAGCTCAGATGCTGGATGAAGTTGAAAAGGCCGTGACCACGCCAGGTCCTGGATAGGCTGCTTCGCTGTGCGCGATCGGCGTCGTTGCAAATCCGACGAATCGGTCCTCGTCGAAATCAGCCGTTGAGCGTTAGCCCACGGTTTTCACGGAACCGGACGCTAACGCGTTCCGGCTAATGCGACAGTTATTGATCGAGCGATCCTAAGTTCATCGCCATGGAAATTCCACATGATTCGCAGTCGTCAGATTTCATCGCAGGCACTAGGGGCGTTCAGTCGTTCGATGGCCCGGATGCTGGAAGCCGGTGTGGATGTTCGAAAATCTCTGCAAACGTCGTCGCAGCAGTCAAGCGACTCCCGACTGACGGCCAGCGCGCAGCGATTACAGAAAGCTATCGCCAGCGGTTCGTCGCTGGCCGAGTCGATTGGTGAGGAAGGCGAATTGTATCCGCCGCTGTTTCGCGATTTGGTGGATGTCGGTGAGTTGACCGGCACCGCATCGGAAGTCTTTGCTTCGCTGGCAAGATACTATGAAGCACGTGTCCAGCAGGTTCGCGAGTTCCGAGCTCTGATTGCCTGGCCCGTGATTCAACTGGTCGCTGCGATCGGCATTGTCGGTCTGTTAATTTTTATCCTCGGTATTCTGCCGCCTCAGGCAGACGGAAAACCGTTTGACGTGCTTGGCCTGGGACTTTACGGCACTTCTGGCTCGATCACATGGTTCCTGATTTGGCTGGCTACGACCGTGTTCGGCTTATTTGCGTGGAAGTTCGTGGCGAACAATACCGCTGGCCAGATGGCGCTGCATCCGCTGCTTTTGCGTGTCCCTGTGGTCGGAAAATGCATGCAGTCGTTCGCGATCTCACGCTTTTCCTGGTGCTTCGCGTTGACGCAACAGGCGGGCATGAGCATTCGGCCATCACTGGAATGCAGTCTGAAGGCAACCGCCAACGGCGCTTTTGTCGCGGCAGAGTCGCTGATCTGGGAGGAAATGAAGGATGGCGAAACGCTGACCGACGCATTGACGTCGTCGCAGTTATTCCCAAGGGAATACCTGCAGGTGGTGGCGACCGCCGAAGAAACAGGAACGGTGCCGGAACAACTCGATCGACTGAGTCACCTGTTCGACGACGAAGCCCGCCGCGCGATGAACCGGCTGACAGTCTTCTTCAGCGGAGCGATCTGGCTGGGTGTCGTGATTCTCATCATCTTCTTCATTTTCCGGATCGCCATGATCTACGTGGGCACAATGAATGATGCCCTGAAGATGGTGAATTGACCCCGCTGCTGACATCCGACCGCGCACATGATACGCTTTTGTCTGGTGGGTGGATTTGCAGGAACCATGGCTGGAATTCAATGACTATCGAACGGGACAAACGGCAGTTTTCGGCGGAAATGTCGGAACCGCTGAACAATGCAGATTCGGATGGTCCGCTGGACATTCTCCGCAGGGATGTCCGCACGGGTGATGTCGGTCAGACCTTTGACAGCGGCGCAGGGCGAATCTTTCCATGCGAATCCTGTGGTTCGGACTTTGAATTCCACATCGGCGAACAGGCCATGAAGTGTCCGCATTGCGGACACGTCAAGCAGATTGAACGACGACTGGAAGGCGAACTGCGAGAGCAGGACTTCCACGCAATGCTCGAACACATCCGGCAATGGCGTGAGGAATCTCGGGCGAAGAAGATCAATGCCGACCCGGAAGTGGCTGAAGCGGAATCTGCGCATCGCGAACTTCGCTGTGATTCGTGCGGGGGCAACGTCGAATTCTACGGCACGCTGACGAGTACTTTCTGCCCGTACTGTGGATCGCCGATGCAGCTTGAAAAGGCTCATAAGAGCGAAGCGCATCGTATTCCTGTCGATGGTGTACTGCCGTTTCAGATTGATCACGAACATGCAAAAAAAAATCTGACACACTGGGTCCATTCACGCTGGTTCGCACCCAACAGTTTTCGTAAGGACGGGGCAATTGGAAAATTCAACGGCGTCTATCTGTCGTTTTTTACGTTCGATTCCATGACGCTGACGGCATACTCCGGGCAGCGTGGCGAACATTATTACGTCACGGTGGGGACCCGAAAGAATCAACGCACCGAACGCCGGACGCGGTGGTATCCTGCAAGCGGTAATTTTCAACGATTCTTTGATGAAGTGCTGGTGCTGGCGAACACAGGGCTTCGTCGGGATTTCATGCTTGAACTCGAACCGTGGCCGTTACTCAAGGTTGTCGCGTTCGATCAGCAGTTGCTCGCCGGATTGATGGCACGAACGTACGACATCGAACTCGATGAATGCTTTGTCGATGGCAAGCAGCGAATTGATGCCGCGATTCATGCGGAAGTCTGCCAACGGATTGGAGGCGATACGCAGGTCGTGAGTTCCGTGAACAGCCGTTACGACGCCATGACGTACAAACACCTGTTGCTGCCGGTCTGGCTGCTGGCCTACAAGCACAATCACAAGACATTTCAGGTGTTCATCAACGCGGCAACTGGCGAGGTTCAGGGAGAACGCCCCTACAGTGTCTGGAAGATCCTGCTCACGATCGGATTGGCAATGATCGTGGCTGGCGGCATATTCGCTGCCACGCAGCGCAACGGGCGAAACGACACCCGGATCGATTCCGGCCCGGAGATTTCATTGCCGGCGGAACTACCGGAGTGACGGTTGTTGCTCCTGTAACCAGGATTGCGGCAGCATCATATCTTTTCGCTGGAAGCGTCGCTGGCGCAAACCTGATCTGGTGGCTGTTACCACAATCTGCCGGTAATTCACGCCAATGCTGGACCAAGCTGGAAGAATCTCCGAACTCAGTGTGATTCCAGACCGGGCTTCGCGAATCACATCGCACCAACCTGACGCAGTGTCGGGATTCGGGAGATTTTGGAACGAGCAAAACGTGAATCACGGAACCGAACTTCAGCAGAGATTTGCGACATTGCTGGATCAGCACGCCGGAATTGTGTGGCGAGTTGCATTCGCCTGGTGTCGGCAGGCGGCGGATCGGGAAGATCTGGTTCAGGAGATTCACTATCAGTTGTGGCGAGCGTTTGCGCGTTATGACTCGAACCGGACGTTTTCGACCTGGATGTATCGAATCGCTCTGAACGTGGCGATTTCGAACGATCGGCGACGAAAGCGTTCTCGCGAAGAACGGCTGCAGGACTTCCCGGAGCCGACAGGATCAACACCTCGTCCTGCCGAGGACAGACGTATCACCGAGCTGTTTCAGGTGATCGATGGTCTCGACGGAACGAATCGCGCGTTGTTACTGCTTTGGCTGGACGAGCATTCCTACGCAACGATTGCAGAGGTGCTGGGACTCTCGGAGACCAATGTCGCCACGCGGCTGAGTCGGCTGAAGCAGAAATTGAAATCACAGTTTGACCAGGAGCAATGACAATGGAACTTGATGAACTGAAACGCACATGGCTGGACTTTGAACAACGAATTGACAGGCAGCTCGCCGCGCGCGACTCGCGCGACAAGGATGTCTGGCGTCAGCGGCAACAGGATCGGATAAGGCGAGGACTCCGGCCGTTGTTCTGGGGGCAGATTGCTCAGATTGCGTTTGGCGTTGTGTTGATCTTTATGGCAGTGGCTGACTGGAGTGCCAATCCCGGTGTTTCACACCGAATGCTTCCCGGTGTCCTGATCCATGTTTATGGCGTGATTGTCATCATGCTGGCGGGAATCACTCTGGGGCGCATGGGCCGGATCGATTACACGGACCCGGTTGTAGTGATCCAGCAATGGCTGGCAGGATTGAGTCGTTGGTATATCTGCTGCGGGGCGATCGTTGGTCTGCCGTGGTGGTTCCTGTGGATGCCGTTCATGCATGTTATGTTTGGCCTGTTCGGGGCCGATCTTCTCGGCAGCGTTTCACCGTTGTTTCTCTGGTGCAACATCGGAGCAGGGATCCTGGGACTTCTGGCGACCCTGGGGTTTCATCGCTGGCTGCATCGGCCTGGCCGTGAGCAACTGGCCGGCCGTTTCGACGAGAGTGCTGCGGGCACGAGTCTGACTCGGGTCCGCAACCTGCTGGCCGACATGGAATCTTCCGAAATTGCGTAAATATATTCCGCGCGGGTTTGGGTCAGACAATCGGCGAGTTGCATGCGTCAGCTTGGCCGCTAAAAAAACGAGGTACCGGAGGGTTCACGCCGCTCCGCTCGCCGGACTCATTTCCGACCGCGTGCAGTATAGTTGAGAAAAAAACGCGTATGCTTCACGCGGTCGAAGAACAATGCAGCGAGTGAAAACGGCGGAAACAGGGTTGTCTTGTTCAGTTTGGCAAGTCTCCTTAGAATGCCTCTCTTCTGCGGGTGATGTCGAGATCAGCGGGCCTGCGGTTTGTCCGGTTGATCAGAAATTATTTACGTTGTCACAGCCTCAGTCGATAGCCATTCTTGGGTCTACGGGATCCATCGGGACAAGTTGCCTTGACGTCATCCGCCAGCATCCTGAGCGTTTGCGCGCGACGGGGCTGGTCGCTCACCGCAGTGTTGAACGACTTTGTCAGCAGGTGGCTGAGTTTCGCCCGGCGTGGGCGGTGATTGGTGCAGAAGACATCTCAGTTCCACCGATGGCTTCGAAGGGGGTTACTGAGACCACCTGGCATCAAGGGCTTGAAGCTGTCGCCGCGATGATCAGACGGTCAGACATCGACACGGTCGTGTCCGCGATGGTTGGAGCCGCCGGACTTCCTGCGACATGGGCGGCTGTCGATGCCGGGAAACGGGTCGCTTTGGCGAACAAGGAATCGCTTGTTGTCGCAGGTTCTCTGATTATGGAACGTGCGGGTCAGACGGGGGCGACCGTAATCCCGGTGGATAGTGAACACAGTGCGATTTTTCAGTGCCTGCAGGCCGGACGACGCCAGGATTTAGAGCGAATTGTGCTCACGGCCAGCGGTGGACCGTTCCGCGGCTATACCAGTGAACAGCTCAAATCTGTCACGCCGGAGATGGCGTTGAAGCATCCCACATGGAATATGGGGCCTAAAATCTCGATCGATTCTGCGACAATGATGAATAAGGCGTTGGAAATCATTGAAGCTCGATGGCTGTTTGGGCTTCCGGCTGACAAAATCAGCGTCATCATTCATCCGCAGTCATGGATTCATTCTTTGGTTGAGTTTCGGGATGGTTCTGTAATTTCGCAGAATTCTCCACCGGACATGCGGTTGCCAATCCAGTATGCTTTGCTGTTTCCGGATCGCCCGGAGAGTCCGGCACGGAAGACCGACTGGACTCAACGGCAAACATTAGAATTGATCCCGCCCGATCTGGACGCCTTTCCGGCGTTGAGGCTGGGGTTTGAAGTGGCAGAAAAGGGCGGTACCAGCGGTGCCGTCCTGAATGCTGCAAATGAAGTGGCGGTCGCCCGGTTCTTGAATCGGGAACTGCCGTTTCATCAGATTACCTGTGTCGTTAACGATATTTTGAACCACCATGAATTCGAGGCCCGACCGTCGCTTGAGCAATTGTTCAAGGTCGATCGTCTGGCTCGGGAGGAAGCAGCTCGGTGGAAGACCTAGCATTTCAATTAGTCGCCGCTGTTGATTTTGGCGGCCTGTTTACAAAATTTTTGAACGTACTGTCTGTCGCTCTGGGCCTGGGACTCGTGATCTTCTTTCACGAACTCGGTCACTTTGCGGTCGCCAAATGGTGCAACGTGCATGTCGAACGCTTCAGTATCGGAATCGGCCCGATTCTGTGGAGTCGCCAAAAGGGCGAGACAGAATACGCGCTGTCGGCACTGCCGTTTGGCGGCTACGTCAAGATGCTCGGACAGGACGATATGGACCCGAACCAGATGACGAGCAGTGAGATCGCGGAAAACCCGCGATCGTATTCTGCGAAGTCCGTCCCGCAGCGGATGGCGATCATTTCGGCCGGTGTCATTATGAACATCATCACGGGCTTTTTGTTTTTCACGATCTGCTATTGGTATGGTGTGAATGAAGCGTCGCCGGTTGTGGGAAATGTTGTGCCGGGATTTCCTGCCTGGATTGCGGGGATGAAAGATGGCGATCGCATAGAATCGATCAATGGCGAAGAAATTCGCAGCTTCGGAGATGTCTTTCAATCGGTCGTGCTTTCGACGGGCGACGTTCGGCTTCAGGGGAAGCATCAGGACGGATCCGCTTTTGATCTGACGCTCACGCCGGATCGCGGCGCGTCAGGACGATCAGTGGGGCTGCAGTCTGCACCAACGAACACACTCAGTCCAGACCTGATCAATGCCGACGATATCGCCATGGCTGGATTTCCTGCGATGCGCGCTAAGCTTGTGAGCGGCGGTGCAGACGAACCTGTGCCCGAAACTCCGGCGGCACAGAATGGTGCTGTGAAAGCTGAGAAATCTGAAAACCCCGCAGTTCCTGCCACGCCGTTTCGTCCAGGTGACAGACTCATTGCATTGCAGGGAAAACCGGTTGAAACTTTCGTCGATCGAGACCGTTTGACCGCACAGTTTGCGTCAGAGGATTTGATTCATACATTCGAACGAACGACAAAAAGCGACGATGCGTCGGTGCCGGAAATCACGACGGTGGTTAAAATCACGGTGCCGCCGGATAACGTGCGATCCATCGGATTGTGGATGGCGATGGGTCCGGTGCGTGCAATTCGCAGTGGTTCGATTGCAGAAAAGGCCGGACTGAAGGTCGGAGACATTATCCTGTCGGTCGATGATATGGCGATGGGAACCGAATATGATCCCGTGCGTCTGCCGACATACTTCTCCGATCATGCCGACAAAGTCGTGCGCGTCAAAGTCAGCCGCCAGGCCGCCGCTGCGCCCGAACAGCATGAACTGGAAATGATTCCGACTGACGAAGCCGGCTGGATCGAGACTCCGCATTTTCAGACCAGCCCATTGTCGATCCCGGCGATCGGGGCTGCGTATCAGATCTTCCCGAATATCGCGAAGGTGGTGCCTGGTTCTGAGGCTGAGAAGATCGGGCTGTTTGCAAAAGGACAGAAGATCACCAGGATCGAACTCGTCGAGGCTGAGACGAGCACTGATGTAACGACCACTTCGTCAAAGAAGAAGACTTCTCCACAACTGATGCTGAACGAACTGAACGAAAAGCAGCCAGGTATCAAGGAAGACATCAATTGGGCCTGGGCATTCAACGCGCTTCAGTATTCTCCGGACAGCCAGATCAGGATTTACTTCGACGATGGAAAATCAGAGAAGGCCGAATTGTTGAAGAGCATCGAAAAAGTTCCGGACTGGTTTACCTGGACACGCGGCATCGCGGGTTGGGCTCCTGCCGTTGAATTGCAGAAAGGCGAATCCTTTGGAGAAGCGACGTCGTTGGGTCTGCGCAAAACGCGACAAACAGGAATCAGCATTTATATGACGCTGCGTTCGCTGTTTCGCGGTGATCTGCCTGCGGATTCCTTCAGCGGTCCCGTCGGAATCTTGTCCATTGGTTATCGTGTGGCCAGCCAGGGAATGACTGACCTGTTACTGTTTCTTGGATTCCTGAGCATCAATCTGGCGATCCTGAACTTTCTGCCGATTCCGGTGCTGGACGGCGGTCACATGGTGTTCCTGATCTGGGAAGGCATCACGCGGCGCAAACCGAGCCCACGTATCATCGGCTATGCCCACGCAGCCGGATTGCTGTTTATCATTTCCCTATTCATGTTCGTGATGTATATCGACTTGTTTGTTAACAAGTTCGTGAGCATTTCCAACTGACCAGCCATGGCTGCCGATATTTCTCCACAATTCCCCTTCACTCGTCTTCGTCGCAATCGCCGCACTGCATGGTCACGGAGATTGGTGCGCGAAAATCAATTGACGGTCGATGATCTGATCTGGCCGGTGTTCGTGGTCGAAGGAGACAATCAGGAAGTACCAGTCGTCTCAATGCCCGGCGTGACGCGGTATTCGATTGATGTACTCGTCGGCAAGGCTGGTCGAGCGGCTGAACTTGGCATCCCAGCCATCGCCATTTTTCCGGTGACTCCGCAGGAAAAGAAAACGCCCGACGGCGAAGAATCCTGTAATCCAGAGAACCTGATCTGCCGCGCATTGCGTGCGGTGCGGGACGCTCAGATTCCAATCGGACTGATCTCAGACGTCGCGCTTGATCCGTATACGACTCACGGCCAGGACGGCCTTGTCCGCAGCGGTTATGTAGTCAACGATGAAAGCGTGGAGGCACTCTGTCGGCAGGCCGTCAATCAGGCCAACGCTGGCTGTGACATTATCGCGCCTTCGGACATGATGGATGGTCGAGTCCGCGCGATTCGCGAAGCACTGGATGCCGCCGGGCATCAGAACGTGCAGATTATGGCGTATGCCGCGAAGTATGCGTCGGCATTTTATGGTCCGTTTCGCGACGCTGTAGGTTCAGCAAAAAATCTCGGCAGCGGAGACAAACGCACGTATCAGATGGACCCGGCAAATGCAGACGAAGCCATTCGTGAAGTGGCCCTCGACATCAGCGAAGGCGCGGATATGGTGATGGTGAAGCCGGGAATGCCGTATCTGGACATTGTGTGCCGCGTGAAACAAACGTTCGGCGTTCCGACGTTTGCCTACCAGGTCAGTGGTGAATACGCCATGATCTCTGCTGCCGCGAACAACGGCTGGCTGAATCGTGACGCGGCAATTCTTGAGAGTTTGCTCTGCTTCAAACGCGCAGGCGCTGATGGCATCCTGACGTACTTTGCCGTGGAAGCTGCGCAACTGTTGTCGTCGCCTGTGGTGTGACATGACACCTGTTTTGCTACGCTTACCGTTTAAAACATGTAGCGGATGAGTCAAGTTTTGTGTGCGATGGCGGAACAATCGAATGTAGGATGGACATTCATGTCCGTCGCATGGCCAGGATCTCGGACATGAATGTCCAAGCTACAGCAATCGCAGCTATGGACGGGTCCTGAGCCCCGGTTTTCGACGGCAACCAGAAATCTGCCGCTCGACTTACACAGCCGCCGCAGAATGAGTCGCCAGCGTCTGTGCAATTTCGCCCATCGCGCGCAGGATGTCGCGTTCATGGGATTCCACCGTGGTCAACATGTCAGCGGCTTGCGAGTCCCCGGCGGTGCGAAGCGAAATCACGGCCGTGCTGATGCGGTTGCACACCAATTCATGACTGCGTTTCAGCGCGCTCATGACAGACTGTAATGACAGGAACTGCTGATCCGTGTATTCAGTCGGAAATGAGCCGAAATCAACGTGGTGTTCCCGAGCATTCAGCAGCGCCGCAATGTCTGCCACATCCTGTCGCTGACGCGCGGCCAAAACGATGACCTGAGCTTCATCAGTTGCAGCATCGGCAGCAACCCACAGCGAACATTCTGCAACGTACTGCAGAAAGCTCCGAGCCATCTGAATCAGAACGCCGTTCAGAAGGATTTCATTATCCTGGCACTTCATTTCCAAACCTGCGTATCAATCAAGAAAAACAACTGTGGAAACTAAAACTTAGCCAGCGACTGAGCCGCAGCACCGGCGGTAGCACTCAGAAACTGCGGCAGAACACCGAGCAGAAACACAAACGCGGCAAGAGCCACGACGTAGATCGATTCCAGAGATCCCAGATGTACTGGCACTGGTCGCGCATCAACTGGTCGTGCATCCATGAACATCGTCTTCAGCACGCGAATGTAATAGACCAGGCTAAACACCGTGTTCAATGCACCAAATGCGACGACGACGTACATGAACCAATGAATATCGCCAGCCTTGAAGGCTGACGCAAAAATCATCAGCTTCCCGATGAAACCACCGAATGGAGGCATCCCGACAAGACTAAACATGCAAATCAGCATCACGATACACAGAGTCGGCGACTGGCCGACGAGACCTTTGAAGCTATCCACTTCCTCACTAAACGTGTGGTTGCGAGCAATCGCCACCACCGCAAATGCACCCAGGTTCATAAACAGATAGACGAAGAGATAGTAAAGAAGCCCTTCCACGCACCGATTGATATCAATCTGCGTCACGGCTGCATTTGAACTGTTCGACAACACCAGCAATGCGGAGACAGCCATCACCATGTAACCCGCATGCGCGATTGTCGAGTAAGCCAGCAACCGTTTCAGGTTGGTCTGAGTATACGCAGCGAGATTGCCGAACGTTGTCGTAACGCAGGCGATGAAACCTATCCCGACACCGAACGCGATCATGAGGGATTCTGTTCCCGGTGCGCCGGACAACGCGAGAGCGAAGCGGACCAGCAGTCCAAACGCTCCTGCCTTGGAAGCGACGGACAGAAACCCGGCGACTTCGGCTGAAGCTCCTTCGAACGCGTCTGGACACCAGAAATGAAACGGCACGAGTGACAACTTGAACGCCAAACCAACCATCACAAGCAGGATGCCCAGTGATACCGCGCGCAGTTCCGGATCACTCATCCCACCTGATCCGCCGGTCGCCGCTTCACCAAGACGTGCCGCCAGCAGTGACATATCGGCGGTGCCGAGCACGCCCGCAATCAGGCTGATCCCATACAACATCACGCCCGCGGCACCGGCTCCGTAGACCACAAATTTCAAGGCTGCCTCACTGCTTGGTTTGCGACCCTTGAGGAAACCGACCATCGCATAGCTCGGCACGCTCGCCATTTCCACTCCGACAAACAACATCAGCAGACTATTGGCACTCGCCATGATCATCAGCCCGATCGTGGCCCCGAACAGCAGCGCGTAAAAGTCCGGCCCGTCTTCATTATCCGGGATGCCGGTCAGCGAAGTGAGCGCAATTGTCAGCAGCAGAAAGAGCGACAGGAATGCTCGAAAGAAGACCGTAAATGTGTCGTGGATCAGCAGACCCGTGAAGATCTTCTGTGACACGATGGCATCCGGCGCCCCGATCTGGCGGAACTGCAGCCACGTAAACACCAATGCCGCAAATGCTCCGAGGACCGCAGTCACTGAGGCGGGAACGAAGCGGTCAAGGTTGACCAGGCGCATCATCAGCATCGCCACGATCGTCGCACTCAGGCACAACTCGACGCTGAAGTTTGGCAACGACAACTTTATGGTTTCAGTAATCAGTTTATCGAGAAGCTCAGGAAACAGCATTTTGGCACTTACCGACAAGAGAACAGGATTCACACCACGAGGGGACCGACAAATACCTAGCGCTGAGCCTGCATTTCATC
>Ga0105046_10011409_pt1 | contig 13811 bp, 10 predicted proteins | sample MAT03_FD_78385 | JGI IMG/M metagenome (GOLD analysis project Ga0105046, IMG submission 78385) | Freshwater microbial communities from Lake Fryxell liftoff mats and glacier meltwater in Antarctica - MAT-03 (megahit assembly) | ecosystem: Environmental > Aquatic > Freshwater > Ice > Liftoff... | reverse complement strand
GCCATATGCGAAACTGGTTTACAGGTGATGGTGCCTACTTTTATAAAGCAAGGTGAACGCATCGTTGTAAATACGACTGAGGGTAAATACCTTTCAAGAGCTGAATAACTAATCTTAAACGTCGCTGTAATTTAATAAGCGTAAAAAAAGCGGCTGCGGAGAGGTTAATCTCCGCAGCCGCTTTTTTGACCGCCAATTGTAATTTAGTAATAAATTAGATTCCGAACATTTTCGAGAATTTTAAGATATCAGTGCCAAATTTAAGTCCTTTATCAATCAAGCTTTGAAATCCTTCTTTGCTTGATTTGCTTGATTTGCTTGATTTAGAACCCTTCTTTCCGCCCTTTACAGCTTTTTCAAGTGAGCCAGTTAGAGCAGACATTTGCTTTTCAAGTTGGCCTACCATCTCCTTAAACTTCGACAATAACGCGTTAAGATCGTCTGTCTTAGCTGCGGTGCCTGCCTTCTCCGTAGGAGCAGTAGCTGCCGATCCGGGCGCCGCCGTTGTCGTCGCCGGTGGCGTGGTAGCCGCTGGTGTAGTAGTAGTCGGAGTCACTGCTGGAGTGGTAGCACTTGCTGTTCCGGTGCCCGCTGTTCCGGTGCCCGCTGTTCCGGTGCCTGCTGTTCCGGCCGCACCAGCTGCTGTGGTCTCTGCATTACCCTTAGCAGCGGCAGTCGCTTGATTTGCTGAGCCCTTTGCAAATTCCAATACGGTCTTTACGAGATTTAACGTAAAGTCGAATAATTGTTTCATCGGGTTTTGCTGTTGTGCGCCATGAGCGGATTGGGAATTCCCAGGAAACTGAAATCCCTGATTTCCCATCGCTGAGTTATCGCCCTGATTAAGATTGCACTTCTTAACACCACCCGACGCACCTGCGCCGAATAATCCGGGTAGCATGTTCCCAGCTGCACCAGCTGCACCAATTGCGTCTTGCGCCTTATTGCCAATTAACATGTTCAATCCCTCGCCAGTGAAACTAGCTGCGAAATTCTGTCCGATTTTTTGTATATCTAAGCCCATAAAAATTTCTCCGTTTTGCGTTATAATTAATCTCTTCTTGCGGTCAACCCAGAGAGGCTTCGGTCCACAAGCAAGGGGTTAATCGTTCGCGCAGGTACGAAGTTGCGTATTATTTTGCGATTAACACGCCTCTAAAGGGGAGATGTCCTGTCGATTGCTAGGACAAGCGGTACTTAAACATTGAATCTAAAATGAACGATATCACCATCTTTCATGATGTATTCTTTACCTTCTGTACGTAATTTGCCGGCTTCGCGCGCTTTGGCTTCGCCGCCAAGCGATACGTAATCTAGGTAACTCATAACTTCAGCGCGTATGTATCCGCGCTCAAAATCGGTATGGATTTTACCGGCTGCTTGCGGCCCTGTAGCGCCGTTTGTAACGGTCCAGGCATGGGTTTCCTTAGGGCCGACGGTAAAAAACGTCAGAAGGTCAAGCAATTTATACCCTGCCACAGCCATGCGATCTAAGCCGCTATGCGTCAGGCCTAAATCCGCTAAGTACACCGCACGCTCACTTGCGTCTAGTTCAGCTATTTCAGACTCAATTTTGCCGCATATCACTACAACCGATGCGCCAACTTTCGCTGCGTGCGCAGCTATTTTATCTAGTTGATGGCCCGTGCCATTAAGATTTGGGCCAGTAGGATTTGGCACATGCTTTAAGTCTGCCTCATCGACGTTAGCAACAAACATAGTTGGCTTAGCGGTCAAAAGTGCCGCTTTAATTGTAGCCAAAAGATTAGAGTTCACATCGCCATCCGGCAGGGTAAATCCGCGCGCCGGTTTTCCGTCCGATAAAATAGCCTCAATCTTAGAGATTAGGTCGTATTCAGCTTTAGCGTCTTTATCTTGTGATTTTACTAGTTTCTCTAGTCTTTCCTTTTTCTTAGCTAATGCATCGAGGTCTGAAAGCATTAATTCAGTATCAATTGTCTCAATATCACTGACCGGATTAACTCTGCCATCAACGTGCACAACGTCAGGGTCTGCGAATACACGCACCACATGCGCAACTGCATCAACAGACCGGATATGACCTAAAAATTGATTGCCTAACCCTTCACCTTTGGAGGCCCCTTTTATCAGCCCCGCGATATCTACGAAGGTAACTTGGGTCGGGACGATTTTTTCTGATTTTGCGATAGTCGATAGTTTTTCGAGCCTTTCATCCGGCACCGGGACTGCGCCAGTGTTAGGCTCAATGGTGCAGAACGGGAAGTTCGCAGCAGCGGCTTTAGCTGAAGTAAGCGCGTTAAAAATAGTCGACTTGCCGACGTTTGGAAGACCGATAATGCCACATGTAAATCCCATGCATTCTCTCTATATTTTTATCGCTGGATGCTCAATGCTTACGACATGAGTTTCTTTATTCGTGGCATATTTATAATCTCATGCTTGGTTACCACGCAGGCCGTAGCGCTGGATTTTGAGATACCTGCCGGTGAGCTAGTTGAGCAGCCTGTGTTTGTGTTACAGGCGTCAAAGGTCTTGACTGAGGAAAAACGGCTGCAAGCGGATGTCTTTCAGGTACGAGAGCGCGTCTTGTCTGATGGTTTTCTAAATCATTACTGGGTCACTAGCCCATACGGAGACTTTGAGGCGCGCGGCACAGCACTTTTAGAGGAGCAGACTCACGAACTGCGCGAGCTGCGCAATTTAGCCGAGAAGAGCACCGCAGGTGTTGTGCTGCGCGCTACCGGCCAAGAGGGGCTTAACGTTATTACAGCTCCGGCTCGTACGGTGGGCTCACTGGTGTCGGCTATGATAGATCCGGAGGGGACTTGGAAGACTTTTAGGCAGGTACCTTCGGGTGTTGTGGGGCTTTTTCAATATGTGGGTGATCAGGCTTCAAAAACCTTTGACTCCGCTGAAAAAGCGGTGACAGGCGAGAAAAAGGTCCGTAACGCTGAGCAAATTAAAATAAAGGGCAGGGCGCTTGATGAGTCTGAACGCTACGCGCTGCGCTGGTCAGGGTATTCCGCAGCTGAAAAGGAGTGGTATGCGAATTTAGGGGTTGATCCGTATACCGAGAACGACAATCTGCGCGCGGAGATAAGACGGGTGTCGCGCGCTGAAAGTGCCATTAACATAGCTTTTAAGTTTGTGCCGGGTGTTGGCGGTTTAGCCTTTGTAGGGGATGCGAATAAAGTCTTAAAATATTCGCGCCAGGTGGCAGCATTTTCTGACCCACGTGAGTTAAAAAATAAGCATCGCTCAGCGCTTAAAAATGCAAAATTCGATGACGCAGAGGTTAACGCTTTCTTAAATAGCAAACTCCTTACTCCCACTCTGCAAACAGCGTTCGTTGAGGCGTTACTTCCGCTAGCTAAAATACAAGGAGCATCTGGGCTATTGACCCTGCTCTCTAATGCCCAGTCGAAGGAAGTTGCGATATTATTGCTGGAAAATATAAGTTACCTGACGATTTTAAACCGTGTAAAACCAATTAAAGAATTGTTAGCGCGCTCTGGAGTGCCAGTTGCAATTTTTGCTGATGACACAGCGGTGTTGGTGATTCCAGCAGACACCGTTTTTTATTCGCCGACGTTTGCCGCTAGCTGGGCAAGATTATTAAACGAGGCGGAGCAGCGAAAAATTAAAAGTATCGACGTAAGGCTGCGCGGGCCAGCTAGCCCAGCGTTACGGGCAGCGCTGGATAGACCGGACGTGTTTCTGTTTGAGAACGTACCGATGTGAGGCTAAGGTTTCTGCGCAGCAGAAACCTTAGCCCCTTATGGCAGCATTCGTGTATTGAACTATCTGATTAGCTTTAGCCGTTAAACTCTTCTGCGCATTTCTGCGCTGCGTTGAATTACCTGCGTTGAACCGCTTTTGTAGTGCACTCGCACGCTTATTAAAATCAGTGCGATAGGCAGCGTCAAACCTTTTTTCTCGCACTATAAGCGTTGCGGAGGTTAGAGCTGTGTCAATTGCATTTGTTTGCCTTAAAATCGCGTCTAGCGCAGTTTTATTAGCTCCTGCGCGACCCGAGCGGAATTTTAATCCACCAAGCAAACTTGAAATTCGCCGCGCTTTGGTGCGCAAAGCTTTTAACTCAGTGTTATCAAGCGGGATTACTCCGACCGGGGTGGGAGTAGCTGCGACGGCTGGCGGCGTGCATAAAATGGCTTCTGTTCCACCACGTTGCTCGCCTGCAACAGATAGCGCAAATAGATTACCACTGGCATCAGCAACTACTAAACGTCCTGCTCCAACGGTGGCAACTGAATGTCCGAAACGAATTCCATTGCCATCAACGCGCAGTATTGAGCGATTAAAAAAATCGGCACCCGGGGTATAAATTCGCACCCGGCCTTCGTTGTTTTGTCCAGGAGCGCCCAACACAATATCTGCAACGCCGTCGCCAGTTAGGTCATCTCCACCGTCGAAGGAGTAACCGATATCTAAGTTTTCCTCACTAAGCTGTGGCACGAAAAATTTATCTGCAATCGGACTCGTCAAACCAAAAACGAAAAACTGGCCAGTATCGCTTGCGGAAATACCGTCTGTTGGTGCAGATGCTAGTAAGGCGTTCTGCCCCAAAATCGGAGCGGCTGAGAATGTCAGGTCGAAACTGAATCGGAGGTTGGCACGCGGGCTGCCAAGCTTAAAAACACTGAGCGTTTCGTCATCAAAGCGCACGATCGAACCGGTGCGATTTTTGCGAAAGTCTGTGACTCCTTGAATCGTAACAGGGAGTAAGTCAGAGCTTGGATCGGCCAATAAAACTGAACGCGTAGTGCCTACATCGAAGCCCAGCATCTTTACCCCTAAATTATGCGGTACCACGCGGCCATCATGTAGGGTGCGAACGTCGTAGCACGGCACTAAAGTCTGATTTTCATTGTTGGCTTCGGGGCAGGTAGTTCTAAAGATAACGGTACCGCCGTTCGCCTGCGGATCGGCATAGATAACGGCGCGCATGCCCTCAACTGTGGCCACTTGCACACTCGTTCCCATGCGGCTTGTGGCAGGGGGGTTAGGATATAGCGGCTCAGCCAGATTAATCTTCTGTGTCAAGTCCCGCAGAATCGCTGGAAACGTCTCTAGCAGGCTACGGCTAGCGCCGTTAAATACGAACGCTGATTCACCGGAGTTATTTCCGAGGTAACGAACACTAATCCCGATTTCCTCAGATCCGTCCCCCTGTAAATCGCCTATTAGCCCCATTTGGGTTGGGACTGAACCTGCAGGGAGTTGAAATGGAAATGCACCGCTTACGATTGATTCTAAAGTTGCGCCGTTACGAATAATGATTTTATTGGAGCCCTCAAGCGCCAGCACCTCGCGTATCCCGTCAGCGGTGATATCTGTAATTCTAGAAACAATCTCTAGCGGGCGCACGTCGCCTGCAATAATGGCTACTTCATCTAGAGTAGTGGAGGAAAGCACAGCACCGCTTGTAATTGAGCTAGAGATGCTACAGGTCTGAGCAAAAGCCAGATAAGGGCTAACAAGCAGAAAGGAAACAAGCAGGGCGAAAAACAGGACCGATCTTTGAAAAAAGTAACTTAACAATGCCAATTTCTTAAATTTAAATTTATTTTGCATACAAGCTCGCCCAAAAAACCTGCCGATATATTAATAAAACAGTTCACAACAAGTTATGGCGCTATTTTTATGCACGTAGCTTAATTTTAAGGGTTTCTCTTAGGCGAAATGGACCATAACCTCATGTACATGGCGAATAATTTAGAAAATAGGGCGAAAAAGAGTGCAAAAAAGAGGCCGAAAGGCCCCAGTTTTAGTCGCGGCTTGCTTTTGATGCTAGCTCTGCTGTTTGCGCAGGCATGTTTAGCGCAAGGGTTACCAGAAAAACTACGTGCCATAATCGCTGAAAAAACTGGAATTCCGGCCGATGCACCTGATTTTGATGCGAGACTTGCGAAGTTAACGGCGTCTCCGGTCACGGATGAAATGAAGCGTCAAGGTTTGGCTAGATTGTTTGGGGTCAATCCCACTGATATCAACCTGCGCGATCTTTCGAAAAAGCCGAAACAGAAAGAGTCCACGGTACCACAGCAAGTAGCCGCAAGATTTGAATTTGATGGCGGAAGCGACCTCGAGCAAAGTACCGCAAAAGTTAATTCAGAAGACGAAAAATCAAATCAGGCGCTGATTAAAAAAGCCGCCAAACAAGATTTCTCCGAAGCGATAGCAAGCATGAATGCGGCTACCCGTAAATCAATCGATCGTGTTACGCAGCCTAAAGCCATCCCGGAATGCAGCGCTGGAAAAACTTTGGAAGATGATGCTCCGCTGGGCGCAAAAAATAGCGATACGCTGATTATTTCAGGAGTAAGCCCGATAGATGCAGATGAGCTTTTTGGAAGATTAACGCGCGTGATTTCTTATAAGACAGGCGCTAATGCTGATCTTGATTCAATCGTAGTCGCGTTTGCTGAGCCGGAATGTCTGCCGTATCGGGTGCGTGTTGTAGACGGAAAGAGATACCGGCACAGCGGTGATTTTGCGCTGAGAAATTTCGACTTAAAGCCTAACGGCAAGATGAATCGTGAGCTGCGGAATAAGAAAAAGTAGGAGGTTTAATGAAGATAGTATCCCTAAAAATTGCAACTGTATTTTTTGTACTGCCAATTTTTACTGCCAACGTTCAAGCGCAAATTCCTAAATCGCAGGCACAGCTTGAAGCGGAAGTGCGCACTAATGTCTTACCGCGCGTCGAGAATCCGATAGCTGCTGGAATAATGGAGCTTGAAGCGAAGAAGGCGATCGCTGAAAACGATGCGCTGCAGGCGATTGTAGCGGGAAGTACCTCGCAGGCGGAGATTCAAGAACGACTTGAAGAAGCTCCGAAGGCGTTATTCTACGATAATCGTTTCGGTGCGAGCGCGGAAGTTGTTGCACAGACTTTTTCCGAAGATGCTGAAACGGTGACAACCGAGTTTCAAGGCTGTCAAGATTTGGAGCACACCTATGCTGAACTCGCGATCGAGCCGAAGATCGAGGTTGATGCATGTTCTGCCCACGTGATTTATCCGGGTACCCTAAGCGGGGTATGCGCTAAGTGTCTTCCAAGTTCGAACCCTTATTGCGGGGGCTGCTTTTGGGTGTACGGAGATTTGGTGGATTACCATTTTCCGACCCTCAAAATTGATACCAGCGAACAGCCGTATCAGAGCCAATACTTAGAAGAGACTGAAGTTAAATCGAAATATGCGCCGGAAAACAAACGATTAATGAGAGAGCTCGGAACAATCACTGCTCTTGATAATATTAAGGCTGTTAATAAAGCGGCTTATGAGACGATGAAAGCAAACGAGGTAGAAGTTGCTGTACCAAATATTTCCACTGACCAGTTATCTGAGCAGTTTAAGGAGGAGCTTCAGTTAAATGAGCTGGCTGATAATTTACGAACGTCTGTGCCTGATTCCTCCCGTATTTATTCTCGCTTCGTTCCCGATCCATTAAACAAAGCAACCAGCGGTATGTGGTGGGTTCCTCATGTGGCTAAGTCCGGTGCGATCTTCGGAACCGATTTACCGCCCTGGTTACTGTTAGCTTCACGTTCCGGAGGATCAGGAATGGCTGACATTTCAAACCTTGCTTCGCCAGCGTTGATGGCTAAGTTTGCTAAGTTCGCTTCCAGGCCAGGTGGAATGTTTTCATGCGTTGAAAATAATAAGGCACGCGGCAAGACAGCGTCTGACCTGAAGTTAACTCTCAGCAAAGGAATAAATGAGGGCATGATTTATCCTGGGGTCGGAAATCCCAACGATGACTTATGCCTAAGAAATATAGGGGAGCGTTTCCCATTAACCGATACGGGTAGGGTTAATATTACTGACAGGACTTGGAGCGGCATAGCGAAAGGTTTAAGCTTGTATCAGATCGAAGTAGGTGAATCCGATCGTCAGACTTTTGAGGAGGCAAAAGATAAGCTTTTAGTGCTGCGTAACGAGAAGTTAAAGCAGGAGAGCCCGACCTGTGAGGTGCTTGATAAAATGACACGTGTCAATATCGATTACCAAACAGCTAATGTTAAACAGGCAAAATCAGGCGGCGAAAATACGGTGGAAGTTTTTACGCAGTTTCGTGGTTGTTGGGGGTTTAAGGGAAGGGATGAGAGCTATTGGACTTTTATCGCCAAATGGAACGGCCAAGGCCCGCTAAGGTTGCAGTAGTATGAGAAAAAACTGCTTAGTCGGTTTATTGCTAGCATTATTTTTGGCGTTGCATCCATTGCCGGTTTTTGCTGATTTCTATCAGAAAGATTTTGCTAAAGCGCCCGGGGGAACTTTGCACGATGAGAATCCGCTGCCTGCGGTCACCAAAGCTCCCCGCGCGCCGTCACCATGGGGTAGCGGTGCTAATGCTTCACCGCAGAAGATTCAGAACGCTTCGGGTAAGCCGGTGCTTGAGATAGGTTTATTAGTAAATTCTAATGATGCAATCACAACGATTGCGAAATTAACGGAGTTTTTAACTGCTCATCCGAGCGTAAAATTAGGCCCGTTGTCCATCGCTGGTCCCGCAGCAACCGGAGCCCTGGCTTCCACGGTCTTAAAGCTAAAGCGACAGGGCGTTAGAATCTTAGAATCAAACAACCGGATTTTTGGCGGATCTACTATTTCCCCAACTTGGGTAATCGGTACTGCCAGCGGGTATCATTTGCTCGAGGGGCTTTCAGGTCCTGAATTTTATATCAACAAGCGCCTAGAATTCGTTTCACCGGATTCTTTAGTCGAAGCTCCTACGCCGATTCCTAGTATGGAGAACGAGAAATTCTAGCAGATCTGCCCCGCTACCCAGCACCGACAGCATGCGCTAAGGTTCGTGCGTGAATAGCTCCCCTAACTCCCTTGCACGCAGCCTGGCTAAAACTTACCTTTTGGCGCGGCGAGGCGAGGCGTTTGTGTCCATTATCTCGATAGTTTCAGTGTTAGGTGTTGCTATCGGTGTCGCTGTGCTGTGCATCGTAATGTCCGTAATGGGTGGTTTTGAGCATGAGTTACGCTCTAAAGTTTTAGGGGCTAACTCTCATATTCTAGTGCGCTCAATTTCAGGCGCTCTTTTAGACTGGGAGCAGCAAATTAAAACGATTGAGGCGGTGCCGGGCGTTGAGTCGGTGGCACCGTATGCCTATGCGCAGGCGCTTATTCGCACTGAACGTGCAGCCTCAGGAGTTTTAGTGCGCGGTATTCGCAGCGATGATGCAGCGGCCAAGCAGGTAGCGTCATATTTACCCAAAGACGCTCAGGTACAAGAGCTTTTAAGTGAGCAAAAGGGTGACTCAGGCTCAGATTTACCACCTATAATTATCGGCGCGGAGCTTAGCAGAACGCTATCTCTCTATCCCGGTTCGCTTGTGACGCTACTTTCACCTGCGGTAAGTTCCTCCCCGTTTGGATTAATTCCGCGCACTAAGCGCTTTATAGTTTCAGCTATCTATCGATCAGGACTTTCTGAATACGAAGCTTCCGTAGCCTACGCTTCGCTAAAAGACACCCAAACTTTTTTTCAACTGGGTAACGGCGTAACCGGGCTTGAGGTACGTGTAAAAAATTTGCAGCGAGCAAAAGAGATTTCAGAAGATATTTTTAAAACACTTGGCGGTGCTAACTCAGGGCTTTTTGTGCAGCCGTGGAGTGAGACTAATCAGCAACTTTGGGAAGCGATTCAGCTTGAAAAGCGGGTTTACTTCTTAGTTCTGCTATTAATTATCGTCATGGCTAGTTTCTCAATTATCACAACACTTGTGATGATCGTAATTGAAAAGCGGCGTGACATAGCAACGTTGATGATGATGGGAGCTTCGCCAAGTTTTGTGTCGAAGGTGTTCCGCACCCAGGGAGCTATTATTGGACTAAGCGGCGTCATTCTCGGTTTACTTTTAGGGGTAACAGGGTGTTGGGCGCTTAAAGCTTACGGTTTTCCGTTAAATGAGAAGGTGTTCCAGATGTCGACTGTGCCTGTAAGAGTAGAACCCTGGAGTTTCGCTGTAGTGGGAATAGTAGCATTTATTATTTGTTACGCTGCAACTCTGTATCCTGCTTGGCGCGCATCGCGGATTAGACCTGCTGAATTACTGAGAAGCTAGGGCTTATTGCTTAAGAAAATAGAGGAGGTCTTAGAAGTAGTGCGTTTAGAATTAAAAAATGTCGTAAAAAATTACTCTGATGGCGAGCGCACGCTTACCATTATCGACCAGCTTAGTATTAGTTTTCCAGAAACAGGCTCTGTAGCAATCGTTGGGCAGTCCGGCGTGGGGAAATCTACGTTGTTAAATCTGCTAGGAGCGCTTGATGCGCCAAGCTCTGGCTCTGTCACCCACGATGGTCGGAATATTGCGGAATTATCACCTACTGAGCAGGCGAGCTTTCGCGGCAACACAGTTGGATTTATTTTACAGAGTCACGCGCTGCTGCCTGAATTTTGCGCTTTAGATAACGTAGCCATGCCGGGGTTGTTAGCTGGTATCGCTCCCCAAACGGCTCGCAGCAAGGCGCGTGCTGTGCTTAGTGATTTAGGTTTAGCTGATCGGCTCACCTCGCGGCCCTCGCAGTTATCCGGCGGAGAACAACAGCGGGTCGCAATCGCGCGCGCGCTGGTGATGAACCAGCGTTTAGTTTTAGCGGACGAGCCCACTGGAAGCCTTGATATAAAGACCGCTGCAGCCGTGCAGCAGGCTTTGTTTGAGGCGTGCCATGCTTCTGGTGCGTTATTAATTTTGGTTACTCACTCGGCCGCGCTAGCCAGCATGTGTGAGCAGCGCTACGAGATGTTGGCGGGCGGGCGTTTAGCTAGGTTATGACGCCGCAAATCATAAACCTTTAGCCCTATTGAGCATTTCGTCCTAGATACGGTAGAACATGTCACTGAGTTTAGATATTTAGCTATTGCGATTAAAAATTAGGAAGTTTTCTGTGCCAAATAAAATATCATCAGGGATGAAGTCTGCCCCATTTTCTTTTGCTAGAATTTTTCTCACATCAATTTTAGTTACATGCAGCTTTCTTAGTTTATCCATGGTCCCTGAGGCGATGGCCGAGAACTTTGCGCGTGTTGAGGTGGACGGTACGCGCCGCATCGATTCAGAAGCGGCGCTTTCGCAGGCTGACTTAAAAGCTGGTGAGATCAGCGCTGAGAAAATAGCTTTGGCTATTAAGGCGCTTTATAAAACCGGCTTCTTTGCTCAGGTAAGCGCTACACCTAAAACTATTAACAACCAGCGCGTGCTAGTTTTGCAAGTAGTTGAGAAGCCGCAGGTAAGAAAGATATTTATCCTAGGTAATGTTGGTGTTAGTGAAGACGATTTAAAAGAGGTTTTTAATCTTGGGACCAATAGGTTTTTAGACCGCACCAGAATAGCTTTTTTAACCCGTAACGCCGTCTCTTATTACCAAACAAAGGGATATCTAGATGCCTCGTTCGATTATTCAGTGTTACCTGTTGAGGATAATCAAGTTGACCTTACCCTGACAGTTTCTGAGGGGGCTCGCTACAAAATCAGCAAGGTTCGCTTTAAGGGCGTAAAGTTGATGGACCGTGATGAATTACTCTCGAGTGTTCAAACTAAGCGCTACAAATGGTGGAGCTCCTGGTTAACTGGTTCTGGCAGACTTAATCGCGAAATGCTTGAGAACGATAAATCTCTGGCGCGCCAGGCTCTACTTGATAACGGATTTCTTGAAGGGACTTTATCGGAGCCGGAAGTTGAGGCGCAAGATGGAGCGGTTGTGGTTACGTTCTACGTTGAGGAAGGTAAACAATATCGGGTTGATGACGTAACAGTCTCAGGCGATCCGCTAGATTCCGGTTCAAACGCGCTAGCGAATATCGAGACTATTAAAGGTGAGATCTTTAACGCATCAACCGCTCGCGCAGACTCTTTTAAAGTTAGCGATAAATATTCAGACGAAGGGTATGCGTTTGCTAACGTAATTCCCGACACCAAGATTAATAAGGAACTTGGGCTTGTGGCGCTTGATTATCGGGTAACCAAGGGCAAAAAAGTTAGTGTTGATGAAATAAAACTTCGCGGTAACGAAAAAACTTACGATAACGTTATCAGACGCGAACTTAAACTTGCTGAACAAGATGAATTTTCAGGCACAAAGCTAAAGCGCAGCCAAAAATTACTAGAGCGGCTTGGATATTTTGATGAAGTCAGCATTACTAATGAGCCATCAACAACGGCGGACGATAAAGTTAACTTGCTTGTAAACGTCAAAGAGGGACAAACAGGTCGTTTTAGTATTGGTGCAGGATTTTCTAGCTCAGATGGTTTGCTTTTTAACACCCGACTTACTGAAAATAATCTGCTTGGAACCGGCAGAAGTGCCACGCTTGATGTAGATTTGGGCACCGACAGAAATAATATAAATATTAGCTTCCAAGACCCGCGTATTAACGATTCCTACTGGTCAGGCACCCTGTCAGCTTTACGAAATTACCGCCAATATAGCGATTTTGATCGCGTGTTGACGGGCGGTTCCGTTGAAGCGGCGTATCCTTTAGAGGAAGTTTTTGGCGAGTCGTTTGAAGATATTTCGTTTGGGTTACAGTATCAGTTACTGAATATTACAATTGAGCAAGTCGATCCGTTGAATGCGGCACCGCTTGTGGTCGCATCTGAGGGCGACTCTGTTTCGTCTTCGTTTATTCCGCGTTTAACAAGGAATACGATCAATAATCCACTTGATCCGAAGAGCGGCTCCCGACAGAACTTGTCGGTTGAATACGCAGGTGCGGGTGGAGATAACGAGTTTTGGTTAGCGGAAGTTAAAAACCTCTGGTTTTATCCGCTGTTTGAAACAACGGCTGGCCCGCTCGTGCTCTCGATCCGTACAAGTTACTCGCAAGGAGATTCGCTTAACGATGATCCGCTACCGCTGTACAGACGGTTTTTCCCCGGTGGTATCAATTCAGTTAGAGGGTTTAAGAATAGACGCCTCGGGCCGGTTGACGATAAAGGCAACCAATTTGGCGGGGCTAAGGAATTTGAAAACAACGCTGAGTTTATCTTCCCATTGGTTAAATCTGCTGGATTAAAAGGGGTATTCTTCTACGATGTGGGTCAGTCTTTTGACGATAATGCGAGCATCGATTTTGGTCTGCTTAGGAAATCTTACGGCTACGGAATTCGCTGGGCGTCACCGTTGGGCCCTATTCGCGTGGAGTTCGGTATTCCGTTAGGTAAAAAAGAGGGTGAGAAGGGATTTGTGCCGATGTTTGCTTTCGGTGCGCCGTTTTAGCTCGATAGGGTTCGGGTAAGGAAAGACTTATGAATAAAAATGTTCGCGCTACGACTAGTTGGGCCAGAACTAGAAGTTTTGGGGTGATGCTAAGCTTTGCTCTTCTCGTTGCTGCTGGAATTTCTTTGAATGTTCGAGCAGCATTTGCTGAGCCGATGGTGTTTGTGGATATGCAACGCTTGATTGATGAATCAATTGTCGGCAAAGCTGCCAAAAACGACGTTGAGGCTGAGGCGCGCAAGCGTCAAAGTGAGTTACTAGGGCAACAACGCGAGCTTGAAAAAGCGCAGGCTGAGCTTACTAAACAGCGCGGCGTGCTTTCGCCAACAGCGTTTGAGGAACGGGTTGAGTCGCTAAAAAAAAGGCAGCGTGATTTTGAGCGCACAGCGCAAGATTTTCAAGAAGAGCTTTCCAGAAAATCGCAAGCGGCAGTAGGAAAGATTGTAAAAGAAATTCAAGCCGTTGTAGAGGAATTTAGCGTTTCTCACGGTTTTGGCTTGGTGTTGGAGCGCGATGTACGTTCAGTTTTGTATGTCCGGCCAGAATTTGATATCTCTGATCAAATAG
>Ga0105046_10011406_pt1 | contig 13813 bp, 14 predicted proteins | sample MAT03_FD_78385 | JGI IMG/M metagenome (GOLD analysis project Ga0105046, IMG submission 78385) | Freshwater microbial communities from Lake Fryxell liftoff mats and glacier meltwater in Antarctica - MAT-03 (megahit assembly) | ecosystem: Environmental > Aquatic > Freshwater > Ice > Liftoff... | reverse complement strand
ACTGGCTCTGCCGTACCACGCGACCATGGCGCAACTTCAGGGCGACATCTTCGTGCGCAAGGCCGCGCTGGAGTACCTGGCGTCGGCGCGGTACGACGACCTGCTGGATGTCGGCATGCGCTGCGCGCGCGTCGGAAACTCGTCGATGGTGTTCCAAGCCGCCACCTTCCGTGGTGAGCAGTGCCTGGTGCACGGCGAACTGGTCTATGTGTTCGCCGATCCGGCCACACAAACCAGCCGTCCGGTGCCAACGCTGCTGCGCGAATGGCTGTCGGATTTCGAGCTGGGTCAAGCCATGGGCGAGCTGCGTGTGGGGCAAGGCATTGAACTCGCCGGTGCGGCGGTGCCGCTGCGCCAAGCCGTTTTTGTCGATGAAATGGGATCGCCCGCGGCGGCCTTGCAGTCGGCGGGCGAAACCGCGCACGACGAGACCGCGACCCACGCCCTGATCATCAACCGCGCAGGTCTGACGGTGGCTGCCGGGCGCATGCTGAAGCTGGACCCCGCCCGCGTGCAGATCGAGCGCATGGCGGTGCTGCAGGGTCTGCGCGGCGGCGGACTGGGACGGCAGGTCTTGACGGCATTGCTGAACGCCGCCCGTCAGGACGGCGCGCATGACGCGCTCTTGAGCGCAGCACCCGGGGCCATACCCTTTTACGAACGCGCGGGCTTCATTCGTACCGGACTCACCGCCGAACAGGCTGGCACCGTGCACCACGAAATGCAACGTTCGATTTGAGGCCGGGTGCGGCCGCGTGCCCGCAGGCGATCAAGCGATGAATCGCTGATCATCAGCCTCATCCACTGAGCCATTCGAACACTTCGACATGGCGCGGGGCAGTGGCCCAGTCATGCAGGTGCTGCGACGCTGCGTCGGCGATGGCCGCCTGCAGGGCTGCGTCGACGCCAAGAGTGCAGCGGTACGACTCCATCAGCGTCACATGCCCACCGCGAACGTCGCTGCGCCGGTGCAAACGGCATTGCAGACCAGGATGGAGCTGGCTGAGCTCGACCTGCAAGGCCAGGCTTTTGGAGATGGCACTTGCCACCTGGCTTTCGTCGAGCTTCCAGTAGATGAAGATCTCACGCGACATCACCGGGTACCGGGTTGGATTCAGGGCGCTTCCGTCGGGATGGCGTAGGGCAGTTCAAGCACCGTCAGTGCGGCACCCAAGACCGCATCGGCCGTTGAGCCTTCGGCGGCCGCTTCCGCGGCATGCAGGCTGCCTTCACCCAGGGCAGCGAGCTTCAACTCGACCAGGGCCACCGGTTCGGCGCCCGCAGCCTGGCCCGACAACACCACCCTGCCGGCAGGCTGCCCAAGGTCGGCACTGTGGAAGAGTTCGCGCCCGGGCTGCAGCAACTCTGCGCCGGTGACGACAAAAGCACGTCGCTTCAGCGTTCCCCGGTACTGGCTGCGGGCCACGATTTCCTGGCCCGGGTAGCAGCCCTTCTGAAAATTTACACCGCCCACCAGTTCCAGGTTGATCATCTGCGGCACGAACTGCTCAACCGTTGCAGCCACCACGCGCCCCACGCCGCTGTGCACTTCCAACGCGCGCCAGGTGTCCAGGCTGATCGCCGGAAGGGCCGGCACCGAACCTCCGACCAGCAGGTAGCGGCCCTGCGCGCGGCCGCCGGGCAATGCGGCGTCAGGCAGGCGGATCGCCATGTCGGCAACCGTCCGAACGCCGTCCGCCATCTGCAGCGCAGCGTCTGTCAAACAGCGCCAAGGTGAAGGCAGGACAGCCGCCAGCCCGAAGGACTCGCCATCAACCCCGCCATCAGCCACCAGGCCCCACACCGGCAGCTCGGCGCTGGCATCGCAGAGCTTGCACTTGGCGCGCAAGACGAACATCGACAAGCGCTTCAGCACTGCGGGCAGCAAGTCGGCGCTGCAGGCCAGCAGCACTTCGTCAGCGCCGCGCGACCACATCACAAAGGTCGCCTGCAACCGCCCCTTGACGCTGCAATAGCCGGCCAGGCGGGCTAGACCTTCTTCGAGATGCTCGACGTCTTGCGTCAACTGGCCGTGCAGGAACTTTCGGGCGTCTTCGCCTTGCGCGCGGATGACGCCCCAATCAGACAGGCGCACGGCGCCTCGCAGGACTTCGGTCGCGGGGGCAGAGGTGACAGGGTTTGGGCTCATGGCTTCATTATCATCAGCCGCCATGTCGCGTCGGTCTCCGGGGTCTCGCAGGGGCTGGGCCCTGATTTCAATCTTGCTGGGCGCGCTGCTGTTGGCAGCGGCTGCCATGGCAGCGTTCGTCGGCTGCGCCTGGTGGTGGCTGGACCGCTCTTTGCCGCTGGTTTCAGCCAAGGTCGAGTTGTCGGTAGAGCCGGGCACCACGCCTAAAGACGTGGCGCAAGCCTGGGTCACGGCAGGGGTGCAGGCCCCGCCCAGTTGGCTGTACGCGTGGTTCCGCTTTTCAGGGCAAGCTCGTCGCATTCGGGCGGGCAGCTATGAAATCGAAGCGGGTACCAGCCCGCGGCGTCTGCTGGCCAAGATGGTTCAGGGCGACGAGGCGCTGGAGCAGGTCAGATTCATCGAAGGCTGGACCTTCCGCCAGTTGCGTGTCGCCCTGGCACAGGCACCCGCTTTGAAGCCCGCAACCGCCAACCTGAGCGAAGCCGAACTGATGGCGGCGATTGGCGCGCCGGGCCAGCCCGCAGAAGGGCGTTTCTTCCCCGACACCTATGCCTACAGCCGCGGAGTCAGCGACCTCACCGTTCTCAAGCGCGCCCACCGCGCCATGGCGGACCGTTTGGAAACGGTATGGGCTGAACGGGCGACCGATACGCCGCTGAAGTCACCCGACGACGCCTTGACGCTGGCCAGCATCGTCGAAAAGGAAACCGGCATCGCAGCCGACCGCGGTCTGGTCTCTGGCGTTTTCGTCAACCGGCTTCGCATCGGCATGCCTTTGCAAACCGACCCGACCGTCATCTATGGCCTGGGCGAGGCCTTCGATGGCAATTTGCGCAAGCGCGATCTGCAGAACGACACCCCATTCAACACCTACACCCGCGGCGGCCTGCCGCCTACACCCATCGCCTTGCCCGGCGTGGCCAGCTTGCGCGCCGCCGTGCGCCCCGAGGCCACCAAGGCCCTGTATTTCGTGGCACGCGGGGACGGCAGCAGCGTCTTCAGCGAAAGTTTGGCCGAACATAATCGAGCCGTGAACCAATACCAACGCAGGATTCAGGCCCCCAACTTGGCACCTTCTGCCAACCCAGTTGCCAACCCCAAGCCTTCAACCCGAGCCGCCAACCCGTGACCTTGCGCGGCCGATTCATCACTTTGGAAGGCATCGATGGCGCGGGCAAAAGTTCGCACATCGAGGCCCTTTTGCACTGGCTGCGCGCACGCGGCCAGACGGTTCTGGTCACCCGCGAGCCCGGCGGCACCCCGCTGGCGGAGCAGCTTCGTGACATGCTGCTGCACCAGCCGATGGACCCGCTGACCGAAGCGCTGTTGATGTTCGCCGCGCGTCGCGACCATGTGGTGCACCAGATCGAACCGGCGCTGGCCGAGGGAACCACCGTTCTGTGCGACCGCTTCACCGACGCCAGCTTCGCTTACCAAGGCGGCGGCCGCGGGTTTTCGCTTGACACGTTGACCCAATTGGAGGCGTGGGTTCAGCAAGGACTGCAAGCCGACTTGACGCTGTGGTTCCAGGCATCGCCTGCCACGGCAGCCGCGCGCCGCGCTGCAGCCCGCGCGCCCGACCGCTTTGAAGCCCAGGATCAGGCCTTTTTCGAACGCGTCAGTGCGGGCTATGCGCGAAGGCAGCAAGCCCAGCCCGAGCGCTTTGCGCTGGTCGATGCCGAACAGCCGCGCGACGAGGTCTGGGCGCAGATCGAAACCTGTCTGCAGGCGCGCAACTGGTGGTGACTTTGCTGCCTGACGAGCAGGGCCGCTTGCCCTTGCCCTGGCTGGAGGCCCCGCTGGCCGAAACCCTGGCCACCCACCGCGGGCACGCGCTGCTGGTGCATGCCAGCCCCGGCCTGGGTGCCTTGCCTTATGCGCTCAGCTTGGCCCAGGCTTGGTTGTGCGAGCAGCCGGTTGCGGCCGTCGGCATACACGCCAAGGCTTGCGGGCACTGCGGCAGTTGCAAGCTGATCCGCAACCACTTGCATCCAGACCTTTTCTTGCTGATGCCCGAGGTCTTGCGCCGCCAGCACGAATGGCCGCTGGTGGACGACAAGATCGAAGGCGAAGACTCCAAGCGCAAACCCAGCCGTCAGATCCGCATCGACGAGATTCGCAGCCTGATCGACCGGACGCAGAAGACCACCGCGCGCGGCCGTGGCAAGGTGGCGGTGGTGCACCCGGCCGACGCGCTGAACCTGCAGTCTGCCAATTCGCTGCTGAAGACGCTGGAAGAGCCGCCGTTGGGAACGCGGCTCATCCTGACCACATCGGACCCCGCAGCGTTGCTGCCCACGCTGCGCAGCCGCTGCCAGAAGCAGGTGCTTCTGCCGCCAGAACGCGCCGCTGCCATCGAGTGGCTGAAGGGTCAGGGTTTGCCGCAACCGCAGGTGCTGTTGGCGGCTTGCAGCGGGCGGCCGCTGGATGCCCTGCAGCTGGCGCAAGACGGGGTCAGCGCGGAAGCCTGGGCCGCCTTGCCCGCCGCAGTCGCGGGTGGGCGGGCCGCAGCGCTTTCGGGCTGGCCGGTGCCCAGGGCGCTGGATGCCCTGCACAAACTGTGTCACGACGCCATGGCGATGGCAGCAGGTGCTTCGCCGCGCTTCTTCCCGACGTCCGGCTTTGCGGATCGGCCGGCTGACGGCGGGGCGATTTTCCGCCTGTCGATCTGGCTGAAGGCGCTCGACCGCGTCGCTCGCCATGATGATCACCCTTGGAGCGAAGCCCTGTTGATGGAGTCGTTGGTTCAGCAGGGTGCGGCGGCCCTGCGCGCGCCGCAGCCGACACCGGTGCCAGTGCCAGTGCCAGTGCCAGTGCCAGTGCCAGGATCAGCACGGTCAGATCCCCGTCGCTTCGATACACTGAAGCCATGAACGAGCGCGCTCCCAACCGTCCCCCTGTCGCCTTGTCGGGAACCATGCCGGCAGCGCCGGGGGCCAACGTTCCGACCGCCGCAGCGAGCGGCGCTCGCCCTAGCGTCATAAGGTTGGTGTTCCGTGAGAAAGGGGCGTTGTACGCCGCCTACATCCCGCTGTTCACCGACGGCGGACTCTTTGTGCCGACGCCCCGTGACTACCGTCTCGGTGAAGACATCTACTTGTTGTTGTCGCTGCCCGACGACCCGCAGCAATTCCCCGTGGCGGGCAAAGTGGCTTGGCTGACACCGGCCAACGCCTCAGGCGGTCGCACCCAAGGCGTTGGCGTTCGGTTTCCAAATGACGACAAATCAAGGCAACTGAAGGTCAAAATCGAGGAAGTGCTTGGGACCAGCATCCAGTCGGCCAAGCCCACTCAAACGATCTGAGCGGCGGCGGCTCAGCCCTCAGCCCTCGGCCATCTTCAAGACCGATCAAGACCGCGACCGCGGGCTGCTTCCAAGATGTTTGTTGACTCCCACTGCCACCTGAGCTTCCCCGGTCTGGTCGGGCGCCTGCCTGAGTTGCGCGCAGAGATGGCCGCAGCAAGGGTCGACCGCGCCTTGTGCATCTGTACGACGCTGGAAGAGTTCCCCGACGTGCACGCGCTCACGCGTTACGACAACTTCTGGTGCAGTGTGGGCGTGCATCCAGACAACGAAGGTGTCAAAGAACCCACCCTGCAAGATCTGCTGGCTGGTGCCGCCTTGCCCCGCGTGGTGGCAATTGGCGAAACGGGGCTGGACTACTACCGCTTGGGCACCCGCAGCGTGGAAGACATGGCTTGGCAACGTGACCGTTTCCGGGTGCACATCCATGCCGCTCGGGAAACAAACCTTCCGCTCGTGATCCATACCCGGAGTGCCAGCGCCGATACCTTGGGCATCCTGCGCGAGGAAATCGCGGCTGCAGGGGAGGGCTCCATCCGGGGGGTGTTTCATTGCTTCACGGAAACGATGGCCGTAGCCGAGGCGGCCGTCGAGTTGGGTTTCGACATTTCTTTCTCCGGCATCCTGACCTTCAAGAGCGCCAAAGAACTGCATGACGTTGCGCGCTGGGTGCCCTTGGAGCGCTGCCTCATCGAAACCGATAGCCCATATCTCGCGCCGATGCCGCACAGGGGCAAGACCAACCAGCCGGCATGGGTGGCGCATGTGGCGGCCAAGTTGGCCGAGTTGAAGGGCCTGGGCATCGAAACCGTGGCCCAGGCGACTACCGCCAACTTCGATCGCCTGTTCCCGTTGGCCCGTCCGCATACAAGTCCGCATGCCAGTCCGCATGCCAGTCCGCATGCCAGTCCGCAAGCGTAGAAGTCACAGCAGAAATATCATGAACCGATACCTTAAGATTTTCCTGTATCTGCTTGTTGCATCACATGTTTGCATCTCTAAAGCCGACGTTTCTGTAGACTTCTTCCGGGCCGTCAACGTAGACAACTCTGGCGCAGTCAAAAGTCTGCTGGCTGGCGGATTCGACCCCAATCAACTCAGCGACAAAGGCCAGACTGCGCTGACGATGGCATTGCTCGACGGCTCGACGAAGGTTTTGGCTACCTTGCTCGCCGATTCCCGAACTCTCGTCGATTTGCCCAATTCCAGCGATGAAACACCTTTGATGATGGCTGCGCTTCGAGGCGAGCTTTCGGCGGCCCAGCGGTTGATCGTGCGCGGCGCGAAGCTGAACCGAATCGGCTGGACGCCGCTGCACTACGCCGCCTCGGGCCCGGAGTCCAAGTTGGTCGCGCTGCTCTTGGACCGTGGTGCCGACATCGAGGCACCTTCGAGCAACGGCACGACCGCATTGATGATGGCAGCGCGCTATGGATCAGAGGATGCCGTGGACCTCTTGCTGGCACGGGGCGCGAAGTTGGCCGCGCGAAACGTGCAGGGTTTGGGTCCGGCTGACTTTGCGCGGCTTGATGGACGAGAGCGACTCGCCGCGCGCCTTGCCGGATCGACACCCTGACGAGCCCTGATGCATCCTGACAAAGGCCGTCAGTCGCCACGCTCGTGTGTCGGAATTCCGCTGACACGCGGCTTGGCATCCCGGCGACAAGACATGGGCTCAGGTCGTGTCTAGAGTTGCCGATAGGGGTGAAGTCCCGCCTCTGTACTCAGGAGTCACCCGATGCCGCTAACCGCTTCACAACGCAACCCCTTCATGCTGATGATGAATCCCGAGGTCGTACTGGCCGCCATCGAGAAGTCAGAGACGCTCAGCCAACTCAGCCGTCAACTGTGCCGCCCGCTGGACCGCATACCGCCCAACGCTGTCGAGGCGTCCGAAGATTCCGAGAACAAGAATTCCGCGGCTTGATTGAACGAAGGCGCCAAGTTCAGCAGGTGCCTTTTTACGTGATTTTGAATTAGTGACGATGTATATTATGTTAACTAACAAACCGCAGCGGCGAGTCCAGCTCGCACAAGCGCACGACTTCTTTCGCCAGCTCAGCTGCCCCCCGCCCGCCTTCGGCCCAATGGCGCGCGGTGAACACGCCCACACCCATCGCGCCGATCTTCTCGCGCAGCAACACGTGTTCGGCCTCGGTGTCGCTTGCGAAGCGGTTGATCGACGTCTGCTTGCAGTGCCTCGACCTACGGCAAGGCCAACTTGGCTTTGTAGTGGCCCTAGGGCACCAAGTGCTCATCGGCAATGCCCAGTCTTTCGCGTGCCACATCAACAATGCGATGCATGCGCCAAAAAACAGCCCCGCGACGCGGGGCTGTTCAAAAGGATTCGCTGGCGGAGTCGGAGGGATTCGAACCCTCGATGCACGTTTTAGCGCACATACTCCCTTAGCAGGGGAGCACCTTCGGCCACTCGGTCACGACTCCGGCGAAGCCTCGCATTCTAGCCACAAAACGGACGCCGTTTTTCGCCCCGTTTCAAGTTCACGCAGCAGCAGGTGCCCGTTCCAAATCGAAAGCTTTGTGCAAGGCGCGCACCGCAAGTTCCATGTATTTCTCGTCGATCACGACGCTGGTCTTGATCTCGCTGGTGGTGATCATCTGGATGTTGATGCCCTCTTCGCTCAGCGTGCGGAACATCGTGCTCGCCACGCCCACATGGCTGCGCATGCCGATGCCGACGATGGACACCTTGCAGATCTTCGCGTCGCCCAACAGGCGCTCAGCGCCTGTGGCGGGCAAGACGTGCTTTTGCAGAACTTCCATGGCGCGTTGGTAGTCGTTGCGGTGCACGGTGAAACTGAAATCGGTGCGTCCGTCATGCGATACGTTCTGGATGATCACGTCAATGTCGATGTTCGCATCGGCCACCGGACCCAGGATCATGTAAGCGATGCCCGGCTTGTCGGGCGCGCCGATGACGCTGATCTTGGCCTCGTCACGGTTGAACGCGATGCCGGCAACAACGGCTTGTTCCATCTTTTCGTCTTCCTCGAAAGTGATCAGGGTGCCCGAGCGGGCCTCTTCATCCAGCGGAATGTCCCAGGGAGTGAAACTTGACAGCACACGCGTGGGAACGCGGTACTTGCCGGCAAATTCGACCGAACGGATCTGCAGCACCTTGCTGCCCAGACTGGCCATCTCCAGCATTTCCTCGAAGCTGATCGTCGCGAGACGACGCGCTTCCGGAACGATGCGGGGGTCGGTGGTGTACACGCCATCCACGTCGGTGTAGATCAGGCACTCGGCAGCCTTCATCGCAGCCGCCACGGCCACGGCCGACGTATCGCTGCCACCCCGGCCGAGCGTCGTGACGTTGCCGTCGGCGTCCACGCCCTGGAAACCGGTGATGACGACCACCCTGCCCGCAGCCAAGTCGGCACGCACGCGGGTGTCGTCGATGCTGGAGATGCGTGCTTTCGTGTAGGACTTGTCGGTCGCGATCGGCACCTGCCAGCCGCCGTAGCTGACGGCTTCAACGCCCTGCGCTTGAATCGCCAAAGCCAGCAAACCCACGGAGACCTGCTCGCCGGTGGCTGCAATGGCATCCAACTCCCGCAGGGCCTGCGGGGTGCTGGCGTTGGGCATGAGTTCCTTGGCCAGACCCAGAAGGCGGTTGGTTTCGCCGCTCATCGCGGAAGGAACGACGACCAGTTGATGCCCGGCGCGCACCCACTTGGCCACGCGCTGCGCCACGCTGCGGATGCGCTCGGCAGAGCCCATCGAGGTGCCGCCGTATTTGTGAACGATCAATGCCATCGGTGCAGGCCGGTCCTGGACCGGCATCGGTAAAAGAATGGAGAAGAGACGAGGGAAATTGCTTCGGCTTTCAAGCCAGGCAGCGAAACCGTCGGATTTTAGCCAGCTCGCTGAGGCGAAGCTGACAAGTTCGGTGGGTCGGGCAGCCAGCCTGCCGCCAGCTGCACACAACCCGCTGCCAGCCAGTGCCGCGCATCCATGCCCAAACCTGGTACGAACAGCATTTCACCTGCCTCCGTGAACAGCAGCGGTCCGTCTCGCTGCGACGCGTCGATCGCACGTGACTGAAACTGCTTTTTCAAGCTGCGGGCCAGCCCTTTCGGTGCCAGCTGGAAGCGTTCGGAACCCTGGCGAAGACGAATCTGTACGCGTTGCAACTGCTCGGGCGAGACGCCACCTGCGGGCACCTGCTCGATCAGCAACCGTCCCGCCAACCCTGGCACGGGATACTGACCCGACTTGGACAAGTCACAGAGTCGACCTTGCCAGTTGTGCAGCGGTGCGTGGGAAGACTCGACCAGCGTTACCTCCAGGAACTGCGGACATTCCAGTCGCAAGACGCCTCGGTACAAGCGCAGCCAACGTTCGTCCGGCAACTGCCATCGACCCACATCCTGATGCAGTTCACGCGTCAGGCGAGCAAGCAGTGCGTCTGGCAGACCACGATCCAATCGCAACCTGAGCCATGCGCGCAAGGCATTGACTCGTCTGGCTGGCGGAAGCAGTCGCCAAGCCGCCGCAGCGAAGCCATGGTCTTCGGTCAGCAGCGCAGGCAGGTCCATTGCGGCAACCTCGTCGGCCAAGGTGGCAGCATGCTGTGCGTGTGCGATGGCCCCCAACAAGGCGACTTCGGCCTGCGGAAAGGCATCTTGAAGGGCGGGCCAGACCTGCATGCGCAGACGGTTGCGGGCGTACCGTGGATCGCCGTTGCTGTCGTCGTTGACATGGGCCAAGCGGTGTCTGTGCAGGTAGGCATCGATCGCTGCGCGCGGCAGATCCAGCCAGGGCCGCGCCCAAGTCACGCCCGAGTGGTGCGCCGATCGCGGCATCGATGAAAGACCCGCCGGACCGCCTCCCCGCAGCGCCTGTAACAACCAGGTTTCTGCCTGGTCGCCCCGATGGTGGGCCAGCAGCACCAGATCGGCACCTGCCGCTGCCGCCATCGTCGCCAATGCGGCATATCTTTCACGGCGCGCCCAGGCTTCCACGCTCTCGCCACGTTCGGGCGAAACAGGCAGCCGAAACGAATCAAAGCGCGCGCCCCAGCGCCGAGCTTGCCGTCTTGCATGTTCGCGCCAGTTGTCTGCACCATCTTGCAGTCCGTGGTGGACATGCAAGGCCATCACCTCAAGCCCTAGGGGGCGGGCCTGCGCCAGCGTGCAATGCAGCAGTGCCGTTGAGTCGCGACCGCCGCTGGTGGCTACTGCAACGGTACGCATCGATTCGCATCCAAGTGTCCAAAGCGGGCAAGCGAAGGAATTGACGTTTGCGCGTTGGGGCGCAGTGTGCGCCTCACAGCTCAGCGATCCTTGGTGTCGGTGAAGCGGCCGTAGGCGCGCAAACGCTCATAGCGGCGCTCAAGCAATTCCTTGGGCTTGATATCGGCGCTCTGGCGCAAGGCGTCAGCCAAAGCGCGTTTGAGTTGCGCGGCCATCCATGGGATGTCACGGTGGGCACCGCCCACGGGCTCGCTGACGATCTTGTCGACCACGCCCAGCGCCTTGAGGCGGTGGGCCGTGATGCCCAGGGCCTCCGCAGCGTCCGAGGCCCGCTCGGAAGTCTTCCAAAGGATGGAGGCGCAGCCTTCAGGCGAAATCACCGAATAGACCGAGTACTGCAGCATCAGCACCTGATCAGCCACGCTGATGGCCAGCGCGCCGCCTGAGCCGCCCTCCCCGATGATCGTGCTGACGATGGGCACTTCCAGTTGGGCCATCTCGAAGATGTTGCGTCCGATTGCCTCGGACTGGCCGCGTTCTTCGGCACCAATGCCCGGATAGGCACCCGGGGTGTCGACAAAAGTAAACACCGGCAGCCCGAACTTTTCGGCAAGCTTCATCAGACGCAAGGCCTTGCGGTATCCCTCGGGGCGAGACATGCCGAAGTTGCGCAGGGTGCGCTCTTTCGTATCGCGCCCTTTTTGATGGCCCAGCACCATGCAGGCCTGTCCATTGAAACGCGCCATGCCGCCCACGATGGACAGGTCGTCGGCGTAGTGGCGGTCGCCGTGCAGTTCCTGGAAGTCGGTGAAGATTTCGTTGACGTAATCCAGCGTGTACGGGCGCTGCGCATGGCGTGCAATCTGCGTCACCTGCCAGGGCGTCAAGTTCGAGTAGATGTCTCGGGTGAGTTGCTGGCTCTTGGCACTGAGCCGCTGGATTTCGTCGCTGATGTCGACGGCCGATTCGTTCTGCACATAACGCAGTTCGTCGATCTTGGATTCAAGGTCGGAGATCGGCTGCTCGAACTCGAGAAAGTGGCGTTTGGACATGGGAAAACTCCGATCTAGGCACCCGCATCAAGCGGCGGCATCAAGCGGCGGCATCAACGATGCGCGGCTTCTGGGCTGAGGTTGCCCGGCGATCTTGTCGGGCGAGAAGATTTCAGGCGGTTCAGCGTGTCGTTTCAGTACTCAACGGGCACCGGGTCAAGGCTGCGCCAAATATACCAAGTGGCCACCGAACGAAATGGTGCCCAGGCCTCGCCCACTTCACGGGCCTCGGCACGGGACACCGGCTCCCCACTGAAGTAGTTCAGGCTGATGCCCTTGAGCAGACCCAGATCGTCCAGCGGCAACACGTTCGGACGCATCAGGTGGAAGATGAGAAACATCTCAGCGGTCCACCGTCCGATGCCGCGGATGGCCACCAGCTCAGAGATGATCGCCTCATCGTCCATGCCTTGCCATTGCGTCACGTGGACGCTGCCTTGAACAAAGTGCCGGGACAGGTCCTGCAGGTACTCGCACTTGCGGGCGGAAAGTCCTGATTCGCGCATCTTTGGCACTTCAAGTGCCAAAACCGACCCAGGCTGCAGATGCAAATTGGTGCCGCCGACTAGGGCACCAAAGCGGTCCCAAACCGACTGCGCGGCCGTCACCGATATTTGCTGCCCCACGATGGAGCGCGCCAGTGTGGTGTAAGCGTCACCCCGAGTGCGAAGTCGCGCGTCACCGAACTTTGGAATCAGCTTCTTCATCACACGATCCCGACGCGCGAGGTGTTTGCGGGCGTCGTCCCAGAACGCCGGAGTGCCTGCTTCGTGCACCGGTTCCTCAAGCGGTTTGGTTGACATGGGTCAGGAACGTACCCAGGTGGTGCCTTGTGGCGAGTCCTTCAGAACGATGCCTTCTTCCAGCAGTTCCTGGCGAATCAGGTCGGCCGATGCGAAATCACGCCGCGCCTTGGCCGACGCACGGGCTTCGATGCGCGCTTGGATGCCCGCATGGTCGGAACTCACCGCCCCACCCTGCAGAAACGTCGACGGCACTTGCTGAAGGAAACCCAGGATGCCGCCCAAGGCCTTGAGCAGCCCGGCCGCTTGAGTTTTACCGCGGTTGGCCTGAGCCGCCAGGTCGAACAACACCGCCACAGCGCCGGGCGTGTTGAAGTCGTCGTCCATGGCGGCCTTGAAAGCCGCGCAACTCGGTTCGGCCCAGTCGATCACGCTGGGCACCGTTGGCAGTGAGAAGACCTCCAGCGCCGTGTACAGGCGTTTCAGCGAGGTGCGGGTCTCTTCCAGAATTTGATCGCTGAAATTGAACGGGCTGCGGTAGTGCGTGCGCAGCATGAAAAAACGCAGGGTCTCGCCATCGAACTTCTTCAGCACATCGGCAATCGTGAAGAAGTTGCCCAGCGACTTCGACATCTTCTCGTTGTCGACGTTGAGGAATCCGTTGTGCATCCAAGTGCGCACGAAGCCAGCCCCATCAGGGCCTTGCGCACCTTCGCTTTGCGCGATCTCGTTTTCGTGGTGCGGGAACTGCAGGTCCATGCCTCCGCCGTGAATGTCGAAGGGCTCGCCCAGCAGGGCGCAGCTCATCGCCGAGCACTCGATATGCCATCCCGGTCGCCCGGGGCCATAGGCGCTGTCCCACTGGGCTTCAGCCGGTTCGCCCGCCTTGGCCGACTTCCACAAGACAAAGTCCAGCGGATCTTCCTTGTCCGACTGAACGGCCACCCGCTCACCGGCGCGCAATTCATCGAGCGACTTGCCCGACAGCTTGCCGTAGCCCGGGAAGCGGCGCACCGCGAAATTGACGTCGCCACCTTCGGCTTGGTAAGCCAAACCCTGTGCCTGCAGCTTCTCGATGATCGACAGCATCTGTGGCACAAACGCCGTGGCACGCGGCTCGTGGGTCGGCGTGGCGGCTCCGAGGGCGGCAAAGTCGCGGTGCATGGCCGCAATCATTTCGTCTGTCAGCTGGTGGATGGTGATGCCACGCTCGACTGCGCGCCGAATGATCTTGTCTTCGATGTCCGTGATGTTGCGAACATAGATCACGTCGTAGCCGCTGGCCATGAGCCACCGGTAGACCATGTCAAACGCCAGGACCATGCGCGCATGGCCCAGATGGCACAGGT
>Ga0105046_10011404_pt1 | contig 13813 bp, 10 predicted proteins | sample MAT03_FD_78385 | JGI IMG/M metagenome (GOLD analysis project Ga0105046, IMG submission 78385) | Freshwater microbial communities from Lake Fryxell liftoff mats and glacier meltwater in Antarctica - MAT-03 (megahit assembly) | ecosystem: Environmental > Aquatic > Freshwater > Ice > Liftoff... | reverse complement strand
CGAATTGCGATCTATGCGGCTGGCGATTAGCCGACGTATAGATCGCGCGTTGAACTTTTCCGCTTCGTGGGGCTGCGGGTGAGGGTTTGCTGAGTGCAGAATCAATGCGGCTGGCGAAGCGACTTGACGCAGATGATATACCCGAAGTGGCGGCGTGTCACGGCCAGTGGGGCGGTGGCCGGAATTTTCGGTCGATGGGGCTGCAACAGATCGTTCGGATTTATGGTCGAAGGACGTGACGCGCAGCCGCGAAAACAGGCTCGATGACGCGCGTTGCGCAGCGTCAAGGAGATCGGCGGGAGTTGTGATCTCCGGCGAGCGGCGGGAGAGGCTTGCGTTGTCGGGGTCGCATCACGCATCGTTGTAGAAGTCCGGGCGATGAGGACCGTTCAATACAACGTTCCAGCCGGGGCGATCGATTCGGCTCACAAGACGCAACGCGATGTCGCAGTTCGGGCAACGATGTTCACGCCGTGCTTCAGAGGAGACTGCTTCATCCGTCGGCGTTGATTTGACGATCGACAGCAGTTTGCGGCACTCGGCCATGTAGCGTTTGCGATGATGATTGCTGAAGCCGCCGAAACAACGAGTCTTTGTGAAGCCTTTCGGCAGAATGTGAAGACTCCAGCCACGCACGAATTCGATTCCGGTCAGTCGGACCTCATGGGTCTCATCGCTGCCGCCGTGAGTCTTTCCGACCCGCGCCGAAAAAGTAACAATGCCATCGTTGTGACTCACCAGTCGCCGATCAGAGATGGGGCCACCCGACATGTAGCGAGCCAGATACTTCACAACATGTTCCGGCGATGAATTCTCCGGCAGCTTCTGGATGTAGGTGACCCATGAAATCTCTTCAAGCGGCTTCAGCCAGTCGTCGAACGCGGCTCGAGTGTTCAGATTCTCCCACTCACCCGTAAGCTTCAACTCACCTTTTCGGTGCAGCAAACGCAGGCCTTTGAGAAACCGATCTCGAAAATCGACCCGCATGGCGAATCATCAAGTGCATGGCACCTGAATTGGTGGCACCTGGTACCTGAATTGGAGTGCCTGAATTGGCACCTCGGCTTTTGCAGAAGTACCGTTTCGGAACACGACGGTCGAGAGAATCAGCGGACTAACGTCCCCCGCTCGCTGTGGCGGAGATGATCATGAACGGGACCTCGAGCTGCATCGTGGTAACGCTGACCTCAGAGAATCCAGCAGCAGTTAGTAGTGAAGTGTAGAACTCCGGCCGACGGTAGGAACGAAAGAACAGCAGCACCGGCAACAGCCCATACGGCATCGCGTGGAGGCTGATGTCCCAGAGTTGTCGTTCAAAAATCAGGATGCGACCACCGGCTGGCAAAGCATCGAAGCACTTTTTGATGAGGATCTCAACCAGAGGATCGGGCCAGTCGTGCAGGACAGATTTGCAGGTGATCAAATCATGTCCGTTCGGAAACTTTTCTTCGATAAAATTCAGCGGCTGAAACTGGATACGTGGTGCTTCAGCGAACGGAGCGACGTGTCGAGCTCCCACATGGCAGACCACTGGCAGATCCGCCACGGTGGCGTGCAGAGCGGAATTTTGGCGACAAACCTGCAGAGCGAATTCTCCGCTGTTACCGCCCAGATCCAGCATGCGCCGATGTTTGGAAAACGGAAAATGATCACAGCACACCGGAGCCTCGTAGCGGGTCAACATCGTGGTGAGCTGCATCCATCGCGACGTCCGAAGGCAGTTCTCCGGCGTGACTTCATAGCAACGACTGTAGTCGAACAGCTCAAACAGCTTCGACGTCGACATGAATTCTTCGTAGGAACTCAGCAATTGCGGCAACCGTGCAAAAAAATCCGGGGCGACGAGTTCCGAAAACTGCAGCTTTGTTTGCAACAGGTCTCGATACTTCAACGCTGCTTTGAAGGCTGGTGTCAGAGAAACCTCTGGCAAACGATCTGTTGATTCCGTGAGCCGCACAGCGCTAGCTGCGGGTGTGTATTTAGTAGACACAGGAACAACACCCGCGGCGAGCGCCTCGCGACTCAGGTTTGCCTCTAAAGCAATTTCCGGCGAGCGGGAGACGTCCGTCGCATTCTGCGATTGACCAGCAACGCTCAACACGCCAGCCTTGGTTAGCACTTCAACCAAAAATCGAGCACCGGCGTCGTCACACGCAATGTTTCGGAACAACTGCGACTGCACGACAACTTCGCGCATTTCAAGTCGGTCAATGATCCCCAGATCGAATGCTGCCTGTAGAGTTCGGGCCTGCAGGGCATCCTGAAGGAAGGGTTCGATGCTCAGGTAGTCAATGGACATTACGATTGCTTTATGAATAGGTGAGCGGCAAGGCGCTAGCCCAATGGGTCTTCACAACCCGAAACGTCAGTGAGGAATAAATGGCCTACCGGTTTCGCGAACTATCCCTTGCTGACGCAACGGGTTATGATGAATTCAACACTCTGCTAACGCCTTGCCGCTCACAAAAATAAGTGAGTTTGTCTTAGCGATCCTAAGCCGATTTTTGCTGTCCACTCTGAGCCGTGTGGATCCAGTCGAGCAACTCTTCGTGCAGTGGAAGATCTTTCAACGCGACTTCATTCGATTTGAGAAGTGACCGCAAGCCTTGCTGAATCATCGCCGGATCGGCCGCTCGAGCGTACACCGCTGGCTTGGCTGGAAGACGACCGCATCCGGCAAGCAGATAGAGATATTCGGACTCCGCAAAGGCTTCCGGAGCGAGCGGGCCAACGGTTCCGGAGGCATCATACAAAGCTAACCGTTGTTTGATTTTCGCAGAGGATGGTGAGTTGGTCACAGCACGCCAGAAAGGCGAATCCGTTCGTTTGCTCAACGAGTAGTGGAGCTGTGCAAAATCGCCGATCTCATCGACGGCAAGGCCCATCCGTTCGTTGTAGTAATCGACACTCGCCTTGTTGACGGATCGTTCGGGAAACAGCTCCATGAACATTTCAATCCCCAGCAGACAAAGGTGTCGACCGGCTGAAACTAATGCATCCATTTGGCAGGCGGCACTACCGAGACTCAACACATTGTCACGCCAGAATTTTGTCTGACGACCACAATGGGACGCAAAAAACGTGGGAGTGTTTTCATCGACAGCGGGAATGCCGTCCATCAGCAATGACTCATGCAGTTGCTGCCATGCCACTTCGTCTGTCACGAACTGCGACGCAAAGCTGTAGCCGACGTCAATCGATTTTGCCAGATGAAATTGCCACGACCATCCGGCTTCAAGTCCCGTGATCCGAGAGAACGGCGGGACCTGGCGGCGGCCTGGCAGGCGAACGGAGATCCTGCGATCGCACAGCAATCGATCGCTCCAGGACTGGTGTGAATCTGCGGAAACAGCTTTCATCAGTTTCGCTTCGTATCCCGTGCAGTCGACAAAGAAATCACCAGCCACGGCCGCCCCCGTCGTCAGTCGAAGTTGAGCCACTCCGCCTCGACCGTTGGAAGCCACCGATGCGACGTCACTTGTGATCTCTTCAACTCCCGCAGCTAGCGCGATCTGTCGCAACCAAGCCGCGAAGTCATCGCCGTCAAGATGAAATGCGTAAGCACCAGACTGCGAAATCAACGACGGGCCCGAGAATCCATACGGACTTTTCCCCGCCAAAGACGCGCCCCAGTTCAGCGAATATGAATGGAACGGTCGAAGCAGACGACCGGCGGATCGCTCCGCAAACCACGCATCGAAGATTGACAATCCCGCCGAACGAGGTGCTGTGGAAGCAAGCGGTCGCCAGAAATCGCGCTCGGTCTGGACCCAGTCAGAAAACTGAGTCGCGAGGTGGTACGTGCCCTGAGTCTGCTGCATCATTTCATATTCGTCGATCTGCAGGTTACTCAAGAACCCGCGTAACGACGGAAGTGAGGACTCCCCCGGAAACTCTCCCCGTGGCTGTCCGCTGGAGACGACTGTAACTTTGCAATCCAGTTTCCCGAATTGTCGGCTAAGATAAGCCGCCGCCATCCATGCCGATTCATTGTTGCCAACGATTACGACTCGCTGGGGAAGTCGGCCAGCGACGGCTTCGGGCGGCAGTTTCGGGGTGCTTGTCATTTCGATAGGCCTTTTTGAAACTTGAGCCGCAAGGCGCTAGCCGCGGGTAAATGTAGCAGGCACTTTCCAGGTACCGCAGCTCTTAAAAACACATGCATTGGCGGACGGCACACGGAGTGTGCCTGCTACTTTGGCGTGAACTTAAGGAATCTGAATGGCGAGCGGATAAGTAAGTACGCTGAGTTTCGCGTCATTTGCAATAAATCAGGGGATTAACATCCCCCGCTCGCCTTATGTCCCCGCCATTGAGACTAACGCACTACAGCTCACATGCACGAGACGCTTTTCATCTACTCCGGCTTGTATTCCTCTGGTAAACGCTGAAGAAACTCCGTGCAAACGTCCAAAGCTGTCGCCTGTCCATCGATCGACATATCTGACAAATCGCGTACTTGTTGTCGCTGCATTTCAAACAATTTCCGAGTCGTCCTAAGATAGCCTTTGCAGAAGTTCTCTATCCAACGCAGACCATCCTTCGCAAAGTCGTCAGATTGGCTGGTATGCATTTGGTTGCTGAGTTGTGCAATCTTTCGAGCAACGGCAATATCTGCCGGAATATCAATCCAGCACTGAAAATCAATCCAGGGATGGAGTTCCGGATGCAACCGACCGAAGTGGGTCTCGAGCAGCACAATCTGACCGTTGCCAACTCCTGCTAAGCGAGGCGAGCGGGGGATGTTGGTCCCCTGATGCTTTGCCGCTGTGAGATTCGACGTGACAGAATTTGGGCACAGGACCGCCAATTGCGTTATCAATGCGGACAAGTCAAATTCGCCAACATTCGCGCCTCGATTCCACCAGTGATCAATATCATCGAGCGATCGTTCTGTTGTCTTGTTGTAGTCATCTTCGTGCAGCGATACGCAATCCGGCAGCGCAGCGGCGATGTTCTCAACGGCCGTTGTTTTGCCGCTTCCCATCGTGCCACAGATTGCGATAACAATGGTCATGGATTTAGGGAGTCATGAAGAGTTTTCATACTTGATAGTTTTCATTTTCAGGTCAAATACCCCTGAGACAGATGAGCGACCAGGCGTCGGCTCAGCTTACCGAACCCAATTGAACTGAGCCTGAGGCGCTAGCCGATTTCGCGCTGTCGAATCGGCTCGCGCCTCAGGCTCAAAGGGTACTCTTCATTCTGCCGCTCGCCTGACTACGCTTTTGCCAGCGGCGCGTAGATTCGTTTCAGCACTTCTTCATGCAGCGGCAAATCACGCATGGCATGCTGATTTTGTTGATCAATCGCCGACAGGATTCCCTGGATTTGTTCCGAATCAATCGACAACGCCAATGCCGACGCGCGACGTGGGAGTCTGTCGTTGCCAGTCAGCAGGTGATAATAGCTTGTTTCCGGAAACGCTTCAGGAATAAGTGCGTCGAGCGATCCGGCATCGTCGTAGAGGTCCAGGCGACGCTTGAGAGCTGACGACAGATTGGCCTCGCGAGCTGCAATCCAGAAGGGCGTGTCGGATCTCTGACTGAGCCAGTAGTGCATCTGCACAAAGTCTCGTACTTCATCATAGATCGACGCCATGCGAGAGTTATAGTGATCCTGCAATGGTTGCCAGTTCAATCCTTGTGGAAAGGACTTCAGAAACAGCTCAATACCGATTTGACTCAAATGAATGCCGCTGGATTCTAAGGGCTCCAGGAATCCCGCCGACAGACCCACTGCGAGTACGTTGCGATTCCAGAAGTGTGTTTGACGCCCCACTCGCATCTTTAAAAAACGAGGCGTAACATTCGTGTCTGCAATATCCTTCGTCGCGTGTTGAAGCTGCAAACAGGCCTCATCGTCGGAGACGAACTTCGAGCTGTAGACATAACCCAGCCCAACGTGATTCGCGAGCGGAATGTGCCACATCCAGCCTGCGGGCATCGCCTGGGATTTTGTGTACGGTGGAATCACTCGCTTGCCCGGGATCTTAAACGCTACGGCACGATCGCAGAGAAGCTGATCGCTCCAGCTATTGAACGGATCGTTCAGGGCCTTTTGCATCAACACCGACTGAAAGCCCGAGCAGTCCACAAAGAAATCACCTGCGATAACTTCGCCTGATCCCAGCATGACCGATGTGACATCGCCGTGGTCGTTCAAGACGGCGTTCTCAACCGAGCCCACCACTTCATTCACGCCACCAGCCAACGCAAGATCACGCAGCCAGCCAGCCAGGGCTTCTGCGTTGAAGTGGAAGGCGTACGACTGTGTCAGCGTCATCGGTGATTGTGTGGTGAATGAATGTGGGCTCTTGCCAGCCAGCGACGCGGCCCATTGCAGTGAGTACGAATGATACGGACGTCCAACTCCCGAGCGTTTGTGTTCGGCCAGCCAAAACGGAAACAAATCCCGTCCGTCGATTCGTGCGCCGCAAACTCCAAACGGGTGCCAATTGTCATGCCCCGGACGAAGCCAGTCGCAGAACCGAATCCCAAGTTTGTAAGTCGCTTCGCACTTCTGCATCATTTCGGCTTCGTCAGCGCCCAGTGTTTTGAGCAACGACACCAATGACGGAATCGATGCTTCGCCCACACCGATGCCGCGTGGGCCTGGCGGTTCGACGACGGTAATGCGGCAGTCGGACGCTGTCAATACTCGCGCCAGCATCGCCGCGGTCATCCAGCCGGAGGTGCCGCCTCCCACGACGACAAAATTACGGGGCGACTGATTTGTCGGGGCAACCATCCGTGTTCCTTATTTTTACTATCATGCACATCGCGGGATCGGTTTCAACTCGTCTTCATGCCAGCCGTATTGTTTCACATAAGCGGCATTCAAGCCAAGACATTGTTTTGACCCGCAAATGTCGCGAAATGCGCACTGATGAAACCCGTTGCGATTGAATTCGTTCCAGAATCGTGGATCGATCCGAAGTTCTGGCTGATCATTCAGCAATGCGTCAGCGTCTGAGCCGAGCAGGCAATGCGGGAAATTCTTGATCTCGACCTGCCTGCCGAAGGCTCGCGCCAACTGAATGGCCTTGCGAAGAAACGGACGCACTTCAAGGTGTGAAACAAGCAGCTTCGGATCGCCCTCTTCCTGCATCGGCCAATAGCTCCAGAAATCCATTTCGACGAGATTCGGAATGTCTTTGAGGAGTTCGACAACATTCGGTAATGTCTGGTAGCTGAGTCGAGTGACGACCGTGTTTGTCAATTGCTTAACGTCGGTGAAGTTGGCCAGGTTGTGAATCCCCTGCAGCGTTCTATTGAAAGAGCCGGGCACTTCGGTAATGAAGTCGTGCGTCTCGGCGTTGTCGGCAGTCAGGCTGACAAAGAATTCGTCAATGCCCGCGTCGATCAGAGTTCGGCAGTAGCCAACGTCGGCCAGACGCATGCCATGGGTCTGAATTCGGACATGCTGAAAGCCGGCATCCCGAGCCCTCTCGGCCATCTGCGGCAGGTCAGCTCGCAGTGTCACTTCGGAGCCCGTCAGAATCAGCCCCTTCCATTTTTGCTCGCGGCGATTTTCTTCCAGCAGCGCGCTGAATTCGGATTCATCGGCAGGCGTAAGCCAATCCATGGTCTCAAGTATCATGCAATGACGACACTTCAGGTTGCAGCGAAAGTGTACGGTCATTTCCACGTAGTCAGCGTGGTTGAAAAATCCCATCGAGATTGCCTCTTTTCGCTGCGTTTAATAACGCAGTTCAACGGCAATCGTCGGACCCGTCAAGGCCAGATTTGACCCAATACCGTAGACGTCATCGGAGAGTGTCGAACTCATCCAGTATTGTGTTTCCCACGCCGTACGAACTTCGAACTGCCATGTAGAAGACAGGTTACGAGTCCATGCAATGCCCATTTGGTGATCAGCGATCGTCATCACTTCGTTGCTGAAGTCTCCTGCAGGCATGTAAACCAGCGGGGCATTGTTCCTGATGCCTCCGAACAATATGGAGCCTCTGAGGTTTCCGAACAGGCTGACTCCACTGTCGCCGAGATTGCGTCGTCCGCCAACGGACATCGTGGGGCCAATACCCTCAAAGGTCACGGTACCCACACCGAACAGTGTTGCCACATCGCTTCGGTACTGGAGGTTTCCATAGCGAATACCTCCCGAGAGCTGCATATCAAAGTGCCGAAGCTTTTGATCGAGCGTCACTTCGGTATCGATCGCTTCCATTCGAATTCCAAAGACTGCTGGAGTGAATGGCGGGGCAATTTGAGCCTGATACGGGGGTACATAATTGAATGTGTGTTGATATGACCAATAGCGAGCACGGACTCCAAGTCCGGAATCTCCGCGATACCCGAGTACATATCGAACGTTTGGCACCCACGTCCCATTGATTATTTTTGACGCTGCTCCCGCGCTCGCGAACGCAGCCGGTGCACCGCTGAGGTGTGGTTTCAAAAACGTCACTTCAACAGACCCAAATAGTCTGCCAGTTCCAATATCCTGCTCCTGAAGCTGTTGCTCAAGCATGCCGTAGGAATTTGAATTGGAATACTGTTCAACCTGATTTAGCTGAGACTCCAAACGCTGAATCCGAGTTTCGAGCTCGACATTCTTCTGTGCCATCGCTGATTCGAAAAGAGAGGTCTCTTCAGCCGGCATTGAGGTGAGGAATGCAGGAGTGCCTGATGGATTGCTTAACGCCACTTGATCATCGGCACCGGATGCCTTGGCGTGGGCGGCGGCGGTCACACTGAGCACCAGCATCATTGATGTGCGTAGAATTTTCACCGCCCAATCCCTCCCTGGATGACTCCGACGTCTGGGGCAAGTCCCGACGCCATTTGCCCGCTGAGGTTGAGAAAGAAAGATTTGTGGAACTCTTCCATTCACATCCGTCCTGCAACGGAACACATGTCGGCTGAGATCGACTATTCTCCGGGACAGCTTTGACGCCACATTTGCTTAATCCGGCAATGCTGGCGGTAGTTCACTTTGGTTCGCTGCGACAGGAATATGCAGAACAAGTTATCACGGGTAATCCCGCCCTTTTTTTATTAATGTTGAATTTGTCATACGTTATATCCCCGAAGGGTTTCTTGAATATCGTGCTGAGACAGGCGGCAGATTGAAAATTACCAATTGAGCCTGAGGCACTAGCCGATTCGACAGCAAGAAATCAGCTAGCGCCTCAGGCTCAAGGCAATTTCGTTCCCTATATTTATTGTTGCCGGTTACAGTGAATCACGCATGAATAGTTCATGCAAAATGAACGGTCCATTTGACTGTTCGATCTCAAAAAGGCGGGTTTTGTCAGTTGCGGCAGTAAAAAACTCCTCACGCAACAGGACCGTCCACTCGCGCGACGTTGTAGAATTTGTACTCGTGCGAGTCGTCGCTGCGATTCGCCCGTTGATTGCTATTGCGATCTGTACCGGCGAACTGATTTTCGGACCTTCGAGAGAACCCAGGTAATACGACGGAACGAAATCTGGCTTGGCAGCATCGTACTTTTCTCCGCCCCGCTCCAGGTTAACTGTCCAATGTGATGCCGATCCAATATTCGAGGCTGTAATTTCTTTTCCAACAAGTTCCGGGATTGTATTCATATTCCACAACCGATCATCTTGCCCACCGGTGCCAAAGACAGCCACCATTCGATCGACATAGTCGAAGCGTTGCGAAAACTCCGGATCGACAACGATCGTCTGATCGCCTTCAAGATGCATCGTTTTTCGAGGTCGTTCATGAAAGTTCTGGGCAACCAGAGACTCTCCATCGACCGCATCGGCTAAAGGCAACTTGATGATGTCTGCGATTGTCGGCAAGACATCAATCGTCTCAACGTTCATATCGCTGGTTTGCCCGATTTTTTGGTTCGGGAGTTTGATGAACAATGGAACTGACATCAGATCAGCCACGGTCGCGTTGGTTGGCGTTCGTCGCTCCTGCCCAGGAACAAAGGCCATTCCATGATCCGCGACTACGATCAACAGCGACCGATCAAACTGGTCGATTGTTTCCAGACGATCAAGTATTCGTCCAAGACATCGGTCGGCGTATTGCAGCTGCAGCAAATATCGCTGCCACCCATATTGGACCATCAATTCATCGGGCCCCCAGAGTTCACCCAATTCCCCGAACGCTCCTGCAGTGCCTTCAGATATCCGCGAGTTGCGGATGTACTCTTTGCCAGAAGGCAGATGGCTCCACGGATCATGCGGGACCACAAGATGAAGAAAGTTCAATCGGGGTTTGTCCGACTTCACGAGTGTATCCGTAAAATGCCGAATCTGAATTTCGTGCTCTCCATCCCATCCGTAGATAATCAAGCCTTTCGATGGGACCTGCAAACCTGGCTCGTCCGGCACAAATCCGAACCAGATTCGCGGGATGTGAAGTTGCAGTAATTCGAAATCGTCCGGCAAGATTGTGGCGAGATAGACTTGTGCCAGAATGGACGTCAGTTCTGACAGTTGCTCAGCATATGACGAATGCTTTTCGAGAACTCGAAGTTCCGGCGGACAAAGACGAGTGAGCGGCTCGAAGACGGTCATCTCGAATTGCCCCGAATCGTGAAGCAGCCGAAACAGGTTCTGCGGATGGTTGCTCTCCACGGGACTGACTTTTGCCGCATCTGGAAGCTGCCCGGTCAGTATCGCTGGCATCGCCTGCGTTGTTCGACAATGGACCGATGTTGCGTTCCGGTAGAAATTGCTATGCCTTGCAAGTTTCGCGAATGCAGGGTAGCGGACAGTATCGATTTCATGCTGCTCGTTCAACAACGACATAGCACACAGTCCGTCGAATGCGACGACAACAATAGGCACGGGGTTCGCAGCTTGAGTGCCAACGGATCTTTTTGGTGCCATGCCGAAAATTTCGGCCTGCATGGCTGGCTTCAAAAAGAAGCTGATGGGGAACAATACGATCCCAATTGCAGCAATGTTGAGTAGTTGCGCGGGCCATTCAAAACGTTGATAAAGCCATGCTCCACCGATGGCCAGCGGCAGACTTATTGCTGCCAGCAGAAAATCCGGGACACCTACTTGGCGCAAACTGAATCGCCATTGAAGCCATTGCAGAGTCAGGTTGACGGTTAGGGAGAATAGCAGCGTTGCTGAAGTCGCAAACATGAACTGTGCGGACTTCGGCATCTTTAGCCAACGCAACATTGCAATCGCCGAAACAACGAAAACCGGTGCGGCCATCAAATAGATGAGCAGAGATGAAATGACTGCAATTCCAGAAAAGCCCTCGAGTCTTAAGAATTCGGGGTTTGCTCCCAAACGATCAAGGATCGGTTGTGCGACAGCAAATGAATTCAGTGCCGCGATGTGCAGGAAGCAGATCCACAGAGACTTCATGACGCGTACGCTTCCCATAAAATCTTTATCAAAACAGAATCAGCCGAAAATCAGTTTCTGGGTTGCAGCCAGAACAAGGAACGCATGCCGTCCGCAAGAGGCAGTTCCTTGATCACAATGAAGAAGCGATCGACATGGTGGCGAAACGCTTCAATGCTGTAGTCAGAAAATACGTCTTCTCTGTTCGCCAGCAGTTGCTGAACCTGAGCGTCCCTGCGATCAACATATTCCAGAACGACTGTTGCCTGCAGCGAAGCCAGCCAATCGATCACATCGGACAGCAGTAAATTACTTCCAATGACGAGATGGTGGATTAGTGCAAGGCAAAACACCAGCTCCGGTTTTGACCTTTGTTCAAGCGATCGACGTTCCTGCAAGCGCCAACCCAGTGATGGACTCGGATCTGCAAGATTGCAGACCAATGGTGTAATCGTTCGATCGCCTTCGGCGTTCAGAGCTCGAAACAATCGGTCTACAGTAAGATGGTCGGAGTCAATCGCGAGGACTGCGTCGGCGTGTAGGGCGGCCAATCGTGAATAACGACCCTGATTACAACCAAGATCCCAAACCGTCTTCCAGGTTTTCACGTTGCCTGCACCAGACTGCAAAGATCTGGATCGACAGACTTCTGAGATAAATTGTTCCTTGATCACCGCATCGCGCTGCACAGGCGTTGACGATTTATCGTAGTCAGACCACGTCGATTTTTCGGCTTTCCACTTCAGGCGTTCCACGATCCGCCGCAGACCCTGCACATTGCTGATGATCATGTCGCGACTGAAGCCGCTGGATTTCATGGACTCCGCCAGCTTCGGCTTCGCTGTCTTTTGGCCCTGGAACTTCGCATGCAGCCAGACATGTGAAAATGCTCCTCTACGAAACATATCAAGCATTGAAAGCAGTGAAGAAAAGTCCCGAGGCGAGATGCCCTCCAGTGATCCTCGCAGCCACGGTTGAAAATCAACATTCTTCCAGCTCTGAAGCATCAACGGATACAGGAACATCTGGCAAAACTGACGGTAACCATCCCAGATCTGCCCAGGCTGCAGCGGTACAATGGAACTTGTATCAATAAACGTCGGACATGATCCTATGAACTGCACATTGTACGGCGTCGCGTCTTTAAGAATTGCATCTTCATGCAGCGCCTCATTGAGCAGGTCAAGTGTCAGCAACGCCGCAGCGAGCAGCATGCTGAAGGTCCATTCGAACGGCCACGTGATCACAGGCACAGTTTCGTGTTTCAACACGGCTGCGGAGTCAAGTTGGGACTTCGGGACAGCAACCGTAGATACGCGTTCCGTTCGGACGAGTGAGCCGGAAGTCATTGCAGACTGGACGAAGGATTTGTGCGCGATAGCAGACCAGGCTTTGAATCCGTCAGCTCCAAGAGCCCGAAATACCTGCCCGTTGCAATGAAAGATTCGTCCGGATCGATCCCGAAAGGATCCGTATTCGAACGATGTAGAATCTGTCATTGTGGATCGGCTAGTTTTCAATCGGTGCGATTTCAGTCGTTGGCTTGACATTGGCGTAGCGAAATGATCGCCACAAGTGCCGCACGAAAACATACAGACCAGCGCTGCCGCCAACAATCGCCTGGAGTAGCATGCTGCCCGTACCCGGATCTAAATACGCGAGTGTGGATAAATATATGTTCATGAGTGTGAGCCATGCGTTCACTGCTCGCGACGTGCGGCCAACGAAACGCGAATAATTCCCTGGATTTGCGATATTTTCAGTGGAAACACTCCAAACAAAATCGCAACTATCGCTCTGCACCTGGACTTGCATTCAACCAATCTGCAACAGAACTTGCCCTCATGAACCAACCTCGGGCAACGGCAGCGTCGCGGATTCTTTAAATATTTCCCGTGAGAATCTCGCGGACCTATTCTGCAAATGTTTTTCTAAGGATTCGCCCGCCACGGATGGCGTAGCTTTAATTTTTACAAATTGACGCATGTCTCAGAAAACTCCCCGGCCGTTTATCTGAGCACATTTACGGCAAAACACATGACGAAAACGAGCCCCGCGTGTGACTCATGGAATTTTCCGATTTCCGCGTTGCTCAGAATTCTGGGAACATACCCCGAAAGACGTGCGCGATTCCATGACGTTAACCCACTCGACGTCACCACGCGACACGACGAACTTTTCTGATGCGAGATGAGAATTGTCTGCGAAACAAGCTGCGACGTGTCATCGCAACATGGTTCCAAAAGCTGCAATCTGCCTTGTTAGTGATCGAAAAATCTTTATTTGCGACCCGGAGATCTTGCGAGTCCAGCCTGCGACGCCACAAAAAGAATGCGTTCAGCATGCATTGAGCAAAACAGCGATTCGACATTCCCATTCCACGATGTAGCGAGTGGGTGTCTGAAAAATGGCTTCGCGGCTTGATTTCAGCCTGCGGGCACACCCTACGCCAAATGAAGACTTCATCTTAGGCGACAACAGAGTCTGCCGCATGTTTTCTGAGG
>Ga0105046_10011402_pt1 | contig 13814 bp, 13 predicted proteins | sample MAT03_FD_78385 | JGI IMG/M metagenome (GOLD analysis project Ga0105046, IMG submission 78385) | Freshwater microbial communities from Lake Fryxell liftoff mats and glacier meltwater in Antarctica - MAT-03 (megahit assembly) | ecosystem: Environmental > Aquatic > Freshwater > Ice > Liftoff... | reverse complement strand
TGCATTAAACGCCAGACTTCGGCGTTCCCCGGATCCTCGAAATGGTTCTGCTCCATGAAGCAGCCAGCCAGGGAAGATGTAAAGATCACCGACGCACGGCTTAAAGCTGATCAATGAACGCGAAAAACGCTGTTTGCCGCCGATGAGGAAATTGATATAGCCAGCTTGCCGCCCGTTGATGTAGTTCCTGTGTTCTTCTTCTGGTGCCAACTCGGGCACTTTCAGATAAAGGACTCCTGAAATCTCACCCGAATGAAAATGTACCGGACTCGGTGTCCCAGCGTATTGACTGACAACCCAAAAGACATCGAACTCTATTGCACCCACATCGTCGTTTTCGACACCACGTACGTAACGTCGAATTGATTCGGCGACGACATTGGAGAGTGAATCATCTCCGCCGTAGTCGCAGGCGGATGACGACAAATGGAACTCAGCACCTCGCCCTGGCGTTAGAGTTTCATCAGCAATCGAATTCAAATGGTCAATTAGATCGGCAGAAAGTTTTGTCCGGGCAATGAATGGCCCAAAAGGAGACAGGAAGTCCATTTGAGGCACATCATGCTGACTGAACGTCACCAGTTCAGACGCCTCATATTTCTTGAGACGTCGCGTTTGCTCAGACGGATTCATTTGCAAAGACCATCCTGAAAAGGGCTGAAAGCCGCGGGAACGCTGCGAGTTTATAATCTTTGTGAGCGGCATGCGTGAGCTTGCAGGCTGTCGATTTAATCCTAACCCGAAGCGTCAGCGAGGGATGCTTGGCGAAAAACGCTGATAATTTTATCCCTCACTGACGTGTCGGGTTGTGAAAACCCACTAAATCGACAGCCTGCTTGCCGGTACATGAACGCCATTGAGTATTCGTTACCACTTCCAGTCAGTCACGCCTTTTAGATTTTGAATGCACTCGGCTGGCCATTCGCCACGACTAAGACGAATAATAATGTTCGCGCCCAAAGCCCACGTGTCTTCGTGCGATTCGTTGTCCATGCCTGCAATGTGGCCGCTGAGCAATACATTTGGCATCGACATCAGTGGACTGCTCGCTGGCAGCGGTTCCACTTCAAACACGTCAAGGCCTGCCGCTCGAAGTTTGCCAGACTTCAGAGCACGAATCAAGGCCGCTTCATCGATCAATGGTCCGCGAGCCGTGTTGATGACGACCGCTCCATCTTTCATCGTCGCGATGGATTTGTCATTGATCATATGCTTCGTCGTTGGTGTCATCGGTGAATGCAGCGAAACGAAATCAGACTTGGCCAGCAGATCCTCCAGCGACACCATCGTGATGTCGTACTGCTTTACGAAATCCGCTGATGGATACGGATCAAATGCCAGTACCTTCATACCCAAACCGACCGCGCGTGTGGCTGTGGCTTGGCCAATCCGGCCCAGTCCGACAAGGCCCAATGTGCATTCAGAAATGCGAGGCAACGGAATACGTTTCCACTCGCAACGTCTGACTTCCTGATCCAGTGCCGGGAAACCTCGGCCAATCGCCATCATCATCGCGGTGGCATGTTCGGCAACTGCATGATGATTCACTCCCGGAGTCGTTGCGACAACAATCTTGTGTTCGTCGCAGGCTGTCAGATCAATGGCGTCAAATCCGACACCCGCCCGGGCCAGCACGCGAAGCTGTGGACTCGCCGCAATCACGGCAGCGGGATACGGCTCTGATCCGGCGATAATAGCATCGAATCCCTGAATCACTTGCGTCAGGACTTCGTTGTTCCATAAATCCTGAGACCGATCCGGAACCACGCATTCGTATCCGGCATCTGCCAGGAGTTTGAAATGAGGACCGGTCTCACCATTCAATGCCGTACACAAAACGCATACCATAAAGCTTCCCAGATAAGCAAATTTGGTTAAGAGTGGTAATAATTTTCGGAGCGGTCTTTGAACGCCGTCCTATGGAAATCCCAGAGAAACCCGGATCATTCAATGCGGAACGTATCAGTCAGTCTAAATGCAGACAATCAGATCGAGGTCCAGGTCGGCAGCGAATCCCGCGCGGGGGAAAGTTATTATCTTGGACTCCAACCAGCCAGCGAGAATCATGATTTCCGTCCCGCCACAGGCACGATGCAACTGGTTGGCGAATGGATCCGATTGCTCACCGACCTGAAAGATGGTCAGCAGTTGTTTTTGCCATTCGATTTTTCCGACGAGTACACTCGATGGCTCACATTGCATCGCGAAGGTCGGGACGTCACGATCATCTTTGGCTGGGCCACGGTCGAAGGCTGGTCGATCTCCCCACGAGATTTGTCTCAATATGCGTATGGCGTTCCAGGCTTCATGACTGATGAACCATTTCTTCCGCAGACGTTCTACCTGCCTCGCGTCATCAGCAATCTCCGCAATTGTTACGCGATTCTGGCGGAGCAAGCCTGTCACGAAGAAATGCATCCCATGCCCGGCGGCGAAATGCTGACGTAGATATCAATATGGCCACCGAAACAGCATTCTCTTTTCACCGAGTCACGCAGCAGTTCGACTTGAACGCCAGTCCCGTATTTCGAGATCTCAATCTCTCGATTGACGCCGGGCATTTTGTCACGATTGTTGGTCCGTCTGGATGTGGAAAATCGACGTTGCTGCGACTCATCGCCGGGCTCCAATTACCCACATCCGGAAGCGTCGAACGAAATCAGGGCCGTCTCGGGGAATCCGTCGGCTTCGTCTTTCAGCATCCTACGCTGCTGCCGTGGAGAACAGCCGAACAGAACCTGCATCTGCCACTGGAGCTGGGCACTGCAAGTTCTGTTGATGCGACTGCCAACTCCGGCCATACAACAACTCAACAACTGCTCGAACAGGTTGGACTGTCGGCTCAGGATGCAACCAAGCGTCCGGCTCAGATGTCTGGCGGGATGCAAATGAGACTCTCGCTGGCCCGAGCCCTCGTGACAAACCCGCGCGTACTGCTGCTGGATGAACCGTTCGCGGCCGTCGATGACTTTCTACGCATGCGGCTCCAGGAGGATATTCGCCGACTGCATGAGCATCGAAAACTGACAACAGTCCTCGTCACTCACAACATTCAGGAAGCCGTTTTCCTGAGCGATCAGGTGGTCGTCATGGCAGGTTCTCCGGCTGAAATCAAATCGTCGATTGCCATCACCTGGCCAGGTTCACGCGACGCGGCGTTCCGCAACAGTGACGCATTGATTGATTTCACGCGACAGGTGAGTCGATTGCTTTTTCCGGATTAAAGGGAGTTCACCATCAGGAGTCGGTGATCCGGAAGACATGAATGACAGGCAATGATTCAAACTCATTGTCGTTAGTTTTTCCGGCGTCAACCTGAACCAGGTAGAGCAAATTCCTCTGACGGTCATAGGCAATGCCGCCAACCTGTTGACCACACGTGTTAAACATGTACTGGTTCGGACCACCGCCTTCTGATGTTTGATCCCATCGCATCCAGGGGGTTAGCCCGAGTGGGCGCATGGCTCCGTTGGCGGTCCGAATCAAGCTGGCGGGTGAATAGAAAATCAACTCAAGTTCATACGGCGGGCCATGGTAGCCCTTGTCCGACGTACAGTCTTCCGGCCGCGCTTCTCCGTAGTAAAACGCACCGAGTGATTTCCTTCCGGCGATCACCACGGCTTGTTTGTTGCCGAGTGTCAGCCACGCTCCTCCAGTCCAGCGATCAGCCGGATGGTGGCCGGCCATTGGCACCTCCTGAGAATACCACGCGAGCGGAACGGCACTCAGGGAAGTTCCGATCGGAGTTCCTGAAGGCGGCAGAGAATATGCGAACATCGCAGGTCCCTGACTCGATGCCTGTAATCCCGTGCTGATCTGAAGCCCAGAAATCAGATTTCGGCCACCAAACCAGCGAGTCGACTCAGCAGGCGGAATTTCAAAGATGTAACCGGCATGCTTGTAAGAATTCCATTCGGGATTTGCTGAATTCACCGGCCCCAGATGCCACGGTCCTTCCAGTGCAGGCGACCGAAGATTCAGATCAGATCTGCAATGCGACAGATAGTCAATGTTTTCAACATTGTAATACTTGTACATCGTCCAGTGCATCTTGCCGTTCGTGACGTGCAATCCACCAAGGCGAAAGTGTTCGGAAGATCCGTTCGTCATCTTTTTCAGCAGCCCGTGCGAGATATCTCCAAACGGCTGAAGAAATTCAGAAACCGGCAGGTCATCTGCGTTTTTATACTTCGAATTCACCGGGGCTGGAATGGAGATCTCGGCAATCATTTGTTGCTGTTGGTGGCCAACCAGATAAAGAGACCCCGGAAACCCATCGTCGAGTCCGTCGGGGTCACCGTCATCGCGATAGGCGATTCCCCAACCTCCATATGAAAATGTCGTTCCTTTGCTCTCGCCGCGCGGAGGAAGGAACGCGCCGAGGTATTCGAAGTTTCCAGGAGTAATCATTTCGGGATGGAGGCTGGCGGGATGTCGCTGTGTTTCAGGCAACGTCTTCAGATCCTGCGAAATAATATCCGCAACTGGCGACAGCGCAGTGTTCTGTTCTGTGACGTCTGCATTGACATCTAACGATCTGCCAACGTCAGTTACCGGCGTCTCGACGCCTTCTCGTTCAGTCGCCGCTCGCGCCACGGCAGTTCCGCCGTACTGCGTCGGCCAGCGCTGAGCATTGTTCGGAAAGTAGCGAACTCCCAGAACCATCATGCCAGCCATCACGACTGAAGTCAGGATTACATTCGAATTTCGCATTGCGACAACTAACTGCTAAAGACGAAGACAGAAATCAGTATCCTGTATCCTGTATCCTGCGTCCGAACGACATCGAGCGCGCAGAATCTCCCGGCTGATTTCAAATCTATGTCTCAGACAGGAAACGGAAGTCCGTCCGATTCAAACGAACCGTAAAAGCTGCGAGGATCAGGCAAAGAGGTCTGGTTATGCGGAATATGCTCAACGTGCAGTGTTGAAAGACATAATAAGTTGCGGAATTTTTGTGCCTCCGCATATCTCAACAAGCGAAGTGGCAGTGCCCGAAAAAGAACTGCACTGGACAGAAGTCCCTGGATTGCGAATAGAATCACGCAAAGCTCGCCACAGAAAACCTCGACAAATTTTAAGGTCTAAACATGAAGCCTATGAACCTGAACGTGATCCTTGGTCTGTTGGTCGGAACATTTTTGTTCGCAGCCGCAGATGGCAGCAGCGCGACGGCCGCCGACTTGAAGACTGACTGGAATCAGTTTCGTGGGCCAAATCGAGACAATCTCAGCGAGGAAACCGGACTGGCAGATTCATGGCCAGACGGCGGCCCAGAGTTGTTGCAGACAATTACCGGTATCGGCGAAGGTTATGCATCGGTTTCGCTGGTCGGCGAGTTGATGTACACGATGGGGAACGTCGATGGCGGCGAACAAATCATTGCATTGAATCGGAAGACTGGCGAGATCGTATGGAAGGCACGCAATGGCGATGAATATCGCGAAGGGCAGGGCAACGGACCTCGCGGAACCCCGACTGCCGTAAACAGAATGGTCTACGCACTGGGTGGCAATGGTGATCTCTCGTGCGTGAACGCCAACAGCGGCGAAGTCATCTGGCACGTGAATATCCTGAAGGAGTTCGGCGGTGGAAACATCACATGGGGCATCAGCGAATCTGTGCTTATCGACGATGGCAACGTGATCTGTTCACCCGGCGGCAAAGATGCAACAGTCGTGGCACTCAACGCTAAAACCGGCAAGGTGGTCTGGAAGAGCCTGGTTCCCGAACAACCACAGGCATCCTACGCATCACCAGTCGTAGCAACTATTGGCAAAGTAAAGCAGTACGTAATCTTCACCTCGAAAGGCATCTGCGGAGTCCGTGCAAAAGACGGAGAACCACTTTGGGGACAGAACCAGTCATCCAACGGGACCGCAAATTGTGCGACACCGCTGGTATCCAATAACTACGTGTTCAGTTCTTCAGACTATGGCACCGGCGCTGAACTGGTAGAGCTCAAGGCTCAGGGCAACAACGTCAAAGCCAAACCTGTCTACTTCACAAAAAACATGAAGAATCATCACGGTGGTATGGTGTTGCTGGACGGTTATGTCTACGGTTCCAGCGGCGATCTTTTGTCATGCGTGGATTTCAAAACCGGCAAGCCAACCTGGCGCGAACATGGAATGAAAGGTTCCGTCGTCTACGCGGACAAGAAAATCGTCTTCCGCAACGAACAGGGACCGGTCTTACTACTGGCTGCTGATTCTGAAGAGTTCAAGCAACTGGGACGCTTTGAACAACCCGATCGCAGCGACCGTCCAGCATGGGCTCATCCGGTCATCGCCGATGGTAAGTTGTATCTGCGGGATCAGGACAAGTTGCTTGTCTATAGTATGAAGTGAGCAGACTATCCCTAACCCAAGAAGTGCCACTCACAATTTTGCCAGTGGCAATTTCAAATGGAATCATCTTCTGATGTGAGTTTGTTGCCATCATCTGCTACTCCTAACATTGGGGCATTGAACTCCTGCAGCAACTTCGCTTGATCGATGGCTGGGGGAAAGTAGACGTATTTCAATTTGAATTGTTTCGCCATGTCCTGAATCCTCCTGTAGAACCACCGAAGCAGCTGTGCTGCCTTGAAGACTCCGTTGGTCAATTCAACGAGTGACTCGGCATCGACGATCCTTAATTGCCTCCCCAAGTCCAACGTCATGGATCGAATTGGGCCTTCGTGTTCAATCCAATCTGAATTGATTCCAGCAAAAGATTCAAGACTATCAAGCTTTCGCAATTGGTTCTGTTTGATGTACGCAGAGAGCAAAGTGTATTCAGTTTCACCGGTTTTATGTTCAGCAACGGACTTGACCAAGTATGCGATAGAGTCAGCGATTTCGCGTACTGCGTCGAATCGCATAAACCCTGGAGAGGAGTAATGAAGAGCTGTCAGCCACATACGATCTTTGTGGGGAATCTCCTTCAAGAGAATGTTGTTTGCATGGTACCCACTGAATCCGCCACGAAACGGAAGTGTGCCAAAATCAGGTATTCCGTGACGGAGATGTGAGTACATGAATGAGTAGCAATAGCGGATGTTTTTCTCGAATTCAAATAGTTTTTCGCCTTCCCAGTTTCCATCCAATACGACGACAAACGAGTCGGCCTCTGTATCCGGTTGTGGATGAACAAACACGCCAAGTTTTGGCTTATAGGCTGAAGGAATTGCATTGCAGTCGAGCAAGCGGATCACCGAGACCTTGGCGTCTTCCCCGCAATCAACGAAGTAGACGAAATCGTCCTCCACGGCCTTTGGAAGCACAAGGTGAAGTGGAATCAAGCCATTCCTTAATCTCAAAGCAGTGGCTTCAGAAACTCGTGCAAGCATCCAACGCGTTATGGTTTGGTTGGAATCGCACCAGAAATAGAGGAAGCTACCGCCCTTTGGATGCGAATATTCCGAGAGAATCGGCGTTCCAAAACTGATGAGATCTCGATACCAAGTCAGCCCTTCGACAGGCAACCGGTCGAGAAGTATTCCGTCAAGTTTAATCATTGAATCAATGCCACTTCCGAACTTTGTTTTGAAAGCTCGAAATCCTTTGACTGGAACAGGTTGAAATGTCCGTCGGCATTCGGATTCGTCTGAAGACCATGATGTTCATTCAGCTGAACCGTAGCAACATGTGTTCCTACCGTTTCCGCAAACCTGGCACTCGTCCGAGAAATCCTGGAATAAAATGTGATCGCGTGTTCTTGGGTGGTAAAAAAAGACAAACCCCATGAATCACAATGCTTTGGGTGCCCAGGTGGAAATCGTCCAGGAATAATGACTGCAGGTGGCAGATTGTTGTTTGGATGATCCAAATCCTCTTGGACAAATCTAAAGGCGATCCGTTTTCTTGCAATGGCTTCAGCTGGCGGGCAAAAAGGTGTTCGAAGAATCTCTGTTGCAAATCTCATCATTTCGAACTTTCGTGCATTTGTACCACATCCAAACATCTGTGCTGAAGGGAATCAACCAAAGGAGCCTACCATAGTAATCGCCAATCCTTGAATACCGGCGGATTCTGCCAAAAGACTCACGAACAAGCAATTCAACCTTGTGGCGTGACACCAGCAACGAGGTACTTTGCCCATCCAGCTCAATGGCAAATGTAGCCGGTCTTCGTTCTGAGGAGCGTTACAGAATGCAAGAGCCGCGAACACTTGAGACTTCAATATAGAGATTTCCAGGCAAATAACGCCGAGGTGAACGGACGCCAGGACAGGGCAGAACGCAAAGGCCATCCAAGGTCTTGAAACTACGCAAGCGGATGGTAGCATGGAATGCATGCGAGAAATTCCATGGAGTTCCGGATCTGTTGCAGGCGAAAGCATGCGTGTCCCTGCGCTGTCCGACAATCCAGCCAAACTCGCATGCGTATTATCAAGCAGGCCAGAGTCTCATTTCTTGACACCAGTCACATTCACACCGCTGCCAATCAGCAGATTGTTCTCATACGTCCAGCGGTAGAACCGCCCGATTTTTTCCGGCGGCAAGACAGTCAGTTCGCCGAAACCAGCTCCGTGAAACCATATACTCAGTTCGTCCACAGTGTGGTGAAACTGATACTTCGGGGCCCACCAGTCGAAAGTATCGCAGACGCGGTTTTCGTAGCTCGGATGAGCGCTGAAATTCACGAACTTGTTGAGCGTCCGGTTGACGACTGGTATACCTCCCAGGATCGCTCCGACATGGCAAAATGGCATCAGAACCCATGACGGCAGTTTGGTTGTGATCGCTCGCAAACCAGTGTTCATGATCTCCTGCCACCACTGGTTTCTGCGATACAGCCACACCGAATATCGACCACCAGGCTTGACCATTTTCGCGACCGCATCAAACACGGATCGCGTATGAGCATCGTGATGCATCACGCCAATGGAAAACACAAAATCAAACGACGCGGGTTCAAAAGGCAGATGCTTTAAATCGGCCTGAACGAACTGCACGTTCGGCAGGTGCCCACACAACTGAGCTGCCTTATAGACCGCTCGTGTATGATCAGCCCCGAACACGGTGGCACCAACTTCACCACAGACCTTTGCGTAGCGGCCTCCACCGCACCCGGCGTCAAGAATTCTTTTCCCGGCCAGTTCACTGATGGACATTCCCGTCTTGGCTTCAAACGTCGCGCGATCTTCGTCGTCATGCGCGACGTCGAAATGAGTCCACTGATGGCCGAAGCTTTCCAGATGTTCGTCCGTCACGAAACGCGGAATGTCGTTAATGATTTTCCACGAACGATCGCCACCGCTGGAAATCAGTGATAAGCCGTCGTCCGCCATTTGCAGTGGGATACTGCGTTCGGGATCACGAAGTGCTGAAAGCAAAGTTGGCGACAACATCAGAATTCAATTTCCATCAAATCTTCAGCGAGGTGTGCATGCGGAAATATTGCCCGAATGCCGTCCATGCCGACAGGATCATCATCTGGACGCTGTGGATCAACATGAATCAGGTACAGGCGTTTGACGTTCGCCTCCTTCGCAAGCCGCGCGACGTTTGACGACGAACTGTGGCCCGTTTTGATTGCCCAGTCATCCAGTTCATCAGGAAAGTAACATTCATGAATAAGCACATCTACACCACGCACAAAATCGGCGTAATTTCCAGGAGCTGTGGTGTCGGTGATATAGGCCAGCGACTTTCCTGGCCAGTCCAGTCGAAACCCAACCGAGCCACCGGGATGCTGCAGTGGAGACCACGTGAGTATTCCGAAGTCCGGAAGGGGGACGCCGCCATCCAGAACGTGCCATTCAAAGTCCGGCTCGACTGGAAATAATTCGTTTGCGAGCAAATGTGTTTGAACCGCGTGAATGGTTTCTTGAGTGCCAAACACTCGAACTCGATCCAAATCGCCACTCAGCAACGGCACAAGTATGAACGTGAGTCCACAGATGTGATCCAGGTGCGCGTGGGTGAGAAAAATATCCAGCGTCGAAGACCGAATGGCCTTTTGCACCCGAAAGAATCCAGTCCCCGCATCCAAAGCAACGCCGATTTCAGGCAGCAACAAACTGGCCGTATGGCGGCGTTCATTTGGGTGGTAGCCACCGGTTCCTAGAAAGACAAGCTGCATGAACAGGCAAACTTACTGTTGATGGGAAAAACAATTCGCGGTAAGTCGGACGAAGGAAGTCTAGCAAAACAACTCCGCGATGTCCTGAGTCTTAAGAATCCCGAACACTTGTGAAACAACACTTTTCTAAGAACAATACCGGCTTCCAAAAGCAATCTTCAGGAGAAAACCATGTCACCCAAGCCCTCAGTCATTCTCAGCGCGTTTGCCGATGAAGCCGCGAATCGCCGCACCGCTCTGGAACAAATGACCGCGCTGGCAGCGATCGGCATCCGAAACTACAGCCCGCGATTTATCGACGTTCTGGGCGACGGCAGGATCGAACACGTCACCGAACTCAGCCCGGAAAAGCTCGAAAAGCTGAAGGAATTTCATGCCGAATACGGTGTCAAAGTCACCAGCATCGGTGCTCGCGTCGGCAAAGTGAAATTGCTCGACGTCGATGACGGGTCTCACAACAAATTTGTACCGTTCGACGAATACATGCACGGCGAAGTCGCTCGCACGATCAAATGTGCCAAGGCGCTGGATACTAAGCTCATTCGAGGTTTCTCGTTTTACCATCCGCGCGGCACCAAACCCGAAATGCATCTGGATCTGGCAGCCGCACAGATTCGAAAAATTACGGATGCCTGCGCTGCGGAAGGTCTGGTCTATGGTCTCGAAATCGAACCGAATCTCGTCGGAGAAACCGGACCATTGCTGGCGGAATTGGCCATGCGCGTGAAGCATCCATCAATGGTTCTGATCTTTGACGGCGGAAACGTGGCGGCTCAGAACAAAAATGCCATTCAGGTCTTCAACGAGTACCGGGCTACTGTACCATGGCTGGGTTGGATGCACGTTAAGGACTATCGAATTGACAAAAGCCTGGTTTGGGAAGGCGCGGTTGATGAAGATCGTTTGAAAAACTTTGTGCCATGCACCGACGGCGATTCGGGGCATGAAATGATCTTCCGCGATCTGAGGGAAGAACTGCCTGCGATTGAAGAACGTCTGCAGAAGCTGGGAATTCCAGGATTCTATCTGGAGACTGAACCTCATTTAAAAGGTGGAGGCCAGTTCGGGGGTTTCAGTGGTCCGGACGGCATGGGCGTCGCAGTCCGTGCGCTGTGCTCGGCACTGGATTACTCGAAAATCGACTATACGCTGCGAACGTTTGCAGACATCCGATCGCTGCGAGGTTTTTAGATTGTCCATGCCTGGATATGGCGAGCGGGGATGTTAATCCCCCGATATTGCCGCAAAATTCAACGTACCGGGGCACTGACGTACCCCGCTCGCCTACCACCTTTTTTGATTCCATTGAAAAACTCTTATGAAATTCAATTTCGAAAAATCCAAAAGCTATCTCGTGTGCCCGAAGTGCCACAGTGATCTCGTGCAGGACGGCGAATCACTCGTCTGCATAAACCCGGAAGTACGGATGAAGTATCCTATTCTGGAAGAAATCCCGCGCCTGCTTGTGGAAGAAGCCGAAGAACTGACGCCAGATGCCTGGGCTGCCGCAATGCAACGCGCTGGCCGCTGAAGCGGCGAGCGGACATTGGCATCGTCGAGCGACAAATCTTTTTCCAAAACGCCTTTTTTCAGACCCGTTGGGCCGAAACAACATCAGCCGCCAGTACTCGTCCAGTTGCGTCAGCCAGCCCAAGGCAGTAGAGTCGCTCGGCTTGTTTTGCGATCCCGCAAACAAAGATTGCGATGAGATACGGGGGTTCTTTAGTGTCGGGGACAAATGATGCGGATGGTATTTCAAACTGATCGTTTGATATCGGCACGATTTGCTTGTCTGTCCTTGACGTCGATGCTCATCTTATTGGCATCGGGCTGCGGTGAGAGTCTGGCGGATATTGAGGCGAAGGATCAGGTATACCTGAAGCAATTCACGGCTCGGGCTCCGGTTGCATCAACGCTCAACGAAAGCACACGAAGAGAGTTTGAGTTCTTTACGATGCTCGTACCAAATGAATGGAAGACAAATCACGCGGTCGCCAAACTAAACAAAGACTGCGTCATTTCAGTCAGGGTTGATCCAGATCCATTTCATGAACTGTCCAGTTCCACGGAACAAATGATCGAGGCTGTCAAGAAACTAGGCACAGAAACGTCTCGGGCCTGTACTACCGTAGCAGGCCGTGAAGGATTCGAAATAACGATCGAGCATCCAGACAAACTGACTGGAAAAAAGGTTATGCACAAATTCTATACTACAACCTTGGCACATGATGAGCCTTCCAAAATAATGAATGTTATCTATGCCGAAGCGATCATCTCACTCGATACGATCGATCTCGAAGGGGTCGCAGATGAGATGGTTAGTTCAATACGATCAACTTTGTAGAGTCTAAAAACCGAAGCTGAATCGCACTTACTTCGGTCATCTCATCGGACATATCTGAACGTTGGCAGGACATTGGGTCAGCAGATAGCGGACAAATGCAACGCATTCATCGCACCGGAATCTGAAACGACTCAAGCAAGCCCGATTCGTGCAGTAAGAGAAACTCATTCGGTGCATTTCCGGACATCAGGCTGACGACTTCGTCTGATGTGCTTTCACAATCCAGTTCCGCAACCAACTCCGCGCGACCTGCGTTCAGGCGGTAGCATTCGATTCGGCGGTTTGACGAGCATGCGGCAACAACCAGTCCGTTGCCAATCGAAATCAAGCGTGGCGATGTCATGTCCTGAGCGAATGCGCAGGTGTCGCCGGAGAGCGGCCAGACAGCCTGTGCTCCGTTTTGAAATGGAAACGCCAGACGTGGAGTTGTGTTTGCAGGTGAGGCGACCATTGACTGAGGCATCTCAGGGAATTCGACGATGCGGAGCGGCTGAGTTGTTAGTTGTCCGCCGTTGCTGACAAACTCAAGATCAACGGGGTCGATTCGCCAGGCGCTTTGACCGGTCTGAATGTAGGCTCGCGTCCCGTCGTGATGGAGGCGAAAGACGTCATTCTCTGCCGCTGAGATTGGTTTGATATCGAAAAGAATCGACTGCCGTACAAGACTATCCGCTCCCATCGATTCCAGAACGAGCTTCCCTTTGGCATCAATGAATAAAGCCCAGGTGATTCCAGTTGGCAATTGGATAAAATCCAGAAGCAGATTGCACTGCGGCTTCAGAATATCGACGAACTTCTGATCGTTGTTCAGGCATTCGATGGCTCTCTGGTTCCAACTACTCGTCGCCGGAAACTGCTGCAGAAAGACACGACCCGGAGTGACGCTGTTTGCCAGGAGTTGGCAGCGTTCAAACGAAACCTCAGATGTCGATTGAAGCAACTTCCATGGGCCTTCTACAATCCCGAACGTAATGCTTTTGGGCAACTTAAACCATCCCACCATGGCGCGGTCAGTATTGGCCGTCAGCAGAAAGCAATGTCCGGCAGCAGATACACCAGACTGCCAACGAACTTCGTGGGGCATCAGCCTCGCCAACAGGCTTGCCGTTCCCGTTAATCCGATCTGAGGCACATTCGCCTTGCGACCAGCAGCGTTTGTTCTTTGTTTCTTCTTTTCGCTGCGTACCTCGCGCTCGCGAGCTTGCCGTGCCGCAAACGCGAACCTCCGCGAATCGTCCTGAAGCAGTTCATCCGACTTCGAAAGCGAACGAATTGCCGCCAGAGCGGCCGAATGTTGATCACCATACGGGCTCGACAATGCAGTGCTGGCATGAGCCCACGTTTGTTGCCGCGCAACGTCGCGGACTGCGGCATCGGGATAATTCGTAGCGGTTTCGCTA
>Ga0105046_10011399_pt1 | contig 13815 bp, 11 predicted proteins | sample MAT03_FD_78385 | JGI IMG/M metagenome (GOLD analysis project Ga0105046, IMG submission 78385) | Freshwater microbial communities from Lake Fryxell liftoff mats and glacier meltwater in Antarctica - MAT-03 (megahit assembly) | ecosystem: Environmental > Aquatic > Freshwater > Ice > Liftoff... | reverse complement strand
TGGTTTCGATGCGTACCTGTGGTCAACGGGCGACCCCACGATGACCATCACCGTAACGGAACCCGGCGACTACACCGTGGAAGTGACCGATGGATTCTGCGTGGGAGTGGATACGATCAGTGTGATCGTGTCGCCACCACATCCGCTCCTGGCGGACCTCACCGTATGTCCGGGCGATGACGCGTTGCTGACCATTCCCTTCGACGTGGACACCGCGATCTGGAACACGGGTGCTACTGGTCCATCGCTTCTTGTGGAGGCCGCTGGCGCCTACTGGTTTGTCGGCGAGGATACGTTCGGATGCCCGGTCACGGATACTGCGGATGTGTCCATCGCGACGATCGTCGATGCACAGGTACTGGTCCCCAATGTGTTCACCCCGAACGGCGACGGCGAGAACGACCTGTTCCTTGTGCAGGGCGTGCAGGGTGCGAGCTACGACCTCGCGATCTATGATCGCTGGGGTGGAAAGGTTTTTCGGTCCACCGTCCTCAGCACAGGCTGGAACGGCAGGCGGAACAATAGCGACGGCGAAGTACCGGACGGGACCTACTTCGTGATCGTCACCTACAAGGAATTCTGCTCGAACGATCCGGAGGAGACGCACACTGGTCACGTCACCTTGCTCCGCTGACCATTCAGCGCAGTGGCGAGGTGCTGACCGGTATGAGAGGTGGTCAGTTCGGCAAGCTGTTCCGGTGTTCCTTCAAAGACCACACTACCGCCACCATGGCCGCCTTCGGGTCCGAGATCGATCACATGGTCGGCGCACTTGATCACTTCGGTGTTGTGCTCGATCACCACCACACTGTGCCCGTTGCCGATCAGCATGGTGAAGGCCTTCAACAGTTTCGCGATGTCGTGGAAATGCAGTCCCGTGGTCGGCTCGTCGAAGATGAAAAGGGTGGGCTTTTCCTCCTGGCCTTTTGTGAGGAAGCTGGCCAGCTTGATCCGCTGGGCCTCACCACCGGATAACGTGCTGCTGCTCTGGCCGAGTTTCACGTAACCCAGTCCGGTCTCCTGCAACGGCAACAATTTGTTCACCACGCGTGTGCAAGCCGTGGAAGTTCCGTGTTGCTGGAAGAAGAAGACGGCGTCGTCCACGGTCATGTCCAGCACTTCGGCCACGTCCTTGCCTGCGAATTTCACATCGAGGATCTCTTCCTTGAAGCGCTTGCCGTGGCAGGCATCGCACTTCAGGTTAATGTCCGCCATGAACTGCATCTCGATGTGTACTTCACCCTCGCCCTGGCAAACTTCGCAACGCCCACCGTCCACGTTGAAGCTGAAGTAGCTCGGCTTGTAACCGCGCACACGCGACACGTCCTGGTCGCTGAAGAGCTGCCGGATCTCGTCCCACGCCTTCACATAGGTGACCGGATTGCTGCGCGAGCTTCGGCCGATGGGGTTCTGGTCCACCATCTCCACAGCCTGGATCCTGTGGATGTCGCCTTCCAATGCCGCGTATTCCCCCGGCCGCTCGCTGAATCCTTCGAGTTCGCGCTTGAGGGCAGGGTAGAGGATGCGCTTCACCAAGGTGGTCTTGCCGCTCCCGCTAACACCGGTGACCACCGTGAGCATGTGCAGCGGGAAAGCCACATCGATGCCCTTGAGGTTGTGTTCGCGCGCGCCGCGCAGCACCAGCTTGTCCTTCGGTGTTCGGCGGCGGGTGGGAAGGGGGATCGATTCGCGGCCGGTGAGGTACTTCGCTGTCAGGCTGTCACTTCGCACCAGGTCCGCGTGCGTGCCGCTGAAGACGACCTCACCACCGTGGGACCCGGCCATGGGGCCCATGTCGATGATATGGTCCGCCGCTCGCATCACTTCCTCGTCGTGCTCCACCACGATCACCGTGTTGCCAAGGTCGCGGAGCTTTAGTAGCACCTGGATAAGCTGTAGTGTATCACGCGGGTGCAGGCCGATGCTCGGTTCATCCAGGATATACATGCTTCCCACGAGGCTGCTGCCCAGCGAGGTGGCCAGGTCGATACGCTGGGTTTCGCCGCCGCTCAGGGTATTGCTTCTTCGCTCCAGAGTGAGGTAGCCAACACCGACGTCCACGAGATACTCCAGGCGGTTCGTGATCTCCTTCAGGAGCCGGGCCGCTATTCGCCGGTCGTGCGCGTCAAGTTCCAGCGCCTGGAAAAAGGTGAAGCACTCGCTGATCGGCATACGCGCCAGCTCGGTGATCTCCTTGCCCCCGACCTTCACATAGCGTGCTTCCGGACGTAGCCGTGTGCCATGGCAGACATGGCAGGTGGTTTTTCCGCGATAGCGGCTGGCGAGCACGCGGTATTGGATCTTGTAGCTCTTCTCCTCCACATACTGGAAGAAACGATCGATGCCGGCCACACCTTTGGCTCCTTTCCACAGCAGGAGGCGCTGTGCTTCGTCCAAGTCTCGGTAGGCGCGGTGGATCGGGAAGTCGAGTTTCGCACTATCGCGAATGAAGTGGTCCTTCCACTCGCTCAGCTTTTCGCCGCGCCAGGGTGCAACGCAGTCATCGTAAAGGCTCAGGCTCTTGTCCGGGACCACCAGATCGGCGTCGATCCCGATCACGTTGCCATAACCTTCGCACTTGGGACAGGCTCCCACAGGATCATTGAAGCTGAAGAGGTTGGGGGAGGGTTCCTCGAATTTGATCCCGTCCATCTCGAACTTGTCGCTGAAGCCCATCTGTCGGCCGTCCTCACCGAGCAGGATCAATTCACCCAGCCCCTCGAAGAAGGCGGTCTCGGCGCTGTCCGCGGCCCGGCTTTCGTTCTCCGTGTCACCGGGAGCTACGCTCAGGCGGTCCAGGACGAGGAACCAGGTACCCTTGAGCGCCTTCTTCACAGCGAGCAACTCCTCGATCCGGTGTACCTCTTTCCCATCATGCACCCGTGCGAAACCCTGTTGTTGGAGAATGTCGAGATGCGTGCGCACATCGCGACCCGGCGGAATGTGGATCGGGGCCAACATGAGAACAGTGCTGCCGTAGGCGTAACCGTTGATCCCCGCCACCACGTCCTCTATGGTGTGCCGCCTAACTTCCTCACCGCTCACCGGCGAGATCGTATGTCCCGCACGGGCGAAGAGCAGCTTTAGGTGATCGTATACTTCCGTACTGGTTCCCACGGTGCTACGTGGGTTACTGGTCATCACCTTCTGCTCGATCGCGATGGCCGGGCTGATGCCGATGATGCGGTCCACATCCGGCTTCTCCAGCCGCCCCATGAACTGGCGCGCGTAACTGCTTAGGCTCTCCACATAGCGTCGCTGACCCTCGGCGTAAAGGGTATCGAAAGCCAGACTGCTCTTTCCGCTGCCGCTCAGCCCGGTCACAACAACCAGCTTTCCGCGCGGGATGTCAACACTGATATTCTTCAGGTTGTGGACGCGTGCGCCCTGCACCTGGATCAGGCCCTTATCTGCGGCGCGTGCGGCATCGGCGCGACCATTGGTCGGGCTCTCTTTTCGCGGAATGGTCTTGGGTGCAGGCAAAGGCGGCGCGAAATTAGGTAACGGCTTGTGCGGATCATAGGGGTGAACCTACCTTTGGTACACACCAGAGGGAAGTTCCTGACCACACAATAAAGTCTTCGAGGCAACGTTTCCACTGGGCATAGCGTCTACCCTGCAACAACGCAAAGTCCTGTTCACTGAACAGGCGAGCACCTAAACCCCCTTTCGATAGCAAGGACTCTACCCTGAATTTCAGATCCGATCTACGGACCTAAAAGGGAAAGACCATGCTATCCAAGGTGCTCAACGACCAGGAACTCGTACATCATTACCTCAATGGCAACGAGAAAGCCTTTGAGATGCTCCTGAACCGCCACAAGCGGAAAGTGTGGAGCCATATCTACCTGATGGTCAGAGACCGTGAGGTGACAGAGGACCTCTTCCAGGAGGCATTTATCAAGGTGGTTCACACCCTGAAGACCGGGAAGTACAATGAGGAGGGCAAGTTCCTTCCATGGGTCATGCGTATCGCGCACAACCTGGTCATCGATCATTTCCGGCGGAACAAGAAGATGCCGTTGGTGCGGAGCAATGAGGAGCACGACGTGTTCGCTACCGTGGCCCAACCTGGCAAGAACGTGGAACAGCGCATGGTGAACGTGCAGATCGATGAGGATGTGCGCAGGCTGATCGACAATCTCCCGAACGAACAGCGGGAAGTGGTGATGATGCGGACGTACCTGGGCATGAGTTTCAAGGAGATCGCCGAGCATACGGAGGTGAGCATCAACACCGCATTGGGTCGCATGCGCTATGCCTTGATCAACATGCGGAAGATGATCAAGCAGCATGATATGATGCTGGAAAGGGCCTGAGGAGCCTGTTCGTCCACATGCGGCGGGGCCCTCCGGGGTGTCCGCCGCATCTTTTTGGGTGCCATGCAATACGCAGGTCCGGGGTGCCGTTCAAGAAGCATCGGAAAAACACCAACCCCCGTCCTTCATGACGAACTCTACACTTCGGAAAAAAGACACACGCCGTGTACGCAAAGCCATGTCGATCGACCTTCAGCCAGGCCCCCGGCCCGCCTCCATCCAGCTGATCCTGGGTTACTCCAGGGCCTTGCAAGTGGTGGATGCCCCGCCGGTCGGGCAGATCGATGTGATCCTGAACTAACGAACGAGGCCCCGCAAAACGGGGCCTCGTTGTTTGTAGACCTTCGGCGTTCTATCGCGATCGAAGTGCCCTGAGCTCCCGCATTGTGACCATGCGCTGTAGAGCGGGGTCCCAGGCTTTCAAGCGGAAGCATGCGATGACATCCCAAGGACGCAGCGATGTGCGTATTGCTCTGGTGCGCAATTCCGGGATGGCCTTGAACGCTTCGGGAAGCCTGTAGAAGGGAATGTGGGCGTTGAGGTGGTGGATGTGGTGGAAGCCGATGTTGCCGGTGAACCACTGCATCACCGGGTTCATGCGCATGTAGCTACTGCTGGCAAGCGCCGCCTTCAAATAGGTCCAGCCGTCCTTGTCAGCGAACGAAGTGCCCGGGAAATTGTGCTGGGCATAGAACAAGTAGCTGCCTAAGGCAAAGGTGACAACGAAGGGTAGGAAGAACGCGAACACCAGCCCCTCCCATCCGAAGAAGAAACCCGCGGCCCAGCCCAGCCCAGCATGCACCAGCAGGGTGAGCAGGCTATCCCAATGCCGGCCCCGATTGCTGATGAAGGAGTTGAGGCACATACCGATGATGAAAACGAACAGGTAGCCCATGCCGATGGCGATGGGATGCCGGATGAAGAGGTAGAGGAAGCGTTCGGCCTTGCTCAGGGTCTTGTACTTCTCCACGGTGATCACGGGGAACGAGCCAATGCTGCTGGTGTACAACTTGCTGTTGTGCTTGTGATGGTGGTCGTGGCTGCGCTTCCAGATACTGGGTGGGCTGAGCATGAACACCCCGAAAATGGCGAAGATGGTGTCAGCCAATGCGCTCTTGGCCAGGATGGTCTTGTGCTGGTGGTCGTGGTAAAGGATGAACACCCGCACCAGTGCCAGCCCGGCCAAAACGCCGAACAGGGCTTTGGACCAAAGTGGGGTGAACAGGAAGATCCCCATATAGCAGGCGACCAGAACGATGAAAGCAACGCCCAGATTGATCCAACTGCGCGCCCGCTGCTCTTGGGCAAAGGCGCGTGTAGCGATGATCAGGTCCCTGCCTTCGACCGGGGTACGGTCAACTATGCGGTGGGCCGTTTGTGCTTCCATCGACGATGAGTCCAGAGCCAAAGGTCGGGGTGATTTCGGATATCCCGCTCCAAGCGCCGTGTATGTTTCTCGGTAATCTCGCCTTCCTTCATCCCCGAAGGGGCCTCCACCAAGGTTTCCACCTTCATATTGTACTGACCCCTGCGTGGCCGGGTAATGGAGATGTACACGACCGGATAGTTGAACTTCCTCGCCAGCGCCTCGGTGCCGAAAAACACGGGTGTGTCCTGTCCCAGGAAGTTCAGCCAGTAAGCCCGATCAGGTGAGGGCGTCTGGTCGGCGATGAACGCGGTGGCTGTGAGCAGCGGTCTATCGCGCAACATAGCCCTGCTTGTCTCCTGCATGGTGTAGAGCTTCGTACCCAACCTGGTGCGCATCCGGATCATCAGCTTATCGAAGGCTCTGTTGTGCAACGGGTGATAGATCACATAAAGCTGTGGGATGTCCTTCTCCAGGCTGTAACGCGCACCGGCGAACTCCCAATTACCGAAGTGCCCCAGTACAACAATGATGCTCTGCTTCCTGTTCGCATAATTCCGGAGCACCTCGATCCCCTCGAAGGTCACGCGCCTTCGAACCGCTTCCGGTGAGATGGTCAAGGTCTTCACGGTTTCCAATGTGAGGTCGCAGAACCAGCGGTAGAAGTCGTGCGCGATCCCCTGGACCTCCGCTTCGCCCTTTTCCGGGAAGCTGTTCCTCAGGTTGGTGAGGACCACTGTCTTGCGATAACCGAACACGTGGTAGATGAGCAAGAACAGAACGTCCGAGAAGAAGTAGAGCAGCGGGAACGGTAGCAACGCGATGCCGTATAGGAACGGGAGCGCGAGATAGTAGCCGAGGGTGCCCATGCTTCGTCCGCAGTAGCTTCAGCGAAGCCGGACGGGAGCAAAATACGGAGGCGCGTTCCCGGGCGGGCTCAAACGAACAACTCCTTCCTCCCCACCACCGAACAGATCGGGCATTTGCGCGGATCATGCGCTTTCGCAGGGCAATGCTCCCGCCCGAAGTAGATGATGCGCAGGTGCAGGTCTGCCCACTGGTCTGTGGGGTAGAGCTTCTTCAAGTCCGCCTCGGTGTGCTCCACGCTTTTGCCGGTGCTCAAGGTCCAGCGCCAGGCGAGGCGATGGATATGGGTATCCACGGGGAAGGCCGGGACACCGAACGCTTGCACCATCACCACGCTCGCGGTCTTGTGCCCAACGCCGGGAAGTTCCTCGAGGGCGTCCATATCGTTCGGCACCTTGCCACCGTGCTCATCCAACAGGATCCGGCTCAGGCCATGGATCGCCTTGCTCTTCGCCGGTGAAAGACCGCACGGCTTGATGATCTCCCGGATCTCTTCCACCTCCAACTTCACCATCTTCTGCGGCGTGTCCGCCTTGGCGAAGAGCAACGGCGTGATCTCGTTCACCTTCTTGTCCGTACACTGGGCGCTCAACACTACCGACACGAGGAGTGTGTAAGGGTCCTTGTGATCCAGTGGGATGCTGGGCCGCGGGTAAAGCTTCGCCAGTGTCGATGCCGCGAAAGCGGCCTTCTCCTGGCGGGTCATTCCAGCGTGAAGGTGTACATCGGCGTTCCGCTGAGAAAGTGATGCGTGATCGCACGGCCCTTCGTCTCCACATGCACGATGTTGTCCTGCTCATCGAACAGATCCTGCAAGAGGCTGTTAGAGATGGACAGGTCGTTCGCGGAAGTAACACCGTCGACCTGTAGATAGCAATAGAGGTTCTCGCCGTCGAGTTCCTTGCCGACCCACTTCCAAGTGAGCGGCTTGTCCTCTTGGAAGAGATGGAGGTGGTCCAGGAAGTAAGCGTTCAACACGCTATCCGCCTTCGGATGTTCCTTGATCGATCCGAGCTTCAGTTCTGCCACGTTCGCCAGGGCATGCTCGATGTCATGCGCGGTCATCTGCCAGGTCAGATCAAGGGTCGTCGAGCCCTCGGCGTGGCGGATGGTGAGGATCGAGATGAAGAAATCATGCGAGGCCATGGCGGCCGAAACGACGATCGTGAGCAGGAGTGCCTTCATACGGCGACAAAGATCACCAACGCACCGAGATCGAATGGCCCGAAGGCGTCAACGCAACACCGCGATGGAACCGCTGAACTCCTGATCGATGACCGTTCCGCACTCAGAGCGATAGGCGACCGAGTAGAAGTAAGTTCCATCGGCCACCTCCTTCGCGTTCCATGAACGCCCCCCTCCGCCATCGGTGTCGTGTACGATCTGCCCCCATCGGTTGTAGATGGTCAGCTTGTACGAATCGAACAAGGCGGTGACATCCATGTCGGGATCGGTGGGCAGGTAGGGCCGCCAGACATCGTTCTTGCCATCGCCATTGGGTGAGATAACGTTCGGCAGCCGGATCGAACCAATATCGACGGTGGGCTCGGAGGTGGGGGCGATCACCACGGAAGCTTCATCCGTACAACCGTTCTCCGTATCCGTGACCAGTACCGTATAGATGCCGGGCTGTGTCACTACGGGCGAAGCGCTGCTGCTGAAGGCTGTATCGGTCCCCCCGGCGGTTACGGCGGTCCAAGTGTATTGCACGGTCTGCTCGGGAACTACACCAACCCCGTTGATGGTGATCGATGTCCTCGAGCAGGAGAGGCTGTCCTGGTCTTGCGGGATCAACACCTCCACGATGTGGTCCGGTATGGTCACCAACTCACTGATCTGGCAACCGGCGGCATCATTCACCCAGAACCCGTAGTTCCCGGGTCCGAGTCCCGTTGCCGAGCCGTCTGGAAGCACGGAGCCCAGGAGGGTGAATGTGACCGGTGTGGTACCGCCAGAAACATACGTGGCCTGCAATGCTCCGTCCGCTCCATTGCACGCGGTGGTGATGTCCAGGGTATAGATCAACGGAGCAACGATCGGTACTTCGAAGGTGGTCTCCACCACGATGTTGCCACAGAGGTCCTCTACGTTCCCCGAAACGGACGTGATGGTGAGCGTGTACACACCGCCTTCACTGGGAACGCCGCTCAGCACGATGGTGTAACCAGTCTGCGCTGGAGCAAAAGGATCGTCCGGGGTCACCGTGCCGAAGGGGAAGACATCGCCGGAAGGGGAGGTCAGTGTGAAATCCGTTGGGGCTACCGTGCTGGTAACGATGGGTTCGCTGAACTCCACCACGAATGTCTGGTTGGAACAATCCGTGACAACCGATACCGGCACAGGCGGGTTCTCGTCATAGATCGACGCGGTGCTTTCTGTGAAATCGATCGTATATCCGTCCGGACTGCCGGACCAGTTCATCACGACCAAGGCATAGGTCTCCCCGACCTGCACCGGGAGATTGGCATTGAAGGGCGGTCCGTTCAGATCACCTGGGCCGTTCGTAGTGCCGGTACCGCCATTGGCGCTGGAGATCCCTGTTGGCCCGTTCGTCACGAGCGAGCCATAGGAATTGCAGTTGACCTCGGGCGAAGTACCGTCCTGTGCAGTGATGCCAGCACAGCCCCCGTTGGTGATATTGAACAATCCCCAGTCGTAGTCATCCAGATCGTTCGCAGGATCGAGCACGAAGCTGAGATCGCCGGCATCCTGCACCGTGAACGTGTACCATAGGCTGGAAGTCTCGAGGTTGGCGTTGCATATCCCCGTGAACTCGTACACAGCCCCTGTTCCCAACGGGGCCGACGATTCCGTGTAGATGCCCCCGCAGAGTTGAACTGATCCGTCGCAGTCGCTCGTGTTGGGTTGTGAGAACAACTGGCCAGAGCACGCGATGCCAAGAATGGTGATAGTTCGGATGTTCATCATCAGAGCCAAGATAGGTGCGCGCATGGAGGACGGTTCACCAGCGGTCGATGGTGCCTGAACGGATAACGATCGGTGGGCCGCTGCCGCTGCAAAAGCTGGTGAGAAGTCCTCATTCCATAACAAATGTGGGGGAGAGCGGTGATCCAGGGTCGAGTAGTGAGTGAATGCTTGCTATCCACACGGCAGCAAGCATACACTCAGCACCCACCACTACTTTCGCGATATGCTTCAGAAGCACACCCTTGCCCTCTGCACCCTGGCTCTCGCCGGCACTACCCTCGCCCAGGACTCCCAGCGTTACGGTCGCGACAAGTTCCGCCAACTCGATCAGGAACTGCCCACGCCGAACACCTATCGTACGGCGAGCGGAGCACCCGGCCACCAATACTGGCAGCAGAAGGCCGACTACGACATCCAGATCGAACTGGACGATGCCACCCAGAAGATCACCGGCAGCGAGGTGATCACCTACCACAACCTGAGCCCGGACAAGTTGGACTACCTCTGGCTGCAGCTGGACCAGAACATGCGCTCGAAGGACAGCGACAGCCCCAAGATCCGTACGGGCTCGCTGAACGACAGCCTCTCGGTGGAGCAGTTGTCGCGCATGCTCGATGTGTTCGATGGCGGCTACCGCATCACCGGCGTCACCGATGCGGGCGGGAAGGTGTTGCCGTACACGATCAACAAGACGATGATGCGCATCGACCTGCCGCGCACCCTGGCGGCGGGCGAGACGTACAGCTTCAAGGTGCAGTGGTGGTTCCCGGTGCAGGACCGGATGAAGTACGGCGGGCGCGGTGGCTATGAGTACTTCCCCGACGAGAACAACTACCTGTACACCATCGCCAAATTCTACCCGCGCATGGCCCTGTATGCCGACTACCAGGGCTGGCAGCACAAACAGTTCCTCGGCCAGGGCGAGTTCACGCTCACCTTCGGCGACTTCAAGGTGGCGATCACCGTTCCGGCGGATCACATCGTCGGTGCCACCGGCACACTACAGAACGAGAGTGCGGTCCTCACAACGGAACAGCGCAAACGATCGGCACAGGCACGCACCGCTTCACAACCGGTGATGATCGTCACGCCGCAGGAAGCGCTCGACAATGAGAAGGAAGGAACGAGCGCGAAGAAGACCTGGGTGTTCAGCGCCACCAATGTGCGCGACTTCGCCTTCGCCAGCAGCCGCAAGTTCATCTGGGACGGCGTGAACCAGCCGGTCGGTGGGAAGAACGTGCTGTGCATGAGCTTCTATCCGAAGGAGGGCAACCCGCTCTGGGAGAAATACAGCACCAAGGTGGTGGCCCACACGATCAAGACCTACAGCAAGTTCACGGTGGACTATCCCTATCCCGTGGCGATCAGCGTACACACCGACCAGATCGGCATGGAGTACCCGATGATCTGCTTCAACGGCGGTCGTCCTGAAGCGGACGGCACGTACAGCGAGCGCACCAAGTACGGCATGATCGGCGTGATCATCCACGAGGTCGGGCACAACTTCTTCCCGATGATCATCAACAGCGATGAGCGGCAGTGGACCTGGATGGACGAGGGCCTGAACACTTTCGTGCAGTACCTCACGGAGCAGGAGTGGGACCACAACTACCCCAGCCGTCGCGGACCGCCCCGCAACATCGTGGACTACATGAAGGGCGACCCCAAGGCATCACCCGGCGAGGTGAAGGCACGCATCGAACCGATCATGACGAACAGCGAGAGCATCACGCAATTCGGCAACAACGCCTATGGCAAACCGGCCACCGCGCTGAACATCCTGCGTGAGACCGTGATGGGCCGCGAACTCTTCGACCATGCGTTCAAGACCTATTGCGAGCGCTGGAAACTGAAGCATCCCACGCCGGCGGATCTCTTCCGCACCATGGAGGATGCCAGTGCGGTGGACCTCGACTGGTTCTGGCGCGGCTGGTTCTATACCACGGACCATGTGGACATCGCCATCACCGATGTACGGTATATGCGCCTGAACCCCGCCGATCCCTTGGCGCGCGAGAAAGTGGCGAAGGCCGGTCGCGATGCCCAGGTAGCCGATCTAAGCAACGAAAGGAACCGTAACGCGATCACGGAGACCGTCGTGATGCGCGATCCTTCGACGCTCGACTTCTACAACAGCTACGATCCGCTCACCGCAACGCCGCGCATGCAGGAAGCATACGACAGGCTGATGGCCCGCCTGACGCCCGAGGAGAAAGCGCTGCTGGGGAAGGAGTACAACTTCTATGAACTGAGCCTGGAGAATCTCGGTGGCCTGGTGATGCCGGTGATCCTCGAATGGCAATACACGGACGGCACGACCGAAGTCGAACGCATCCCCGCCGAACTCTGGAAGACCAGCGACCAAGTGACCAAGGTGTTCATCAAGGAGAGAGAGGTGGCCAGCGTGGTGCTCGATCCCTTCCTGGAGACCGCCGACACCGACCTGGACAACAACGCCTGGCCCGCCCGCCTCGCACCCACTCGCTTCGATCTCTTCAAGCAGCGCGATTGGAACCGCCCGAACCCGATGCAGATGGAACGGAAGGTTGGGGAGATGAAGGGGCAGTGACCGAATGAAGACTCCGCCGAAACCTCGCGAGCAGGATCATTACCCCGGCGGGTCTCTTTTACCTGGGCGGAATTATTCGAGCGATTCCTACGCATTCGGCTTCAACGGAATGCGGAAGGATGACGAGATCCACGGCGCTACAGGAACCAGCTACGACTTCGGCGCGAGGATGTATGATCCACGGGTTGGAAGGTGGTTTAGCTTGGATCCGGAAGCAAAGTCCTTACCGAGTGAAAGTCACTATTCCTTCGCAGCAAATAATCCTATCGGCTTCATTGATGAAGGCGGAAGAATTTGGGTCAACTACTATACGGCTCTTGTTGCCAAACAGAAGGAGTTGGCGTTGAATAATCCCGACGATCGAAAGGTCCAGAAACAATTGGAACGGTTGATGCGCTTGGAGACTGAGACCAATGTGATTATTGACGATCTGAGGAAGTATGACCCGGCTCTATACACGTACATCGAGAACCTGACCATTTCAAAGTTTGGTGCCGAGATGAAGGTCCCGATTACCGTAATGAAGTCGGACGACAGATCTGGGCCAGCAGAAGGCACCGAAGCGTCGAGAGGTTCGGGCGCGATTGGAACCACAAAGTGGATAGATTACAGTGGTGGTGTTTATGAACCTAATGCCACCTACAATGGCACAGAGATCATGGAACCTGCCACAAGACTTCCGGGTAAGAAGACAATCACACCTGGCTTCTTGGTGACCATATATGCTGGGTCCGTGAACAAGAATAATTCACTGGCCAACGAAGCTGGTGATGTCATGTTCTACATGGAATACAATCGCGATGCATTCAAAGAAGGCGGGAACGCAGGGATGACTTGGGATAAGTATGCCAACGGAGGAAGTGGCAAGTACTCCTTTGATGTCGAGGACATGTATAAGTCGGGAAAGAAGAACCCGGATGCAGAGCAATCGAATCCGTACCCGCTAAAGAAGGAGTAGGCCAATGAGGAGGTTGATTATCGGGAGTTCTCTTGCATTGGCACTGATCGGCTGTAGTGCAGGTAGATTCCCTTGGGGTGCTAGTAGAGACGTCCACACACGAGCAACCGCTGATACCGTCCATCAAGACTATGCGGGACATAGGTTCTTCCAGCCTTTGAAGGGTCGTATTGATTCCGTTTGGAGTCCATCGACCAACTCACAAGAAGTACATGTCAGCGCCGTGTTCTCGCGTCACACAGGGTCTGGCGCATACCGCGTCTTTTTGAGCAACGGCAATCCCTACATGGAATGCGACCTAGTAAAGCGCAAACTCAACGGAGCTTGCACGCTTTACAGCCAAATCGAATCCGGAAGAGTTGCAGTTAAGGCTTCAATCCTGAATGGTTCGATTGATGGCGAAATGGTTGAGTATGACCAGAGCGGTTCCATTGTGCGAACTTGCTTGTACTGTAAAGGCAAGCGTATCTCGTGTAGGGATACCCCGCGATAGCCGACCGAGACTTCCCCACGCTAACGCGGAAATAGTTGGTTCGGCTCTGCGACCTGCTCCGCTCACGCGCTACGCATACGCCTTCCTCGCCTTGGCATCCCTAAGCAGTCCATCGAGCGCGAAGAAGATGCCGTTGCGATCTGCTTCTGAAAGCTGCTGGATCTCGGTGATGCGTTTGATCAGCTCCTTGTCCAGGAGTAAACCTCCGCAGGGTGAACCCCGATCGCCACCCCTAGGTCAAACCTTCGCCGGGTCTGTCGCGCTCTGGCGACGACCCTGCGACCTCGAAGCCGAGATCGCTACTTCTCACCCCGC
>Ga0105046_10011398_pt1 | contig 13815 bp, 15 predicted proteins | sample MAT03_FD_78385 | JGI IMG/M metagenome (GOLD analysis project Ga0105046, IMG submission 78385) | Freshwater microbial communities from Lake Fryxell liftoff mats and glacier meltwater in Antarctica - MAT-03 (megahit assembly) | ecosystem: Environmental > Aquatic > Freshwater > Ice > Liftoff... | reverse complement strand
GAATTATGATCAATATAAATGAACTAACAAATAGCAACGTAGTAAGATTATTAAAGTAAATAGTGTTAAAAAATGATAAAAAATATAAAGAAAGGAAAAGAAAAAATAAAATAATAAAAAATAAAAAAAAAAAAAAAAAAATATATTTTAATATAAATTTACCTGAAATGTCAATTAATTAATAATTGTTATTTTATTATAAGTATAGAGATTAATTTTTTTTTTGACATGTCAATTATTAATAATTGACATGTTGATAATCAATTATTGTGAATAAAAATTTTATGGTTCCTTGAACCGATTACCTGAGGGTGCTAAACTCTGAAATTTTATTTTTTGACATGTCAATTATTATTTTTTGACATGTCAATTATTAATAATTGACATGTTGATAATCAATTATTGTGAATAAAAATTTTATGGTTCCTTGAACCGATTACCTGAGGGTGCTAAAATCTGAAATTTTATTTTTTGACACTTTTTTTAGTTTGTCATTTTATTTATTTTTTTAAAAAAAATTAATTCTTTTTTTTCTCAAAAATTATTATGTTCTTTTTAAAAATTTTTGTCATTTTAAAAAATTAATTATCTTTTAATTTTTTATTCGTTGTGATTTTATTAAATAAAATTTATGTATGTTAAGATTTTTTTATAAAAATTACATAGAATGAATATAAATCAGGATTTATTTAATGAAGCAGAAAAAATTATTTTCAATATACAATTAAATAATCAAAGGGGAGAAACTAAAAATAAATATATTATCGATAATGATTTTATTGATTCAATAATTAATGAATTATTTAATTTGTTAGTTATTGAAAAAAATGAAGAATATTTTAAGGATCCATTTAATCTATTAATTGAAAATTATTCTTTTAATCTTATTAATCAAGATAACCTAAATATGTGTCAAGATAATTTAAATACAAATGAATACTTAAAATATATTTTAATATATTATTATATTACAAACTTAAACCTTAGTAAAGATTTTAGAGATGAATTTAGTAAATTATTACAAGAACCCGAAAAACAATATTACTCAAATAAAATTATTCCAGAAGATTTATGTTTTGATTTTGATAATCTTGATAGTCAAGAGCAAATAAATTTAACCAATATTTTATCATATAATACACCTTTAAATTTTTATGGTCAAGAATCAGAATTATCAATTGCACAATTAATTGGTAGTCCTCCTCAATCACCTACTAATTTAATTAATCAAGAAAATCAAGGAAATCAAGAACATTATGGAAACCTTTTACAAAAAAACTCCTTTGATATTAGAGATAATGATAGTTTTATTCGTAATAATTCTTTTATTATTTTTAATGATGACGATAATCAACCAAAAAAAAATTTAAAAGAAAAATCGAAAATTAATGATCCAAAAATTTCAAAAATAATTGAAAAAACAAAAAGAATTGAAAAAACAAAAAGAGGAAAAGTAACTAAAAAAATAATTGATAATGGATGTTTCCCAATTGATGAAATGGATAATTCTAAATCTAAAATTAATGATTATGTAATTAATATTATGAAAATGGGAGATGAACATGTTAAGGCTTTAGAAGAATTAGTAATAGAATATAATAAAAATCCAATTTATTTAGAATCAATGATGGAATATAAAAAACATAGAGTCAATGATCTTTTAATACCTTATTTTATTAATGATGAAAAAAAATTTACTTATAAACAAAAATCAACAGCATTTAGAGGATCTTTAAATATTATTGAAAAAGAATTATTAAATATTTTCCCTAATTGTAAATCAATAATTAACAATCTTCAAACACATGAAAATATCAATGGTTTTGTTTTTGCTTTTGATACAATTATATCTGGATGTTGGAGATTTTTATATGATTTTCCACTTCGTAAAGCCCTTCAAAATATCAAAGCACAAAGAGCTTTAGGATTAAAATTTATTGAAAGTTTTTTTACCCAAACTGCAACTTTTCCAATTATTTCAGTTAGTAAAAAATTAGCTGATAAATTTAAATTTACAAATTGTCTTCCTCTTCCTTTAGAATTCTTTGAAGTATTGATTAAAGATTTTAATTATAAAGAAGAATTAACTTTTAAAGAAAATTATTCTATTTTAAGTCTAGAAAAAATTACAGAAGATTTTTATAAATATTCAAGCATTATTTATACTAAATTATGTAGAGCATTATTTATCTCTATGTTTTATATACGTTTGAATACTATGTTACTCCATAATGTTGAAGTGACCATTAACGCTGAATTAGTTTGGAAGGCTTATGAAAAAATCGAAGATATGGGTCAAGTGTTAGAATTTAATCATGTGGTGAAAAAATTGAAAGAAAATTATATCACTAAAACTAATTGAAACTATTTTGCTATCTTATCTTATATGCTTTTTTTTTCTCCTCCTCCTCTCTCTTTCTGAAAATATTAAAAATTATTCATTTCATTTTCTTTTTTATTATAAACAGAGTTATACTCATAAAAATGTTTATTTTTCTCATTTTAAAAAATATTAAAAATTAATTTTTATATAAAACTATTTCAAATTTGTAAATTTTTTATTTGTTATTATTAAAAAATTGTTCTAAAACAATTTTTAAACCATTGTTCATGAGAAAATGAAATCACTTTCCTACTAGTGAATGTAAAATGTTTTTGTACAGGATGAGTATTATTTACTACAAAAACATAAAAAACAATTTAATTTCAAAAATTTAATTTTAATGGTATAAATAATCCAAATTTTATCAAATTAACTAAAAAAATAATATTTGGGTATGCATTAAAACCCTTATTAAAAGGAAAGAAATTCGATACATAATTTTGCAAATTTTTTTACTTATTGACAATTTAAACAATTATTGAAAAAATAATTGTCCAAATTAATTTTCAATTATTTTGACACTTTTTTTTTAAAATTTTTATAAAAATTTTATTTTTTTTTTTAAAAATACAACATTTATTTTTTCAAAAATTTATCTCAAAAAATTTAATATTATTCTTTTTCTTAAATACAATTATACAAACAATATAAAATATAAACGAAAAATGCCAAAAATTAATCTATCAAGTAATTGAAAATAAAATATAATTAAAAAATTTAATCTAACGTTTAAATATTACTTTTTTTTTATTTATTTTTAAAAGAAAAAAAGATTCAAAAAATCAATAATAATATTGAATCCGATGGTAGTGAATTTATTAAGCAAGAAAAAGAAAGAATTGAAAAAAAAAAATTATTAAAAAGAACTAGAATGAATGTTGGAATGAATGTTGGAATGGATGTTGAAATAAAAGATAATAAAAAAGATAATAAAGATACTTTTGAAGAAAATAAATATATTAGAAAAAGATATAATCCACATTTGATAAATTTAAGAACTTTTAAAAATGAAAATGGAGAAAATTATTTTGATCCTAAAATTATAAGATCATCTGGTATAAAATATCTTATTGAAAAAATAGATGATTATGATTCTATTAAAGATATGAATATTTATATGAAAGAGAAAGATCAATTAATGGATATGTTTCGACAAGATTTAAAAGAAACTAATAATATTCAAATAAACAAAATAGTAACTTTTTCGGGAGTATGGTCATTTATTTTCTTAAATTTTTTAAATTTATATGGAAAAGTTAAAATGTTTCTTCAACTAAATACTCTTCAAAAGAATATTTATAAAAACGATTTATATAAAATATTGGAAATATTACAAAATATAGATAATACATGTTTTATAAAACTACTATTACAATTCAAGGAAAATATAAAAAAACCATATCCTCTTGTTTTTGATATTAATGTTGATAAAAGTTTAGACCTTTTTGATAATGATCGGGATAAATTTGTTAAAGATTTTAATGATTTAATGTGTTTTGGTGTTACTATTATGCTTAAAATATTTTTGGTTTTAATTATCAGATATTTAAAAAAAAATAATCAATATGATAATGGACTAATTATGATAGATACAGTAAAAATTGGAATTTTTGACATAATTCAATTATACAATGGTTTTTATATTAAGAAAAATGATTTCAAAGATTTAGATATGAATAACTTTAACTCTCTTGTAGAAAAATTAACATTTTAATAAATTTATTGAAAATTATTACTTTGAAAAAAACATAATAATTATAAATATAAAAATAAAAATAAAAAAATCTCTTTATAATATTTATTTTTTTTATTATTTATTTTGTTAAAAAAATTTTATTAATTAAAAATAATAAGATATTATAAATTATCAATACTTTGTTTTTTTATTTTCTTTCTCTTAACTCTTTTTTTTTTTAAATTTAGAAGAAAAAAAAGATTTTTGATTATTATAGCTAAATAAAAATTTTTTATTCAATTATTTTTTATTTCTAACACAAATTTTCATAAATAATTTTGTATCCAAATAAAAAAAATTATTATTATTTAGAAAGGGATTAGTTTATTAAAATAAAAAAAAAATTGTAGTTTATAGAAAATTTTTTATAAAATAATAATAAAATAAATATAAAAATGTCAAATGAAGAAATCAAAAATAAAGAATTCAAAGGATCATTTCCAGCTTATGTTAAAGCAGTAACTCCAGAATTTCAAAACGTTGAATCATCACAAAGATTTAAAGAAATTGCAAAAGTATGGAACACCCTACCAATGGACGAAAAAAAACTCTATAAACTTCCACCTAAAGTTGAAGGTACTGAAAAGAAAACTAAAAAAAAAAGATCTTCAGAAAATAGAGATGAAGAGAAGGCTACAAAAAAAACCAAATCACCTAATAAGAAAGTAAAAATTCCCAAAACTAAAAAAGTGAAAACCCCTAAAATTAAAAAAGTGAAGACCCCTAAAACTAAAAAAACAAGAACTGATAAAAATACAAAAATGACTAATAAAGAAGAAGAAGATGAGGAAGATGAAGAAGAAGAAGAAGAAGAAGAAGAAGAAGAAGAAGAAGAAGATGAATAAAAAGTTTATTTTTTAAAAAAATTAATTGTGTCAAAAATAAATATTTTTAGATTTTAATTTAAAAAAATTTTTTAAAAAATAAGAATAATTTATTTTATCTTTCTTTTTATATTTTTTTTTTTATAATTCTCTATAATAAACATTTTTATTATTTAGTTTCTATTACAAAATAAATAACAAGAAATGTCATCGAATAATTTATTAATGTGTGATAAAAAAAGACCCGAAAAATTAAAAGATTTAACTTTTCATAACGATTTAAATGAATGTTTATTTAATTTGGTAAAGATATATATATATATTATAATTTATGTTTTAAATATTTTTTATAATAGTCAAAAAATAAGGATCTACCTGATATATTAATTTATGGACCAAATGGATCAGGGAAAAACACAAGAATTTATTGTTTTTTAAATGAAATTTATGGTTTAGAATTTGAGAAAAAAAAAATACAAACAATTACAATACCTTTTGGATCAAAAGATCAAAAAAATTTACAATTCGTTGTAATATCTAGTGAAAATCACATTGAAATTAATTTGAATCAATCTAATAATAATATAGAATTAATGATGAAATATTTATTAGAAATTATGGATTCTTATGAAAATAGTAATAGTAATAATAAATTAAAAAGTAAATAAAATTATTTTTTTTTTTTATTATTTAAAATTATTTAAAAAAAAAACAAAAGTTATTATAGTACACGGATTAGATAAAATAAATCAAAATTTTCAAAACGTTCTAAAAAGACCACTAGAAAAAAAATCTATTTATTGTAGATTAATAATAATTTGTTCAAGCATTAGTAATATAATTGACCCAATAAAAAGTAGATGTTTATGTCTAAGAATATCTCATCCAAATAAAAATGAAGTATAAAATAAAAAATAAAAAAAATATAGAATTTAATATTTATTTTTTAGATTTATGATACTTTATTAAATTTATGTAAAGAAGAAAATATTTTATGTTCAGAAAAATTTTTAGAAAATATTATAAAAATTTCTAAAGGAAATCTTAGAAAAGCAATAATGACATTAGAATCAAACTCAATTGAAAAGTATTATTTTTATTAAAATTAAAAATATTTATAATCCTTTTTTTTTATTTTTATTATTATTATTATTAGTGAAGGAAATATTTTATCTGAAAACGACTTAAAAATAACTGAATATGAAAAATTTATTAAAAATTTTGCAAATTATATTATTAGTTCGAATCATATAGGAAGACTACTTTATATTAGATCTACAATAAAATATTTATTATCAAAAGAAATACCTGCACAAACAATTATTAAAGTAATTACATATAATAAATATTAAAATTTTTTATTTATTTAATTTTTAATTAATAAAAAAAATTGTAAGGATTTATGTAATGAAATAAAAATATTACTGACTGATAATAAAATTTTTCAAATATTAATATTTGCTTCTAATTATGTAAAATTTATGTTTAAATAATATAATACTAATAAAAAATTTTATATATATTTTTATAATTATTATTATTAGGATATAAAACTTAAAGTTAGTTTAAAACCAGAAATTCATTTAGAAGCATTTATTCTAGATATTATAAAAATAATAAATATTTCAGCTTAAAAAATAAATTGTTATTTTAGATGGGGTTTTTTTTTTAATAAGTAATATTTTTTACGTGTAAAATCAATTTTTTTAAAAAAATCTTCTAAAATTTATAAGAAGAAAAATAAAACAATAAATAAAATCAATTTTAAAAACTTTTATTAAATAATCTATTTATTATTTTAAAATAATAATAATAAAATGGAACAAAATAAAAAATATTTCTCAAGATAATTGTGAAGAAAATAAAATAGAACAAATTATGGAAATTAAACTAAAAGAAAAGATTGAAACATCATTAATTGAAAATACTAAAGCAGAATTAATTAAAAATAAAATACGAGAAGAAAAAAAATTTCTTAAAAAAAAAAGGAAGACCAAAAAAACCTCCAAGTAACAAAACTAATTAAAAAAGATAAAACTATATAAATTATTATTTAATTATTTTTTAATTATTTTTTTGAAAAAAAATAAATATATAATAAAATTTTATTAAAAACAATAAATTTTAATAATCCAAATACAAAAAATGCATAATTTAAAAATATTTTTTTTTATTTTTAGTTTTTTTTTAATTTTTTTATATTTACATAATGTATCAAGAAATATTGTTTATTTTAATATTAATCAAACTGAAATCATTTTATCAGATTTTGGTTTTTCTTATATACCAATATTATCAGAAAATTATTTATATTTATCAGAATATGTTTTTACTTTTATTATTTGTTCTAATATAATTATTACTTTTATACATCCTGATTTTACAAAAATATTAAGTTCTGCTTTTATAATCCTTTCAATTCTTTATTTTTTTAGAAGTATATCTTTTTTATCAACACAATTGCCAAGTCCAGGTAATAATTATATTTAAAAAAAAAAATAAAAATATCATTAATCTTCTAATTATTGATTTTTTTTTATTTTTTTAAAAGCACCACATTGTAGAATAGGGTCTCAAGAATTTAATCCACCAAAAAATATTTTTGAAATATTTACAAGAATAGATACAATTAATGGATGTGGAGATTTAATATTTAGTGGTCATTTTACTCATGCTATTACTTCAACTATATTTATTTGGAATTATTTTGGAAAAAAATTTATTTTAAAATATATTAATTTATTTTTATGTTGTGTATTATTTTTTCTTATAATAGCTTCTAGAAAACATTATACTATAGATTTAATAATACCAATTTATTTAATACCATTTGTATATCAATTTTATTTTGATCATATTTATCAAAAATTTTTTGGTTATAATAATAATATTATAGTTTATTAATATATTTAAAAAAAATATATATATATTTATTTTTTATTTTTTATTTTTTTATTATTATTTTTAAGGTTAAGATTTTTGTTTTGAATTTTAATAATTTATAAATGAATAAAATTAAAAAAAAGCCCTTGTGTGATATGTTTTCAATAAATGAAGTTTCAAAATGTAGAAATGATATTTTAAAAAATATTACATCTAATAGTATTTTAACGGAAAAAGATAAGACAGAAATAAAAAATATTTTAAAAATTCGATATAGGAATCAAAAAAACCCAGATAAAAATAATGATATTGTTAATGACGAAAATGATGAATCTTATTGGAGAAAAAATTTTTATTTTTCATTAAATAAATTTCGTTTAAATTATTTAATACCACAAGCTTTAATTGAAAAAATGAAAAATATCAAAAATTTTATTTATATTACTGGTACATTAAATGTTAATTTTAATAAAGATAATAAGAAAAAAATATTTAGTAAAGAATATCAAATAAAAGATATACCAGATTATAATTTAATTATTGAATTTAAAAAAGATATTAAATGGATAATTACTTTTCTTAATGTTAGATATAATAATGAAAATATAGGACATAGTATGTTTTTAATGATTCATTTACAAAATCCTTTAAAACTTATTGATAATAAAATAAAAACAAAAATTAATAAAAAAAAATTATTATATATAGAAATATATGATTCTAATGGATTTGAAAGTATATTTTTACAACCAATTAAAGATTTATTTATTAATATTTTTCCTAATTATATATTAAATTTTATTGAACCTTTTGATTTTTGTCCAGAAAGTATTAATGAAACGGGTTATTGTAAAATTTATTCCTTCATATATTTTTATTTTAGATGCAGTTGTTTAAATGAATTAAATGTATGTCAATTATATATTGAAGAAACAAATATAATAAAAGAAAATTTTCAAAATAAACCTGAAAATTTAGTGAAAATTTTTGTAAATTTTTTATGGAAAACAATAATCCAAATAAATATATTAAAATTTTTTAAATTAAAACCCATTAATTTATGGGAATCAATAAATTGTTTTGAAAAAATAAAAAATGATAAAAAAAATTTGAAGAAATTTTTCAAATTAAAAGAAAATGAAAAAACTAATAAATATATTCAAAGTGTTTTAGTTTTTAATAAATTTATTGAATTTCAAAATCAACCCTCAAAAAAATGGATCTCTAAAACCGAATTTATTGAAAATGAATGGATAATTTTTTTTTTAAAATATCAAAAAATTTTCAATAATTTATGTAAAATTTAAAAAATTTTTTTTTTTTTCTGAAAATATGTAATTAATAAAAACAATTTATTATTTCAAAAAAAATGAAATTTCAAATTAATAAAATTATATTTTTATTCTTAACAATATTACTATCTGTATCATTTTCTACATTTGTAGATGTTCAAAACAATCTTGTGTGTATGAATTATTCCAATGAATGGAATAATTGTCATCAAGGCTTTTGTGATTATTTATCAGTATTTATAAATTGTGATATTCAAATGAATTCCCCTTATCAAAGCAGACAAGTATTACTAGAAATATGTTTATCTAATCAATGTGACTTTTGTAACATATTTGAACCCAATTATTATTATAAATCAAAAAAAAATTTAAATTATAAAAATTTATTTATTTATTTATTTATATTTTTTTCATTTAATTTTTTTATTTTTACTTTCCGATAAATAAAAATATTTTATATCTTTTAATAAAAAAAACAATTATTATTTACAAAAATGAAATTTCAAATTAATAAAACTATATTTTTATTTTTAACATTATTATCTGTTTCATTTTCTATTTTTGTTGGGGTTCAAAACGACCTTATGTGTGATAAATGCTTTAGTGAATGGAATGATTGTCATCAAAACTTTTGTGATTGTCTAACATTATTAATAAATTGTGATGTTCAAATGAATTGCTTTTGTCAAAACAAACAAGGGTTACTAGAAAAATGTTTATCTAATCAATGTGATTTTTGTGATATGCTTAAACCCAACCCTTATAACAATTTAAAAATTTAAAATTTAAAATTTTTTTTATTTTTATTTTTTATTTTTCTTTCATTTATTATTTTTATTTTTATTATTTTAATTTAAAATTTTTACATATCTTAAATAAATAAATTAAAAAAAATGGAAAATAAAATTATTAGACTTGGAGAAGATCCAAAATTTTTATTAAAATATTTTTTAGATGATGTTGAAGGAAATAAAAAACCAAATGAAAAAATTTGTATTCAGAGTTGGTATAAATATGATTTTTGTATTTGTAATGTTATTAAAGATAACAATTCACATGAAAGATGTATGAAAAAATTTAAATTATCTGAATATAGTAGTCCTATAATATTTTTAAATGATTATATTAATCATTTAAAAGAATTTCATAATCATAAAATTCGTTATATAGAATTTTGTCGATTTAAAAAAAGATGTAAAATTAAAAATTGTTCAAAAATTCATAAAAATTATCAATTTCCTAATAAAAAAGAATTAAAAGAAGAGTTAAAAATTGAAGAAAATTTAAAAATTAATTTAGAAAATAAAGAAGAAAATAAAATTAATTCTGATGAAAATGTTGAATATGAATTTATTATTAATAAATTAATTTGTCCTTTTTTAACAAATAAACTAATTAATATTGAAGATACAGAAAATATTTATGATTATATAAAATTTTATTTAAAAAACAGAATTTTAGTTAATGAAAAAGGAATAAAAATTTTTGTTGAAACATATTTAAATAATATTTGTAAACGTAAAATTTAAAAATAAAATAATATTTTTTTTTTTTAGAATAATAAAGTTTTTATTTTATTAATTGTATAAGAATTTTTTTGTACACTAACAGAATTAAGAAACCAAATTTTTCTTTTATTATCAAATATAACACCAATAAGAGAATTTTTTATTTTATCTTTTATTGGATAAGTTTTACCACTAATTACAATATAAGAATTTTTTGCTGAATCCAATATTTCTTCAATTATAATGCCAGTTTTTGAAATAAATTTTGTATTTTCATTAATTGATTTATTTATTATATTTTTATTAATGATAATTTTTTCTTTGTTTTCAAAACATTTTAAATCATTATTTTCGATAAATTTTTTTTTTTCATAATTTGTCATAAGATTACAAACAATTATTAATTCATCTGATTCATGAGAATAAAATTTTTCAAAACTTTTAAAACATTTGTCACAAAAAAATAAATCATGACAATCACAATTATTATATTCAAAAATGTCATCTTCTTCTTCTTCAAAGTTATTAGGTTCTATAATTTTTTTATTTTTAAAAATTGTGTCAAATTTCAATTTTGAACAACCATTACAAGATATATATATATCTGTACAATTGAGACATTTATAAATACTGGTTTTATCTTTCAATGGATGTATAAATTTATCGTTTTCAACAATATCTAAAGAATTTTGACATTTTTTACAGTTTTTGATATCCATTTATTTATATTTTTTTAAAAAAAAAAAATTTAATAAAAAAAAAAAAATAAAAAAAAAAAAAAAAAATAAAAAAAAAAAAAATTTGTAATAATAAAAAAAAAAGTGTCAAAAAATATATTAAGAATATTTGTTGAAAATAAAATTTACAATAAAATAATTTCTTTCAAAATAATCTCAAAATACGAAAATAATAATTTAATTATAAATAAATAAATAAAAAAATCTTCACAAAATAAAATTAATTTTATAATCAATAATAAAAACAAAAAAAGAAGAAAAATGGAAACTCAAATTGTTATAAAGAATAAATTAATTCAAAGATTTTTAGAAGAAGAAGAGTTTATTAACGTAAGTTTATTAATATAATTAACAAATATATATATATAATTTTTTTTTTATAGTTTTTTAAAAGTCAATTTATGTTTGATTTATTTGGTTTTGATGAAAAAAAAAGAGAAAAGTTATTTGGTGATGAAGTTAAACTTTTTTTTAAAAAATTTCAAAGTAATAATTGTGGCATCCATAAAATGACAAAAGGTATATATATTAATAATTAATAAAATGTTAATAATATTATTATAAAGATTTTAAAAATAAAGAATTAAAAATGATTAGAAACAGAATTAAACCTGAATGGTTTAAAAAAATTGATTTGATCAGTAAAAAAGTTCATGAAATTACACCTTTTAATAAAGAAAAAGAAGAAAATAAAAAACCAGAAATAAAAACCTCAAAATTCAAGAAAGAAGAAATTGAAAAGGAAGAAATTGAAAATGATGAAATTGAAAATGATGAAATTGAAGAAGAAAAAGAAAATAAAGATTTGAAAATTAAAAGAAAAGATTTTAAGAGAAAGGCTTATAATGCTAATGGTAAAAAGATATCTCCAAGAGATTGTAAATGCAGCCAATGTGTAAAATACATTAATTTTGTTGATAGGTATAAATATTAATAATAAAAATAATTTATATATATATAATATTTTTATTTTTTAAGTGAAAAATCACCAACTAATGTTAAATCATGTGTAAATACACCTGAAAGTATGCGAGTTGTAAAGAAAAAACGAAATCAAAAAGAAGAAAAAGAAGAAAAAATTTCTATTAAAAAACCGAGAAATTCATTTTTTTCTTCACCTTCATCTTCAGATTTTGAAGATGAACCAAAAAAGATTATCAAAAGAGAGGATAGTAACCGGAATAATTTTGATCTTTGGATTTAAAATAAACATATAAAATATGTCAAATCATAAAATAAACATATAAAATATGTCAAATCATAAAATAAACATATAAAATATGTCAAATCATAAAATAAAAAAATATAACATGTTTTTCTTTTTTTTTATTTACATAAAATTAATATATATTTTTTAAAAAAATTTTTTTTTTCTTCAACTCTTTTTTTTTATTTTTATTAATTTAAATAAAATATATGTATATTTAAAAATGCAAACATATCAATTAAAACAATATAATTTTGAAAATTTACAAGAAGCTATTAGTTTTAATAATGATGAAGATTTTTTTAAATTTTTTTCAAAGCAATGGAAAACAATAGATAAAAATAAAATTAAAGAAGAATTAATGAAAGATAGACAAATATCTATAAAAAATGTAATGAATGAGTTAGAAAAAGGTTTTAAAAATAATAAGGTTAGTGGATTAACTATATTAAAAGGAACATATCAAAATAATTTAAATAAATCTAATTTAAATCCAGAAAATATATATTTAGAATCACAAAATAAAATTTATGATGATAATGATGATGAAGAAGGAAATGATAAAAGTCAATTATTACAACCTCTTTCAAATAGAAAATATAATAAAGTTATAAAATCTTTTAAAAAAAAATATGAAGAACATCTTATTAATATAACAGAAATTTATAAAAGAACAAAAAAAAATTATAAAGGGGGTAATAATGAATTTTTTGATGAAGAAAGAGAAACAAAGCAACTTAAAGAATTAGAAAATCTTCATCAACATCAAAGATTTTTGTTTTATCAAAATGAAAAGAAAAAAAATTCAATAAGAAAAAGTTATAATGAAAAAGGAAATCTTTTATGTTGTTCTTATTCATGTAAATGTAAAAATTGTCAAAAATATATTAATTTTATATATCCAAATTATAAAAAAAAATTTTTTGAAAATGAAAAACCTTTAAAATCTATTTCTAAATGTGAAAACAATATTTACCTTATTGAAAAACAAAATAATATTATTAAAAATATTTTAGAAGATTATGAAGATCAAAGTAGCGGTTATGAAAGAAATACAACATTATATGAAAGTGAATTTGAAGAAATTTTGGAATAAAAATACTATTTATTTAATTTTTCTTTCCTTTTTTTTTTTTAAAAAAAAAAATATATATATAAATTTTTTTTTATTTTTAAATATTCGAAAAAAAATTATTTTTTTTTTATTTAAAAATTCTTAAAATTAAAGTTCTTATTATTTTTTTTT
>Ga0105046_10011397_pt1 | contig 13815 bp, 9 predicted proteins | sample MAT03_FD_78385 | JGI IMG/M metagenome (GOLD analysis project Ga0105046, IMG submission 78385) | Freshwater microbial communities from Lake Fryxell liftoff mats and glacier meltwater in Antarctica - MAT-03 (megahit assembly) | ecosystem: Environmental > Aquatic > Freshwater > Ice > Liftoff... | reverse complement strand
CGACATCACCCTCATCGTGCAGGCTGCCGACAACCTCGCGGGCACGTGGACCGACCTTGCGCAGAGTGTGAATGGCGATGCCATGACCGCGCTCGTCGGCGGAGTCACCCTCGCCGAGAGCGGCGCAGGCGCGACGCGCAGCGTGCAGGTGCGCGACATTTTCCCCATCGGCGATCCTGCCCACACACCGCGCTTCATGCGCCTGAAAGCCATCCACCCATAATCCAGGTTCTCCCCATTGTTCCAATTCATGAAATCACTCCTCCGCAGTCTCATCCTCCTGTTCGCTCTCACGCTTGCGCATGCCGAGAATCCCGCCGGGGCAAAGCTCCCGGTCATCACCCTTCCCGTCCGCGTGCATCTCGTCCAATCCGAGACGATGCCGGAGATGCACACGACGCTCGTCGAAGCGGACATCCGGCGCATTTTTGGCAAGGTGAACTCGGTCTGGGCGCAGGCGGGAATTCAGTTCGAGTTCGAGTCCATCGGCCCGACCCATGCAGTCGCGCCGAAGCCGGAGACGCCGACCCAGTCGGAGTATGTGCGGATCAAGGCGATGATTCCGAAAGAGCGGCTGAGCAACGGGGCGATCGATGTTTGCTATGTGAAGCAGGTGAAGCCGAACGGCTTTTACGCTGGCGAACTGATCGTGGTGAAGGATACCGCGTCGCTCCGGGAAGTGCCCGGAGGCCTGGATGAACCGCTGCCGCGCGTCACGTCGCACGAGATCGGACACGCGCTTGGGCTGGCTCACCGGCAGGACACGACCAATCTGATGGCATCGGGCACCACTGGGTTTTCATTGAATGAAACCGAGATTGCCACCGCACGCGCAAAGGCGCTCGCCCGCCCGCACAAAGGCGGCGCGCCCCTGCCACCGGCTGCCTCAGATGCCACGCCTGCGAGAGGACGATGACAGCCAGTCCAAGGGCACCTCTCCCTTTGCCGCTGCCCGACCTCGTTTTGAGAACGGGGCAGCGCCTTGGAAAAACGCATCAGGCCGCTGGCGTTTGTCCGCGCGAGATTCTGCAACGTCGCCTCGGCAAGAACAGCAATCCCCCAATGAGAATCAGCACGGCTGCCGAAGGCTCCGGAACACTCGCGATGCGAAAGCCAACGAACGCGTCGGACCCGCCCGGCTCGCTGTCAACCCGCGAAGCATCATCGGAAAGCAGAAAGCCCGCGGTATCCTGCAGGCTGCCGCCGCGCGTCGTCCGGCCTTCGTTCACGAACGTCAGATCATTCACACCATCATGGGCGCTCTCCATCCACTCCCGGAGATTTCCTCCCTGCCCGCGCGTCCCGTAGCCGCTCAGCGTGCCACTCACATCCACATCCGCCGGCGCAGTCGCCCCGGTGGTCGCACTGCCGAACACAGCCGTCCCATTGCCCAAGACCGGTGCCGTTCCGCTGATCACCGCCGTCGGAGCCGTGTTGCTCGCCGTCGGGTAATCCCAGTAGTTCGCCGTGACGCCGTCATTCTTGTGATAGGCCGCCTTGTACCACTCGTCCTCGCTCGGCAAAAAGTACCAGGCATCCTTGTGCCGGTACAGATTCTGCCCGCCGAGCTGCCACGCAACGGATGGATCCCACAACGCCAACGCCGTCGCACCGCTGTCCAGGTCATACGCAGCCTGATGCCCCGTGCTCGTGTTCAGCCAATTCACAAACGCCGCCGCCTCGTACCACGTCACGCCTGCCGCCGGCTTGCTGCCGGTCCACGGTCCAGTGCTCACATTCACCAACCGCTGCAACGGCAGATCGACCGCCGATGCCTTCGCGATCCAGTCTGCCGCCACTTCGGTGACCGAGATGCGATAATCGTACGCCACGCCGCCATACAGACCGGAGGTCGTCCCGCCCCCGGCTCCCGCGTCGTCGGGATTCCCGGCATTTGCGACCGGGACGAAATCAATGCTGAAGATATTCGCACCGTTGCCGAAACTGTCCGCCCTGCCGGGGAGCGAACCCACGAGCCCGATGATTGCAATCGCAAGGATGAACTTCGCCTCCATGACGCCAACAGATAGGTGCGCGACTCGGCGCGTCAATCGAATACACCGCGCACCGCACTCTTGATATACCCGCCACGCCGCCCCTAGTCTCCCACGCCCGTTCAACCCGAAAACTCATGAAAGCCCTCCTGCAAAAACTCCCCCTCCTCGCAGTTCTGTTCCTCCACGTTCCATGGACGCTCGTCGCAGGACCCGACGACCAGACGCTCGACATCTACTGGATCGATTCCGAGGGCGGCGGCTCCACGCTCATCGTCACCCCGGAAGGCGAATCCGTGCTCATCGACACCGGCAATCCCGGTCCGCGGGATGCCGGGCGCATTCACAAAGTCGCGACGCAGGCCGCCGGGTTGAAGCGGATCGACCACGTCATCATCACACATTTCCACGTCGATCATTTCGGCGGCGCCGCAGACTTGGCGGAACTCATGCCCATCGGTGCGCTCTACGACAAAGGCCTGCCCGACGTGAGCCCCGACGGTGGCGGAAATCCCAAGCTTTGGTCCGTCCTGAGCGCACCGTACCGCGCGGCGAAAGTTGAAAAGCGCGTCACCATCGCCGCAGGCGATCCGATTCCGCTCAGGCAACCATCGCAGCCCGGCAGCCCGGCACTCGCGCTGCGCTGTCTCGGGGCGAACCGGAAATTCCTCAGCCCCATTCCGGAACCAACGCAGGCCAACCCGCTCTGCGGCACCGTTCCGGCCAAGCCCGAGGACAAATCCGACAACGCCAACAGCGTCGTCCTCCTCCTCCAGTTCGGCGACTTCCGTTTCTTCGATGGCGGCGACCTCACTTGGAACATGGAGGAAAAACTCGTCTGCCCGCACAACATCGTCGGCACCGCCGATATCTATCAGGTCAACCACCACGGACTCGACGTCAGCAACAACCCCATCCTCATCAAGACACTCTCCCCCACCGTCTCCGTCATGAACAACGGTCCCCGCAAAGGCGCGAGCCAGACGGCGCTCGATTCCCTCAAAGCCACGACCACCGTGAGCGCGATGTACCAGGTCCACGAAAATGTGCGCGCAGACAGCGAGAACAACACGGCACGCGAACAAATCGCGAACCACGGCGACCTCGGCGAAAAATGCGAGGCCCACTACATCAAATGCTCCGTCGCCAGGACCGGCAATTCTTACACGATGGCCGTGCCGGCGCGTGAACACACCCGCACCTTCAAGGTCCGCGGAAAGTAACGCGCGCCGCTTGCAGACCGTCTCCAGGGAGGATTCCAACGGCATGGACGGCAACCCGGAGCGGTGCCTTGGGCTGGCATGTTGGCAACCCTTCAGTGCCGATGGCCTGCCAGCGGGCGTGAGTCACTGTGAGTCCAAAGGCTGGTTTCCGGCCAAAGCTGAGCGGCGCGTGAGTGCCGCGAGGCTTTGCACTGCGGCGGCTCGACGCCGTTTTGGCTTTGCGGAGGAGCGATCGGCGAAATCGCGGAATGCGCCGCGCGGACGCAAGGCGCTGCGGTGCCTTGCGGGGCAACGGTGAATTTGCACGTCAGACCCGAGGCGAGGGAAAAGCGGCGTCAAGCCGCGCGCAGTCCAAAGGCTGGCGCCACGCTCGGCACCACAATTTCGCTCATCCACTGGACTCACCTTCAATCACACCCCCGGCCAGCCGTGGCCCGACTTTCAATCAATCCGTGCGCAGCGAGGCGGTTTGTGGCCGTCCTCAGGACTTCGGGGGGGGCGTGCGAAAATTCCGAAACATGCCGTGACGAGGTGCGACCGACGGGATAGATTCCTGCCAGTCTCATGCGCTCTCCCGGCAGACTTCTACTCCTCTCCACCGCACTGCTTGCCGCGCCGATGCTCAGCAACGCGCAGCCGCTGATCGACAACGGCAACTTCGACAATACGGCGGATCCGCTGAAGGGCTGGATCTCTGACTACGAGTGGGCCGGCAATTCGCACTACCTCGGCAACAAGAAGCACGTGTCCATCATCACCGATGGCGCGCGCAAGAATGTCGTGAAAATGAACTCGCCGGGCGATCAGGGCGTGAAGATCGAATGCCGCGCGTTTCCGTTCGAGCCGGGCTTTCGCTACACTTGCGCGCTCGACGTAAAGGGCGGCGGCTACCGCGTCTATTTCTGCGGCTACCGATTTGCGCCCGGCGTCCGCCCGCACGACAACCCCGAACTCGGCGAGTTGCGCGAGGTTTACCGGAGCAAGGCTGCGACCGGCACCGCCGCAGATTGGAAGCAGGAAAAAATCGAACTGCCCGGCGTGAAGCCATCCCCGGCGGCGATAGAGCATCTCAAACAACTCCGCTACCTGACGGTGTACATATGGTTCGTGAAGCCCGGCTTCGTGGACAATGTGACCGTGACGAAAGTCCCGGACCCTTCGATGAAATTCTGACCGCAAACCCAGACCACCTCACACCATGCCATCCAACTTCCTCGATCATCTCCAACGAATCGGACGCAAGCTCGTCCGCTGGCGCGCGGAGTTGAATTTCACGTGGGGACTCTCCGCGATCATGGGCTGGGTCTGCGTGCTCGGCCTCGTGGATCTGTGGCTGCAACTCGACAGACCGAATCGCATCGTGACGTGGAGCGTGCTGCTCGCGCTCGTCGCGGGCACGCTGTGGCTGGTGCGCAAGGCGCTGCACAAGAGCTTCACGCCGGAGGGCGTCGCCGCGACGATTGAGAAGGCGTTTCCGCAACTCGACAACCATCTCATCAACTACCTCCAGCTCGCGCGGAATCCCGCTGGCGATCCGTTCAGGGAAGCCTACGTCCGCGCCGGCGTGCCGGAGTGGCAGGGCCTCGACTTTCAGCAGATGCGCGACGCGACCGCGCACAAACGCAGCCGCATCACACTGGGAATCGTCGCATTCGTGCTGCTCGTTCCGCTGCTGATTTTCGGGCAGGCGTGGGGCGTCGCGCTCGCGCGCACGATCAATCCGTTTGCCAACATCGAGCCTGCGAGCCTCACGAAAATCGTGAAGGTCACGCCGGGCAACACCACGGTGATGCAGGGCGGTCCGGCGGAGCTGAGTTGCACCGTCAAGGGATTCGAGGGCCACGAGGTGCGCGTCGAGATCGAACCGTCCGACGCTCCGAAGAGCACCTTCTCGTTGGGCAAGCTCGACCGCGGCACCGAGCGGATCTTTTCCCATCAGCTCTCGAAAGTGACGACGGGATTCCGCTACCGCTTCCGCGCGGGTGACGCGCCGAACTCGGCGTGGTTCACCGTCGCGACGCGCCCGCCGCCATCATTCAAGGGCATCGATATCGTCGCGGCGCCGCCCGCATATACAAAGCGTCCGAACCACGCGGTGAATCCGCGCGATGGCCGCATCGTGGTGCCGGTCGGCTCGGAGCTTCGCATCGCCGCGACGTCGAGCGCGCCGTTGGAATCCATCACGCTCGAAGGTGGCGGCGGCGAACCGGTGCGCTTCGTGAAGGGCAGCAAGCCGAATGTGTGGATCGGAAAGGTCACACTCGGCTCGGGAACTTCGCTGCGCCTCAAGGCCGAGGACGATTTCGGCGGCAAGGTCAGCGAGGACATCGCATTCACACTGGAGCCGGACAAGGTGCCCGGCATCGAGATTCTCGCACCTGGCGGACGCGCGAGCCTTGCTCCGGGCCAGCGTCCGCAGATCGAGTTCCGCGTGTCGGACGACTACGGCATCGCCGAGGTCATCGTCGAGGAAGTGCAACCCGACGACGCCACCGACAAGCGCGGCACCGTCGCGAAGGCGTGGAAGCCTGCGAGTGGCGCGACGTTCCACCAATTCTGGAAGAGCGAAACGACGCCCGCACGCAGCCACGACATCGCCTACCGCATCGTGGCGCGCGACAACCGGCCCGGTCGCGCAAACGAAACCGTCTCATCGACGATTCTTTTCACGCTGCCGTCGCAGGGCGACATCGCGCAGCAGCGCAACAAACTGGAGCAGACCGCGATGGCGACCCTCCAGCGCCTGCTGGAACTGCAGAAGAAAAACATCGCGGACACCGAGAGCTTCCGCACCGCGATGAAGGACACGACCGAGGCGCAGTGGAGCGAGGCGGCGACGCGGCAGGACGACATCCGCAAGGGAATGCGCGAACTGCTCGCGAGTCCGCTCAAGCCGCTCGGCGCACTCACCGACTCGGCGCAGAAGCTGTATGCGAACGAGATGGTGCTCGCGACTGACACGCTGAAAGCGGTTCCCGCCGCGGAGGCCTCGCGCAAGGACGCCGTCGCGGGCGACGCCCTCACGTTCGAGGTAAAGATCCTGCGCCAGCTCACCTTCGCGATGAACGCGGCGGGCGAGGCGAAGATTGACCGCCGCGTCGCCGGCATCAGCGCGATGATCGAGGCGCTCATCCGTGACCAAGGCGCCGCACTGGAGCAGACGAATACTTTTGCCAAGAGCCAGGCGAAGGTCGCCAAACCGCTCGTGGAATTGCAGGACAAGGTCGGCGAGGACATGAACGCCTTCCTCGCCGCGTGCAAGGACGAGGCCGCGCAGGTCGTGCAGAACGACGCCGCACTGGCCGACACGCTGAACAAGCTCAGCGCGCGCGCCGCGGAATTGAAGATTCGCAACGACATGGTGATCGCCGCCGAGCGCCTCGATCAGAACAAGCCGGCGGACGCCGTTCCGCTGGAGACGCGCTCGCTCGCGGGGCTGAGGACGCTCCAGGGAATGCTCGAACAAATCAAACTGAAGGAGGAAGCCGAGAAGCGCGCGACTTTGGCGGAGGCGACGAAGCAGGCGCAGGAGAAGCTCGCAAAAATCGAGGCGCTCCACGAGAAGATGCTCCAGGCGATGGAGACGGTGCGCGGCCAGAAAAACAAGGACGACAAGGCCGTGGACGAGATGGAGGAGGAATTCAAGGAACTCGTGAAGAACACGAAGGAGGCGCTGCTCGAAGTGCCGAACGACCTGCACATTTTCACCGACCTCAATGTCGCGAACGATCTCGTCGAGGACGTGTTTTCCGTCTTCCAGGAAATCGAGCAGAAGGCCGGCTCCGAGAAGGACGCAGCGGATGCCGTGAAGGAGCTGGGCTATGCGAAGGAGGACGAATTGCTCGCGCAGATGGGCGAGGCGCAGAAGCGGCTCGATGCCGTCGAGATGTGGCTGCAGGACAAGCCCGACGAGTTGAAGGTCACCACCGAGGCTCACGACAAGGCCGAGATGCCCGAGTCCGGCATCGCGCTCGCCGAACTCGCTGCCGCCGCGCAGGATCTCGTGGGCGATTTGATGAAGGAGGACGAGAAGATGGCGAAGGAGGCCGACGACAGCGCGACCAACCACGCAATGCCCGACTTTCCATCCGGCTGGGACGTGATGGAGGGCGACATCGCGTCGTTCGGCGCGCAGGGAAAATCGGGTAACCAGACTCCGGATCACAAGGAGCAGGACGGGCGCTCGAATGTCGGACGGCAGGGCATGTCGAACGGCGAAACCGCGTCGAGCAGCGGGACGATCGGCGAGGGCGACAAGAACATCGAGGCGCGCCGCACCGAGGATCCGACGCAGAGCGGCCAGGTGGATTTGAAGGGCGAGGCCGACACGAAGGCGACCGGCGGCGGCAAGCTCGCCACCGGCAAGGCCGACGAAGCGGGAATGAGTGGCGGCGCCGAGCGCATTGACTCGAAGGAAGCCGGATCCGCCGCAGGCATGGCCGCACTCATGGCGAAGAAGGCCGATGCGATTTACGCAAAAGCCTCGATGAAAAATGTGCGCGTGGCTGCGCTGAAGGATGCGTCGCACGCGATCCGGCAGTCCGCCGATGCGATCGCGAAGGGCAACATCGAGCAGGTGCGCGAGTTTCGGAAAGTCGCCGCTGGCGCGCTCAACCGCGCGCAGGCGCAGCTCCAGGCGGGCCCGTCCGGCTCGATGTCCGCAAAGGGCACGGCAGGCCCGCTCGACAACGTGATCGAGAGCGGCCCCGACATGGCGCCTCCGCAATACCGGGACAAGGTCGCTGAGTATTACAAGGCGCTCAATGGATCGTTCTAGCGCAGGTGCGCTGGCCGGCATCGCCGGTCTCTGTGCGCTCGCGCTATTCTCCGCGGGCTGCGACGCACGCCGCGCGCAGGGTTCACCGCCGCCTGAGCGCATCCGCAAGCTCAACGAGCTTCCGATCGAGCAACTCCGCGTGATGCTGCGCGGCTACGACGGTGACTGGCGCACCGACACTGACGCGGACCGTCAGCTCCCCGCGCCGCCCGCCGCGAAGCCAATCCCGCCCGGTGCAAAACGCATCCCGCTCGTCCCGCCGACAAAGCTCAGTCTCGGCGGCAGGTCCGTGCGCGACGCAATCGCGGCGCGGCGCAGTGTGCGCGATTTTTCCGATGCACCGCTCACGCGCGAGGAACTGAGTTTCCTGCTGTGGGCCACGCAGGGCGTCACCGCGATCCAGCGCGATGACTCGGGAAAGATTGAACAGACATTTCGCGCCGCGCCCTCCGCAGGCGGACGCCACCCGCTGGAGACCTACATGGTGGTGGCGCGCGTGGACGGCATCGCGCCCGGCATTTACCGCTACAATCCCGAAGCGCACGAACTCATCACCGTGCGCGAGGACGCCGCGACTGCCGCCGGGCTGAAAGCCGCGTGCTACGATCAGCCGTTTGTCGGTGACGCGGCTGTCGTGTTCATCTGGAGCGCGGTGCCGTATCGCACCGAATGGAAATACGCCTACATCTCGCACCGCATGATCGCGATGGAGGCAGGCCACGTCTGCGAAAACCTTTGCCTCGCCGCTGAGTCGCTCGGCGCCGGCGCGTGCGCAGTCATGGCGTATCAGCAGCCGCGAGTGGACGAACTCATCGGCGCCGACGGCAAGGACGAGTTCGCACTGTATCTCGCCTGCGTCGGCAAGCGGGCATCCGGAGCGCGCTGACGTGGAGATTCCCGATTACGAGCCTTTCTATCTCCGCACGAGCGAGGAGCTGCGCGCCGAGATCGCGCGACTCGGCCTCACGATCCCGATCGAGGAAAATTTCCTCTCGCTGGCGCAGCCGATCACCATTGGCGGCAGGCGCATCGCGAACCGTTTCTGCGCGCAACCGATCAAGGGCTGTGATGCGGCGCACGACGGCGCACCCACCGAACTGACGCGCCGCCGCTATCAACGCCTCGGTGCAGGCGGCTTCGGGCTGATCTGGGTCGAATCCACGATTGCAGGCGACGTGAGGCAGACACTCCTGTCAGAGCAGCCGGGCAGGCAGACAGGAGTGTCTGCCTCAAAGCCCGCCGCCGCTCCGCGCAAATCACGCGATTTTCACAGTCTCGACGCTGGAACGACGGCGATGCCCAAGGATCCGGGGCGTCCCCGCCCCGAATCCCAAGAGGCACGGGGCGCGGGCGCCACGGCTCCTTGCCGCGCCGCACGGACGGGCATTCCGGATGTAAAAACTGTATCATCGCCTTCCGATGTCGCACACCACACACGCCTGCGGCTGCATGCAGGCACGCTCGACGCGTTCGGCGCGATGGTGGAATCCGTCCGGGCCGCGGGCAGCACGCCGCCAACGATGATTTTGCAGCTGGCATCCGCAGCGAGCGCGGACGCCGTCAATGACGATGCCATCGAACGCCTGCGCGACGAACTCGTCCACGTCGCAGCGCTCGCCGCACGCGCGGGATTCGATGGCGTGGACGTCCAGTCGTGTCACCGCACACTCGCAGGCGGATTGCTCCGTGCTTTCTCAAGGCCGGGGAAATTTGGCGGCACGTTTGAAAACCGCAGCCGCTTCCTGCTCGAAACGCTTGCATCAATCCGTGCGCAGGTGCCGTCGCTCCTGCTCAGCGTGCGCCTCTGCGCCTACGATGCCGCACGAAATGGATTCGGCGTCTCCCCCTCCGACTATCGGAAGCCCGACCTTGCAGAGCCGATCGAGCTCGCTCGACTCTTGCAAAATGCTGGCACGAACTTTCTGAACGTCACCGCCGCGAGTCCGAACCTGCGCGCATCCGGCCCGGAGCGCGGGCTGCATCCGCGCGCCGATTCGGAGCGCCCGGACGAGCACCCGCTCACGGTGCTCGACCGGCAGTTGCGCATCGCACATACGCTCCGTGAAGCCGCGCCGGGCCTTGCCGTGATCGGCAGTGGATTCAGTTGGCTGCGACAGTTCGTGCCTCACGTCGCCGCAGCCGCGATTGGCAGTGGAGCGATGGATTTCGTAGGAATGGGCCGCGCTGCGCTGGCCTATCCCGATGCACCAGCCGACCTGGCGACAGCCGGCAAAATGGAAGCCGGCAAATGCTGCATCGTCTGCTTCGCATGCTCGACGCTGCGCAACGGCGGCGATCCTGTTGGCTGCGTAATTCGCGACGCGGCGGCCTACGGTGCGGATTATCGCCACATGCGGCGCTACGATGAAGATCAACTGCTCGCCGGCGCGCAGCGCTGCCACATGTGCGAGGCCGCGCCGTGCATCACCGCGAGCCCGACGCGCACGGACATTCCCGCATTCATCGCGGCATTTCGACGCGGCGATGAGCGCGCCGCATACGAGATCATCCGTGCCAGCGATCCGCTTCCCGAACTGACCTCGCAGCTCTCACCCGCATGGCTGCAATCCGAGGGTGCCTGCATCGAAACCGCGCTGACTGGCGCGCCGGTCCCGATTCTCGACCTGCAATACACCGTGAGCTGGCGCGCGCGCGAACGAGGCGAGACTGGCGTGCGCATTCCCGACAGCGCAACTGGCAGACGCATCGCGATCGTTGGCGGCGGCCCTGCCGGAATTGCCGCGGCAATCCGGCTTGTCGAACACGGTCATGCGGTTGCTTTGTTCGAGTCGTCGGATCGTCTCGGTGGAGCGCCAGAGCGTGTGATACCCGCAGAGCGACTGCCGCAGATTCGCGGCGAACTTGATGCGGCGCTCAAACCGGCAATCACTGCCGGGCGGATGATCGTTCATTTCGGCACGGCGCTGGGAATTGACGGAATGCAGCCGTCGCGGCTGTCCTGGCACGCAGGCGTCTCGCCTGCAAATGCGCAGGCTGGAAGCCCGCGTGCAGTGACCGGCGAGACGCCTGTCTTCCGTGGTGTTTCGCTCAATCAACTCCGTGCCGAATACGACGCCGTGCTGATCGCCGCGGGTGTGTGGGAGGAGTATTCGCTCGGCAGCATGCCCGGTGTTGTCGGTGCGCTCGATTTTCTGGAGGCGGCAAAGCGCGGCGCCGAGACTTTGATCGCTGACAGTGTCGCGATTCTCGCCGGCGGAGACAGCGCGATGGACGCCGCCCGCACTGTTCAGCAGCTCGGCGCGAAGGAGATCTTCATCGTCTTCGGCGGGCCACGCTCGGAGATGCACTGGCACATGCCCGAGAGCTGGTTCGCCACGCCGGGCGTCCACGCGATGATGAACTGGCAGCCGCTGGGCTTTGTTCCCCATGCGGATGGTCGCGCGTGCGGCGTCCACATTCGCCATGTGCAAATCGGTGTTGAGAGCGTCCTCGGTGCCGGATTGATCATCGAAGCGATGGGATTGCGTGTCGCCGATTCGCTGCGAACTGCCCTCGCCGGAGTCGATTTTTCCGAAGGCGGTCACGTGTCGGTGGACATCGCACATCGCACGAGCGTCGAGCGGCTCTATGCCGCAGGCGGGCTCGTGAATGGCGGCGCATCCGTCGGCCAGTGCGTTGCGGAAGGTCTTGCCGCCGCCGAAGCCATCCATCTGGATCTGCAGCGCAGCGAATTCCGATGAACCTCCAATCCCGCATCAAGATTGCACACGGCCGATGCGCAGAGCCGGCCGAGACCATCGCCCGCCTGGAGCCGTTCATCCGCGAGCGTCACGACTACTGGCTGCACGAGGAGATCGTCGCGGAACATTTTCACTGGGCGGCGATGTTCATCGAGGGCCTCGACTTTCGATCGATGGGGAAAGGCACGACCCCGGAATTCAGCAGGGCGGGCGCGTTTGCGGAGGGTGCCGAGTGGCTCACGGCACGCGAGGTTGGCGACCTCCCGGGATACGTCGGCGCTCACGAGCGCGATGTGCCGGATGCGCTGCCGCTCAAAGACCTCGTGAGCCATGTCGCCAGCGCGACACCGCCGGTCATCGAGCGGATCCGCGCGCTCGACGACGCTTGGCATTGGGTGGACGGCTTTTCGCTGCGCGACGAGCGCGCGGTGAAGGTGCCGATCGAATACGTCCGGCAAATCAGCGGACCGAATGGGAAGGCGACCGGAAATTTCATCGAGGAGGCAATCGTCCACGCGGCGAACGAGATCTTCGAGCGCCGCGCGCACATCACCGTTCTCCGCAACCGGATGGTCGTGCCGACCATCGATCCCGCGACGATCCACCATCCGGTCATTCGCGCGCAGATGGATTTCATCCGCAGCAAAGGCATCGACGTGACGCTGAAGGATCTGTCCTTCGGCGGCATGCTGCCCTGCGTCGGCGCGTACTTCCGCGATCGGAACATCCCGGACGATTTTCAGTTCCACCACTTCTTCAAAGTCGGCGCGTCGTTCGATCGCGAGGAGGCGATGATTCGCACGTTCACCGAGTTCACGCAGGGCCGGCGGCAGCACGAGTTCATCGACCCCGCCGCGCCCGACTTCGATCAGAAGCTCGCCTCTCTGCTCGACCACGACTTCCGCCGCATCCGCACGCAGGACGACGAGTGCGACAATTTTCTCTCGGCATTCATGTTCGGCTTCGTCCCGTACCGCAGCGCCACATTTCTGCTCGAAGGCGAAGTCGTGCCGTTCAATCCCGGCCCGCAGTACAGCGACTGCCTCGCAGACATCGCCCACGCCCGCGAAATCTGCGCGGCGCTGGGCAAGGATTTCATCGCCGTCGATCTGACGGACCCACAGATTGGCTTCCCGGTCGCGCAGGTGATCATCCCCGGTTACTCCGATGTGCTCCCCTACCACCCCGCAAACAGCCACGGCCTTTTCCGCCGCTGGACCAGGAGTGAAGTGCTCAGTTCCTACTCGGAATCGCTGAGCTAATCGCCGCAGCCCGAGGTGGACGTCTCATGCTGGTAGAAGCGACTCCGCCGTGATTGGAAGGCGATTTTCCGCTGAGGGTGATTTTCCGCTTGCGAGAATCCCCGACTGCCTGAAAGCTTCGCGCCCGAAGGTTTCCGCCTTATTTTGTGCGCTGCCGAGTGCCACAGCAGTGCTCGCCGCCGCACCAAGTGAGGAGAAATTTACATCATCCGAAAAGCCGACGTGGCGGAATTGGCAGACGCGCTAGACTCAAAATTCGCTTTTTGGCGGTTTTTCGCCGCTTCTTGGCGTAGCTTCCATAGCCCGAAACTCAAGCATTCATGGGGGTTTCAGGCAGTTTTCCGCCTTTTGAAGATTGAGCGCCAGAAACACCCCCAATGTAGCACAAACTGTAGCACAAGCGGCGCGCCGGACTGTTGCGCGAATGGTCTAGCGGTCGCGCGGATTTTACCAGAGGTGCCCTGTGCTACACCGCCCCTTGCACGCCACCAGAGCGCCTGTCGGGTGCGTCTGCGTGCGCCCTCACTTCCCGCCTCGCTGCCGGGCCTCACATTGTCGGCAAGCACCCCCCATAATTCTTGCCGCTCACTTCCGCCATCAAACGCGACGGCTATCCCTTTGACCAGGAGCCGCATCGTTGATCGGATGGTGGCGAGGCGCGCAGTCTCGGCGGCTTTGAACATGCCGCAGATGTCCGCCGCGGCTGCATGGCCTGGCGCGCTTTCCCGCGACGGGGATGTTGCGCTTTGCGCGGTCGCGCTTTGCCGGCCTGTCTGGGTGTTCATGGAAAGGTTGCCCGGCTTGCGCGAGCGGGCCGGGCTGGCCGCTTAATGAGCCCTCGCGCGGGCCTTCCAGATG
>Ga0105046_10011396_pt1 | contig 13815 bp, 18 predicted proteins | sample MAT03_FD_78385 | JGI IMG/M metagenome (GOLD analysis project Ga0105046, IMG submission 78385) | Freshwater microbial communities from Lake Fryxell liftoff mats and glacier meltwater in Antarctica - MAT-03 (megahit assembly) | ecosystem: Environmental > Aquatic > Freshwater > Ice > Liftoff... | reverse complement strand
TAGGCACGCGGCTTGACCGGTTCTTTCGGAGGTGAATTCTCACCCCGCTCGTAGTTTTCGCGGGAACGGTTGAAGGTTCCCTGGCTTGAAGCAGCTACAAATCCAAAGTCACATCCCTCGCACGAAGCGAGGCGTTCTTGACTGCAAAAACGCTAAGGATGTTGTTGGACCCGTTAGCGCCTCACTTTCCGCTTGAGTGCAGGACTAATCCGCATCTGTCATGGTCACGGTCATCACGGCGATCGTACGATTGGTAATCGTGATCGCTCGTCTGTTGATGGCGTTCATGCAGAACGGATAAGCCCCGACGATGCACACGTGGTGAACCGGCGGTTATGCCTGTTCGCGTTGGTGTGGTCCACGTATCTGGCCTGCGCCAAAAACGCGAACATACGGGGTTGCCAGGTAGGCTGGCGGATCGACCGATCCGTTTCCCGTGACCGCGATAACTCGTGGTCCTGGGTTTGGATGGTGTAAATTCCGCAAGCCCGGGCGACATCGGTCGCCCATATTGGGACAGGGCCTCGGGCATCGTACGGCCCAGGACCCCGGCCACGTTCTCGCAACCCTGCTCGACCAAATTGGCCTGGCAACGGATTTCGATCACGAGGTTGGAATTCTGAATGACCATTGGATACCTCCGGCAAATGGAGAGGGGTTGGATACCCTCAAGTGTTAGAAGCTCAATACCTTAAGACAAAAGACTTCGACATAACGACTAAAGTTAGAGGTCTGCTGATGATTCCCCGAGGCCACTTTGGCCTCGTCTTCGGGATCACCACTATAACGCAATTCGGACGCGTTTGTGTCACATTTCAGTCGAAAAAATCCGCGCCCGGGTTGCGAACCCGCCTTGGTCTAACCACTCAGACGCACGAGCGTCACACCAGGTTCGCGGGAAATCCAGAAATAATCCGATTCGATCCCCGCTAATATAGTTGGACGCACATCGGCCCGTTTTCTTCCGCAAAATCTCGATTTCGTGTGAAAACTTGTAATACACGAACGTCGCTGGCTCCGGCTCCCGCCAGAACGATCTTTTTCTGGCGCGGACATTTGCGGACATTTAGGGACACTCGGCAAGCGAAACTGAGAAGACTCCTTTTCCTGGCGTGACATTTCGAGACATTTTGTGACATGCCCACCGTCTGGCACGCGATCCGCGCCGAATTCCGTGCTTGGAGAAACGAACTCGCGTGCCGAAGACTTCCCGTGGCCGAAGACACCTTTTTTGTGTGTTGCATTCCGTTGCATTCTGGCGCACGAGCATTGCAATACCCTCCGCGGGCACCAGTGCCCACATGACCTGTATTGCGGAAGGGGTCAAAAGTGAACTCGACTTTGGAGATTTTTTTCGCTGGTACACCCTGGATCGTTTAGAATCCGTAAATGGAAGCACTGGAGAATGCCATGACCGAACTCACCCCCAATTGGTTCCGGAGGGCATCGTCAAAGCCAGGGCGGCGTTCCTTCGCGACTTCCCGGCTCTCATGGCCGACCGGAAGACACGCGGAAAGTATGTGTGCTACCACAACGACAAGCTAGTCGCCATCGATAAGAATTACCGCAAACTCGTTCAGAAAATGTACTCCAGGGGCATCCCGGATACTGCTTCGCTCATAGTCGAGGTATCAGCGGAGTCGGAGCGGATTGAGCAGGTCTTCGCCGTGGAAGGAGAACTCAACTGACCATGTCGATTCTCTTGAATCGGATGCCGGTCCAGGAGCAGCAACCAGATTGCAGAGCAACTCTTTCGCCTTCATCGTCCCGCCTCTTGCTCCGCCGTCCATTGCATCAGTCGCTTTTGCAGGTCTTTCTTCGACGGAAGATACAGCGAATACTGAGAGGCCAGCCGAGAAGCCAAGCAAGACATCCACAGATTACACGGATTGCACAGATTCAAGAAAGCAGTGCCAATCTTGTTTGCCTCTGTGAAATCTGCGAAATCTGTGGATAAGACTCTTGTGTGATAGCTGGTCAACGTAATACTTGTCGGAGTCGAACGTAAATCGCCTTTGCCGGGATTCAAAGAGGAAGCCTTTGCCAAGTTCGAGAAGGAACTGCTGCAGCTTGTCGATGATTGCGGTTTCGAGATCGGTCTCGGAATAGCTGGGCCGCTCCTCCAAGCCAAGAAATTCCAGCACGAGCGGAGATCGGAGGATATCGGCCGGCTCCTGAATAGTCTGGCCTTTCGCTGCCAGTTTGCGGGTGCTGCTGGTGCTCAACGATGATCCGGCCGATTTCGAGATTGGTGGCGACCTGCACAAAGTTGACGGCACCAGCGGTCGCACGTCGCGCGGACTGGATCAGCGATCGCACCTGATCGAGGAGCGGCACAATCGGACTCGCCTTCGCTATTTTCGATTTGGATTTCATCGCAACATCGCCTCCGCCAGGATCGCGTTCAATGAACTGCGAGGATTCTCGTTTCGCCGCGTCCGGCTTTTGTAGCAGTTCCCGCGAGCTGTCGTTGCCACAATCGCGGTAGGCGTGCAACCTTGCACGTTCTTTTTCGGCCACTTTTCAAGAACAGGATCCTCGACGACGAGATCACTTCCAGAACGCAGCGGAATTCGCTTGCAGTGGCGTGTCGAGCGCGGATAATCGTCTCATGCGCTTGCGTGTGAAGTGTTGAAATCTCGTAGACTCCGACGAGCAGTTTAGCTCGACCGGGAACTATGCTGCTTGCTCCGTGTGGCACGTGCCCGAGAGCAAGACTCACTGCGCGGAGCAGGCAGTGTGGATTCTTTTGCGTTCGGCGGAGGTGCGACATGAACCACTGGCCAGAGGTGCGCGACAAGCCTGGGCTCCTGCGGCGGATGATGGCCGAGTTCGTCGGCGGTCGGCTTTCGCTCGAAGGCAACCTCCAGCGGTGCGCGTTCCCCGAGGATCTGGTGATCGCGCGCGAGGAGTCGGGCCTGCTGCTGCGGCACACAGCATGGCCGCGTCAGGGGTTCGTGGTGCTGCCGCTGGGTACGGACACGGACCCAGCGGTCCTCAAGGGGATCATGGCGGCCGGGCTCAAGCGGGCGATCATCCACGTGCAAATCGAGCGCGACGATGCCCTGCAGTTGGGCGCGTACGACCACTTCCACCCGGAATGCACCCTCACGGGGCCCGGCGTCGGCGCGGCGCTGCTCGCGGAACTGCACTTGACGGGCATGCTGCGCGGCTTCCGGGTCGCCACAAACACGCCGTAGTGTCGCCGAACAACAGCCTGAATAAAGGTAGAAAGAGCGGCCACCTCTGATCTAACGACGTATGTCGCTATGTTTATTCAACCTCCTTTGGGCGGGCTCACCAATTCACGCAGTACCGGGATGGTTCATGACAAGCAGCTTTGCGAGACCCTCTCTCTCAGCGTGCTTTTGTTTCTCGATATGGAGTGCGATGATGTAGCATCGCTTTCTTTTGTTTTTCGTTTTGAAAAGCCTGTGTTGCGAAAACGCCATAAAACATGGGGAAAAACAGAGAAACAGAAAAGCCAAAGCGGCGCGACATCTCCGCGATCCGCATTGAAAAACTGAAAAACGGCAAATCGCGATTGCGGAAAAAATTTCGACGGCGATAATCGTGAGAGTAGCCTGCGACTCTAGAGTTGAAGGCCCATAGACTTCGACGAGCAGTTTAGCTCAACCGGAATCTACGCTGCCTGCTTCCCGTGGCGAGTGCCCGTGGGGCACGGCAATAAACACGAGAGGCGTTCCAGCATGGCACGCGAGGATCTCAATTCGCTCTTGGGCGCGATGTTCCCATTCGCACAGGATATGCTCGATAAGTACGGCGAGTTCTATCCGTTCGGCGCGACGATGACGATCGCAGGCGAGATCAAACAAACAGCAGCGTACACGGGCGACGAGCATCCATCCTCTCAAGAACTGATCGAACTCCTCGAGGGTGGTTTTCGGGCACTCGCCGCGAAAAAAGACGTTCGAGCGGTCGGGCTTTGTTTGGATGTGCGAACCATCGCCCCTGGCCAAACTCAAAAAACGGATGCCATATGCGCTCGCTTGCGACATTCGGACAGTGAATCGGTAGATGTTTTTCTACCCTATCAAAAAAATGAATCCGGAATGATCTCGTATGGCGATCTGTTCGCTACACAGGGTGAACAAGACATCTTCAACTAACGAAGTGGTGCTGTGTCGCGGGCAAGTCATGCTGTCGTGCGAAGCTGCCGCCGAACAACCTTACGCACTAACGACTTCAAGAAAACTTAGCGATTCCGGTGGTTTTTCTTCCATCGACGCATTGCGTTCCGCTTATACAAACTCTTCCGAGTAGGCTTGCCAATCTCTTCTCCACAGCGTCGTGATCGTTCAAGGCAACAGTGCCTCTCTCTTTCGAGCAGCACCAACCGGCCTTTCAGAAAACAAAAATTGAACTTCCCCAGATCACTCGCAAGAATAACGCTCACCGCATACCTCCCATAAGGCTGGGCCCACTCCCACCTTTCCAATCGCAAGGCATGCATGGATTCGTTCCGGCTTGAAGGTATCCAAATGTCACGCTAGGCACGCTACACCGCTCTGATCCTTGACGCTGTTCGCGAGATCAACAAACGCCACGAGATTGCGGGGTGGTACGATGTCCGCTATCTCATCAAGTGAAGGCCGAAAAAGGGGACATCGTGGACAGCGAAAGAAAACAGGGACATCGTGAATTACGACATAGTTGAATAGTGTTGGTTTTGATTCACGAGGCTCCTTTTTCCTTTCCTGCTGAATTAAATGTTGGTGGCCTCGGATCACGGAAACAAGCGGAATTCGCGATCGTCCTTCTTGATCGTCTGTCGTGAGGCCTTGGGAGGCTCCCATGAATAGAATGTTCTTGTGGGTTGCGACCCCGGTGGTAACGTGGAACACATTGCCGAGCACGGCCTTACACCCGATGAAGTCGAATCGGCTTTTGATGACATCGAAACGGAGACCACGAGCCGTTCGACAGGCCGGCCCGCGATCTTCGGCCGCACGTTCAAAGGTGACACGATTTTTGTCGCGTATGATCTCGAAACGGACACCGATGGGAACGAATTCGTTTACGTTCGCACCGCCTACATCACCGAGGACTGACGATGAAAGCCAAACCCAACGTTTCACCCGAGCAACTCGCCCGCCTCCGTTCAGAGGATGAACAATTGCGCCCAATGCTCAAATCCGAGATGCCTGCCGTGCGTGAGGAATGGCGGCAGTATGTGAGGAGCCTCACGAGCGTCGTCTCACGTCACTCAAAAGAGATCGACGAGTACATCCATAACCACGGACCCATGACCCGCCCGGAAGTCATCGAGCGCGCGCTGGCAAAGCTGCTCTCGGAAGTCTGACACAGACTCTTGCTTCATCCGGAACCCAGTGATCGCTGCCAGGGAAGACAAAAGGGGTCGAGAGTCGGGTCGGCAGTCGAATCGAGGCCAAGTCAGCCCGAACAGCCTTATGTCCTCAACAACTTGAATAAAGAAAGCGAGAACCGCTACGTCTGATCTACCGACGTATGCCGCTATGTTTATTCAACCTCTCTTGAGCGGCCTGCCAATTTCAAGCGGCACCGGGATGGTTCACGCAACGGCAGCGCACACTGAACCCGGCTTACGTCGCTCGGCTCGCCGGTTTCTCGAAGCAGCGTTACGGCATGATCTGATAGAATTGATTGAAACCGTAATCATCTATCAAGCTGGTGCGGTTGACTCGTGAGGAGATTCAAGCCATGTTTCTTGTACAGGACATTGGCGAAACCCGCGTTTATCAGGAAGCGATGGAAGAGAGCGAAAAGAAGAAGGCTGCGCGGACTATTCTTAACATGGCAGCCAAGAAAATGCCTCCGGGAGAAATTGCTGCCCTGGTCGAAGAGGACCTTGAATTTGTTCATCAAGTGCTGCAAGACCGAACTAAAGGCTGAAGCTGGCCGGGGCCGCCTTATCCTGATCGATAAGCGTTTCGTTGTCGAGCGTAAAAAGTGAGTTGGGACGTCATTATCATCGGTGCGGGAGCCGCTGGCTTGATGGCTGCGATCCATGCGGCCGAGCGGGGCAAGCGAACGCTGCTGCTCGAAAAGAACCGCAAGCCGGGCGTGAAAATTCTCATGTCCGGCGGCACGCGCTGCAACATCACCCACGATTGCGACAATCGCGGGATTGTGGCCGCCTACGGTCAGCAAGGCAAATTTTTGCACTCCGCACTCGCGGCTCTTTCGGTCGCCGAGACGATCGCGCTATTCGAGGCCGAGGGCGTTGCCACCAAGATCGAGGATACCGGCAAGGTTTTTCCCGTCAGCAACAAGGCGATGGATGTTCTCGAAGCCTTGCTCTCCAGATTGAAGCGAAGCGGAGCAACGCTCGTTCTTGAAGAACCGGTCCAGTCCGTTCGCAAAGTGGGCGATGCCTTCGAGATCATCACGAATCAACGCACGTTGATGTGTCCCCGTCTAATTCTCACGCTGGGCGGCCAGTCGTATCCGGGTTCCGGCACGCGTGGCGACGGCTATGCCTGGGCCAGGCACTTCGGACACACGATCGTTCCTCCGAGGCCGGCTCTCGTTCCCATCACCCTCGATGCAAGTTGGGTCGCCGATCTGAAAGGCCTCACACTCTCGGACGTGAATGTTAAAGTTCTCGAAAAGGGAAAGACGCTGCTGGCACGTCGCGGCGGATTTCTGTTCGCTCATTTCGGCTTGACTGGCCCCGCTCCACTTGATGTCAGCAAGGCGATCAGTCGGCACGCGAATCCACACTCCCTTGAACTGGAACTTGATTTTCTTCCCGCGAAGTCCGAACCAGAGTTCGATTCCTTCCTGCAATCTGAATCCCTTGCTTCGGGCAAAAAACTGCTTGCAGTCGTGATGAGCGAACTGCTGCCGAGACGATTGTGTGACACGCTCCTGAAGCTTTGCCGCCAGGCCGAGGATCGCAAGGCCACGGGCTTGAGCAAGGTCGATCGTCAGGCACTGGTCGTGGCCGTGAAACGAATGCGGATCCCCGTTCGCGGTACATTGGGATTCGAGAAAGCCGAAGTCACTTCCGGCGGCGTCTCTCTCGACGAAGTCGATTCGCGCAACATGGAGAGCAAGTTCTGTCCGGGCCTCTTCATGGCAGGCGAAATCCTCGACCTCGACGGGCCCATCGGCGGCTACAACTTCCAGGCCGCGTGGTCGACCGGCTGGCTCGCGGGGCGGAGTGTGTGAGTGGGACAAAAGGCAATAGAACGCTGATGACACGGGTCACGCGGATTTTCACGGAGCGAAGGCAAAATGCCCATTGTGTCTAATCCGTGCGAATCCGCTCAATCCGTGTCATCCGTGTTCCATTGCCTTTTTTGAGAGTAGATGATGCCGCTATCTGCCATTACCAAGCCCGAGACTGATCCCACTAAAATCTTTGAACGCTTTCGGGATTTTTATTCCACCGAATTACTTGCCGTGGCATCGGTCGACTTCAATCTCTTTGGCCGCTTGGCCGAAGGGCCCAAGTCGTTCGCGGAACTGCGAGCCGAGATCGGCCTCGCGGAACGTTCGGCCAACGTGCTCATCACGGCCATGCGGGCGATGGAACTGCTCGTCGCGAACTCGGACGCGAAGCTGGACCTCACGCCGGCCGCGCGGGAACATCTCGTGCCGGGTGCCTACTTCGAGGTCGGCGGTTACATCGGCCTGGTCTCCGAATCGCCCGGCGTGCGCGCGATGGCCGAGCGATTGAAGACGAACAAGCCGGCAGGCAACCGCAAGGACGAAGAGGGGGCTTCGTACATTTTCCGCGAAGGGATGGAGTCCGCGATGGATCGCGAGGCTTCCGCTCGGCGACTCACGCTGGCTCTCGCAGGGCGGGCCAAGAACTGCGCTCCATTCTTGGTCGAGAAGGTGCCGCTTCAAGATGCAAAACTCTTGCTCGATGTCGGCGGCGGTTCGGGAATCTACGCCATCGCCTGCTTGCAGAAGAACCCGAAACTGCGAGCGATTATCTGGGATCGGCCCGAGGTTCTGAAGATCGCCCAGGAGATGGCCCAGACGTATGGCGTAACGGATCGACTGGAAACGCGGCCGGGCGACATGTTCGCCGATCCGGTGCCGGCTGGCTGTGACGTGGTGCTCCTCTCAAACATCCTGCACGACTGGGACGTACCCGAGTGCCGAACACTCGTGAAGCGTTGTGCCGAGGCACTGCCTTCGGGTGGCCGGTTGCTCGTGCACGATGTGTTCTTGAACGACGATCTGGGCGGGCCGCTTTCGATCGCTCTCTACTCGGCTGCCTTGTTTTCGTTGACGGAAGGACGTGCCTATAGTGCGGCGGAGTACAGTTCCTGGTTGATGGACGCGGGATTAACACCAGCTATCGGCATGGTGCCGACATCGGTCCACTGCGGCGTACTTGAGGCTCGAAAACCCAAGGCAGACATCATCTGATTTGACGGGAATGGTGCCGCTCCGCTCCGGCTGAATGTACGCGATGAGAAATCTTCCGAGACAACCAGGTTGCTCACGCCGCATCGTAGACCATGGTGGAGTTACCACAAAATCTCTTCGGCAACTTATTTAAGACAATCGGGCTGACCGGCGACTTACATTTCTGCACGAGTCATCGGGTGAGGCGATAGTGGCCCATGTTGCGGCCCAGAGTTTCGAGTTTACGGCGGACGCATTCCACCGACTCGGCTTGGGCTAATACAGGTTACGCTCGCATTCTCCCATCTCTCCCGGTCCGGGTTATTTCCCGGCCTGAGGAGTTTTTAGTATGTCACGAATTTCAGAAACTCTCGTGCCCCGTAACGGGCATACTCTCAATGTCGGCATCGTCGCCCGGATCAGCGGCGGACCGAACCAAAAGGAGATGTCACTGGAGGACCAGGAAGACCACGGCCATCAGGTCGTGGCGGAGCTGTACGATGGCCCCGCCCAGTACCAGGTGATCGCCACCATCGGCAAGGGCGAGCGTCTGGACCGCCCCGAATTGGCGGAGATCGAATCCCTGCTCCGCAGCCGCACGCTGGACCTGCTGATCGCGGAAGACATCGGCCGGATCGTCCGCGGGACAGAGGCCTCGTGGCTGTGCGGGATCGCGGTCGATCACGGAACGCGGGTAATCGCCCCAAACGACTGTATCGACACCGCCGACGAGAATTGGGAAGAGGAGGTCATCTCCGCCTGCCGAGACCATGTCGGGCACAACTCCCATACCTCCAAGCGGCTCAAGAAGAAGCTTATGAACCGGTTCACCAAGTTCGGCGGGGCACCGGCCCGCCCGATATTCGGGTACGACCTGCCCGAAGGAGCGAAGACCTACGACGACTGGCGCAAAAACGACGACGCCACACTGATCTACCGCGAATGGTTCGCCAGGCTCAAGAGGGACCGGTCCGGTTCCCTCGTCGCCGACTGGCTCAACCAGCTCGGTGTGTCAACCGGCCCCTACGCACGCAATTCCCTCTGGGACGGCCGAATAGTTCTCCGTGTGACCCGGAACCCACTCCTCAAGGGGATGCCCGGCCGCGGTTTCCGCCGTTCGGTCAAGCACCACGAAACGGGTCGGCGAGTTTCCGGCAAGAGCCCCGACAAGCCGAACTATTACGCCTGCCCCCACCTGCTCCACGTCCCGCCTGAAGAGTTTGACGAAGTGAACGACCTCCTGAAGTATCAAAATGCCGGCATGGGCCGCAAGCCGCGGGACGGCAAGGATCCCCGGGACGGGGTCCCAAAGAAGAGCACGGTTTCTTCGGGTCAACATGCCTCGTGCGGCGTCTGCGGGCGTCTTTTCTATTGGGGGGGCCACGGCCAAACAAGCCACATGATGTGTTCGGGTTCTCGCGATTACCTTTGTTGGAACACGGGCAGTTTTAATGGGCATGAGGCAAGGCAACGAATTGCAAACGCCATTTTTGGTCGGATCGAACGGCTGCCGGAGTTTGACGAGCTCATGCGCAAACAGATTGAAGGGGAGGCCGCCGTTTACTTCAACCAATCCCATGTAGAAGAAACCCGTCTTGCCGCCGAGCAATCGGCAGTCAGCAAACAAGTCGATCGATTGATTGTTCACATGATGGGATCGCCGAAGAGTGAAGCTCTCGCCAAGAAGCTCCAGGAGCTGGAAAGCCGGCTCCTGAAGCTTCGCCTCAGTCTTTTGGAAATTCGTGGTCGCCGAAAAGAGATACCTACATTGCCTAGCGTCGCAGATCTCAAGGTGCAAATCAAGAAGTCGCCTGGCACACTGGCGGCCACCGATCCGGAATTTGGACGAATCATGCGAATGTTGGCACCACAGATCCGCATCTATCCGTTTCGCACTATTGATCTCGGCCGTGTTGTAGCCCGATCGTTGGTTACACTTGATTTGACATCGCTCATACCGATGTCGCTTGCAGCGGCAGCCGGGACAGTGCTGCGTGAGACTTTCTGGGTGAACCTGCACGAGCAGCCGCAATACGTGGCCTTACGTGAGCAGATTGTGGCGATGCTTGCCCAGGGGTTAAAGCAGCGTGAGGTCGCGGCGGAGTTGGGAACCCACCAAGCCACTGTCCAGCGGGCGATGACGTTGCACCGCCAGATGTTGTCGCTCGGCATCCTTGATCCCTATCAAGTACAGACTTGCCCGTCCGACTCCCGAAAGCACAAGAGAATGCCCTTGTCGATTGGCATCCCCGCCGGCTCGTAGTCAGTCGGCTTTCCTCGATCCCGTGGGTTCCGCGGATTGTCATTGTTAGTGCCAATCAGCACCTTGCCGCCGGCAACGACAGGCTGCGCGAACAACCAGCCACCGGTCGCGGCCTTCCACTTGACCCGCGTGCCGGGAACAGGAGTGCGGCCATCTTCGCCCCCCTTGGGAAACACATGCGACAGTCTGCCCGCGGCGGGATTGACCATGTTCCGGCTTGGCGTGCCGCCGAGCATGGGCCAGCTTGTAGCGACATTTTTCGTTTTGGGCTCGGACTTCGTTTGTTCGGTCGAAGCGCGCGGGGTGGCGATGACAAGGAACGTGATGAGGCAACTCAGAGCGGAGATGCGAAGTTTAGCGTTGAACATACGAATGTCTCCAAAGCGAGCAAAGAAGGGAACATAAGCATCGCCGGTGGTCACCTTTTCGGTCTTCATAATGCGCGTTCACCAAGTGCATTGTGTGCAGTTTGATCGGGTCGCATCCCATGACCTCGTGGAATAGAAGAAACTAACCGTTGCCAGCCGGACAACCTTGATCGGGTTGATTCCAGTGGGGCCGATAAGCTTCCTTCGGTGGGAAAAATTCACATTGCGTCCTCTGCTCAATTGGGGAACTCGGCACTCCAGATTTTAACTGTGCCTTTGTCATCTACTGAGATAAGACGCTGTCCATCACGACTAAAGGCCAGACAGATTACTGGATCCGCATGCGATTCGAGTGTGGCGCGGAGTTGTCCCGTCTTAACATCCCACAATTGGATCGCGGGATCCCATCCGCCAGTTGTAGCCACCACCCGGCCATCGGGGCTAAAACATCGGCATTCTCCTCCTTCAAGTTTGCTCTGGATACTGCCATTTTCAAGTTCAAGCACGGAGTTGCTTGACAAGATTAGCTTTCCGTCTGGGCTGAAAATCATACCACCAGGCAGGATGAAATCCAGAACTGCTGGAGCGGCCTCTCCTTCGATAGCCCAGGCCAGCAATCGAAGTGTCGTTTTGTTTCTAGGTTGGCGGTCATCATAGAGGCGCGAGGCTAATTGAAAGAGAAGCTTGTTGCCAGGCGAAAATGCGAGCGAATGGACCATTTCGTCGTCGAAACGCAGAATCGGTTGCAATGAGTGGCCGGTTCGGGCATCCCAGGTGCGAACCTCGGAGAAGCACGGGCGATTATTATGGTGATTCTCGCCAGTCACCGAGGCGGCGGCTTGGTAGCGACCGTCTATGCTTAAGCTGCATCTGGTGTATTGCTTTGGCGTCCAACTATCCTGCGCCTCCATCGCTAGGCTCTTTGCCCGTTCGGATTGAGCGTGAGACGATCTCCATTCTCCCGCTTCGAGTCCTGGTGAAAGCCACCGTCGATCCATCCGCTGATAAGGTGGGAAAATCACCTTCCCACTCTGCAAGTTGTTTTCCGCGACCGATGTCCCAGAGTGAAATCCCACTTTGGGAATACGGAATGCCAATGACTAAGTACTGACCATCGGATGCGGCAGTATACCGGGTATTAATCGGTAATGGTCGTTTCACAACACTGAACGATCGCTGCTCCTGACGGGTCGAGATGTTCCATGTTTCGTCCTGGATCGTAACGAGTGAGCCGTCGGCGTTAAGCACCGGCGACCCACCTGTATTGCGCAACAGCATACGCTCCCTGCCTGACGGCATGTCGAAAATGCGAATGTCGCGGCCGTGTGAGGATGCCAAGGTAGAGCCATCACCGGAACAGGCTAAAGATTCGATTTGATCGCCTGGATGACCCTTCAGAATGATCCTTTCCTTGCGAGTCGAAAGAGCCCATACCTTGATCCGCCCGCTGTAGTTCTCACTGGAAGCAAGGTACTTACCGTCCGGCGAAAGCACCAAGCCGGTGATCCAACTTTGATGTCCGAGGAGTCGGCTTACGAGCTTTCCAGACGCGGTATTAAATAGGTAGATCGCGCCTAAGTCTTCGTCCAATGGAAGGTCGATGAGAGGAGAGGAGAATCCCAAGAAACCGTTCAGTAGCCTGTTCAGGCCGCTCCCGGCCACTGCCACTGTTCGACCGTCACCAGAGAGAACAGCGGCTTCGGTTAAGAATGGGAATTGCAAGGCGAAACACCGATTACCAGTTTGCATGTCCCATCCAATCGCCTCGCCCCCATCGTCTCCCTCAAAGTCGCAGAATGCCGTGCCACTGTCAGATGTGAACGATACCAGGCGTGCATTGCCCGGAGCTAAAGTCCAACGATGAACTACTTTCTGACTAGCCAGTTCCCAAACGACTACCTGCTTTCCCCCATAGACGAGAAAACGCGAATTCGGGGAGAAGGCCAGGGATTCGATCCGACGTAAATTATCTTTAAGTTCCATGACGACTTGCATGGTTGCAGTGTCACGAATCTGGATTACACATTCTTTTCCGTTACGGAAGGCGCAAGCAAACCAACGACCATCTCTTGAGTACGCGTTGACTACCCATTTCGCATCGGGTGCGATGGCGAGCGGTTTAGATTCGCGATTGCATCGGGCGTAATAATATCCCCACGTGAAGTCTCGCCATTCTGCCGGACAAACTTTCGTATCCAACAACAGTTGAAGCCCAAGCATTGGGTCTCGGTCCGCGAGTTGGCCGACCCGCAGTAGCTGCGCGGTAAGTAATGCTCGCTGCGTCAGGTCTAGTTGCTCTTTCGTCTCCGCTTCCCGCTTCTTTGCCTCATCCTCGCTCACTTTCGCCCGATCCCTATCCATCTCGGCGTCTTGCCGCTTCTGATCCAGTTTCGAAGTGAAGTACACGCCGGTCCCTGCGAGGGCCACGGTTCCCAGAATTAGACTTGCGACGAGTGCCGCCGCTGTCGGACGTCTCCTGGCCCACTTGGCAAGCCGTTCCGTAGGCCGAGTCGGCCGAGCCCAAATCGGCTTCCCCACTAGCCATCGTTCCAAATCATCGGCAAATGCTTCAGTAGACGAGTATCGTCGCGCCGGGTCCTTCGCCAGACACGTCAGGCAGATCGTCTCCAGGTCCCGGTCCACGGCCGGGCACACCGTCCGCGGGCGCACCGGCTCCTTTTTCCGCACCTGGGCCATTGTGTCCACCACGTCCTTGCCCTTGAACGGTGGCCGGCCGGTGAGCACTTCGTACATCACCGCCCCTAGCCCATACACGTTCGTCTGCGTGGTGATAGGCTGCCCGCCTCCTGTCTG
>Ga0105046_10011393_pt1 | contig 13816 bp, 20 predicted proteins | sample MAT03_FD_78385 | JGI IMG/M metagenome (GOLD analysis project Ga0105046, IMG submission 78385) | Freshwater microbial communities from Lake Fryxell liftoff mats and glacier meltwater in Antarctica - MAT-03 (megahit assembly) | ecosystem: Environmental > Aquatic > Freshwater > Ice > Liftoff... | reverse complement strand
TCTCCCAACTGACCAGTTCCTCTTCGGTGCGGGCGTTGGCGAGGGACAGCATCGGGATCGCGTGCTCGACCGGGGCGAACCCTTCGGCCGGTGTCGCACCGACCCGCTGGGTAGGAGAATCGCCGGTGATCAGTTCCGGGTTCTGATCTTCGAGTCGGGCCAGCTCCGCGTAGAGCCCGTCGTACTCCTCATCGGAGATCTCCGGGTCGTCCTTCTGGTGGTACAGGTAGATGTGGCGGTTCAGCTCTTCCCTGAGCTTTGCGATCTTTTCTTGTGTCGAGCCCGCCACCGGGTCAGCCTCTGGCTGCCTCGAGTACCCGCTCGAAGTCGCGCTGCTTGAGTCCGTCGAGCCCGCCATGGTCGGTCAGGTCGAGGTGCAGCGGCGTGACCGAGATCTTGTCGCGGGCGATCGCGCCGATGTCGGTGCCGGGTTCGTCGTCATGGCCGGGCTCGTAACCATAGATCCGGTAGAGCGTGCGACCATTCTCTTCGTCTCTTTCGACCTTCTGGAGCTCGTCCTTGTACAGGCGTTTGCCGAGACGGGTCACGGCGACCTCGGTCGGCGCGCCACCCGGCACGTTGATGTTCAGCAGGGTGCCTTCCGGCATCGGGTGGTCGACCAGTTCGGCGACGGTCGCCGCAGTGAATGCCGCGGCGAGTTCGAAGTCATAGTGACGCTGCGCCGTGTAACCCATCTCCCCGTTGTCGGACTGTTGCGAAACGGCGATCGCCGGCAGGCCGAGGACTATGCCTTCGAAAGCTGCCGCTACCGTTCCGTAATAGGTCACATCGTCACCGAGGTTGAGGCCGTGGTTGATGCCGGAGACGATCAGGTCGGGCTTCTCGCCGAGCAGGCCGACGTCGGCAAAACGCACGCAGTCGACCGGGGTGCCGTCGGTGGCGTGGCCGAGGTCACCGTCCTCGAAGTTGATCTCCTGGACCGATAGCGGTGACCGGGTGGTGATGCTGCGGGCCGAGGCGCTGCGGTTCGAGTCGGGGGCGATCACATCCAGTGTCACGCCTTCGATCGTTCTCAGATGGCGGCGCAGAGTCTGGAGGCCCTGGGCGCCGATCCCGTCATCGTTGGTGAGGAGGATTCGCACAGTCCACAGGATAGGTGTTCAGGGGACGAGCCTCTGCGGTGGCGGTTCAGGGTAGTCGACGCGCACGAAGTAGAGCCCTGCAGCGGGGGCGGTGACACCGGCCTCGGGCCGCTCGGCCCCTTCCAGCAGGCGGAGGAAGTTCTCCATGCTGCGGCTGCCGTCGGCGACTTCGATCATCGTGCCGACCAGCACCCTCACCATGCTTCGCATGAAGTTGTCACCGGTTACCCAGAACTGGAGCATGTCGTTGCGTAGCACCTGGCCGGTGGCCGGATCCAGCAGACCCGGCTCGGGGATCCACTCGGCAGAATGGATCACCCGCTCGAAACGGGTGTGGTAGGTGTCGGTCGGTGTGAAAGCGGTGAAGTTGTGTTTGCCGACGATCGCCGCGGCGCAGTCCCGGAGCGCCTGGTGGTCGAGGTATCGGGAGACCCACCAGGCCCGGCCCGGTGCGAAAGGTGTGCCGGGCTTGCGGTTCAGCAGCCGGTAGCAGTAGGTGCGCGAGACGGCATCCCGGCGAGCGTCGAACCCAGCTTCAACCTGGCTGACCGCCCGGATCGCGATTCCTTCAGGAGTGAGCCCGTTGATACTGCGAATGATCGTCGGCGGCATTTCGCCGTCGTAGTCGAAGCTCGCCACCTGGCCGTAGGCGTGGACCCCGGCATCGGTCCGCCCGGCGACCGTGAGCTCGATCGGATCGTGCCGCAGGGCAACCTCGAGAGCCCGTTCGACCAGACCCTGGATAGTGAGCGATCCTTCCTGCCGGGCCCACCCGCTGAAGGGGGTCCCGTCGTATTCGATGTCGAGACGAAAGGTAGGCAAGCGGTCAGCGTAACCACAGGGAGGCGAACGGCTGCCACATCGTTACCACCAGGGGCGGATCAACTCCAGTTTCGACTTGCCCTTCTTGCCGCCGGCGTAAGCGTAGATCTCGACCTCGCCGTAGGCGCTGCGTTTGGCGGTCACCTTGAAGTTCTCAGTCACTGTCCAGCCTGGCTTGATTCGCTTGATCAGGATGCGTTCCGGCTTCGGCTTCACCTTGCGCTTCTGGGACGAACCGAAGGTGACTTCAACCGTTTTCGCGGCGAGCTTGCCTTTGTTCGTCACCGCGACCTGCATGTTGAGGTAGCCGTCGGCGTAAATCCAGCTGCGCGGCCCCGGGGTGATCCTGACCTTGGTGATGTTCGGCTTCGGATCCGGAATCTTTCCGCCTTTGCCGTTGCATTTCTTCTTGCATCCGCCACCGTTGTTGTTGCCGCTGCCGGAGGGGCCGGTCGGCCCGGTCGGGCCGGTGGCTCCGGTGGGTCCCGTGACTACCTGTCCGGTGGGGCCGGTCGGGGTATCGGGAACGATCGCACCGCCGATCCGTTCGACCTTGCCGGGGCCGGTGTTCGATATGAAGATCGAGCCGGCGGTATCTACCGCGACACCAGTCGGGCCGGCGAAGGATCCAATGCCGGGGCCGGTCCACTTCTGGACGAAGTTTCCGGAAGTGCTGAGTTTCTGGATCCGGTTGTTACCGGTGTCGGCCACGAACAGGGCGCCCGCCGCGTCGAGCGCCAGGCCTGACGGTCCGCTGAGGAACCCATCACCGGCACCGGGGGCACTCCAGACCGCGATTACATTTCCGGTCGGGCCACCCTTGATGACGCGTGAGTTGCCGGTGTCGGAAACGTAGATGTTGCCACCATCATCAACGGCGATGCCCTGCGGACTCTCGATGCCGCCGATTCCGGCGTAAAGGAACTGTGAGCCGCACCAGCCCCAGGCGTTGCACCTGACGACCCGGTCATTGCCGGTGTCGGCCACGTAAAGGTTGGCGGAGCCGTCGATGGTCAGTGCGGCCGGTGACTTGAAGTTGCCGAGCGCGGTGCCGTTCGATCCCCATTCGGTCTGAAAGGCGCCGTTGGGGAAGAGCCGCTGGATCCGGTGATTGTTCGTATCGGCGACGAAGATCGCGCCACCTGCATCAACTGCCACACCCTTGGGGAATTTGAACTGTCCGCCCGCGGTACCGGTGGAACCGATCGACTGGAGCAGGGTTCCGGACGGGCTGTACTGGTAGATCCGGTCCTGGCCGGCAGAGGCGACATAAACGCGGCCGCTGCTGTCCGTCGCAAGCTGTGAGACACCGGAAGCGGTCTTGGGCCACGCAGCATCGGCAGAAGACGCCATCAGCGTCATGCAAAGGGAAATTACGACAGCTACGCCGAACGCTTTCAAAACCGTCGAAGTGATTGGCCCTTGGATCTCCCTGGGGCCGGAAGTGTGATTCAAAGCGCTTTTCCGATCTGGGTCCTGAACGTGACAATGAAATTAGCAGACCCAACAGCGTCCAGTACGTAAACAGAGGTTCCCTCGAAAAGATGCGGTCCCAGCCAGCACAGCCGCGAGCCTCCCGAGGCGGGCACCCAGGACTTCCGTCAAACCCAAAACGTTCTGGCGCGCTTTGTTGAGCTATCTCCGAAGTTAACGGACCAGAACCACCCGACCCACCAAAGGTGGGACCACCCCACCACCCAGCACCCAAGACTCAGCCGTAAACCAGACCGCCGAAGGCGGGAGCAGCCCTCCTCCGGCTTCCACAGCTCTGTCGTTCAATAGGAGTGGTGCACGGTGGTCTCCTGCGAACGCCTGGCAAGGAGTAAGCGAGTCGAAGACGCGAACCGACCCGGAGGCAACAAGGTGTAGACCAGTCAGCAAAGCGGGAAATCCGAGTCGCACAGCGAAGCGAAGCGATTCGGATTCCTTGTTCCTGCAGCCAGGCGCCTCGCAGGAGGCCTCCGGGCGCCGCTCGCCAGCCACCTCTGCAAGAGCAAAGGCGCCCGACGGGGCGCCTTTGCTAAGTAGCAGCTGACTCGAAGTCAGCGAGACTCGAAGCTAGACGAGTTCGAGGTAGACCATTTCCGTCGAATCCGACTTGCGCGGGCCGATCTTGATGATCCTGGTGTATCCACCGGCACGTTCGGTGTATCGCGGCGCGATCTCTTCGAACAGCTTGTGAACGGCGAACTTGTCGTTGCGCAGGTAAGCGAGAGCCTGACGGCGGGCGTGAAGGTCACCGCGTTTGCCGAGGGTGATCAGCTTCTCGATCTCCGGCCTGGCTACTTTCGCTTTGGCCTGGCTGGTCTCGATGCGCTCGTGGTCGATTACCTCTTTGGCGAGGTTGGCCAGCAGCGACTTGCGGTGGGCGGAATCCCGTCCCAGTTTGTTTCTCTTCTTGGCGTGGCGCATCGTGTTTCTCCTAGCTCAATAAAGGACGGGGACTTCAGTCCTGGCGGAGGTCGTAACCGCGGTTCTGCAGGTTCTCGATGACCTCTTCGATTGACTTCTGACCAAAGTTCGGGATTGCGCCCAGTTCGGACTCTGACTTCTGCAGCAACTGGCCGATGGTCTCGACCCCGGCCCGCTTCAGACAGTTGAACGAACGCACGCTGAGTTCGAGCTCGTCGATCAGGATGTCGTTGTCGGGTCCGGCGGCACCGGCGGCTGAGCCGTTGGACTCTCCGGGGATTTCGAGCGCTACCGGCTCACGGGCGGTCAGTTCCTCGACCCGGTCCGGGTCGCTGAAGATCGCGAGGCTCTTGATCAGGATCTCGGAGGCCTCACGCAGTGCGGTGTTGGGCTCAATCGAACCGTCGGTCTCCAGCTCGAGGGTGAGCTTGTCGAAGTCGGTGCGCTGACCGACACGGGCAGCTTCGACGACGTAGGAGGCACGGCGAATCGGCGAGAAGATCGAGTCGATCGGGATGACGCCGATCGGCTGGTCGTCGTCCTTGTTCTCCTCGGCCGGGCGGTAACCGCGGCCGCGGCCGATGGTCACGTACATCTCAAGGCGGGTCTTCTTCTCGAGTGTGGCGATCGGAGCCTCGGGGTTGAGGATCTCGACGCCGGCCGGCAGGTCGATGTCGGCGGCGGTGACGTCACCGGGGCCGGTCACGACGATCGGGGCTTCAACGGCGTCGGCCTCGGTGTGCATACGCACGACGAGGTCCTTGAGGTTCAGGACGATGTCGGTGACGTCTTCCTTGACTCCACTGATGTTCGAGAATTCATGCGAAACGTCCTCGATGCGGACGCTGGTGATCGCGGCACCGCTCAGCGATGAAAGCAGGACTCGACGGAGGCTGGATCCGAAGGTGTATCCGAATCCCTTGTCGAGGGGCTCGATCGTGAAAGCGCCTTTGTTCTCGTCTACTTGCTCGGAGCTGATGCTCGGTACCTGGAAGTCTGTGCTCATTAGTTCCTTGGTTATTCGTGTGAAAGGGGAAAGCTGGGCCGAAAGCCTGTGGCCTGAAGGGGTGGTGCTAGACGCGGCGGCGCTTACGCGGGCGGCAACCGTTGTGCGCCTGCGGGGTGACGTCCTTGACGCTGGTCACGTCGAGCCCTGCGGCCTGAAGCGAACGGACCGCGGTGTCCTTGCCGGAACCGGCGCCCTTGGCGAACACTTCGACCTTCTGCAGGCCGTGCTCCATGCCCTTCTTGGCGGCGGCATCGGCGGTAACCTGCGCGGCGAACGGCGTCGATTTGCGTGAGCCCTTGAAACCGGCGCTGCCGGCGGACTCCCAGGCGATGACGTTGCCTTCGAGATCCGTGAGGGTCACGATCGTATTGTTGAAAGAGGTCTTGATGTGTGCCTGACCGACGGCGATGTTCTTGCGAACACGACGGCGCGTACGAGTCTTGGCGGGTCCTTTTTTGGCCATGTGAAGTCCTTACCTTCCGATCAAACTTTGCGTTTGCCGGCGACGCTCATCCGGCGTGGGCCCTTGCGGCCACGGGCGTTGGTCTTGGTGCGCTGTCCGCGGACCGGCAGTCCCCGGCGGTGACGCAGGCCACGGTAAGCACCGATTTCCATGAGGCGCTTGATGTTCTGCGAACGCTCACGACGGAGATCGCCTTCGACGTCGAGGTCTTCGATCGCCTCACGAAGCTTGATGATCTCGTCCTCGGTCAGGTCCTTGACCTGGGTGTTGCGATCGACACCAACCTGGTCCAGAAGCTTCTGGGAGGTTGACTGGCCGATTCCGAAAACGTAAGTGAGGCCGATTTCGGCCCTCTTGTTGAGGGGAATGTTTACCCCGGCGATACGCGCCATTTACTAACCCTGCCTCTGTTTGTGTCGCGGGTTCTCACAGATCACCATGACGCGTCCGCGCCGGCGAATAATCTTGCACTTCTCACACATCGGTTTTACCGAGGCTCGGACTTTCATCGTCCTATTGTTCCTTTTGGAAGAGGTGTCCTGTTGGCCCCATTAAACGGGCCGCAGGCGTGAAAAATTGGCCTAAAAGGCCGAGAGCGGACAATAGCAGGAAGTTTCACTGATCGTCCCAGGGAGTAAGGATGCGAGGGCCGTTTTCTGTGGCCGCAACGGTGTATTCGAAGTGGGCGGCCATTGAGCCGTCTTCCGAGTAGACCGACCAGCCGTCGTCGTCCACGTAGATGTCGGGCCCACCGACGTTGACCATCGGTTCGATCGCGAAGACCATTCCGGCTTCGATCCCGGGTCCGCGGCCGGCCGGGCCGTAATTCGGGATCTGCGGGTCCTCGTGCATGTTCTGGCCGATTCCGTGGCCGACCAGGGTCCTGATGATCGAGAATCCGGCCGCTTCGACGTGGGTCTGGACCGCGTTCGAGATGTCACCGAGCCGGTTGCCCGGCACCATCTGGGCGGCCGCGAGGTCGAGAGATTCCTTGGTGACGTCGAGCAGCTTCCGGGTGGTTTCGTCGATCTCGCCGACCGCTACGGTGCTGGCACCGTCGGCGACCCAGCCGTCAAGGGTCACACCGATGTCCATCGAAAGGATGTCGCCCTTTTCCAGCGTGTACGGGCCGGGGATGCCGTGGACGACCATCGAGTTGGGGGAAGCACAGATCGAACCGGGGAATCCACGGAAACCCTTGAAGGTCGGCACCCCACCCTGCGAGCGGATGAATTTCTCGGCGGCTTCATCGAGCTCGGCTGTGGTGACGCCGGGCCGGATCTTCTTCTGCAACAGCTGCATGCATCGGGCATGCACTGCGCCGGCGGCGGCCATCAGGTCGAGCTGTTCATCCGTCTTGCGGATGATCAACGGAGTTAGGAGCCTTCTTCGAGACTGAGCGTCGAAACGAGGGTGCGGATGGACTCCCCGACGACGTCGGGTGTCTCGGTGCCTTCGATCCGGTTCAGCAGGCCCTGCTTCTTGTAAAGGTTGATCAGCGGGGCGGTCTTCTCGTGGTACTGCTCGAGTCGGTGGACGACAACTTCCTTCTTGTCGTCGTCACGGACGATCAGCTCGGAACCGTCGATGTCGCAGATGCCTTCAGTCTTCGGCGGGTTGAAATCCAAGTGGTAGACGTGGTCGCCGTCGACGCAGACCCGTCGGCCGGAAAGGCGGTTGATGATCGCTTCATCGGAGGAGTCGATCAGGACGACCGCGGTCAGTGAGCGTCCGAGCTCGTGGAGCTTGGTATCGAGCGCTTCTGCCTGCGGCACGGTGCGCGGGAAGCCGTCGAGGATGAAACCGTGGTCGGCTTCACCACTTTCGAGGCGCCCGGCGATGATGCCGATCAGGACCTCATCCGGGACGAGGTCGCCGCGGTCCATGTACCCCTTGGCCTTGAGCCCGACGTCGGTCTGCTCCTTGACGGCGCCGCGCAGGATGTCACCCGTCGCGTAGTACGGCAGCTCGAGGTCTTCCTGCAGGCGTTCGCCCTGAGTGCCTTTGCCACTACCGGGCGGTCCAAGCAGGATGAGGTTCAGGTCAGGCATCCCGGGGCTACTTGAGGAAGCCCTCGTAGTTACGCATCATCAGCTGCGCTTCGAGCTGCTTGACCGTATCGAGCGCGACGCCCACGACGATCAGGATCGACGTACCGCCGAAGAAGAACCCGCTGCCGACCTGATTGAACAGGATCGTCGGGAAAGCGGCGACCGCACCGAGGTACAGGGCGCCGGGGAAGGTCAGGCGGGACAGAACGCGGTCCAGGTACTCGGCCGTCGGCCGTCCCGGACGCACGCCGGGGATGAACCCGCCGTACTTCTTGAGGTTGTCCGCCTGGTCGACCGGGTTGAAGGTGACCGCTGTGTAGAAGTAGGTGAAGATGATGATGAAGAACACTTCGCCGACCACGTAGGCCCACTGGTCCGGCGCCAGGAAGGCGGCAAAGTCGAGGGCCATCGGGGTGTTGATCAGCTGCGCCACCGTCGGCGGCATCGCCATGATCGACGCCGCGAAGATGACCGGGATGACGCCGGCCATGTTGACACGCAGCGGCAGGTAGGTCGAACCGCCGGAAGTCATCTTGCGACCGACCACACGTTTGGCGTACTGGACCGGGATCCGGCGCTGGCCTTCCTGGACGTAGACGATCGCGAGGATGACACCGAGGATCACGAACGGCAGCATCACGATGAAGACCTGATCGGGGTTGTTCCACCAGCTCGAGATGCCGGGCAGGACGCCGGCCACGATCGACGCGAAGATCAGCAGCGAGATGCCGTTGCCGATGCCACGCTGGGTGATCAGCTCGCCCATCCACATCAGCAGGGTCGTACCGGCCGTGAGGCAGATGACAATCAGGAACACGTTGGCGGGATTGAGGTCACCGACCACGCTGGCCGAACCGGTCGGGGTCAGGGAGTTGAAGAGAAAGACGTAAGCGAAGGACTGCATGAACGCCAGGGCGACGGTCAGGTAACGCGTGTACTGCGTGATCTTCAGCTGGCCGGCTTCGCCTTCCTTCTGGAGGCGTTCGAGCGACGGCACGACCACGGTCATCAGCTGCAGGATGATCGAGGCGGTGATGTAGGGCATGATGCCCAGTGCGAAGAGCGAAAGCCTGGAGAGGCTGCCGCCGGAGAACAGGTTCAGGAACCCGAGGATGTCCGAACCGGTGAGCTGGTCTTCCAGCGCCTTGACGGCGTCAATATCGATACCCGGCGCCGGAATGTAGGAGCCGAGGCGGTAGAGCGCCAGGATTCCCGCGACAAACAGGAGCTTCCTGCGAATGTCCGGGACAGAAAATGCCTTCGCGACAGTTGCCAGCATCAGGCGTCGATCAGCTCGCAGCTTCCGCCGGCGGCTTCGATCTTCTCTTTGGCTGACGCACTGAATCCGTGAGCACGGACGGTGAGGGCCTTGGAGATCTCGCCCTTGGCCAGAATCTTCACGTTGTGGGAGCGCTTGGCGAGGCCGACCTGCTTGAGAGTTTCCGGGGTCACGTCAGATCCGGCCTCGAAACGTTCTTCGAGATCAGACAGGTTGACCGGCTGGGTGAAGGTACGGAAGTTCTCGAAAGGCATCGACTTCTTCATGTGCGGGCCGCGCAGTTTGCGCATCCGCATCTGAATTGGATTCTGACCACCTTCGTGAGCAACGTTCTTGCGGTTGCCCGAGCGCTGGCCCTGTCCGCCGTGTCCACGGCCGGAGGTCTTGCCCGTGCCTGAACCCTGGCCACGGCCGATCCGCTTGCGCGGACGTCGTGATCCCGGCTTCGGGCTCAGATTGTGAAGACCGATTTCTTCTTCGCGGCTTTCCTGTTTCTCAGCCATCAGGCCTCCTCGACCTCAACCAGATGGGTGACGACCTTGAGCTGGCCCTGGAGCTGAGGGGAATCCTCGCGCTCGACCTTCTTGCCGATCTTCCCCAGTCCGAGCGCCTGCAAGGTGCCCTTCTGGTGGGGGTTGTTGTGAATGTTGGAACGAGTCTGTGTGATCGCGAGCTTCGCCATCAGGAATCCTCACCCTTGGCTTCAGCGGTTTCGACCTTCTCGGCGTCTTCGGCTGCCTCTTCGGCGACCTGGACTTCTTCGGCTGCCTCCACGGTGCCGGCGTCGAGTTGCTCTTCGGCAGCTACCTCGGCCTCGACTTCGGACGAAGCGACGGTCGACGGCTCGGCGACAACTGCGCCTTCGCCTGCGGCGACGTCGGCTTCGGCCTTCGCTTCGAGCCCGGCGATGTCCGCGGGGGTCTCGGCGGCAGCTTCTTCAGCCGGCGCTTCAGCTTCGGCAGGTGCCTCGGTCGCGGCGGCACCTTCAGACGGCGCCTCGGTCGCGGCGGCAGCGTCTGCTGCATCCTCGACTGCGGCCGTACTTTCAGCGTCCTCCCCGTCCTCCGAAGCGGGCTTGTCTTCGGGGTAGATCCCGAGGACTTCAGAGACCGTCAGGCCACGCAGCTCCGCGACTTCCTCCGGCCGGCGCAGACGGACGATGCCGTCCATGGTCGCCTTGACCAGGTTGATCGGGTTCTGGGTGCCGATGCTCTTGGTGAGGATGTCCTTGACTCCTCCGAGCTCGAGCACCGCGCGCACACCGCCACCGGCAATAACGCCGGTACCGGCGCTGGCCGGGCGCAGGACAACATGTCCGGCCCCGAAGCGTCCGATGATCTTGTGGGTGATCGTATCGTTGTACTTCGGGATACGAACCAAATTTTTGCGGGCGTTCTCAACGGCTTTCTGGATGGCCAGCGGGACTTCCCGGGCCTTTCCGTAACCGATGCCAACTACCGACTCTTCATCGCCGACAGCGACGAGTGCAGTAAACGAGAACCGACGTCCACCCTTGACCACTTTGGCCACACGGTTGATTTCGATCACACGTTCCTGAAGGTCGAGCCCCTTGGGGCTGACCATCTCGACGCGGGCTGTATCCATTCCCTTCATATCAGCTGTTCACCGTAGCGAAGTCCATATGCCTAGGCATTAGAACTCCAGCCCACCCTCTCTCGCTCCCTCGGCGAGTGCTTTGACCCTGCCGTGGTAGCGGTAACCGCTTCGGTCGAAGACACATGTCTCGACACCTGCCTTCTTTGCGCGTTCGGCCAGCAGTTCGCCGGCTTTCTTCGCCTGTTCGGTCCGATCGAGCTTCCTGAGCTCGGCTTCGGTCCAGTTTGCCGCAGCCAGAGTCCTGCCATCGACGTCGTCGATGAGCTGGGCGAAAATTCCACGGTTCGAGCGGTACACCGAAAGTCGGGGACGCTCGGCCGTGCCGGATACCTTTGCCCGCACACGATGGCGGCGGCGCTGCAGCCGCTGGCGGTTGGTTGTGACGGTCATACGCGCTTACCGGCCTTCCTGGCGACGTGCTCGTCGCGATAACGAATGCCCTTGCCCTTGTAGGGCTCCGGCGGGCGGCTTTCGCGGATGTTGGCCGCGACCTGGCCTACCTTCTGCTTGTCAATCCCGCGGACGATCACTTCCGTCGGCTGGGGAACCTCAAATTCGATGCCTTCAGTGGCTTCGATCGAAACCGGGTGCGAGTAACCGAGGGCGAGCTCGAGGCCCTTGCCCTTCGCGACCGCCCGGTAACCGACGCCCTGAATGTCCAGGCGTTTCTCGAAACCGTTGGTGACGCCTTCGATCTGGTTGGCGATCAGGCTGCGGGTGAGCCCGTGCAGGGCACGGTGCGGTCCACGATCGGTCGGGCGCGCGACGGTGATTTCACCGTCAGCGGTTTCGACCTTCATTTCGGTCGAGATCTGCTGGACGAGTTCGCCCTTGGGTCCCTTGACCGTGACCACGCCCGGCTTGATGTCGACTTCGACACCTGACGGGAGGGGGATGGGTTTTTTACCGATTCGACTCATAGTTCTTTCTCACCAGACGTAGGCGACGACTTCTCCGCCGACGCCTTCCTTCTTGGCCTCGTGGCCAGTCATGACACCGTGCGAGGTCGAGATGATCGCGGTACCGGTACCTCCGTAGACACGCGGCACACCGGTGTGGCGTACGTAGCGGCGACGGCCGGGGCGCGAGACACGCTCGATCCCGGTGATGACCGGCTGGTGGTCCTTGGTGTACTTGAGGCGCAGCTTGATCTTCTCGCCCACTTCAGCGGGCTCCTTCTCGTAACCGGCGATGTAGCCCTGCTCGGTCAGGATCCGGGAGACCTCGAGCTTCAGCTTCGAGCTCGGCATCTCAACAGTGGCCAGGCCGGAGCTGAGTCCGTTGCGGACGCGGGTCAGGTAGTCAGCGATGGGGTCAGTAAGCATTTTTCTACCAGCTCGACTTCGTCATGCCGGGGATGTATCCCTCGTGTGCCGCTTCGCGCAGGCAGATACGGCAGATGCCGAACTTGCGGTAGTAGGCACGGGGACGTCCACAACGACGGCACCGGTTGTATTCACGGGTCTTGAACTTCGCGGGGCGCTGCTGGCGCACTTTCTGGGATGTCTTGGCCATCTGGGCCTAGCCCTCCTGCTCTTCGTCGTCGTTGGCTGCTTCGGCGCCTTCTGCTACCGGGCGGCCTTCCTTGGAGAAAGGCATACCCAGGGCGAGCAGAAGCTCGAAGGCCTCGGCGTCCGTCGGGGCAGATGTGGTCATCGTGATGTCGAGTCCGTACGCCACGTCGACCGTGTCGTAATCGATCTCAGGGAAAATCAGTTGTTCCTTGACGCCCATGGAGTAGTTACCCCGGCCGTCGAAGGAGGTGGCCTTGAGGCCACGGAAGTCGCGGATACGCGGGATCGCGATCGAAACGAGCCGATCGAGGAACTCCCACATGCGGGCACCGCGCAGGGTCACCGAGGCACCGACCTGCATGCCTTCACGGACCTTGAACTGGGCGACCGACTTCTTCGCCATACGCGGGTTCGGGTGCTGGCCGGCGATGATCGCCAGTTCTCCGGTGGCCTTCTCGCGCTGCTTCGTATCCATGTGGGATCCGAGACCCATGTTCAGGGTGATCTTCTGAAGGCGCGGGGCGCGCATCGGAGTCGTGTACCCGAACTTCTCGACCAGCATGGGCAACACCTCGTTGTTGTAGGTGTCGCGCAGGCGCGGCGGCGGGATGGCTTGTTCAGTTGTGGTTGTGGCTGCTTCCATGGTGATTCCTAAATTGCCTCGCCTGAACGCTTGGAGAAGCGCTGGCGGTTGCCTTCGTCGGTCTGGCGGAACCCGACGCGGGTGGGCTTGTTGTCTTTGGGGTCGATCAGCATCACGTTGGAGACGTGAATCGGCCCTTCCTTCTCGATGATCCCGCCTTCTACACCGGGCCCCTGTCCGCTGGGGGACGGCTGGGCACGCTGGTGGCGTTTGATCATGTTGAGACCTTCAACGTACACTTTTTCCTTGCCGGGTTCGGTCCTGCTGACCTTGCCCTGCTTGCCGGCGTCTTTGCCGGCCATGACCTGTACGAAGTCGTCTGTGCGGATCTTCATGGTTAAAGCACCTCCGGTGCGAGCGAGATGATCTTCATGAAGTCACGGTCGCGGAGTTCACGGGCTACCGGACCGAAGATCCGGGTTCCCCTGGGGTTGTTCGAATCGTCGATCAGCACTGCGGCGTTCTCGTCAAACTGGATGTAGGTGCCATCCGGCCGGCCGAGCTCTTTCTTGGTGCGAACGATCACGGCCTTGACGACTTCGCCCTTGCGGACGTTGCCCTGGGGGCTGGCCTGCTTGACGGTCGCGGTGATCACGTCACCGATCGAGCCGTACTTGCGGTGCGAGCCACCCTTGACCCGGATGCAGAGGAGTTCGCGGGCGCCGGAGTTGTCGGCGACACGCAGTCTGGATTCCTGCTGGATCATCTGCTTACCTGGCCTTCTCGATGACTTCGACCAGGCGCCAATGCTTGGTCTTGGAAAGCTTGCGGGTCTCGATCACACGCACGAGGTCGCCTTCTGAGGCTTCGTTGCGTTCGTCATGAACGTGGATCTTGTGGCGCTGACGGACGATCTTCTCGTAGACCGGATGACGGCGGGCGCTGTCGATCTGGACGGTGATG